>WNFZ01006057.1_pt1 | contig 17868 bp, 19 predicted proteins | sample 5400081 | NCBI WGS metagenome assembly WNFZ01 (sample SAMN13153365, study PRJNA577476) | soil metagenome | isolation source: 80 cm soil or saprolite under grassland replicate 1 | place: USA:California | collected 2016-06-15 | reverse complement strand
GTTGAATATTTATCCATCCCGTCCCACTTGCGCGTTGAGGAACTGAACCTTATCTGCACGCCAGAAACTGTCTTCGTTTTTGTTGCCGCATCACAACGCATTTGTTTGTTTCTCCCGTTCGAATCGAACTCTCAAGAGCGCCGGCTTAACCGGCGGGGATGAGTCAGCACATTCTGTGCCACTTCATCAGATCCACTGACGGCAGAGAGAAGAAGCGGCATTCGACGGAAAAACTGAAGGTGAGCTTAAACAATGCTCGAAAAAGGAAGTTCCCTAGGGTTATTTAACCCTGACTCCCAATCAGTCTACTTCGTAGACCGAGACAATTTGTCTTGGTGGCTGCAAAGGTCGAGCGACCCTTCCGATAAACCAAAAGGTCCGCCTCTCAAGTGCTGGACTCCTCCAACAGCCAAGAAAAAAGGGCGGCTGGTTAAATCCGACTTTCAAGATTAGCCAGAAAGATGAGGACAGACAGATGAATGAATCACTTCTTATTAGCTTTGAAGAGGCTGGCCGGCTGCTCGGAGGGCTGCACCCAAACACTCTGCGCCAGCGTAAGGCCGGCACGGAGAACCTTACCCACGTTACAGGTTTCGGGCGGCGAATAATGCTGCTTCGCGACGAAGTCAATGCCCTGATTGAGTCGAAGATTGCTCAAGCTCAGGCGATAGAACGCGATCGTCAGAAAATACTTCGCCTCGCAAGTTAACTCTTCAAAGAAGGCAAGAGCTATGATCAAACAAGTCTATTCACGTCGGCTTAAACGAAAAGTCTATCGACTTGACGCGAGGCCGACTCATGGGAAACGGCTTCGCAGATTCTTCCTCAGGAAATCAGATGCCGAAGCCGCAGCCTACAAACTCAAACACGATGCAATCATGAAACGGTTCGGCTTGGCGGCCACGTTGGATCGTCCCCTACTTTCTGACTTGGCCAAGAGATTTGCGGACGACATCGGAAATCCGCGCGAGCAAAAGCGAGCAAGACGAGTTTTGGCGTATTTCTGCGAACTGCTAACTCGGAACACGTGCGTCGATGAAGTTTCAAAAGCCGACGGTAAGAGGTATATCGACAAGAGGACCAAGGATGGTCTAAAGCCTCAATCTATTGACCGGGAATTGAACATCATTGTTGCGATGTTCAATAAAGGGGACACCTATTTCGAACAATTGGCACAATGGCGGCCACCGCGGATGCCGAGACCCAAGATTATCGACGGCCGGCGCGAAAGGACTTGGAGCGAACACGAGATCAAAGTCATCCTGGGAGAGCTGTTCGCTCCCAAGCGCGACGACGAACAAACTCAGGCGGCGATTGCTCGCTACCGCGTCGGTCGGAAGGTGCAGTTCTCTCTCTTAAATGGACTGCGCCATAGCGAGATGAATCTAATACCGAAGACTGGGATTGATTGGGAAGCTCGCCAAGTGCGAATCAGACAAGGCAAAACCGGTAACTACAAAATCATTGGTCCGCTCGGGCCTACCTCGATAGAGATCCTTCGGGAGTTTTACAATGAATCGAAAACAGACTTGGTCTTCTCTCGTAGCGGCAATATCTCACCAAAGTTTTACCGAATCCTACGAGAGGCTTGCGAACGGGCTGGAGTACCATACGGCCGCGGCACGCCAGACGGATTAGTACTTCACGACGCCAGACACACAGCTACAACTCACCTATTGGAGAGCAATGTAAGTCCGAAGACTGTTCAAGAGTGGATGGGGTGGTCAGACAAGGCCTTCGTTCTCTACTACTCACACGCTAGTAAGGGATCCAGGGAACAAGCCGGGCAATCGCTCGAGAGGCTTGCGGGTCGGAAGACAGCGTAGTGTGAAAGCATCGCCCTCAACTAAGTGAATTAAACGGGCCGCCAGCTGCAAGGCTTTGTTGCGTTGTCGCTACAATGAAGCAAGCTAACGCTGAAGGACAGAATGCCTTTTGAAATTGCCATTCTTATCAAAGAATGTCGAATAGAACCCGTCACGAGCTGCATCACTCTTTGATCGCGTTTCTGACTTAATTAGGTTGCCAAAGAACACTCTGCAAGGAGTGCCGGTATCATCGGGTCTGATCGTCTCGTGTGTGAACGCGTACCAGTCGAAATCGATCTCGCCATCCTTTGCGGGTGTCGCAACAATACACTGTTGGCCGGCAGTAAGGTTGTTGGCTTTGGTCGCTTGAAAGCCGGTCGGATAAAGATCATAGAAGGCACCGCTTCCGTACATCCTAGCGTGCTGGCGGGCACTGCAGTTGTTGAAATACACAATCATTTGGACCTCCAAGGGGAAGCAACCTCCGGGACTAATGTCACGTCTGGCGCTCTTCTTCAATGACCTCAATCCAGAGCTTTAAAGTTAGGTCTTCTCGATCCGGGTTGCCCAGATCCGGTCGCAGCTCCTTCTGATAGCGCTCTTGCAGTACGTTGAGATCTAAAGGCAGAGTTCGCGCGAGGTGCTTAACGTCATCTCTGTCGCGCTGTGTGTTGCGTTCGAGTTTCGTGAGCGTGAGATCGTACGGGTCAAGAGCAAACAGACGAAGGTGATTGAAAGTTCCCGGAAACATTTCCGTCAATCTCTCCTCATAGTTGACAGGTACCTGCGCCACGCCAACAACCTGCAGATACACTTTGTATTTCTTGTGGAGTGTTGACCCCTGACCGGCCAAGCCTATCAGAGATTCAGTTGTAGTATTCGAACCTACCGGCAGGATATCCACGTCCGCAGTCGGACGATCTAACCCGTAAAGAATGATCATCACAAAGCCGCCCAAACAATGCAAAGCCACTTCTTCTTCAAGTGAAGCATCTATTTCGCCGAAGAAAGACTTCCATGGTTCCGGCATGGAGTTAAAAGGCATAGCTCAGATGTTCCGGCGAAAGATCCGTCAAGACCCGCCAGTATTTAGCCTCATCAGGTCGATTTGTTTCGAGCCAACGTCTCTCTGCCTGCGTTAGTGAGTCGTTACATAAAGTATCTTCAAAGAATAGTCGTGACCGTTCCAAGACTCTCTCCTGTTTACGAAGAAGTTCAGCTTTGCTGCTCTCTCCACGCTTCTCGGCTACTCTACGTGCTACGCATGTAACCAAGCCCAGCTTATTTTGAAGGTCCTTTACCTTCGCAGCACTGACGAGCGACTGCCAATCTAGATCGGGATAACTTAGTAACAACCAAGGCAAAGCCTCGACAACACGACTTTCAAGACATTTGGCACTCAATGCTGAAAGTAAAACTTCTCCAGGATTCTTTTTGCGTTTTGATTTGAGATATGCGAACCCCGGATATCCTAGAGATGCAAGGTCCGTAGCGAGAGTGTTCGCATCCTTGGGTTGAACGCCTTCCCAGCTTGTTTCTACTGGCAGAGTCACCGCAGACAATCCAAATGCACCCGCAGCTTTGCGAGCCAATTTCTCGGGCACCCGTCGCAACCCCTTCTCCATTAGAGAAAGGTACGGCTGAGACACACTAAGCCTGAACGCGGCCTCCTCTTGAGTCCAACCTTTTTGTTCCCTACCTAATTTGAGGTCCTTTCCTGTCATATCCATCTCCGCCCAGATAATATTACAACACTTGTAATATTTCAAGAGCGTCAGATTCTGGCGCGCAAGCCTGTTGAGTAGATGAACATCGCCTCAAATAAGTCAATGAATCCTTGACGAAATTCGCCAGGCGAGTATACTTCATAAGGAAACATAGGTGACAGTGAGCGGTGCCCTAACATGGCTAAACCCAAATCCTTAACGAAGCATGAGGTTCTTCGAGCAATTCAGAATTGGATCGCCCATCACGGCCTTCCGCCAACCGTGGAGGAACTCCGACGCGTTCTCAAAGTCGGCTCAAAGAGAACTGTCCTTCGTTACCTGGCATGGCTCGAAGAGGAGGGGGACATTCAGCGGTGGCCTGGCGCTCGGGGACTGAAACCTTTAAGGGCCTTGCAGGAAAGAATCGAAACTCGCATGGTCCCTCTGGTGGGGGAAGTCCCAGCCGGACCGTTGATGCTTGCGGAAGAGAATCGTGAAGGTTGGGTGCAACTACCTAAAGACCTACTAACGCCACAAAGTGCTGAATACTTCCTGCTACGAGTTCGCGGCGACTCCATGAATAGGGCGCTGGTCGATGGCGCGAATATTGAAGATGGCGACCTCGTAGCAGTGCGCCGACAATCAACCGCAGAGCCTGGTCAAATAATTGTGGCGCTTGTCGATGGTGAAGCGACGATCAAGAGACTCGTCAAAGGTCCCGGTTACTACATGCTAAAACCCGAGTCGTCGAAAACCTATACGCCGATAATCCTAACCGAAGAATTTCAAATTCAAGGAATAGTCACAAGGGTTTTGAAAAAAGGCGCTGACCTCATTCGTTAAGAGGAGATCCTTCAGCGTTCGTACTTGTTGAAAAGGAGAAAGAAAAGTTCATGGCAAAATACAATCGCAACTCAGGCAAGGAATGGAAGCCGAGTGAAGTATCGCAGCTTCGAAAACTTGCAGCTGAAAACACACCAACCAGAGTCATCGGACTAAAACTCGGTCGAACACCGGCTGCAGTAAGTACTAAAGCTTCCGAGAGAAGCATTAGTCTGAAACCGACTAACCAATCGCCCTACAATCGACGAAGAGGAAAGTAAGACCTGCGGGTTCCTCTTGTGGTTCTACACGCCCTTGGCGTTGGCAATACTTATGGTTTTGCTTTTGATAAGGAAATAAGAAATGGCAAGAAAAATCTTCGTTAGCTACAAACACCGTGATTCGGGTGTCCAGTCACTGAGTCAGTATGCCTTAACTACGGCTCGCGACTACGTAGACAGACTAGAGCTGCTTTTCGGCGGGGATCATATCTACAAGGGTGAGCGAGGTAACGAGGACCTGGGCACCTTTAAGGATCCGACAATTGAGTCTCATCTCCGCAGCAGAATCTTCGACAGCAGCATCACAATCGTGCTGATTTCGAAGAACATGAAAGAATCAGGTGTTAGTGAAGATGATCAATGGATACCTTGGGAGGTTTCGTATTCGTTGAAGGAAAAAACAAGAGACGGGCGAACAAGCGGCGCAAATGCAATGCTGGCCGTTGCGTTGCCAGATGAGTATGGCGGCTACGAATACTTCGTTGAGCAAAATGCTTGTTACAATTGCTCAACCACAACTTGGAAAACCAACACGCTATTTAATATTCTCGGCAAGAATATGTTTAATCGCAAGCAACCAAAACAAGGGCGATGTTCAAACGGTCTATGCGGTCGAGTCTTCCATACCGGCGATGACCATTCATACATATATCCAGTCAGATGGGATCACTTCAAAAGCAATATTAATCTGTATATCGGTCTCGCGACTCGGATCAACGAGAACATTGATGACTATGAAATTACCAAAACTGTATTAGGCGCGATGACAGCTTCTAGGGCGGTATGAGCATGCTATCGTTACTCATGCTTTGGGAGGGAAGATAATGGCACGACGAGCATTTTTCAGTTTCCATTACGGGAACGATGTCTGGCGAGCGAACCAAATCAGGAATAGTTGGGTCACGCAAGGCAAAGAAGCAGCCGGTTTCATAGACTACGCGGATTTCGAAAAAATTAAGAAACAAAGTGACGATGCCGTCGAGAAATGGATCGATGGTCAATTGAATGGGACGTCGGTCACCGTTGTACTAATAGGGGAAAAGACTGACACCAGACCCTATGTGCGATACGAAGTTCGGCAAAGCTATAAAAAAGGCAACGGGATCATAGGTGTACATATCCACAACTGCAAAGACAAGGACTTGAAGACGTGTACAAAAGGGTCCACTAACTTCGGCGAACTAGGCAAGGATTCTAGCGGGAATTCCGTTTACTTTTTTCAGATCGCAAAAGTCTATGATTGGGTAGATGACGACGGTCGCAAGAATTTGGGGACTTGGATTGAAAACGCTGCACCCAAAGTGAAACTTTGATTAATCATGACCTCACGTTTGTCATGCCTTCGAAAATGTGATGGCTCTTTATGAACTGGCGCTGATGGGCTCTCCATCGACTGATCAAGTTGATGCCCTCAAACAAAACATTGAGGACATCGTGAAGCCGTTTGGTTTGAGTCTCGGTTCTGAAATTGGATGGAGTGTTCGTCCAGCAGATTTCGATCCGCCCGCCAAAGCGCTAGCAGCGGTTGCGTTCTTCGGTGGGCCAGGAGTTTCAGATACGGGCCTTGACAAAGTGTTTAGCAGAGGTATTCCTATCTTACCCGTTGTTTCAAAGCTAAAGAACTTTCAGACAGAGATTCCGTCCTCGTTGTGGAGTTTGAACGGCATATCTTACGAGTCAGAAGGTGCCACTCGAGTCGCGACTGCTGTTTTAGAGTGTGTAGGGCTCTTGCCGCGACAGCGTCGTGTTTTCATCAGTTATCGTCGAGAAGAAGCGCGTGAAGTCGCTTTGCAGCTATTTGACGAGTTGTCGGCACGGCAGTTTGATGTTTTCTTAGACACGCACGGTGTTCCACCTGGAGAAGACTTCCAAGCCATGTTATGGCATCGCCTCTGCGATTCTGACGTGCTTTTGATGTTAGACACTACCTCCTATTTCGAAAGCAGGTGGACTGAAGCTGAATTCGGACGTGCGCTCGCCAAAGGTATCTCGGTTCTGCGGGTTGGCTGGCCGGGAATCAGCCCATCGGCCCGTCTAGGGACTGCATCCCGAATCGATCTAATCAGCACTGATTTCGTAACCGGTTCTGAACGCCTTAAACCGGATGCCATAGAAAAGATACGTGTGCAGCTTGAGACTGTTCGTTGCGCAAGCCAAGCAGTTCGAAACCTAAACCTAGTCAGCACCATTCGAGGGGCTGTCGAACGGATTGGTGGAAAGGTTAAGGGAGTTGGGCTTCATATGGCGGTATCTCTAGAGTTGCCATCCGGCTTGGAGGCAGTGGTTTACCCAGCCGTCGGCGTGCCGACCTCAGTTAATCTCAACGATGCTGCTGACGATGCACATACCGAACATATCGGGGTTGTCTATGATCATATTGGCCTTCACAGTACTTGGCTGAAGCACCTTGGTTGGTTGGGCGACAATATTAAAACCGTGAGATGGATTAAAGCGAGTGAGGCTGCTTGGAGTTTAGCGGGCTGGACAGTATGAGCGCGATTTTTCTTTCAGCCAGTGTCCCTGACGCTGAAAAGGGCGGGCGTTATTTTGAGAACTCCGATCCCTTCTTGATCCAATTCGCAGTGAGAGAGTTCTTGACAGCGGCTTTGGGCCGTCGACTTGTTGTCTGGGGCGGACATCCGGCGGTTACTCCAATGGTTTGGGCTGTCTGTGAGTACCTCGGAGTCAAGTACTCTGATGCAGTCGTCCTATACCAGTCGAGATTCTTCGAAGAATACTTTCCAGAGGAGAATGCGCGCTTCAAAAACGTTGAATATGTCGAAGCCTCAGGTGACAGGGAAACTAGCTTGCTCTTAATGAGGAAGACCATGCTTTCGCGAAAAGATCTCAACGCGGCGGTATTTATCGGAGGCATGAAAGGGATTTTGGTTGAGCATGAAATGTTCTCTCTCTACCACCCAAATGCAAAAGTGTTGGCGGTGGGATCGCCCGGAGGTGCGGCGAAGGAGCTTGCGTTGAAAATTGGCGCCCCGGAAAAGAAAGTGACGGAGCTGGATTTTGTGCATCTGTTTCATTCGGAACTCGGCATTGAACCTGATGAGAAACGACGCTCTGACTTGCACGGTTGATTGTGGCCGCGACGTATCGTCTCTATTGGGTTTTGACAATAAATGTACCTCACAAGATCAAACCTAAGGAGTCTCGCTGAACCTGAAACGAGTCAAAAGTCTCTGCGCGATTTCTTTGAAAGGAGATCAACTGGTCGAACAAGGGTGTTCTTGAGCCATAGTCACATAGATGTTAAGGAGTTATCAAAACAAGAGCTTTTTGGACTCATACGATTACTTCTTTTATATGGAGGCGACATTTACATCGACTGGTTAGATCCAGACATGCCGAATGAAACCTCGCCTGAAACTGCAGTTCGTCTGAAAGGCAAAATCGACTTATGCGATCGATTTTTGCTGTTGGCAACCGAAAACGCGATTAATTCAAAATGGGTGCCGTGGGAATTGGGTTACGCAGACAAGGCTAAGGGGATCGAGAACATAGCCATAATTCCCATCGCCGATCCATACGGGCGCTGGTCGGGTTCGGAATATCTTGCACTGTATCCTCGCGTCCTAGTCACGCAAGACGACAATCTCGGGATCTATAAGACTGGCGCTCAAACGGGTAGGTATATTAAGAGTTGGTTCAATGGTTGATCCCATAGAAATCTTTAACGACTGAGAATAGTTCGCCCCGCGACTGCGGAGAGTGCGGGCACTAATTGGACACTGAATGAAAAATATGAGGTTTTTCGAGCAAAAAACTTGGAGGTATGGTGCCGAAGGGGGGACTCGCACGGCCCTATGTTTTACAGTGTTTTGCCACTATTGTTCAAAAACCTCAGTAAAGTGACACTTTCTGTTTGTGCTTACTGTGCTTTTGGTGCTTTTCGTGCTTTTTCGTGTGACTCGGATGTGACACCAACTTTTTAGCCGTCTTCCAACAACGATAAGCGGCCCCCTAATGTACGCAGGCCCGATCAGTTGGTGATTTTAGGCGGGTCAGTTGCTGAACGGCGAGTTCAGCACATACCTGCCGATTCCGTGAGGGATAATTACCAGTTATAAGTCGCTCAGCGACGGGCACTTGAGTGGAGTTTTGCCGGCCCGTTTCGCCGAGAGCAGTTCAGCAAGTGATCTGCCGACAACTCCCGGATCGAGCCCAGAATCACCAAGAACCTGCCGAAAAGCGCTCCGTTCAGCAACTAATGCGCCTACGGCAGGATCACATCGACCGGTCGTAAACTAATCAAGCACGGCCAGTTAGCACCCATCTTTGAACTTCTCGCCCAAGAGCCAGTTCAGCAACCGATCAGCCTGCATACAGCCTTTGTACGCGTTACCGATCAATAGCCGAGTTCTTGGCTGATCAGTTGCTGAATTGAGACGGCGTACAAAAGGCTAAACAGAATCAGTAATCGCTCCCAGGCTGCTGCTTGATACCAGCTTGGCATACTTGGCTAATACGCCGCGCTGGTATCGGGGAGCCGGACGTTGCCATCTCGAGTCGCGCCGGGCGAGTTCGTCGTCCCGAAGATTGAGTTGAAGCAGTCCTTTGCCGGCGTCGATCGTGATTGAATCACCTTCTTCCACGAGTGCGATTGTGCCGCCGACGGCCGCCTCCGGCGCCACGTGGCCTACTACGATTCCGTGACTACCGCCAGAGAAACGTCCGTCGGTGATCAATGCTACCGAGTCGCCCAGACCGGCGCCGATGAGTGCCGAAGTCGGCGCCAGCATTTCGCGCATGCCTGGTCCACCTTTCGGTCCTTCGTAGCGGACTACGACTACGTCGCCGGGCTTGATCTGTCCGCCGAGGACCGCCGCCAGGCAACACTCTTCGGAATCAAATACTCGAGCTGGGCCGGTAAGATTCGGGCTTTCCATTCCGCTGATTTTGGCGACGGCTCCTTCGGTGGCCAGGTTGCCGCGGAGGACTGCAAGGTGGCCCTGGGGAGAGACTGGATCGTTCCATTGACGAATTACATCCTGATCTTTCGATGGCGTGGAACATACTTCCTCGAGCAAGTCAGCGACTGTCTCCCCGCTTATCGTTAAGACATCGCCGTGAAGCAGATCATGGTCCAAGAGCATTTTCATCACTTGCGGAATCCCACCTGCCTTGTGCAAATCAGTAGTGACGTACTTACCAGACGGCTTGAGATCGCAAAGCACTGGCACACGAAGTCGGATCGTTTCGAAGTCATCAAGCGACAAAGGAACGCGGGCGGCATGCGCAATTGCTAACAGATGCAGGACCGCATTGGTGGAGCCGCCGATAGCCATCACCACGGCAATAGCATTCTCGAAAGCGTTCTTCGTCAGAATCTTTCGTGCGTTGAGACTCTGACGAACCGCGGCAGCTAAGACTTGCCCCGACCGAGCAGCGCTTTCACTCTTCTCGATGTCTTCCGCGGCCATCGTTGAAGAGTAAGGCAAGCTTAAACCCATCGCTTCAATCGCCGCAGACATAGTGTTGGCGGTGAACATGCCGCCGCAGGAACCTGCGCCCGGACAGGCGCGGCGCTCGACTTCCAACAGCTCAGTTTCGCTGATCTCGTGAGCGCAGTATTTGCCGACTGCTTCAAAAGCGCTCACGACGGTAAGGTCTTTGCCGTGGTAGTGCCCCGCTTTGATCGTTCCGCCATAGACGACGATTGCTGGAATGTTCAAGCGCGCGATCGCAATCATCGCGCCCGGCATGTTCTTGTCACAGCCACCGACGGCCAGCAGACCATCGACGCTTTGCGCCTGGCAGACTGTCTCTATGGAGTCGGCGATCACCTCACGTGAAACGAGCGAGTACTTCATCCCTTCGGTGCCCATCGAGATACCGTCGCTAACCGTAATAGTGCCGAAGACCTGCGGCATCGTTCCTGCTGCCCGTAGAGATGCGATGGCCCGCGAGGTCAGATCGTTCAAGCCAAGATTGCAGGGAGTGATGGTGCTGTAGCCGTTGGCTACACCAATGATCGCCTTAGTGAAATCCTTATCGCGAAAACCAACTGCGCGCAGCATGGCGCGATTCGGGGTGCGCTCGACGCCTTCGGTAATCGCCCGGCTTCGCCGGTTGTCGCTCATATAGGTTCAGACTCGTTTCAAGGCAATGAAACCGCGAGACTGCGAGAAAACTGTGACTGCAATCGTGTCGCCGCCGCCAGTGTGCATGAAGCAGCGGGTTCAGCCAGCACCTTCGCATGATCCAACAGAACGAACAGCGCTTCTACCGCCTCTTTGTCAGTCACGACGGTAACGCCTTCAAGATATTTTTGGGCGAGCGCAAGAGTTATGTCAGACACGCTTGGCGCACCCAATGTGCGCGCGATCGAGGTAACCGCCTTGAGTTCAACAACCCTTCCGGCAGTCAGAGCGCAAGCCATAGATTCGGCGCCTTCGGTCTCGACTCCCCAGATACGCACACTCGGTCTGAGTGTTTTTAGCACGGTCGCGACTCCACCTGCCAAGCCGCCACCACCGATACTGATCACAACATCAGTGACTTCCGGCAAGTCTTCCAAAAGCTCCAAGCCGATAGTGCCCTGCCCGGCAATCACCAGTGGGTCGTCAAAGGGATGAATGTAGGTCCAACCTTCCGCTTCGTAGGCGGGAATCGAGCTGAAGGCCTCCGCCATCGTGGAAGAGAATGATATTTCCGCGCCGTAGCTGCGCGTGCCCCAAACATAATTGCTCGGCGTCAATCGGGGCATCAAGATTAACGCCGCCAAGCCCAACTCGCGCGCGGCGCAAGCGACCGCCTGAGCATGATTGCCGCCACTGACGGCGACCACGCCGCGTTCGCGCTCACGCCCATTCAGCGAGAGCATTCGATTGAATGCGCCGCGTAGCTTGAAGGCTCCGGTGCGCTGGAACAATTCGAGCTTCAGGTAAAGATTCGTGCCGAGCTCGTCGCTCAAGTGATGGCTGCGTACGAGCGGCGTGCGCCTGACGAAAGGATGGATTCTTCGTCGGGCAGATCGGACCTCGCTGAGAGTGATCAGACCAGTTAAATTCCCAAGGCAGGCGTCCTCCTTACCAGCACCATCGCCAAGCGCGCGCGTTTCCTCTTCGCGTTCATCAAATCACCATTCGCCCAAATCGGGCGGCCATGTCTTCATCCGCGTTTTCGTGCTTTGAGTTCTACCACTTCCGCGCGGGAAGAATGGGGCAAATCTTTTTTGACCGGATGGTCCCGCTCAAGTTTTTCCGCGAGCGAATTGACGACTCTCATGAAAGCGATCGCCGCATGAGAGTGCGCATCCGACCGGGGTCGCACGGCCCAAAGGCTGCGCTCCAGGTTGAGACCTTCAACGGGCACGATCACCAGCTCGCGTCTGGCGGCTTCGCGGCCCACGCACATGAGCGGCACAAATCCCACGCCCACGTCGCTCGCGACCATCTGTTTGATGGTTTCGATAGTGGCGCTCTGGACCTGAATATTCAGCGGCGTCTCATGCGAGCGAAAGAAAGCGACCACCTGTTCGTGCAGAGAGGAGGGCGCCCCTTCAATGATTAATGACTCCTTCTCCAAGTCTTTAACTTTGACATTGCTGCTCAAGGCCAGACGGTGCCGCGGACTGACAATCAGCACCAATTCGTCGCGCATAATCAGCCGAGCTTCGAGATTATGGTCTTCGGGCAAATAAGCCAGCAGGGCCAGATCGAGACGCCGCGCCTGCATCTCCGCGAGCAATTCTTCCGAGTGTCCGCAACTGACTTCGATCTTGATGTCGGGGTATTGTTCATAAAACGCCTGCGTCAGCCGCGGCAAAAGATACACACTGGTGCTCTCGTTGGCCCCGATGCGTACTGCACCGCGACGGAGATGAGCCAGGTCTTGGAGCGCGGCAGTCGTCTCGTTGCGCAAAGCGACTAACCGCGTAGCATAGGAATAGAGCAGTTCGCCGGCAGGAGTAAGCTGATAGTCATAGCGCTGAGAGCGATCAAAAAGCTTCGAGCCAATCTCCTCCTCAAGTTTCCTTAGGGCAATGCTGAGGGCCGGCTGCGTGCGACAAACCTTATCGGCGGCCTTATGCACACTGCCCTCTTCAACCACCGCGACGAACATCTCCAGTTGCATTAGTTCCATCGTCTTAAGCCATCACCTCCGCGAACTCATTTACGGGCGTCAGCCAATGCCGGTATCTGTCTTCGCGTCCAGCCGTGGCTGCAAAGAACACGCTCTGAATCTCTTTGGTCACCTCGCCACGCTGTGCGTTCCCAATCTGAGTGCCGTCAACCTCGCGAATGGGTGTGACTTCGGCGGCAGTGCCCGTCAGGAAAGCTTCGTCGGCCTTCAGCAAATCAGTCAGTTGCAGAACTCGAGTCTCGACCCTGTAGCCCAGGTCGCGGGCAATCTCGATCACTGAATCACGAGTGACACCCAGCAGGATTGAATAACGTTCATCATTAGTGAGGATCTTTTCGTCACGCACAATGAAGAGGTTCTCGCCCGAACCTTCGGCTACGTAACCATAGGCATCCAACAGCAACGCTTCATCGAAGCCCCGCGCTACGGCGTCACGCACGGCCAGAATTGAGTTGAGATACTGGCCGCAGGCCTTGGCCGTGGTCGGCATCATTTGCGAATGAAACTTGAGCCATGGTGAGACGGTCACACGAACGCCGCGCTCCAACCCTTCAGCACCCAGATACGGCTCCCACGGCCAAGCAAGAATAGCAACTTCCGTTGAGCAATTGCTCGGATGCAAACCGAGACTGTCGCTGCCAAAGAAACAGATTGGCCGGACATAACAACTCTTGAACTCATTGACACTGATCAAGTTAAGGATGGCTTCAGTCAGTTCCTTCGGCGAAAAAGGAATCTGCAGACCGTAAACTTCGGCGGACGCATAGAGCCGTTCCAGGTGGGCATCGAGACGAAATACTGCTGGGCCGTCAGGTGTCTCGTAGCAACGGACGCCTTCAAAGACGCCACTGCCGTAATGCAGCGCGTGCGCTGAGACATGAATTGTCGCGCTGGCCCAAGGCATCAGCTCGCCATTCATCCAAACCCATTCTGTTTGCTCAAATCCCATTCTTTCGTCTCGCTTGTTATACTGCCCAAAGGAATTGATCGGGATCGTGATGGAGAGGTTGATCCGCGCCGTTCCTCCAATCGCTCCTTTCGCCGGCGCAAATATCCAGCGCCAGAGTATCTTCGAGCACCTCGGAAGAGTGTTCGACACCCGGAGGAATTACCAGCATTTGATTCGAACCAACCCTCACTTCGCCGTTAGGGAGACGAAACGACCACATGCCATTTAGGACAACGATGACCTCTTCGTTTGCGTGCCGGTGCGGTTGAGTGATTGCGCCGCGATTCACTTCAACTTGTGCCACGGTGACGTTTTCACCTGCCGCAACTTTTCTGAAATACGCCGGAGCGACCTCTTCCGGCTCCATACTGTTTAGATCGTAGAAACACATCGCACCCTCATTTCAATTCCTGGCCTTATCGACCAGCTTGTTTCCTTTGAGCCAGGGCATCATCTCGCGCAGCCGCGCGCCCACGGTTTCAATCTGATGCTCTTGGCCTTCGGCCTCCAAATGCTTGAACCGGGGCTTGCCGGCTTCGCATTCGGACATCCATTCGTCGGCAAATTTGCCCGATTGAATGTCGCGGAGGATTTGCCGCATCTCTCGCCGCGCGGATCTATTAATGACTCTTGGCCCACGAGTCAGATCGCCATATTCGGCCGTGTTCGAGACCGAATATCGCATGTTGCCGATGCCGCCTTCGTAAACTAGATCGACTATTAATTTCAGTTCGTGCAAACACTCGAAGTAAGCCATCTCCGGCGCATAGCCGGCTTCGACCAGCGTCTCAAATCCTGCTTGAATCAAAGCCGTGAGTCCACCACACAAAACGGCCTGCTCACCAAACAGATCGGTTTCGGTTTCCTCTTTAAAAGTGGTCTCCAGAATTCCAGCACGTCCACCGCCAATCGCTGAGGCATAAGCGAGGGCGATCTCGCGAGTGTCGCCGTTCGGATCTTGATGGACCGCGACGAGACAGGGCACGCCGCGCCCTTGCGTGAACTCGTGCCGTTCCAGATGGCCAGGCGCTTTGGGGGCAACCATGAACACATTCACGTCAGGCGGGGGGACAATCTTCTTAAAGTGGATCGAGAACCCATGCGCGAACGCGAGGTACGCTCCCGCGCGCAGGTTGGACCTGATATAGTCCTGATAAATTCCGAGCGCCAGCTCGTCAGGAACGAGCATCATGACGATGTCAGCGATCAACGCCGCATCGACTGAGTTCATTACTTCCAAACCGGCGGCCCGGGCTTTCTCGCGTGAAAGGCTGTTGGGCTTTAGTCCTACGACCACATCGCAGCCAGAGTCTTTCAAGTTATTGGCTTGGGCATGGCCTTGACTGCCATAGCCAATGATCGCGATCTTCTTATCGCGCAACCGTTCAGGGTTTGCATCTCGGTCGTAATAGACTTTCATCAGCCGCCTTCTCTTTCCCCTAACGTCCGGCACTTTTTGGCGCCGTTAGACTTCGGCCATTTCTCTTTCAACTTCTTCGCCGCTGATATTACCCGCCGGCAAGCGGCCAATAGCCAGGGTTCCCGCGCGTGCCATTTCGTGAATGCCGAACGGTCCCAGCAGGCGTAGCAGCGCGTTAACCTTGTGGCGATTGCCAGTAGCCTCCACGGTCAACGCAGCTTCTGATATATCGACTACTTTTGCCCGAAACACATTAACCAAACTGAGCACTTCCTGGCGCTGCGGTCCCGCTGTAGCGCCGACATGGATCAGCGCCATCTCACGCTCGATGTGCGCGCGCACCGTTAGATCGATCACCGACTGTACTCTGATCTGTTTCTTAAGTTGTTTGACGATTTGTTCCACCGTCTGATCATCGCCACTGGTGACGAGCGTCACGCGCGAGAGTTGCGGCTCAAGCGTTTCGGCCACCGTCAAACTCTCAATGTTGTAGCCGCGGGCGCTGAACAGTCCGACAATGCGGGCCAACTCGCCAAAACGGTTCTCAACCAGGATTGCCAACGTGTGTTTCATTGTCAGTACCACCTGCCTTAGTGGGTGGATAACGCAAACTACCTGAGCACCATCTCTTTCAGCCCGGCGCCCGGCGGGATCATGGGATAGACGTTCTCCTCGGCTGAGACCACAATGTCCATCACCACGACGCCTCTGATGGATAATCCCTCTTTGAGCACGGCCCTCAGCTCGGATGGTTTCGTCGCCCTCAAACCAATTGCCCCGTAAGCTTCGGCCAGTTTCACGAAATCCGGCGATCCTTCCATGTCCACTGCGGAATAAGTCTTGTTATAGAAAAGCTCTTGCCACTGGCGGACCATGCCCAAGTAGTTGTTATTCATGACTATGATCTTAGTGTTAGTGCGATACTGGACCGCGGTCGCCAACTCCTGAGCCGTCATCTGGAATCCGCCATCGCCCACGAAGGCGATCACTTGTCGATCGGGAAACGCGAGCTGCGCTCCCAGGGCTGCGGGGAAACCAAAGCCCATCGCACCCAACCCACCTGAAGTAATCGACTGCCGTGGTCCTTTGAAGCCATAATACTGCGCCAGCCACATCTGATGTTGGCCCACGTCCGTAGCGACGATCGCTTCACCGGCCGTGAGACGATCAAGCTCCTGGCAGAGGAATTGGGGTTTGATCACCTCCTCAGAATTCTCGTAAGTGAGCGGCGAAAACTTTTTCCATTCATTAATCTGTGACCACCACGCCGCCAGCCGTCCCAGGCGCGCCTGCCCCTCGTCGCCAGCCAAAAGGTTTAGCATCTGACGCATGACAGTCTTAGCATCGCCGACCACCGGTAGTTGGGCGCGCACATTCTTACTAACTGAAGATGGATCGACATCTACATGAATGATTTCGGCTTGTGGAGCAAACTTGTCCAATGCGCCGGTGACCCGATCATCAAAACGCACCCCAACTGCGACGATAAGATCCGCTTCGGAGATCGCCATGTTGGCCCAATACGTCCCGTGCATTCCCAGCATCCCGAGACACAAACGATGTCCTGAAGGAAAACAACCCAATCCCATCAACGTCGGCGTGACCGGAAGTTGCAGCTTTTCTGCCAACTCCAACAACTCGTCTGAACCATTGGCGTGAATGACCCCGCCGCCGACATAGACGATAGGCCGCTCGGCGCCAAGAATTCGATCCACAGCTTCGCGGACCTGGCTTTCAGCGGCCCGCAGGTTGGGAGCGTAGTTGCGCAAGTCAACGTTGCAACTCCCAGAGTATGACGCCATTTCAGCGGTCACATCTTTCGGAATGTCGATCACCACCGGACCCGGCCGACCGGCGCGCGCCAGATGAAAGGCCTCGTGGGCTACTTCCGCGAGCTCGCGAGTGTGTTGCACCAGGTAATTGTATTTGGTGCACGACCGCGTGATGCCGACCGTGTCCACTTCCTGAAAGGCATCAGTGCCGATCATCTTGCGCGGCACTTGCCCAGTGATCACGACCAATGGCGTGGAGTCCATGAAGGCATTGGCGATTCCCGTGACTGCGTTTGTAGCTCCCGGTCCCGAGGTCACCAGCACGACTCCTACCCGCCCGGTCGCCTTCGCGTAACCTTCGGCCATGTGGACAGCGCCTTGTTCGTGCCGTGCCAGTACGTGCCGCAGGCGGTCCTGCATTTGGGCCAGCTGATCATAAATGTGCAGCACCGCTCCACCGGGATAGCCGAAGATCGTATCCACGCCTTCGTGCACCAGCGCTTCCAAAAGAATTCGAGCCCCGGGAATCGCGACCGGCGATTCGCGCTCTGTTAACTGCTCTTCCATTACGATCGGCGACTCGCGCTCCATTAATTCGATTGCTGTCATGTTCTTACCTAAAAGTTCAAGGGGCCGTCATCCTTCTCTTCTGGATGACGGCCCCTTAGGGTCTGTGCAAGGTCTTATGCCTTGGTCGTCATCCGCTGCTGTTAAGCAGAAGAATGCTTACTACGAGCACGACGACGACAATAAGAGACGAGTGCGAAGAACTCCCGTTGAGTCCCAGCAGCATCTTGCTCGCGCTCCAAGCTCTCGTGTTGACCTTGAACAATTGGTTAAAGTGACGATTCATTACCGAGCTTCCCGAACCGAACCCTGCCTAAAAGCGACTTCACTCCCTCGATGCCGTGAAACAGATACCATATTTTCCAATTGGCGAGCAATTCAATTGTGCTTATGCAACGTTAAGCGGCTGTACGCCGCCACAATAGTTGCTGAACTCGATTTGCCAC
>WNFZ01004290.1_pt1 | contig 17876 bp, 15 predicted proteins | sample 5400081 | NCBI WGS metagenome assembly WNFZ01 (sample SAMN13153365, study PRJNA577476) | soil metagenome | isolation source: 80 cm soil or saprolite under grassland replicate 1 | place: USA:California | collected 2016-06-15 | reverse complement strand
CCCGACTCAACGACTTCGTCCAGGTGGATCGTCTGTTCGAGGGCGATCAGCGCCCCGATTTTCGCTTCCGACAATCGTTCGGCCGTCTCGATGATCACCTCGATGTTCTCGCGGGCGTCCAGCGACGTGGCGGACAGCGGCAGGTTCCCCAATTTGGCCAACAGCCGGCGAAGCTCCGGCTGAAAAATCACCAGCACGGCGATGGCGACACCGGTGAGGAATTTTTCGAGCAACCAGAGCAGCACCCGCAGGTCCAGCGCTTTGCCCACCACCGTCAGCACGAGCATGCAAAGGACAAAACCCAGGACGATCGGCCAGGCGCGCGTGCCGCGCACAAAGGTCAGGACATAGTAGATCGCCACGGCCAGAATGGTGATCTCCAGCGTGGGCCGCCAGATGTTCTGAAGAATTTCCAGGACTGTCATTTGGTTTCGGCGCGAATGGCCTCGGTCATTCGCGCTGCTTGCAGTGTTTCGGCGACGTCGTGCGTGCGCACCATCTGCGCTCCCGCCCGGATGGCCAGGCACACGCAGGCCAGCGCCGCCGGCAGACGCGCGCCGACCTCCGTCCCCAGCAGCTTTCCGATGAACGATTTGCGCGAAACTCCCAGGAGCACCGGGCGCTTCAAATTTGTAAAACGCTCCAACCCCGCGAGCAACTGCAAATTGTGTTCGAGCGTCTTGCCGAACCCGATGCCCGGGTCCAACACCACCTGGACGGCGCCCACCCCCGCCCGTTTCAATCGCTCCAGCCGATCGACGAAAAAGTCGCGCACCTCGCCGACCACGTCCTGGTAAACGGGATTCAACTGCATCGTCTGCGGTGTCCCTTGCATGTGCATGCAAATATAACCCGCCTTCGCCTCCGCCACGATATGCCACAGTTCGTCGTCGGCGCGATTGGCGGCAATGTCGTTGACGATGCTCGCGCCCGCCTGCAAGGCGGCGCGGGCTACCGCCGGTTTCTGCGTGTCGATCGAGACCGGCACTTTGACCCGCGGCGCCAGCCGTTCAATCACGGGCAGCACGCGACGCAGTTCCTCGGATTCGCTGACCGGTTCGGCGCCCGGCCGGGTGGATTCGCCGCCCACGTCAATGATCTCGGCCCCTTGCGCGACCTGTTCCAATCCGTGCTCCACCGCCGCCGCAGGGTCCAGAAACCTGCCGCCGTCGGAAAATGAATCGGGCGTCACGTTCACGATGCCCATCACCATCGTCGCCCGGGGAAACGTGAATGCAAACTTGCGGGCGCGGAAAATCATTATCGTTCTATTCGCGTAAGTTGACTCCGTTTGACTGCGGGCCCGACGCGCCGGGCCTTTTGCGGCCCGCCCTCAGGATTTAATCATCCGTCTGACGCCTGCCACCAGGCGGCGCGCGATGGCGGTGACCAGTTCGTCCGGCACGCCCATCTGCGGGTTGGAGCTCTGACTCAGCATGTGACACTGGTCATTGACGTAATCGATCAGCACAAATTCGCCCGAATCGCTCAGCGCGATCTCGCTCGAGAAGAATTTCATGCCGCTCAGCGCCGCGAGCCGATGAACGATGTCGCGCAGGGGCGAGAGGGTCAGTTGCTCTTCTTCCGCCGGTGTGGGCAGCCGATAACGGTCGGTGAAACAATTCCACCAGCAACACCAGACCGAGCCGAAGACGTAGAACATCCGGAAATAAACCGGTTCGGCGTTGGACACGCGGGGAACGATCCGGCATTGCAGCAGATAGTGCCGGTCCGGCCAGGCGGCGACCGACCGGGCGAGGTCCCGTTCGCTGGTGGCGTCCATCACCACGCCGCGCCGGCCGTAGCCCATGGCCGGCTTGATGACGAACGGCGTGCCCAAAGCGGCGCGGTCCGTTTCCGATAACCTGAAGCTTTCCGCCTGCTCGCGCGGCACGACCAAGGTGAACGGGAGTTTAAAACCGGCGGCCGCCAGGCGCGAATGCAGGCGGGCTTTGTCGAACGCCGCAACGGCGACGTCCGGCGGGTCAATGACCTGCGTTTTTCGTCCGTGGGCGAGCCAGATCAACCGGTGGTAGATGTCTTCGGGCAGATGATGCTCGCTGTGCATGTTGAGGAGCACGCGCGCCCAGATTCGGCCTTTGGCATACAGGTCGCAGAACGGCTCCACCCAGACCGGTTCGATGAGGAAAAAATTGAGTCCCTGCTCGGCGCAATGTTGCTGCACGCGATGAATGAACAAATCGTCCGCATCCAGCTTGTGGGTCATCACCAGATCATAAATCCGCGTCACGCTAGCCAGTATTTTGCCGGAAAGCCATCGCTGTCAATGGCTGCTCATGTCTTTTTCGTGTTGTGCGTTTGTCTGCTCAACTCGATTTGTGCGCTGTCTTTCTTCGTTGTGGCGACGATGCTCGCGAATCCGCTCTTGTTCTCGCGACTTGCCGTAAACGTGGACTCCAGCCACCGTCAGGGAACCAACGATCCAGAATGCGCCCCAAAAACGTGTCTTGGGTGCGCCCAACCAAACCGCGATGCCGGCGAATGCCGCCGCGACCAAATACCATCCCGGACAGAAGCAAAGCAGTAGAAAACCAAGGAAGAACAGAGCGATGCAAACGGCTAAACTGATTCTTGCAAGGCCCGCTTTCACGACGCACGTTTGCCGCCGAGTCTCCTACACTCCGTAAGACCCCGTGCGACTCTGTCTCTGTCGTTCGATCAGCTCGATTTCGTAACCTTCCGGGGCGTCGATGAAGGCGAAGACGGTGCCGCTGGAGGTCCTGGTCGGGCCGTCGGTATATTTCAAGCCGAGCCTGGCGAGGTGTTTCCCGAACTCCTCCAGGTTGTCCACTTCGAAGGCCAGATGCGTCAGGTCCGGCTGCACCTGCACCGGGCCGCTCGAGGGGAAGCTGCAAAGTTCTATCTGTTCCTCGCTCTCCGGCGCCTGGAGAAAGACCAGTTCCGAACCGCGCGGGGATTTGTGCCGGCGAATTTCCTCCAGGCCAAGAACGTCCTTGTAAAATTTCACCGCCTTTTCCAGGTCGTTCACGCGATAGCGCGTGTGCAACAGTTTTCTCGCTTTCATGGGCAGGAACCATAGACCAACCGCGCCACAACCTCAACCCTGGCGGAGGAACGGGTTGTTATGGAGGAGACCGTGCGATGGACCGCGCGGTGGCCCGCAAATCACGCCATTCGTGTCAATCCGCGTAGTTCGTATCTCATCCGCGCGGACAAATCCGCTTGCCGCGAGGGAGCAGTATGCGTTACGACAACGCGCGTGAATGGGCGACCGCAATGGAACTGGTTCGTGATTCTGATTTGTCTTGGCGCCTCGGCCTCGGCTCACGCGCAGATCGATCCGGAAAAACGACGGCTCTTTCAGCTCGGGTACAATCAGCCGCTTCAGGGCCGCGGACCGCTCTCCGGTTATTTGTTTTACTATTTCAACGAGCCGGGGTTCCTGCAAACCAACCTCACGCTGCGGCTGGCCATCGCGCCGGTCTATGTCGATTCCGAGTTGGGCATCCGCCACGCGCTCGGTCCGAACACCGACCTGGCGATCGGTCTGGCGGGCGGCGGTTTTGCCGACAGTTACTCGGAAATGCGACTTGGAAAACTGCTTCGCGAGGAATCCTTCACCGGCCATGGCGGCGAAGCCGCCGTCAGCCTGTATCACCGCTTCAATCCCGATCGGCAAATTCCGCTCAGCGCGATTGTACGCCTCCTCGGCCACTACACCGTTTTTGAGCGGGACGACGTCACGGCGCCCGGCTTCAAATTGCCGCCGGACCACGCCGCGCTGCATTGGCGGACCGGGCTGCGCTGGGGCGGACGGGAGCCGCTCATGCTGCCGTCGCTCGCCATGGAACTGTCCGCGTGGTACGAGGGTCAATATCGTACGGACGCGGAACCGTATGGTCTCAACGGCGACCGCGATTTGAAATATCATTCACATCTGTTCTGGGGACGCGCGCTGCTCGCCTATACGCTGCCGGAGTTGAAGCACAATTTTTCGGTAAGCCTGACTGCGGGGACGAGCCTGAACGCCGACCGTTTCAGCGCGTTTCGGATGGGGGGCGCGCTGCCGCTCATTTCGGAGTTTCCACTCACGCTGCCGGGTTATTACTTTCAGGAACTGAGCGCCGACCGCTTCGCGCTGCTCAGCGGCCAATATTCCCTGCCCTTGGACCGTGCGAAGCGATGGGGCTTGATGCTTTCGGCGGCAACGGCCGCCATTGAATACCTGCCCGGCCTCGAACAGCCGGGCCGATGGAACTCCGGCGTCGGCGGCGGAATTGTGTTTCGTTCGAAGTCCGAAGCGTGGCACATCGTTCTGGGCTATGCCTACGGCATCGACGCGATCCGCGACGGCGAACGTGGCGCGCACAGCGTTGGCATCCTCATTCAATATGACCTGGAAGCCGACCGGCGCGGCAAGAAACCGTTCTGGGACCCGTGGCTGAACCCGAACAAATGGCGCGGATTTGACCGGTTGTTTGGCCGTTAACCGCGGACTCCTGTCGGAACGGTGTTCTGCGTCCGCCGAACCGGCTTCGTGCCGAACAGGAGTTCGGCGCTCCATTCGCGCCGTTCATGGCCGCTCTGCGCGCAAAATATGGCGTCAGGGCTACCCATGAACCGTACAAAGCGCTCGGACAGCATTGAACCGTTGAACCAGGCCGAACGCCGGGATTTCTTCCGGGAAAACCCATCGCGGTTCAACGATTCAACACCCTCGACGTTTCTTCACCCCGGCATAAATGCTGGCTTCGCCGCCGGTTCTTCACCAATATCGCGCGCGGCAGCCGACGGTTCATGAAAAGCGCAATTGAGAAACGCCGCCACTTCGCCAGCGACAATTACGCCGGCATTTGCACCGAAGCCTGGTCCGCCCTGGCCGAGGCCAACCAGGGCCACACGGTCAGTTACGGGGACGACCCTTGGACGGCGCACGCCGCCGACCTTATTCGCGACGTGTTCGAGATGCAGGCTGAAGTCTTTTTCGTCTTCAACGGCACGGCCGCCAACTCGCTGTCGCTGGCGTCCACCGGCCAATCCTATCACAGCGTCCTTTGTCACGAGATTGCGCACGTCGAAACGGACGAGTGCGGTGCGCCGGAGTTTTTTTCGAACGGCATGAAAGTCCTGCAGGTTTCCGGCGCCAATGGCAAGATCGATCCGGCGGGCATCGAACGCGCCGTCAAGAAGCGGAGCGACATCCATTATCCGAAGCCGCGGGCGGTCAGCATCACTCAAGCGACCGAGGTCGGCACCGTCTATTCGGTCGAGGAAATAAAAGCCCTCTGGGCGAAAACAAAGTCGCTCGGCCTCCGGTTGCACATGGACGGCGCGCGCTTCGCCAACGCCGTCGCGTCACTCGGCGTCCAGCCCAAGGAAATCACCTGGCAGGCCGGCGTGGACGTGCTCTCTTTCGGCGGCACAAAGAACGGCACGCAGGTTGGCGATGCCGTGGTCTTTTTCAACCGCGATTTGGCTGCTGAATTTGATTACCGCTGCAAACAGGCCGGCCAGCTCTGTTCGAAGATGCGTTTTCTCTCGGCGCCCTGGGTCGGCATGTTGCACGATGGCGCCTGGCTGCGCAACGCGGCCCGCGCCAACGCCATGGCGCGGCGGCTGCACGATCAGTTGCAGGAGATTTCGGAAGTCAAAATCCTCTTCCCGACGCAGGCCAACGCCGTGTTCGCCGACTTGCCGCCGCACGTGATCGTCGCGTTGCGCCGCGAAGGATGGAAGTTCTACACCTTCATCGGACAGGGCGGCTGCCGGCTCATGTGCGCGTGGGACACCACCGAAGAGGATGTGGACGGCTTCGTCTCCGACCTCAAAAGGCTCCTGGCCGAAGCGCCCAAGGATATTCCGCCGGCAACGGCAGATCATCGGAAATTGTGACCCGCGGAAGGGTTGGGCAGGGTGAGTTCAAGAATCGTCGCAAGAGCCGTAGGGCGCGCTCCCCTTCAACGCTTCCACGCTCCAACGCTTCAACGCTTCAATGCTTCAACCCCATCCTCAAGCAGACATCGCTCGATCTCCTGATACGTGCGGACCACCCTGGTCGCGCGCGCGAGCTGTTCCGGGGGTAACGAATTGGTAATCGCCAGGACCGTCATCCCCGCGGCCAGGGCGGCCTCCACTCCGGCCGCGGAATCTTCAATCACGCAGCAACCCTTCGGCGCCACGCGGAGCAACTCGGCCGCTCGCAGAAAAATGTCAGGCGCCGGCTTGCCGTGGGCCACATCTTCCGAGCTGACGACGGCACGGAAGAAATGTCGCAGCCCGCGCAGGTCCAGAACTGCGTTAATGGTCGGGTGCCGGGAGCCGGAGGCCAACGCCAGCGGATAACGCGCCTCCACTTTTTCCAGCAGTTCAAGCAATCCGTCAAAAATCGGTTCTTCGCGCCGGAGCAACCCGGCGAATTTCTCCTCTTTCCGCGCCAGCAATGCTTCGAGCGATTCCGGCGGCCGGTGCCGCGCGATAAAATCGCGCCAGACGACCCGGTCGGATTGGCCGTAATAAGCGGGAAAATCAATCCCATGGTTCCGGCCGTAGCCAATCTCCTCGAACACTTCACGAAAGGCGCGCTCGTGCAACGGCTCGCTGTCCACGATCACGCCGTCCATGTCGAAAATGACCGCCAGAAATTGTTTCGTCGTTGAGGGCATGAGGGCGACTTCACGTCGGCTTGAATATCAAGACGCAGACGGACCTTTCTCGTTCCGGCGCCGACGGGCAAAAGCCGGGCCCTCCGACCGTTCCACCAGGTGCAACAGGTTGCCTTCGCCATCTCTGAAAAACAGCACTCGTCCGCCGCCGCCCGCCGGCTTGATCGGCTCCTCGAAGATCACGCCGCGCCGGCGCAGCGCATCCCGCGCCGATTCAATCGAACCGACGCACAACGCCAGATGCCTCCAGCCCGCCAACCGGTTGTTGCCCGTTTCGGCGCGGGACACATCGGCCGGATAGATCTCGATCAGCGGTCCGCCGTTCAACTCGAGCAGGAATGCCGGCGGCGTCTTCCCGTCGGTGAACACCTCGCGCGCGCCCAGCACCCTCGCGTACCACTCCTTCAACCCGCCTGTGTCACGCGCCGCCAGACCGATGTGTTCCACCGAACAATTCATCCCTTAACCCTAATGTTGCATAAAATTCCCGTGACAACCTTTTGTTGCATATGCAACAAAAGGTTGTCACGGGCGTTTCCACTGAGCGACAGGTGTCGAAGACGAGAACGAGGACGATCCCGAATCACAACGTTGTCTCTCCAAGCTCGAGCAACCGCTTGAGCTGCGCTTCCGTCAGCGGCATCACCGACAACCGCGAGTTCCGGATGAGCGGCATCTCGTGCAAAACTTTGTCGGCCTTGATGGATTCCAGGCTGACCGGTTTCGTGAGCGCTTTGAGCGGCGCCAGGTCAACGCACGACCAGTCGCCTTCCCCGGCGCTTGGATCGGGATAGGCCTCCTTCGCGACGCGGGCGAGGCCGACGACCTGTTTTTCGCTGACGCTGTGATAGAAGAAAACGAGATCGCCCTTCTTCATTGTTCGGAGATGGTTTCGCGCCTGGAAATTTCGCACGCCGGTCCAGGCCGTCCCGCCGTCCCTGACGAAGGTCGCCCAGGAATAACTCTCCGGCTCCTCTTTCACCAACCAACCGTTTTTCGGCATGAGGGATTGTTACGTCTGAATGCGGGCCGGGAAAAGCCGGAAAAATCCTGTCGCAAAACGCGGCCCGCAATTGCAGGCGACGGCAAGCATCATCCAACGACGGTCAATGATTTCGTCGCCCAAATCAGCAATTCGCGCCGTGGTCACTTCCTGGCCTTGATCTTCGCCCAGCGTGCCTTCATCGCGGTGGAAATTCTGGCTTTGGCCGCCGCGCTGAGCTTTTTCCTCCTCGTCGGCGCAGCTTTCCTGCCCCTCGCCACTTGCCCACCTCGCCCGCCAATGAGCCGATCAATTGCCTTCTCCAAACGGTCAATCTGTTGCCGGATCGAGACAGCACGTTTGAGTTGTTGGACCGATAGTTGAGTCAACGGGTTGTTTGTCATGCCTTTTCAGTAAAGGCAGATGTAGGCTCAAGTCAAGCGATGATGCAAACCAGCTCAGGTCGCCCCGGCAGGCGTGGAGGATCCGCGCCCGGTTTTGAACTCTTGCTTCGGCGAAACCGGAGGTGATATCCTGCGGCCCGAATTTCCAACGCCAAAAGCGCAAGAGATCGTCGGGGCCGGATGCGGTGACGTGACAGCCAAGAAGCACGGCGACGCGCCAGCGTTGTTGCGGAAAAGTCGCAAAATCACAAGCCTTGGTTCGGAAGAGTATTATGTCAACGCACCTGGAAGAGTCGTTGCAACGGGATATCGATCGTATCCGCGGCAAGGTGCTCGAGATGTCCGGCCTGTGCGAGCGGGCGCTGCAGGATTGCCTGGGCGCATTGAAGGAGCGGAACCGGCAACTGGCCTACTCGGTCATCCTGCGCGACCGGCGCATCGACAAACTGGAAAAGGAATTGGACCGGCTGTGCCTGGAGTTCCTGGTGCGGCAGCAGCCGGTGGCCGGACCGTTGCGCTTTGCCTACGGCACCATTCGCATCAACCTCGAACTGGAGCGCGTGGGGGACTACGCGGAGAGCATCGCCCGCCAGTCGCTCAAGCTGATGCCGCTGGACATAGCCATTCCGATCGATCGGCTGGAGGAGATCGCCGGACTCTCCATCGCGATGCTGCACGACGCCATCAAGGCGTTTGTCGCTCAGGACCCCGAGTTGGCGCGCAGGACCGTCGAGACGGAAGAGGCCGTGGACGTGCTCAAGAGCAATTTGAACAAGGATTTCGTCGCTCTCTTTCGCGAAAGCAAGATACCCTTCGAGGCGCTCAATCCGCTGATGATGATCGCGCGGCGCCTGGAGCGGGTGTCCGACCAGGCCAAGAACATCTGCATGGAAGTGCTCTACATGTGCACGGGCGAATACGCGCGTCACCAGGGCACGGAGGCGTATCGGCTGTTGTTCGTGGACGAACACAACGCCTGCAACAGCCAGATGGCCGAGGCCATCGCCAATTCGCTCAACCAACCGAACCTGATCTTCAGCAGCGCCGGCCTGGAGCCGCGACCCATCGCCGCCGCCACCATCGAGTTCCTCGAGGCCAAGGGCCTCGACACCTCCCGCCTGCATCCCAAGGCGGTGAACGAGGTGCCGAACCTCGACCATTACCACATCGTCGTGGCCCTGGCGAAAGAGGTGCAGAAGGCCTTCCCGCCGGCGCCGCGCAAGATCGTGTTCCTTGACTGGAATGTCAGCGATCCAACGAAGGTTCAGGGCGCGCCTGCGGAAGTCAGGGCGGCCTATGAGCAGACCTACCGGTTGCTTCACGAACACACCAAAGACCTCGTGGAAGCCGTTCTCGGAGACGAAGACGAATAGAAAAAGAGCACGCCATGACCAAAAGCACGCAATTCCAACGGGGTATTCGGCTGGGCGCCATGACCGCGCTCGCCGCGGGCCTGCTGCTCACCGGCTGCAGCAAAAAGGACAGCGCGGGCGGCGGCAGCAAAGGGGCGGTCACTGCCATCCAGAACATCGGTTCCGACACGATGGTGAACCTTGCCCAGGCCTGGGCCGAGGCCTACGGCAAAGTTGAGCCGTCCATCTCCGTTGAAGTGTCCGGCGGCGGCTCGGGCATCGGCATCGCGGCGCTGATCAACGGTACGTGCGATATCGCCAACTGCAGCCGCAAGCTGGAGCCCGATGAGGTCGAGAAGTGCAAGGCCAGGCACGGGCATGAGCCCAAGGAATACCTCGTCGGCTACGATGCCCTGAGCATCTACGTCCATCCCGGCAATCCGTTAAATGAAATCAGCCTCGAGGAGTTGGGCGAGATTTATCGCGAAGGCGGCACCATCGACAAATGGTCGCAACTCGGAGTGACCCTCCCGGGCGGCGACGAGATTATCCGCGTCAGCCGCCAGAATAATTCGGGCACCTACCATTACTTCCGCGAGACGGTGGTGGGCAAGAAAAGCGATTTCAAACTTGGATCCCGCGACATGAACGGTTCGAAGGATGTGGTAGAGCTGGTGTCTCGCACGCCCAATGCCATCGGCTATTCCGGCCTCGGTTACGCAACCAAGTCCGTGAAGATCCTCAAGGTTTCCGCCAAGAAAGGCCAGCCGGGCGTGGCGCCCAGCATCGAGAGCACCTGGAACAAGACTTACCCGATCGCCCGGCCCATGTTCATGTATTGCCCCGGCGCACCGCCGTCCCACGTGCAGAAATACCTGGACTGGATCGTGACGGACGCCGGCCAGGCCATCGTGAAGGAGTCCGGCTACGTTCCGTTGCCGAAGAAGTAATTTCATCCCCACGCAGCAGCAGTCGAAGACCGGCGTCACGCAAATCCGAACGAAGGACAAGAAATGGAGATGGAGACCACCGGAGGCCGACCGAGCTCCGCGGCGGTGGCGCCCGGGCCGCGCGCACAGCGTCGCCGCTGGGAGATCCTCTTCGAACGGGGCATCGAACTGTTGATCCGCCTGTGCGGCATGAGCGCTATAGTCTTTGTTTTCGCCATCTTCTTCTTCGTCTTCCGGGAAGGGGCGCCCATCCTGCCCAAACTCGACCTGCAAAAGTTCCTCTTCACGCCCCATTGGCATCCCACGTCGCTGGGACAGCCGCGCTATGGCGTGGGCGCGCTCATCCTCGGCACACTGAGCGTGACCGGGCTTTCGATGGCGCTGGCCGTGCCGTTCGGGCTGGGCGCGGCGGTGTTTGTCAGCGAGTTCTGCGGCAGCCGCACCCGGGAAGCGCTCAAGATTGTCATCGAACTGCTCGCGGCCATTCCGAGTGTTGTGTGGGGCTTCATCGGGTTGACGGTGATGAATGTCGTCATCCAGAAGGTCTTCCGCGTGCAGGTGGGTTTGAACATCCTGAACGCGTCGATTCTTCTCGCGCTGATGAGCGTGCCGGTCATGGTGAGCATCGGGGAGGACTCGCTCAAGGCCGTGCCCGATTCCTATCGCGAGGCGGCTTTTGCGCTCGGCGCAACCCAATGGCAGATCGTCCACCGGGTTCTTTTGCCCGCCGCCAGGAACGGCCTGCTCGCCGCCGTGCTGCTGGGCGTGGGCCGGGCCGTGGGCGAGACCATGGCGGTGCTCATGGCGACCGGTCACGCGGTCAACATCCCCCACAGTATCTTCGACTCCGTTCGCACGCTCACCGCCACCATCGCTGCCGAGCTGGGCGAGACGGCCGAAGGCTCGGACCATTACCGGGTGCTGTTCGTCATCGGCATCCTGCTCTTCAGCATTACGTTCCTGGTGAATCTCGCCGCCGACCTGATCGTGAAAGGCATTCGCAGGAAGTGACCCATGGAAAACGCCGCCCCCGCCAGATTCGCTGAAACGCCGTTCGTTCGCAAAAAGCAGCGGGGCGAACTGTTGGCCCGGTGCGTGTTCGGCGGCATGACTCTGGCCATGATTGTCCCGCTGCTGCTGATCATCGGCTACCTCGTCTGCAAGGGAGCGCCGTTGCTGTCGTGGGAGTTTCTTACCACCAACCCCACCAACGGCATGAGGAAGGGCGGCGTCTGGTCCGCATTGCTCGGGACCATCTGGCTCGTGGTCACCTCGCTGTGCGTGAGCGCGCCCATCGGCGTGTTCGCCGCCGTTTATCTCAACGAATACGCGAAGGACAACTGGTTCACCCGCATCGTGCACCTGGCCGTCGTCAATCTCGCCGGCGTGCCGAGCATCGTTCACGCGCTGTTCGGCCTGGGCGCATTTGTGCTGTTTGCCGGCATGGGCCGCTCCATCCTTGCGGCGTCACTGACCCTGGCCATCATGACGCTGCCCGTCATCATCGCCTCGACCAAAGAGGCGCTGGCCAGCGTCCCGCTGAGTTTCCGCGAAGCCTGCTGGAATGTCGGCGCCACACGGTGGCAAACCATCCGCCGGATCGTCCTGCCCAACTCCATCAGCGGCATTCTCACCGGCGTCATCCTGCAGGTGAGCCGCGCCGCCGGCGAAACCGCGCCCATCATGTTTACCGGCGCCGTATTTTTCAAGAAGATCCCGGAAGGCAACCTCTTTGCCTACTCTCTCACCGACCAGTGCATGGCCCTGTCCATGCACCTCTACACCGTGACCACTCAGGTCACCAACGCCCCGGAGGCCCTCCCCTATGCCATCGCCGTGGTGCTGTTGGGGACCGTGTTGCTGGTCAACGCCACCGCCATCGTGATGCGTGTCTATCTTCGTTCCCGGAAAAAATGGTAACGCCTGCTTCCAACCCGGCGGGTGCGCCCGGCGCCGGCGCCGCCACGCCGCCGCGCAGGAAGATCGAGGTGTGCGACCTCAGGCTGCGTTACGGCGACAAGGAGGTGATCCACGGCATTTCGTTCGAGGTGCACGAAAACGAGATCCTCGGCGTCATCGGCCCGGCGCAGAGCGGTAAGACCTCGCTGCTCCGCTGCATCAATCGCACGATTGATTTCACCACGAACGCCCGCGTCAGCGGCGTCATCCGGGTGGACGGCGAAGACGTCCGGGAGGCAAAGAGCGTCTATGAACTGCGCCGCAGAATCGGCATGGTCGCGCCGTTGCCGGTCGGTCTGCCGCTTTCCATCTACGACAACGTCGCGTTTGCGCCCCGCACTGCCGGCCTGAGGAACAGGAACGACCTCGACCTCCTCGTCGAGCAATGCCTGCGCCAGGCCGCGCTCTGGGACGAAGTCAAGGACCGCCTGGATTCGTTGGGCACAAAACTTTCCGGCGGCCAGCAGCAGCGGCTCACCATCGCCCGCGCCCTCTCGCATCAGCCGGAGATCCTTTGCCTCGACGAATTTTCCATCGCCATCGACCCGGTCACGACCATGCGCATCGAGGATGTGCTCAAGAGGCTGAGGAAGGAAATGACGATCGTCCTGGTGACGAACCTGGTGCAGCAGGCCCGCCGCCTGGCCAACCGCACGATGTTACTCTGGAAAGGCGAAGTGGTGGAACTGGACGCCAACGAGATCATCTTCGGTGATGCGCCCAAAGACAAACGGACTTACGAATACGTGCACGGGATTATTGGATGAACGAAACCGTGAAGCTTAAAGCTCAAAATTCAAAGCCCCAGGCACCCGACTCCAGGTCCTGGAAATATCTCCCGCGCCCTGGACAGCTTGGGGATTGTACTGCCGGAGCTTGGAGCTTCACCTGGTTTTTGAGCTTTGAGCTTTGCGCGCGATGAGCGCTCCGATCCAATACAGCATCACGACGCGCGATCTGTGCCTTTGGTATGGCCGGTTCCAGGCGCTCAAAAATGTCACGGTCAACATCCGGCACGGACTCATCACCTCGCTCATCGGGCCCAGCGGCTGCGGCAAGACCACCCTGTTGCGCTGTTTCAATCGCGTCAACGAACGCTACGGGGAGGTGACCACCACGGGCGAGATCCGGATACTCGACACGAACATCTACGAACCCGGCATCTCCCTGGTCGAACTGCGCAAGGCCGTGGGCATGGTTTTCCAACGACCGAACCCGATGCCCATATCCGTTTACGAGAATGTGATTTTCGGCCTGCGCATCCACAACGAACGCGTCGCCTTGAACCAGGCCGCCCTGGATGAGGCGGTCGAGAAGGCGCTCGGCGAAGTTGGGCTTTGGAAGGATCTCAAAGACAGACTCGACGCCAAAGCGACCACCCTTCAATTGGAGCAACAACAGAAGCTTTGCATAGCCCGTCTCCTGCCGCTCAAACCCGAAATCATCCTGATGGATGAACCGTGCAGCGCGCTCGACGTTGAAGGCACACGCGGCATCGAGGAGTTGATGTTCGAGCTCAAGGGCCGTTATACGATCGTCATCGTGACGCACAACATGGCCCAGGCCCGCCGCGTCAGCGACGAATGCATATTCATGCTGTTGGGGGAAACCATGGAACACAGCCGCACCGAAGACCTGTTCCTGACCCCCAAAAACCCGAAGACCGCCGAGTATGTCGAGGGCCGTTACGGATGAAGGGTTCCCTGTTTCCCTCCCGGTCTGCTGGATGCCCAGACAAATGAGGCGACGAAACACGGGCGGCGTTGAAGAGGTTGCTGAAACACTCTGAAAGATGTTCAGAGAACTGAACAGCGACCCGGTTGACTTCGCCTACGATTGGCCGCGATGTCGCGAATCAGCCGCAGCGCGATACAGATCGTGCCCTGATAGGCACCCCGCGCTTTTGAAAGCTTGATAGCGTTACCTCGAATGTTCACTGCCGTTGCACATAAGAGTCTGGCTGGTGCCGAAGGTTACTTCGTCGAGCATCGGTTTCGAGACTTTTCCAAATCAGCTTGCCCTTGATTCGGAAGACAGCATAATAACGGCCGTTCGATGAATATCGTTCGAACTTGTTGGGGTCGTAGCTCAGTTGGTAGAGCGTCTCGTTCGCAATGAGAAGGTCAGGGGTTCGACTCCCCTCGGCTCCACCAAATCTCCTGTTGATGGCGTCGTTTCACCAGAAAGCAAATCATTCCCTGGGTAAAGTCTCGCTCCCTCTATCAACGATGCAGTCTGAGCCGTGGAAAGTTTGCTGATCTTTTTAGACGATTATCGTGGTGCCGTCGAATCGGGTAAAAGTGAAGCCGCCAAAGTTCTCATTGAAGGTCGCCCGCTGATCACGAAGCACGCTGATAGCGATGGCTTCGCCCAGTTTCAACGATTCAGTCGCATCGGAACGCCAGTGAACTCCGGCAATATTGCGTCCGAGCGCGATGTTGGAGGCGAGCTTGTTCAACTCTCCGCCCACGGTCAGGGCAGGCCCCGAGTAGGGTGCCAGTGTCAAACCGTCCGCCGTGGCCTGTACCGGATTTGGGATCACGTAGGATTCGTCAAACCACGCCTTGAGGATGGTCACGCAAGCCCCGGCCACCGTGGCGTGGCCGGCTCCGTAAGCGGGGTGCAAGGGAGAACCCTCCGGAAACGCCACGGGCAGAAGATACGTTCCGTGGCGATCGTAAACCGCCTGGAGCGCGAGCGAGCCAAGCAAGTCGTCCGATTCCAGAGGATAATGTGCCGCGCCGGTGAGATGGTTGTGGATGCGCCCGGCAAACACCTCCGGCCGGAGGCGGCGATGGACAAACCATTTCTGATACCAGACCGCTTTGAGGGCCCGCGTGGAGACCTCGGTCATCAATGCCGCGATATGGGGCCCGCCAAAAGTGCAGAACCCGTCCTGGGTCAACGAATGAAGATAGGGATTGCCCGGATCAAAAGGGGCGCCCATGCCGCTGAGCGCAAAATCGCTCGCGGGCGGCGCCAGCAGCGCCATCAGCGCGTGGAAGTATGCCTGATAGAGCACGTCGATGTGGACCCATTGGGCCAGGTCGCAACCGTTGCGGATATAGCGGCGGACCGGGTCGAACGGTTCGGGTTGCGACGGCACAAACCCCTGCTGGCAGCTCAACCAGTCGGAATATTGGGTGAGGTAATCGATGCCGGCCACTTTGGTCCTCATCCGCTGCTCGATGAACGTCGCGCCGTAGGGGACCGGCAGCCAGAGAAATTGCGAAAGGTAAGGCCCGGTCGAATCTCCAGGTGTCAATCCGCGGAACAAAGTGCCGGTCGTTACCTGGCCGGCGTGCTTTGGGCCGCGAAAGTCGGAGAGCCGGGAAAGGTCCGCTGCGGCGAGTTGCGTCAAGGGCGACGTGTCATATTCAGCGAAAGGCACATCGCGGGTGAGCGCCATCCAGTAGTTCTCCACGATCTCGCCTGCTCCTTCCGCGCTGCTGAAGGCCGGCGCGGGCGGCAGAGCGAGAGCGTGGGAATCGGTACCCTCCAGTTCGAATGCCAGGCCGGCTTGCGGATTGACGAATCTGCGGCGTAGCGCGGGATCAGGGGCGCCCATTGGGATGGCTTCAAAATCATTCGGCTGACCGCTCGACAGGGCGTTGAGCAAAGCCTGGTAAGCATTCACGTCCACTTCGCCCAGTTGGTTATGAGGAAGTCCCTTGCTGTAACAGGCGATTTTATTGGGATATAAGGCTTCATCGCCATTGTTGGGATGGGCCGGAAGCGGTTGGTTGAATTCGAACAGCGCCGTGTCCTGACGAATTCGGTAAGCGTTCTGGCGGCGTTGCGCGGCCCTGGCCGACGCCGAGATCCCGCCAGGCGCCGAATTGGCTTGCGGTATTCCCCGCCAAAAAGACCAACCCGCTGCGGCACCGGCGGCCAGTACACGATTGACAAAGGAACGACGATTTAAAGTTGCCACGCCGGACCCTTTGCGCAGTGCATTCGATGCCCGGTTTTTGTCGGATGATGAAGAATTCATACTTGTCCTCTCAGCTAATGCGCTGCAACAGCAATGCGCCAACATTGCGAGCCTCCGGAAGGCTCTTATCGCTTTTTTGGCCACTCGATCCCGGTACCTGGCTCTGCGCTGGCTGTCCGAACGACCGGAGCACCAACAGTCTCCTTTCGTCGGAACAGGCCGATGCGCAAGCAACCGGTGAGGAATGTTCCGGCACCGATTTCGTCCCGGCCATTGTTATGGGACCGACATTACACAGGTCTGGAACCGGAGCTAGATTCGTTCCAATTACCGGACACCTCTTTGTGCGACCCTGCTACAGTGACTCAATCCGCCTGAGTTTCCTGGCGGCGCAGGAACGATCGCGCCAGCCCGGCAAACACGGCCAGGACCAGGAACGTGCTCGCCAGAATCAAAAATCGCACACCCCACGACGCGGCCCGGCCAGCCGAGGTTTTGAGACCGATCTTCAAATCCGCCCAGGTGTCCACCGCCACGGCGCGCTGGAAGGTAAGCCGCCGGCCCTGCTCGGGAATGGAGGCGCGGATGGCGGCGGCGCTGCTAACGGCCGCGTCCTGTTGTTGGATGAGACGCTGGGCCAGGCGCATGAATGCGGCATTTTCCTCCGCGGTGTTGCGGTCAATGATGGCCTTGGCGTCCTGCTGAGTGTAGTTGACGTCCTTGCGGCCGCGCAGGTCGCGGAGTTTTCCGGCCAGCGCGTCGGCGTCGCCGGCCACGGCGGCCTGGCGCACGTTCAAGCCCACCAGCGCCTGCTGGAGCTTGAGATTGTTGAGTTGCACGCGCGCGTCCTCATTGAACGCGTCGTCGCCCTGGCTCAGTCCATAGGCGGCCTGGAAGGCGCGCCGGGCCTGTTGCGGGTCGCCTTGCTCCAGCGCCGTGTTGCCCAGCGCCAGCATTTGCTCCGCTTCCCTGGTCTTCTGGCGCTGCGCGCTGGCTTCGTTTTGCAGATAGATTTGCACGTCAGCGGCGGCGGTGTAGGGCACGATCTGCTCCTCCCGCAACTGCAATGTGCCGGTCCAATCCTTGAGGTGCCATTTTTCGTTGAGATAAACGCGCCAGGTGATGTTCTCCAGCGGCAGATCGAACTTCGGCGCCAGCAATTCGAGATCAAGCGCGCGCGTATTCGCCACCCCGATCTGGCTGCTGTAAAACAATTCGACCGGGATCGCTTTGCCGCCGCGCGACTGTTGCTCGAGCGGGATCAAAATGCGGTCCTGCTCGCGCCACGGCCAGACGCCATTCTGGTTGACGAATGCGAACCAGAAACGCGCGTCCTTCGGCAACGTCAGGTGAAGCAGGCGCTTGTCGCCGGGGAGCATCTCCAGGCGCACCTGCGTGAGCATGACGCCGTTATCGGAAATCACCGAATTCAAGTTGATGTTGTTCACGCGCGCAGGCAGGAGCCTGGCGGCCTCGTGGCGGTCGAGCTTCAAGGTGAGTTGGAAGGTCGGCTCGACGAGGCGGTAGGCGAAGTTGGCCGACGCCGTTTTCAGGTCCTGCTGGAGCGAGCGCGGTATGCTCTGCCATTCGGCGGGCTGAAGCGCGGGAGGCGGCGCGTCCACGCGCACCTGCAAGCGGCCGCCGGACTGCA
>WNFZ01005678.1_pt1 | contig 17886 bp, 19 predicted proteins | sample 5400081 | NCBI WGS metagenome assembly WNFZ01 (sample SAMN13153365, study PRJNA577476) | soil metagenome | isolation source: 80 cm soil or saprolite under grassland replicate 1 | place: USA:California | collected 2016-06-15 | reverse complement strand
TGCAACCGGAAGGTGAGACTCAACAGGTGTCTGCATGCCCCGCGCGGCAGTGTCCAATAGAGTTCGGTCAGCCAGATCTAGGCTCAGGGCCTGTGCGAATGCATCTACTGTGGCAGGTGCAGGGGAACGGACGCCCCGTTCCAGCATACTGATGTAGTTGGGGCTATAGCCTACGCGTTCCGCCAGGGTCTCTTGCGTCAGGCGCGCTGACCGGCGGTAGCGCTTGAGCAGGCGTCCAAATGAGGTCTGTTCGTCTCGTGCCAATTCAACCTCTATGATATATGGTCAGTATTTCAATCATGACCGGAACATCCTCCTGTGTCAACACAAGGTTTGTACGAAAAATGTACGAGTTTGTTCGTGGACTCGGGCATCGTCCTGGAATATGCTAAGCATGTAAGTACAATCATTTCACAAGAAGATAAAAGGAGAAGAACATGTCAACAGAAACAAATAAGGCTACTGTTCGACGGTACTATGAAGAGGTCCATAATCAAGAGAAACGGGATTTGCTCAAAGAAATCGCGGTGGAAGATTACGTTGAGCATAATCCCTTTCCCGGCCATGGACAAGGTTTAACAGGTTTCTCTCAACGGGTTGAAATGTTGCAGAGCGCCTTTACCATGAACTTTACAATCGAAGACATGATCGCTGAAGGCGACAAGGTTGTGGTGCGCTGGACCAATCACAACGTCCATCATGGACCGTTTATGGGATTCCCTGCCACGGGCAAATCCGTCATCGCTTCAGGCATCGATATCCATCTGCTGCGAAACGGTAAGCTCGCAGAGCATTGGGATGTGGTGGATACCCTATCGATACTCCAACAGCTTGGCATTCTCCCACAACCAGGTTGAACTAGATGTTGGTTGATGCGCCAATCATAAACGCGATGGTTACTCCTCTGAATATTTATGAAATGACTCTGGATGTCCCAACTGAATCGGAACAAACCCCGGACAGATGGGGAACTTATCTGATGGCACAGAAATAGTGTTTCTGTCTTCCGTCTGATTATTACGTTGTTAGGACTTTGGCTGCCATGAAACATATATTTGTTAGTTACTCACGAATAGATGGTGAAGCTGTGGACTATATCGTTGCACGCCTCGAACAGGATGGCTTCAATGTGTGGCTTGACCGTGAGGAGATCAAGGCTGGTGAGCTATGGCAGGAGGCAATTGTCCAGGCAGTTGACGATGCCTATGCTTTCGTACTCATGCTTTCACCTGGCTCAGCAGCCTCTAACAATGTTCGCAAAGAAGTAGATTTAGCGGAAGCCGCGCATAAAGAACTTGTTCCTGTATTGCTTGCGCCTGTCGAATTACCAGCCAACTTACGTTATCAGCTAGCCGGCATTGAATGGATTGAATATTACCGTGATCCAGAAGTGAAATATAGTGAACTTGTCCAAGCTCTACAGACCCACCAGCAAAAGTTTGCATTCTGCCAAATGCCAAAGATGCTGGATATGGAACTGATTATGGGCAATATAAAGATATCCACGTTTGGGTCTGAAAAGCAGGAAGAACTACCCAATTGAATTTGAGACTTCATCGATACCTCCCGAGCCGAAATTAACATGATTATTTAGCTAGCTTGTCCTGTGCAATTTGATATTGAAGTCTTCGTTATCATAGTGATGGTATCATCGCGCTATGACCATCGCCACCACCCAAACAAATCCCAATCTGGCATTCATCAAGTAGTTACACTGGTACTCGATTGAACTAACGGCAAGATTTGTTTTGGCGACAGATTTATCCTTGATTGATGTCGTTTCCCCTCAGGCCAGCAACGTAAATAGATCAATTGAAACACGGAAGGCGGGCTTCACAGCGAGAACTGGATGAGATTCTCATCGGTATTGGCACGCACTTGCAAAACGAGATGCCCATGTTCGGGGGTAAATTTGGTTGCCCTTAATCTGCTTGTAACCTATTGCGACTATTTGCGACCATTTTTGTGACCACTTACTACCCGAGTTATGCTAAAATATGAAACAGATATAAGGGGTCAACATTGTCCACCTAGAGGAGATGAGCCAAAACCCTTAACGGGTCTTTTTTATATCCAGAATATGCAGGGTACTTGATGAACCAATACGAACAAGCCGAAGGAGGTCGTTGAGATGAACCCAAAGAAAAAACGAGCTTTTACAGGGCTGGAAGTAGGTATCCTGTTGTATTTCCCTTAGTGAAAAATCACAGTGTTTGGATCGGCGATTTTTTATCCGGCAATGCTGGAGAATGAGGAGGATAACAAAATAAAATTACCCCTGCATGATCAATACGATGTCCGTTTTGGCCCATAGCCGCGCCACGCGCGGTTGACCCATTTATTCAATATCCACAAGGAGAAACCCATGTCTCTTTCTCGTAAACTTATGATTAACGTCTTGCTCGTCTTGATGCTGTTCATTGGCGTCTCACCTGCCGCAGCGGCCCCCGCCACCGATCATCAAGTGGTCAATGAATCCGTGAGCTTCAGCATCCCCGCCGATCAATGCCCCAAGCTGCCTGCTGGACTCGCCGTCGACGGCACGGGCGAGCGCTATATGGTGATCAATACGCACACAATGGCGGATGGAACCACCGAGGTTCGCATTAACGACCTGGTCACGGGTGTTGCCACCGATAGCAATGGCGGCGTACACAAATTCGTGTATCACAACTCCAGCACCCAGTCGATCCTGCCGAGCGGATTTACCGCGATCAGCATGAATGATAGCTTTGAGCTGACGGGCCCCGGCCCGCATTACAGCGTCAGCTTCAATTGGCGTTGGACGTTTACCGGCCCCAATCTGGTCTTCCCGCCGGTCGATAATTTTGAGCAACTCCATGGCGACGTTGACACCATTTTGAGGTGCGATCCGATCTAATCGCGAGTTGAGCGGAGCACACCGCACGGACGAACATGGAGCAGAAACACTCCCTGGGCGTCCGTGCCCATCCATGTATGCTTTCATGAAACTTGATTAGGCCGAAATCAGATTCAACTCGGAAGGTGTACCATGTCAAAGCCATTTACCATCCATCTTGGTCTCTGGATATTCCTAAGCCTGTGCCTGTTGGGGCTGTCTATCGCTGCTGCACCCCATCCGCCTGCACCGACTCCAGTCAGCTCGCTGGATAACGAATTGCAGGCCGTGTTACATCAGGCTGGGTTCACCGGCCGGATAGAGTCCATGCTAGAGCCACGATTGGGCCGCCACCTGGATTTGCAACTCGCCGACCTGGGACGGAATCTATGGTTTGATACCATCACCGGCCTGAACAACGACAACACTTGCGCGGGCTGTCACTCGCCTACGGCTGGTTTTGGTGATACCCAATCTATTGCCATTGGCATTGACAGCAATGAGGTGGTGGGGCCGCATCGCGCAGGGCCGCGCAACATGCGCCGCGCGCCTATGGTCATCAATACCGCCTTTTTTCCCCGGCTCATGTGGAACTCGCGCTTTGCCTCGCTTTCCGGCGACCCCTTCGATAATAGCGCCGGTTTCCAGTTTCCGCTCCCCGAGGGACTCACCCTTTCTGGGCAACCGCACTTGCTCGCCGCTCAAGCCTTCATCCCCCCAACCGAGCGGAATGAAGTTGCCGGGTTCAATTTTGTCGGCGATAACGACGCCATTCGAGCCGAAGTCATCCATCGCTTAAACGCCACCATCGCTTACCGCAAATTATTCGCCAAAAGTTTTCCCTCTGTCAAAGCCGGAGGGTCCATCACCTATGATATGTTTGCGCAGGCGATCGCCGAATTTGAATTCACATTGACGTTTGCGAACGCGCCCATTGACCGTTTTGCGCGCGGCGAAACGGAGGCGATGACCGTAGCCGAAAAACAAGGGGCGCTCCTGTTCTTCGGCGCGGCCCGCTGTTCAGTCTGTCACAGCGTAGCGGGCCAGTCCAATGAGATGTTCAGTGATTTTCAAGAGCATGTACTTGGGGTCCCACAGATTGTACCCTCCTTGACCAACGCCAATTTTGATGGGCCAGGCCTCAATGAAGACTTTGGTTTGGAGCAAATCACCGGCAACCCTGCCGACCGTTACAAATTTCGCACCTCGCCGCTCCGCAATGTGGCCATCCAACCGACCTTTATGCATAACGGAGCCTTCACGCATTTAGATGATGCAATTCGCTATCATTTGAATGTAATGGATTCGGCATTGCACTACACCCCTGCCAGTCAGAATCTGCCCGCCGACCTGAGTGGTCCACTGGGGCCAATGGCTCCTGTCTTGGCTCGTCTCGACCCAGCCCTCTCCACTCCCATCGTCCTCACCGAATCACAATTTGACCAACTCCTTGCCTTTGTGCGTTATAGCCTGCTCGATCCGCGCGCCAATCCAGACCGTTTGCGACGCCTCGTTCCCCGCACGGTGCCCAGTGGCCGGCCGGTGCTGATCTTTGAATTTCCATAGGCTAACAGCCATTGCGAGCCAACACAATCAAGCGGGCCAAATCCTGTGAGACAGAATCGAGAGCAAAGTTAAGGTGGAAAGATCTTCTAAAGGGGTGGTATCATCACCCCATGACCACTGCCACTGCCCAAGCGAATCCTAATCTGGCTTTCATCAAATACTGGGGAAATCGAGACAACACCTTACGCCTTCCCATGAACGGCTCCATCTCTATGAACCTGGATGGGCTATATACGCGCACAACAGTCAGCTTTCAATCCTCATTGCCTTACGATCAATTGATCATCAACGGACATGAAGTGATGGGCGGAGGCTTGAATCGGGTCATATATATCCTCGATATTATTCGAACGATGGCGAACATTCACGAATACGCAGAAGTGATGAGCGAGAATAATTTTCCTTCCGGCGCGGGGATTGCCTCTTCCGCGTCCGCGTTCGCGGCGTTGGCGCTGGCGGGAAGCAAAGCCGCAGGGTTGAATCTCAGTGAGTCTGAACTCTCGCGTCTGGCGCGGCGCGGATCCGGTTCCGCTTCGCGATCCATCCCTGGTGGATTCGTGGAATGGCAGGCAGGCACGAGCGATGAGGACTCATTTGCTTTTTCAATTGCTGAACCCAGACATTGGGATTTGGTGGATTGCGTTGCCATTGTCAGCGCCTCGCATAAGAAGACTGGTTCCACAGAAGGACATTCTATTGCACCTACGAGTCCCCTCCAAGCCGCGCGGGTCGCGGACGCGCCGCGTCGACTAGAGATCTGCCGCAACGCAATTCTTGAGCGAGATTTCAATGCGCTTGCCTCCATCATTGAACTCGACTCCGATATAATGCACGCGGTGATGATGACCTCTACTCCTGCGTTACATTACTGGAAACCAGCCTCCCTTGAAGTGATGAACTGTGTACGTCAATGGAGAATGGAAGGAATCCCAGTCTGCTATACAGTAGATGCGGGACCCAATGTGCATGTCATTTGCCCCGAAACAGAAGCGCATACGATAGAGAAGAGATTGCGCGAGGTCAGGGGCGTTGAAAATGTGCTAGTGGCGCGGGTAGGAGGTCCTGCAAAGATGGTTGAGAACAATAAATAATCATGTCATTCTGAGCGAAGCGAAGAATCTCTATCCCATTGGATGAGACTCTTCGGTCGCGAAAAACGCTCCCTCAGAGTGACATACTTTCAAGGGGGCTAGAAATCGGTTCGGTCGGAACCGAACGAAGATCAATTTCAATTGCTGAAAGCAACAATTGAATAGCGAGTATGACCGAAAGAGTCGGAAGTATCACGGTTCCGGTTGGCGCAGGGATTGCGCGGCTTGCATAATAAATCCATTTGGAAATGCCGAAGGTCAAGCCAAAGATCAAAAGAGGCAAACCGATCAAGAGATAAATGCTCGCCATTGAAAAATCATAGATGAAATTCTTGAGCACCATTCGACGAACAAAGGTAGCAATAAGCTTCAGCGGAAATTGAAACAAAACACGCTGGATGGACAAATTCGAGGCTTCCCCCTGATAGCGGGCCGGCATCGGTACATCTTTGACGACCGCGCCGATCAAGTAGAGCTGAGCAAGCATGGAAGTTTCAAAATAATACGTGGAGTCGATTTTGTCTAAAGGCAACTGAACAAGAGCTTCGGAACGAATCGCACTAAAGCCATTGGTGGGGTCAAACAGATTCCAGTAACCGGTCGCGGCTTTCGCAAGAAACGCGAGTCCCATATTCCCAACCCGTCGAATCAACGGCATCTTTTGCAGCGATTTAAAATCGCGAAACCGATTCCCTTTGCTGTAATCAGCCCGGCCTTCGATGAGTGGCTTCAACAATTCGGGCAGGTGATCCATGTCCATTTGGCCATCGCCATCGATCTTGAGGACGATCTGCGCGCCCATTTCAAGCGCCTTGCGATAGCCTGTGATCATTGCACCGCCAACACCCCGGTTTGACGGATGACAGATCAAGGCGATGCGCTCATCATGTTTAGCGGAAGCATTGACCAGGTCCGCGGTGGAATCGGGTGAGTCGTCATCCACTACAATGATGTGTTTTATATAAGATGGAATTGTCTGCAAAACGGATTGGATTTCCCTCTCCACGCGATAACACGGAATGACTGCCGCGATATGGTATTTATGAAAATCAGGCTCAGTCATTCAACTGAAAGGATGAATTGATAATGCGGTTGTCCCCCCTCCTGCACTTCAACTTCCTGCCCCGCATATTTCTGACGGATCACATCTGCGATACGATTGGCTTCCGCGTGCGACATATCCTGGCCGTAAAAGAGAGTGATTAATTCATGCTCTTCGGCCTTGGCTTTTTCAAGCAATTCCATGCAGCCTTCTTCAACTGAACTCGCTGAGGCAACCAGTTTGCCATCGAGCAAAGCGATCACCTGCCCCGTTTCAACTTTGACACCATCGATCTCAACCGAACGGGTTGCAGTCGTGATCTCACCGGTTCGCACATTTTCAAGAGCCTTGCTCATCTTTTCGGCAACGGAATGAAGTTCGCCATCCGGATGAAGTGAGAGCATTGCAGCGAATCCTTGCGGAATGTTCCTGCTCGGCACAACCGCGACTTGCTTGACAGTTACTTCCTTTGCCTGATTTGCCGCCATGATAATGTTCTTGTTATTGGGAAGAATAATGACCTTATCCGTTGGCAAGTTTTCAAATGAGTTCAGAATATCCTGCGTGGATGGGTTCATGGTTTGTCCACCTTCCACCACCGCAGCCACGCCAAGGCTCGCAAAGATGCGACTCAAACCCGCGCCAGGTGAGACGGCGACCACCGCTATCTGCCCGGGCTCCACCTTTGAGAATGAAATGCGCCTCGTCTTGCTCTTCTGGATATCATCCATTTGCGCGAGCAGATTTTCCATCGCAACTTTCGTAATTGTGCCGATACCCATGATGAAATCGATTGGTTCATAGCGTTTATCGAGCGGGACGTGAATATGCATTCGATACATTCCCTCGCCTTCGCCAACCTGAATCGATGTGCCCATCTGTTCCAGACGCCCATAAAATCTTTGCAAATCAAAATCAGTTGAAGGCAGGAAGTCCACCACTACCTCATAATCCTGTCCTTCTTCCACTTCTTCCATTGCATCTTGCATCTGCATACTCGAGATCGGTTGCACGGTCATGATGGGCGTCTCAAGTGACTCGCCGTAAACATGTCGCAGCATTCCCTCAAGGATAAAGAACAAACCCTTTCCACCCGAATCGACCACGCCGGCTTGTTTGAGGACTGGAAGTAAGTCGGGAGTTTTTTGGACGGCCTCATCCGCGGCTTTGACCGCGATTTCAAGGATTTCAATCGGATCCTGCGTGGACCCGAGAGCTGCTTCCGTTGCTTCCGCCACGCCTCGTGCGACAGTTAAGATCGTCCCTTCCACCGGGCGGACAACTCCCTTATAAGCCGTGTCGCGCGCTTCGCCGAATGACTTGACGAACGTAGTGGCATCTAGAACTTCTTTACCATGAACACCGCGTGCAAATCCGCGCCACAACTGTGAAAGGATCACACCCGAATTGCCACGCGCGCCCATCAATGCACCTTGTGACACTGCACCCGCCATATCACTGATGCTGCGATGGCCGAGATCTTTGATCTCATTCCAAGCCGATTGCATGGTCAACACCATGTTTGTACCGGTATCGCCATCCGGCACAGGAAAAACATTTAACGCGTTGACAGTCTGTTGATTCGTACGAAGCCAAGTGAGTCCTGCCTCTACAAGCCGCTTCATCGACTGACCATTAATGGGTCGCCTACGGAGTTTCTCTACACGTGCGGTATCTACTGGCATGACACTTCGCTCCTAGTCGGGATCGCTGATGCGTAGCCCCGCTACGTGAACGTTGATGGTATTTACTTTCAGCCCTAACGCCTTCTCCACCTGAAAGCGAACGGTATTCGCCACGCTCTCGGCTACCGAGTTAATGCGTGTCCCATATTCCACAATGATGTGGATATCAATATCAATATCTTCGCCGTTGTAACGAACAGATACACCGCGCGAAGGCTCACGAGTGATCGTCTTGACAATGCCATCTGCGATGTTCTTTGGCGCCAATCCCACCACACCATAAGATTCCAGTGTCGCGTGATAAGCAATCGTTGCGATTGCATTCGGGGAGATATGGATCCCACCCAGAGATGTTGTTTCTTCGCCCATGTATTCCTCTACTATATGTCATTGCGAGCGCTCTTCGCGAAGCAATCTCCCGTTTAACGAGAGAACCTTGTCAATGAGCACAAACCATTTAAGAGGAGATTGCTTCTCGTAGACTCGCAACGACATTTCTTTCGTTTATTTTATCATCTCGCCTTGAGGAAGGTTGCGATGTATGGTAAAATGCCGTGCCTTCAAAAAGGGCAATTGGAATTATAGCAAGAAAGGATGTCGCAAGAAAATGGCTAAATGCGCAAACTGTGGTAAATCAACCACCTTTGGTCATAACCGTTCATTCTCCCAACGAGCCACAAACCGCTCGTTCAAACCGAACCTGCAAAAGACACTCGTCATGGAGAAGGGTCGCGCGGTGCACAAAGTGTTGTGCGCCAAGTGCATCAAGACCCTGAGCAAGACCGCAGCCTAAGGTTTAAGCTCACGCAACAAAAGTCGTGGCGCGCTTCGCGCCATGATTTTTGTTTTAAAAGTACGCACGCAATGATCTAACCCCCGCCGCCGTACCCTCAGGATGATGGAAGACAGCCGTCGCTGCGACGAAAGCAGTCGCGCCCGCCTCTTTCATTCTTGGTAATGTTTCAACGTCGATGCCACCATCGACCTCCAGCCAGGCGGAGGATCTCAACGCGTCCAATTTCTTGCGGACTTCCGATACCTTCGCAATCGATTCAGGAATGAAGTGTTGCCCAGAGTAGCCGGGATGAACGCTCATCACTAGCACCAAATCTGCTTCCGGTAAAAAATGTTGGATCGCGCCGACGGATGTTTCAGGATTCAATACCACGCCTGCTCGGCAGCCAAATGATTTGATCTGTTTCAAGGTTCCGGACAAATCAGGACAAGTCTCCACATGGACAGTTAATCCGCTGGCGCCTGCTTTGGCAAAGGCTTCGATATAACGTTCTGGTTCTTCGATCATCAAATGGACATCGAGGGGAAGCTTCGTAATGCGTCGACAGGTTTCGACGACAAATGGTCCCATCGTAATGTTAGGGACGAAGTGTCCATCCATCACATCTACATGGATCCAATCCGCGCCTGCGGATTCAACAGTGGCAATTTCTTCACCGAGTCGTGCAAAATCAGCAGAGAGAATGGAAGTAGAAAGAACGTATTTATTGGTCATAATAAATATAAAGGTGACAGTCACTTTCGCGAAGTGGGTGACTGTCACTTGTTTTATCTGGGGTTATATAGAAAGAAAATATAAATCCAAAATGGGATCAATCCACCCACCGCAATGAGAGCCAAAAGACCAAGTCCCACAGATGCCCAGTCAATATCAGGCATGGAAGCCTCTGGGAGGCGAGGCGTAGGCTCAATTGTAGGCGTTGGAGGAGGTGGTGGGGGTGGCGCCGGTCGAGACTCTGGTCGCTGATAAGTGGATGCAACTTCAGGGGTCAAGTTTAATGCTGCACTGCGTTGTGTATCGCGTTCAGTTCCAAAGCGGAGTAGGACGCGGCCTAGTTGATCAGCCGTGCGATAACGTGCAGAGGGCTCTTTTGAGAGAACCTTTAAAACGATTTCTTCGAGAGCCGGCGGAATTTCCGGCACATACTCGCTTGGAGGGATAGGTGGTGTTTCGAGATGCATACGAGCAAGTTCTTCACTTGTGGGAGCCGTAAAAGGCAACGCACCGGTCAACACTTCATAAAGCACCACGCCAAGCGAATAAACATCAGAGGCAGGTGAGGGAGCTTCACCGGTCGCTTGTTCAGGCGAGAAGTATTGCGGTGAACCCCACACCACATCTGCTCGCTCATCAGGCATAATCGTGGAGAGAGCCCGCGCGATTCCGAAGTCTGTTACCTTGAGGCGTGAATCAGGCGTGACGATCATGTTATGCGGCTTGACATCACAATGAACGAGTCCTGCACGGTGAGCATAACCGATCCCTGCACAAGCCTGTACCATCAAAGGGATCGCCTCATCAACTAAAAAACGTCCGCGCTGACGAAGAAGTGTCTTCAAGTCTTTGCCCGGTAGAAACTCCATCACGATGAAGAGTTGACCATGATCGAGTCCAAAATCATGGACTGTCACAATGTTGGGATGCGAAAGATTTGCCGCGGCGCGCGCCTCCTGTCGAAAACGCTGTTGGAAGGCACTGTCATTCGAATAATCCTCATGCAAAACTTTGATCGCGACCGATCGCTCCAACATTAGATCCCGCGCCCGAAACACATCGGACATACCGCCTGAACCAAGTCGTTCAAGTAATTGATAACGATTGTTGAGCAACATCCCTTCGTTCATGACAAAAAGATTATACCCCACCCCCACCGCCGCTATGCGGCACCTCCCCCAAATACGCCAGAAAAATCAAAATAATTATTCAAAGAATCTATGCGTATTTGGGGGAGGCTGGGAGGGTTATAATCCTCCCATGCGCAGCGCCGTCATTGTTTACAACCCTACCGCGGGACGTTTTTCGGCAAAGCCATTTATTAAGTCTGTTGTGAATGAGTTGGAATCCGCTGGATGGCAAGCAGAGGTAGCAGAGACTCAAAGCGGCGAACACACCATCGAACTGGCGAGACAGGCTGCGGTTGAGAAAAAAGACGCGGTGTTCGCGGTCGGTGGGGATGGCACGATCGGCAATGTCGTCAACGGATTGGTCCGCTCAGAAACCGCTTTGGGAGTCCTGCCTGCGGGCACGGCGAACGTCTGGAGCATTGAAGTTTTGCACAAGAACGCCTCCATCCTTGCAAAGTCTCCCTGCTATACAGTGGATGTGGGCTTATGCAATCAAGTGTACTTTATGATGTGGGCAGGGATTGGCTTGGACGCGCTGACCATTCAGTCGCTGGAGCCGCGCATACGGATTGAAAAATTTTTCGCCATGCCCGAATACGCAGCAAAGACGATCTGGCAGGCGGCACAATGGAGTGGCTTGAACCTGCGCTTATGGGCAGATGAACATGAAGTGGAGGGTCACTTCATCTTAGCAGTCGCCACCAACATTCGCCACTATATGGGCGGACTCACAAACCTTTCGCCGAATGCCTATCTCGATGATGGACTGCTCGATCTATGGTTATTCAGCGGAAGCAATCTCGGTGATGCATTGCGCCATGCCTATGATTTGTGGATCGGCAACCATGTCAATTCAGATGCAGCGCACCGTATCACGTTCCGCAACTTGCGTGTGGAAGCCGATTCTGCGTATTGGATTCAAACGGATGGCGAAGCGCGCGGTTCAGCCCAAATCGCCGAGATCAGTGTTCAAACACATGCATTAAAACTACTTGTGCCACCTGCAGGCATGGAGCTATTAAGAAACGGATCATCATCTAAATCTTAGTAAGGGCAACCCTTCGATGCCATTTCGTAATATCTTATGTCGCACGATCATGTCGAAAGGCTTTCATCCAGCGGGCAGACCGGGTCGCCTCTACGAGAAATATCAGGCAAACAAATGAATGCTCGCGAACTCTTCAACAAATGGGTAATTCTCGGTGCCCTTCTTCTTGCGGGACTTTTGACTCTGATCACTGCCATCTCCATTGGATTAACTTCCTCGCCTCGCACCTCCGACGTTGGGTTTGCTCCCGCGGATCTGACCGTGATTCCCGCTCCAACCGGTACCTCCAGCGCGCCGCCAACACCAACGATTGACCCTTTCGCCTCACCAACTTCCCCTTCTGGGATCGCGATAGGCAATTATGTGCAAATTTCGGGTACTGAAGGTCAGGGGCTTCGCATTCGCGCTGAACCTGGCTTGGATGGTGCTTTTGAATTCCTTGCTTATGATTCAGAGGTATTTATTGTAAAGGATGGTCCGCGCGAAGTGGATGGATATACGTGGTGGTATCTCGTCGCGCCCTATGATGATACGCGCGTCGGTTGGGCCGCAGCGGACTTTTTGAGCTACGTCCCTGCACCATAATGTGTAGGGAAGGTCAGCTGACCTTCCCTGCAGAGGATAATAATGAACGAAAAACCAACGGGCATTACTGCCAATAAAAAGACCAAAGAATTCACGATCACATGGGATGACAATCACACGAGCGTCTATCCGTTTGAGTTGTTGCGCGCGGCTTGTCCCTGTGCCTCCTGCCGCGGCGGACATGAGAACATGAGATCAGAACCCGATGCAGAGGTATTCGAAATTAAGCTAGGAGACACACCCTCCACGCGGATCAACAACGTTGTTGCAGTAGGATCCTATGCCCTCACGATTGTGTGGGAGGATGGGCATGATTATGGAATCTACAATTGGCATTATCTGCGCGCCTTGTGTCCATGCCCGGAGGACCGGGCGAAGTATGGGAAGAGGTAACAAGAAGGCGACTGATCTCTCAATCGCCTCTTTGATTATGGAGTCGGAGTTGTTGTTCGCGTCGGTGTTCTTGTAGGCGTTCGCGAAGGTGTAGCAGTGGGCGTCTTCGTGGGAGTCGGAGTCCTTGTGGGGGTTAGAGTCTTAGTAGGTGTACGAGTAGGTGTTCTCGGCCGCACAGTAGATGTAGGAGTCTCTGTAACGATGGCAGCCAGACGCTTTTCCGCTTCGAGGCGCATTTCCTCAGTCATTACATCTTCGGGCAGATCCAACAATAAATGCCAATACTCCGCGGCTTTCCCCAATTCCTTACGTGCCTCATACACTTTAGCACCCCAGTAATAAGCGAGGGCTGTTTGCTCATCCGTTTCGGCAAGCGATTTTACCTTATCGATCAATAATAGAGCACTCCCGTTTCTTTTCTGAAGTAAATGCAAACGGATGATTGCAAGATTGATGTCAAATGAATTGGGATAGAACAGCCTCATACTATCAACATCTTGATCGGCCTGGTCACCATTGCCAAGTTCCAGATTCGATAAGAAACGATACAGATAAGGCTCGCGCTGATTTCGATCCCGCGCGATGACCTTGTTCATATCGGTGATCGTCTCCTCATATTCCTTATTGTTGAAATGCAGCTTGCCCAACAACAAATATACAGCCGTATCCTCTGGCTTATATTTGAGATAGATATCCAAAGCCTTGACAGCTTCTGCTTCGTTTTCTGATGCAGCATAAATCTGGCCGAGCAAAAGGTAGGTTTGCAAATTTGTGACATCTAATTCATTGGCTCGTTTGGCAGCACTGAGCGCCAGACCTAAATCACCTTCCTTGATTCTGGCTTGTGCGAGTTGGAAATACACCAACGGCGAATTTGGCATGCGTCGGTCTGCTTCACCAAGATCGACGAGTGCGCCCTCAATATCGTTCTCTCTCAATTTCACAATGGCGCGTTCAAGATATGCCTCTCCAAAATTTGGGTCGAGTCTGATCGCTTCATCTAAAAAGGAAATGACATTTGAATTCGGGTTAATCACGAGTCGGGCACGCGCGATGCCTACATACGCGGGACCAAATTTCGGATCCACACGAAGCGCCAATTCATACGAGTTGACTGCGCTGCTGAAGTCGCCTTTGAAGCGATACGCCTCACCGAGGTAATAATACGCCTCCGCCTGTTTCGTGGCATCCGTCTCTGCCTGGACAATCTGTTGCAAACCACGGATCGCTTCATCCCAGTTGCCCTTTGCATAGGCTGATTTCACAGAGAGATAAATATCTGAGGTCAACGGAGAACCCTGCATGGGGACATATAAAGGCGTTACCGTATAGGGAACCGGGAGCAATTCAGAAAGTGGCGCAGCGGTGCCAATGACAACTGGTTGACCGGTTGCATTGAGCGCGGTGGGCGTCAATGTGTACGTTGGAGAGGGTCCGGGGGTAGGGGTAGCTGGCCCTAAATCTTGATTCATGCGCGGCAGGATAAACCCGAACACAACCGCGCCGATCAGTACAGCACCCAACGCAACAAAACCACTCAATCGAGCGATTGGGCTGGCTCTGATAGCCGCCCAACCTTTCAGTTTGGGCTTTTCATGCGCGAGCAAAAGTTTTTCTTCCCAGGCACGCGGCCTGTTGACCGGGAAAGGCTGGATGTTTTCATCAGGAGGCAACGCACCGTGCAAAATCAAGCCGCGTTTCGCAGCAGCATTCTCAGGGTCCAGTTTGTACGCAGTTTGCAGACAATAGATCCGCTCCTTGGCGGTATCCACTGTGGAGCTCATCCAGACCCAATAGGTCGCGTTGTTTTGATTCGTTTTAAGCAATCCGGTGAGCAACTCGCGCGCACGACTCTTATTCCCCGCGCGAAGGGCTTCTACTGCTTCCTGGAAGACTGCATCGTTGTCAGCCATATTCCGATTTTACCCTACTCATGACCAGCATCACTCATGACGAGCATCACTCGTGAAACTCCTCCACTTGATAAATCAATATATCCAAATGCTTCGTTCGCCACAATTCGGGTTCCACCCCCATCTTGTAACAAAGATTGTTCAAAAACTCTGCGGGATCTGAAATCTTCTCCCAGACCTGCGGAAGAAATGTTGCACGGCGATACGAGCCATCACGCATGATGACTCCGTCCATGTGTGGACATAGTTTGGACAGCAAATCGTTCGCATCTTTATATTCCAGTGGGATAGGGCGCGTCAGTCGCGAGATCTCGATCTGGATCCCGCTTAATTCATCTTCCTCCACTGGAGGAAAGCGCGGGTCCCTCAGCGCGGCAGCAACAGCATGCTCACGCACATCCTCAGCCAGCGATTGATAAGGCTCCAGGGAGCCGATACAACCACGTAATTCCCCTAGCACCGTCAGAGTAATGAAGGATGAACCTTCTTCGCGCAAACTCGAAGGCAGCGATAATAGATCGAGAGGAGTTAAGCCCGCGCCCATCACCCCGCGCTCCATTGCCTCACGCGCCAAACGGAGCAATATTGTTTGGTCTTCAAGAGTAAGTTTTTCTTGCATATCAATGCCCCTCCACCTTGCCCTCTCTACTCTTCAAACGGGAGAAGATGGGCGAGGTTAATGAGTCAAATTCCAATACTCTCGATTGTGATACACCAACGGTTCACCTTCACCCTCGCCACGCGCTGCAATGACTTCGGCAACGAAAAGCGTGTTCTCACCAACTGGGAACGCATTCACGACACGGCAATTGAAATAAGCCATCCCATTTTTGAATATGGGCGCATCACTGAAAAGCTTGTCGGTTTGCACACCATCGAAGCGATTGGTAATATTTGGGAGTTTCCCTGCAAAGCGCTCCGAAAGTTCCTTCTGTTCCTTCGTGAGAATGGTGACTGCAAACATACCGGATTGTACAACCAGATCGTGAGTATGGGTTAACTGTTTCGACGTAACTGAGACCAATGGTGGCTCCAGCGAAATAGAGGTAAATGAATTAACGGTCATGCCATATTGCTGACCCTCATAGGTTGAGGTGACAATTGCTACACCAGTTGTCCAAGCTCGCATGGCATGCCGAAGTTTTTCAGAATCAAGAGTCATAATTTAAATTCTCCAAGAAGAATCATCATAACGAGGAGAGATACGTGCGTCAAGTCAAAAATCAAAATAGTATGTAAGCCTTGCCTCCCACCGCGAACGGCGACAGGAGCATGAACTTGTAACTAAAAATCCCCATTTCCTCCCTTGCAAGTTCGTGCCTTCAAAGGTACCATTTGGATATACGATATGGAAACTGCCTCTCCGCGCCCCCGGCATCGCACACATCCATTCCGTGGGATATCGACTGTACTAGGTGTTGCCATCCTGTTAGCAACATTGTTCACTGCCCTGCCTTCGCGTGGATTGGTCGCGGGCAATTTCTATGAGCGATTAAGTTTGATCCTTACTCCTCGCTCTAGTGAAGGGGGAGTATCGTTAGTCTCGCAACCACAATTGCGTATTGGCATTGTGGCTGGACATTCGGGCAATGACTCCGGCGCAGTCTGTCTGGATGGGAATGGCAACGTTACGCTCACTGAAGCAGATGTGAATCTAAAAATCGCTGCCATGGTTCAAGATCAGCTTACTCAAAAAGGCTATCAAGTGGACCTTCTGCGTGAATTCGATACACGCCTCAATGGTTATCGCGCCCTGGCTATCGTCTCCATTCATAACGATTCATGTGATTATATTAACGATGAAGCCACTGGCTTCAAAGTTGCTGCAGCACTCAACACCAATGATCTGAACCGCGCCAATCGCCTCACCGCCTGTCTTGTAGATCGCTATCAGCACGTGACCAATCTGACGTTCCATGCTGGAAGCATTACCAGCGATATGCGCGAATATCATGCATTCCGCGAAATTGACCCAAGCACGGTTGCCGCGATCATCGAAACCGGCTTCCTCAACCTCGACCGTGAAATCCTTACCAAACATACCGATAGCATCGCACAGGGAGTGGTGGAAGGCATTTTATGTTTTGCAAACAACGAAAACATTGCGCCAACTCCAATTCCTAATATGACCCCATGAATGCTCTTCTTCCAAACGGACGCATTCGGCTCTTGGCAATCTTGTGGCTGATCCTCTTATTCATCAGCATAGGTCTCATCGTCTTTTTTATTGGGACGTCCCCCGCGAACGCGTCCATTGTGAACGTCTTTGCATCACCGACAGCCACCCAGGAAAACCTGTGGGCTTATGCAGACATTCCTAAGCCAATCCATACGGCTGCTCCTACGATTCTTCCGGCAGATACACCATTGCCTGTACCGACAGAAACACCTGGTTCCATGGTAATGGATTTTGTCGAAGATACACCTGCCCCTATGCAATCAGCGCAGGAACAGGTGAATCCGCCTGGGCCATCCTATGGCGGGTCAAAATATATTCTCGTGGATATTTCAGAACAGCATATGTATGTTTATGAAGGGGACGCACTCATTTATAGCTTTGTAGCTTCGACTGGCATAAACAATGCCACGCGCGTTGGCAATTTTGCTGTGCAAAGCAAGATATCGAATGCTTATGGCTCAACATGGAATATCTGGATGCCAGATTGGCTCGGAATCTACTGGGCTGGCGGCTTGGAAAATGGGATCCATGCCCTGCCTATTTTGCCAAACGGCGCGACGTTATGGGAAGGTTTTTTGGGCAGACCTGTTTCGTACGGATGTGTAGTTCTTGGTACGTACAACGCACAAGTTTTATATGATTGGGCAGAGATCGGCACGCCGGTGGAGATTCGATGGTAGCTTGTGCCGCGCTCGCGGCGTCTTGAGTTTATAGAATTATTTTTTTATTAAAGGTGGCGTTATGAACAATCAATTCATCGAAGCTCGCGAACTCATCGCAAAAGCGCGTGAGGCATTACGGCGCGGCGATAAGGCATCCGCGCGGCAGTTAGGAGAGCAAGCTGCGGTCCGCGCGCCAGAGATGGAGGATGTCTGGCTGGTACT
>WNFZ01002358.1_pt1 | contig 17913 bp, 28 predicted proteins | sample 5400081 | NCBI WGS metagenome assembly WNFZ01 (sample SAMN13153365, study PRJNA577476) | soil metagenome | isolation source: 80 cm soil or saprolite under grassland replicate 1 | place: USA:California | collected 2016-06-15 | reverse complement strand
GACGGCACTTGGCACAACGAAGAGCAGGACGGCCACGGCCCTTGGGCTTAGCCATGAAGTGGGAACAACCAGCACAGCGACGAGCAGCCATGGTATCTCCTTTTATATAGTTGGAATGGCTGTGCCCCTTGCAGGGGCTTGAAGCTAAGCGTATGAGGATGCCTTTCATATAGGAAGGGCATGGTTGCCCATGTTAGAAGAATCTGTGCGCCTTTACGGCGCAAGTGCTACAGAGACTTCTCAAGCATTTCAGCATATGCAGAAAGCTGATTTGCTAGTCCACGAACAAGCTCAAGAGTCTCCTTCTTAGTTAGGCGGTCTTCGCCCATGCGGTCATCTTTAGACAGGAGGTCTTGGACAACATCGGGGCTATAACCTCGAATGAACCAAGGCCAGAACTCGTGACTTGACAGAATACCACGCTCAAATTCATGCAAAGTAAGAGTAGGACGAATACAGGTATCTTCATCCTCGGATTCCGAAGAATCCTCGGTCTCGTCCTCGTCTTCCTCTTCCTCTTCCTCAGTCGTTGAGAAGTCCTCAGATTCATCCTCCTCTTCGGAGTCTTCTTCCTCTTCGCCTTCGGGAGGTGCAAGGACCCTTGCAACAGCATCCTTGATGAGAGCGGCAGTGATCTTCTCACCGCTTCCCACAACCTCAGCCCAGGTCTTCCTGAGAAGCTCGGGACGATCAAGGAGAGGGACAAGCTCACGAGCCTGAGACTCAGACGTGACACCAATTGGTGTCATTCCGATTGCTTCAACAACCTGGGCAGCTTGGATAAGCCGGTTGGCCTGAGTCTTGCTCATTTCCCAGCGGTCCTGACAGTACTGCTCAAACGTAGGGCAACCAGGAGTCACGTAGACCTTGGAGTCACGAATCTCTTGGAGAGCCTTGCCAACATCCACAAAGGAACGAAGTCCCTTGGTGATCGTGGCCTCAAGTTGCTGGAGCTTGGACTCCACAACAATTTCGGACTTAGCCATTGTCCACCTTCTTTCTTTTTAGGCTTGTGCCCCTTACGGGGCAGTACTCAACCAGCAATGAACTTCCCAACAGCAATGGAGATGATACCAGAGCCAAGGAAGATCATGCCAATGGCCAACAGAATACCGGTGAATCCGGTACGAGGAAGCTCATCAGGAAGAACAGGCATCGGCGCAATCGGCGTGGATTCATCGGACTCAGTGGGCTCTACGCCCGGTGCCATTGGAGCGGTTGGTGCGGGGTCAGTAACAACTACCGGCGCAGGCTGGGTAGTTGGCACGACTACAACAGGAGCAGTAGTGGTGGTCGTAACCTCAGGCGGGACGGTAGTGGTGGTGGTGGTGGTGGTGGTCGTAGTTGTGGACTCATCCACATCTGGGCAGTGATCTTCATTACCACTATCATGGTTACCGTGAACGTCACAGTCCTGACCGTGGTCGGGCTGAGGGTCGTCCTTGCAGGGCTTGCTGGTATTGCCATGATCGCACAGGTCAGTCTCTTCCTGATGGGGATTACCCTGGGAAGCGAATGACGGAGCAACACCGATGAGAGTTATGCCAAAACAGATTGCAGTGGAACACAGGAACTTCCTCACTTGCCTTACTCCTTATTTCGTAGGTTGTTTATGTGCCCCTTGTATGGGGCTTTGCTGGTTAGCTTACAGCAGCGATCGGAGTGGAGAGAACGGCGTAAAAGGTGGTCTCGGTCTCGGTCTCCTCAACTTTGGGAGTAACAACTCCCTGGCTGACTTCGTATGAGAAGGTGAAACGAGGAGCGTTTACTGAACGAACGGAGTAGCGCTTGCGAGTCTTCATGATTCTCCTTTTTGGTTGATGTGGGGAGCGGCCCCCCTACTGCCATCCGCTCACCGTACTGGGCTCCGTAGCAATAACAAGCGAGGGACCAACGACCCCTGCTAGCTTGCATTACGTCTGCCCTCGACTTGTGGAGGCTTACGCCTCTAGATCGTTGGGACGAGCAAATTCCCCCCAACGATTTACAGCAGCTTCATTATACGCCTTAGCAGCTTCTGAGGCATGATGCCCCCTTTCTGTGGGGAGCTCATGCTCCCCTGAACTTCTTCTGTCGTTCTATCGCATGTCATACTCAGTTCCCCACTCAGAAACACCTCTGAGCAACTGGGTATTGAGTGTATTACTGCGCTTCCAGATACGGTACTCAATCAACTCTTCAACCATGTACTTACTGGCCTTATGGGTTGAGGCGTGGTCTACGGCAATGCTGAGCGGGTCCATTGTGGACCTCCTTTCGTACTGTGAGAGTAGAGTGTGCAAACCATTACCACCACTCGCTACCTTTCGGCCGTGAGGATTCGAACCCCAACCTCTCTACTCTCTGTGCCCCTTTTCGGGGCAGTGCTAGGCGTACCAAACTTCCAGGTTCCAGGGATCAATCATTTTGAACGTGAGGATCTTGACCTCAAAGCGGATGCGGCGTTCACGGTCCAGCGCATATTTAACTTCGCTGGGCATCCCAACGAAGCACTTAGCTGGAGGAGCGTAGTTAGCGGGAGGCTTCATTCTTCCTCATTTCTCGCTCTAGCCATTGGGCACAGGAGCTTAGGGAGCCTTGAAAATGGATGGAACCGTTGATCCTACTAGCGGTGTATCTTCCTTCACTGCGCTCATGAACTTGGTAAATGCCATCCGTCCAAAATGGCTTGGATAAAGGGATGTACGGGTCTACCATCTCTCAAACTCCTTTACTGGTATGGTTTTCTGTGCCCCAGAGGGGGCAGGCTGGTTAAGCCTTGAAGCGATTAACGACCTTGGCGTCGGAAAAGGGAGAGTAAGCTCTCGCCCTATCGGCATCGGCGTAGGTGGGGTGAAGGGAGAGAATGACCCTCTTCCCATTGAGAATGATGATCAAAGCAAAAGGCATTTGATTCTCCTTTGGTGGGTTGATGCTGTGCCCTTGAGGGCAGTAATGCGCTACACCGTTGCTGGTGCCTTGACGTAGTCAAAAGAGACGTGACTCTGGTGCTCCCCACCAACCACGAGGTAGGAGTCGTGAATCTCTCCAGCCTTGAAGACGATTTGAACGAAGAGACCAGAGTCCACATCACCAATGGTGGTGAGCCAGTAGCGATCCATGGACTTGACCTGGAAGGCTGAGCTAAGGGTGGGCAGGTACATTGAAACTCCTTTGGTAGTAATGGTTTCTGTGCCCCCTTGCGGGGGGTAGGTTACAGCACTGCTACACCCTGGCGCCCAATGTGGGCTACTCTGGCGTGGTGGATCGGGGAGAGGTCAGGGAGGCGCACGAAGGTCTTGTACTTTCTCGGATCATAGCGGACCTGATCGTGCATGGCAACTCGTGCCTGCTCGGTGCCCTCGTAACGGCCTTGGACGAATGCATGCACAGTCTTATGACCAGTGCGGAGCACTTGCTGGCGACCAGCCTCGGAGACCTTGAAGGTGGCCCCTGAAAGCAGGACAGACTCAGAATGGCCAAGGATAAGGCCAGTGCGAGCGTCCATGATTGAGTACGTTACTCCAGGACGGTTTAGGTTCCTGTAAACCTTGACTAGCTGGTGCTTTGAAATGGTGCGGCCCTTGAAGGGCTGAAACTCAATCACCTGAACTCCTTATGGTATAAGGGATGTGAGGCAGCTACGCCTCGTGGTTCTGGTGCTTCACCTTGCGGGTATAGGCCTTCTTATTGCGGAAAGACGCACTGCGGATCTTGATGCCATCCTTGGCCTGGTTCTGGGCCATAGCACGGCGTCCGGTAAAGTCAGGCATTGAAACTCCTTATCTAGTAACGGTTTGTAGCCCCTTTCGGGGCTGGAAATTATATGAGGGGGTCAGGGTGAAACCCCTCAAGAACCCAGCGCTCCTGGGCAGAATTCCAATGCCAGGTGCCGTGCGCTTCACAGTAAAAGCCTGAGAAGTACTCCTTGCCATCCCAGTACGGCCCAAAAGTCGGGCTGTCACAACGGGGACAGAGAAAGTGCTCGGTCTTCTGGAGGTTGACATTACGCCTGGTCTGCATCAAAACTCCTTCGTCATGCAGGAACTTTTTAGTTAGGGTTGCCTAAGAGCTGTTCGGGCAGGGGAAACCCCTCCTCTATACTGACACCTTGTGAAAAATTCACAAAGGGTTACCGGGTGGTAACTTACCCACCCTCCCATGTGGAGGCTTTCAGCCTCCTAAACTCGTTACCTGGCCTCATTTTTGAAGTGGGCTACAGGCCAGATTTCACTTCCCTGCCAGCGCACACGAAAATACCAGACGAGTGGGTCTTCATTATTCTTACTACTATTACAGGGTTGACAAGAATAAACGATATTCCCTGCAGTATGGTCCCCCTGCTGGCCCCCTCCACGAGGAGTGAGTGGCACAATATGTTCTTGTGTCAGTCTCTCATCAAAACGTCCACAAAAGAAGCACATATGGTTTTGGGCTTCCTTTATGGCACGGTCCTGCGCTAACGTAAGATCAGATTTTGCCCCGTTTTTGCGGGCTCTTCTTTTTCTAGCACTGGCCCTCACGTTCTCAGGGTTAGCACGTCTCCAATTTTTCGTCTTTGCTGACACTTTCTCGTGGTTAGCTTCTCGATAGAATTTCTGATCATCCTTCACCTTTTCAGAGTTGGCTTCATACCAACTCTTCTTGGTTTTCTTCTCTTTTTCAGAGTTGTCTTTCCTCCAGGCTTCCCGATTAGCCTTCACCTTTTCAGGGTTGGAATCCCTCCAGGTCTTGGCATTTGCCTTGTCCTTCTCAGGATCAGCATAATACCGAGTCATCCTATCTTCTGCCCTACAGACTTTACACTGATTATGTCCAGTGCTGAATTCTGACGTGCGTTTTTCTATCCCACACTTAGAACAAAACTTCATCTACATCACCTCATCCTTTCTCTCTACTCACTCCATACTGACAGCTTGTGAAAACTTTCACATGAAGTTACTAAGAGGTAACATCTCCCCCAATGATCGTCCTTCATACCTGACAGTTTGTGAAAGACTTTTCACAAACCCCAAACGCTTACTGGGAGATAAGGTTAAAAATCGAGCATAAGTGCTGGTCAGAGCATCAAAAGTGTACCGTTCCGGCTGGGCGTCAGGAGGGAGGTAGGCGGATACCCTTACGGATCGTGGTTTGCTCGTGAAATATTTCACAAGGTGTCAGCATGGAGGAAGAATCAAAATAGCTCCACCAACATTCTAGCTTGTGAAATATTTCACAAGGTGTCAGCATGGAGGAAGAATGTTTTATCCTCCCACAGAGCAAGTCGCTGAAAGTCTGCGGATGGAAAACCGTAACGCTCTAGATCAAGTCGCTGAAAGCTGCGTAAGCTGAAAACCGTTCTGATCTTTCGGACCTTCGGGTCCACATATCAAGTGAGGCAGGCAGTCCCTGACCTCAGATCTAGTAGTAGCGGGATGACATCCGCACAGTGCCACTAAGCAAAGCTGGCCTCGTGGGTCTTTGCAGGATTGGTTCCCCGAAGGAACCACACGTTTTTCCGTTGACGTTAGATACGGGCGCTACCAAGAGAGCGAGACGACTCTAGGCGTGAGGGAAGCATAGCGATGGCGTGACCATCCTTCCCACAGTAACTGGGGAGAGCCTTTATTCTATAAGGGCTCTACAGCAAGACTACGCTACGACTTGCTTTCTGGGCAAGCGTTTGTTGTGCAATGCGTAGCAAGGCAGCCATGAAACATGGTGCTGCCACAGTAGGAGAGCGATGAGGTGGAATACCGATCCCGACGTCCGGTGAGAGAAGCGATGCCATACACACAACCGATACGAGGGAGAAAATCCCAGCAAAGAGCATTGCGCTCGAATGGCAGGTGCGATCCTCTCTACAGGACGCTAATGCTTCGGTTGTACAAAGAAAGAGATACCTGCAAGCCAGGTGCGTACGCTCTTACTGCGAGATGTGCTGATTCTCGTTGTTATACAAGGAAACTCTGCCGTAAGACGGCTGCGAGAGCAACCTGTGGGTATGCCTGATCCCACACAGACCTAAGTCGCTGAATGCTTCGTAAGCGGAAAACCGTGAGGGTCTAGAGTTGAGTCGCTGAATGGTGCGTAGCCGGAAAACCGTAAACTCTGTTGTAAACAAAGGGCCTCTGGCCCTACAGTTTTACCTGGAATCAGGGGTCCTGATTCAGAGGCGTGACACCGAAAGGTCGCAGTCCGCCAACTCCCGCTAAAACGTGATGCGGAGTCTTCCTGAGCATGAAAACAAACTGCTTAATAAAAGGCATAATACGTGAGCCAAAAGGCAATACCGTCAGGATTGAAATTATGTCAGGCCGAGAATTCTGTAGTCGGCCACATAGTAACCGTTCGACAGACGTGCGGGGTTACAGCCTAGCATCAACATAGGCTTCCACCAAGGCGGGAAAATGGTTACTACAAAGGGCTTATAGCCCTACAGCAGCAATGCTGCAACTGAGCATGGACAGATTCCATGAAAGAGTGTACGGAGGCCTGCATCCCCTTATGGGGGACCAATGCAAATGTGCCCGAGGAGTCACACTCAAGAGAGTTTGCTGATACTCTCACAGGCAGTATGAAGAACGCAAAAACTGACGGCGGAAACCCTTACGTACAAAGGGATCTGGGCTCTCGGTCAAGCCTACTCTTCCTGCCACAAGAGGTGCTCCAAGTTGGTGGATCAGGAGCTAAGTAGTACACCGTTTCTCACTCAGCCTCTACACGTAACCGGATCGTACACCGGAGGTCATGCCCTACCAAATGGGCTCGTCTTCTCCTTGCGTGAATGGAGACACAGGCTACTGAGTGAAAGTCTCAGAAGTCGCTATCATGGTGAGTGCTGCATGCCTACGGGCTATAGGATCGCAGCTAAGCTAGAGATAGACCCTAGACGACGGGTAAGAATCGTTCCCGCAGTTGGAGTATACTGCCAGGTGTAGCGAGCCTTGTCTATAAATCGCTATAAAATGGTCTGTACAAAGGTCTTTGAGCAGCTACAGGAAGGTAAGGGGGAAAGTGAAGGCACTACGGTGTCCCGAGCCTAGGGACCTCTCTTCCTACAGCAGGACATAAGAGGTACCGTCGCAAGTACGGCTATGAAACGCCCTACGGCACTTAAGCACCCTAGAGGCTACGTGGACACTTCACTCTGCCCACATGGGCTGTTTCCCCGTCCCTTGCTGGAGGACGAAAATACCAGGACAAGGCGCTGAGAGCCTGAAGCAAATCTCAGACAGGTGAAACGCACTCCATGCAACTGACTGACCCGTTTGTTCGGGGCGTGTCTATGGAGGAAAAGGGCAGCACCTACATACCCATCTACTTGGCTGGCATTTACAATAAGACCAGACAAGTGCTTCACGAACAATGGTGGGAAGGGGGCAGGAAGTGAACCCCCTACAACAATAGAGGCAAGGCAGAAGTTGTGCCAAGGCCGTTCGACTCGGATGAAAGCACCGACGTTACGGAGTTCATGGAGGATACGTGTGAAAGTCCTCTTGTATATTGGTTCCATGCCTAGTCGAGCCCGCATGGAGGTAACTGTCAGAATGGATTCTAGCGTGACAGCCAATACATTTTGCTTCACAGAAGTCCGATCCTCCCTTATAGAGGCTAGCACTAAATTCGGATATCGGTGGGCAGGGAGTGTGGTCCCACCAACTAAACCCTTGCTGTATAAGGGGTTTACAGCAGTTAACTGCACTCCCGGAGCAGGAGTATAAACTGCTGTCAAGCTTGACCACTAGGGTGTGAGTGGTAGCGGAAGCGGCTAAACGCTTATAGGTAGCTGCGCCGAACAAGGCAGATAGGGCCTGTACGGGCGAGAAGAAATTCGTATGGTCGGAGAACCTACTCCCATAAGTCCCCACCTTTGAAGTGGGCGTGTAGACATTGCTGCGACTGCAGCGCAGTAGATGTCAACGTCTCCCAACTTTACTAGGGGCCAACCTGAGCATGTTGAAAAATCTGCTTACATGGCATGTAGAGTGCCTTGTTTAAAACTCTACCGTCCTTTGGTGTGACCAGATACGTGAAGGCTGGTAAAGAGCGAGTGGGATTTCTTGGTCCTGCTGGTTAGCTCCATGGGGTAAACCTTGACCCCAACAGTCTGATAACTCGTGCAGAACGTAATCTCAGACAAGGTGACTCAGGTAGCCTTCTCCAAGTGGCGTAGCAGCGCACCACCCTGACCAGAAATGCTGCACTGCGGGCAACGGCGCAAGCACGTTACCGTTGCACACCTCGTTACAGATACCATGATCGGACTGGGGTTCGGAGGATGTTGTCCGGGAGGTTGAGCGCAATGCCCTAGGGGTAAACGGCGGTCCGATATCATGGGAGAGGAACCCGTTTGGCAGAACGTAAAAACTGCCTATCACATAAGTCGGGCGGATCCCAGTGCTGGCCCCTTACGGCCTAAGCGAGTTAGACTATAACCGCGGGATCCATGGCAGCAGGGGAATGCTGCTATAGCACCAGTTTACGAGCGGGGCATCGCCTAGACAAAAGGGGAACCTGCGTCAATTGAAAGGCACGCCGCTGCGATGAGACTCGTTAAGATACAAGGCTGAATGACTGGTGCTACAAAATGTTGGTTGCTACCTAAGGTGTGTAACTTGCCCTTCGGGGCACAGATTAGACGCACCTAGGCTCTGTCCTGGTCGCTCGCTTTCTCAACCGGATGACGACTGTTGTTAAACTCTGTCGTAAGTGCTGAGCATCACGAAAAACTGCTCACATGCCGTCTGAACGGCTCAAACCTGAAAGAGGTTGTGTTGTAATGTCGAAGACTACGAAAATCGTCTTAGGGCTGGTCGCTGGACTGTTCGTGCTTGGTGCTCTAGTTTCTGCTGGGGGTAGTTCACCTGCTCCTGTTAACCATGTAACTCCTGATCCGGTTGTGTCGGCGGTTGTGTCGGAGTGCACCTCGTTGGCTTCTGAGTACTCTTCGCTTCTCGTTCGGTACCGTGATGCGGTGTCGGAGGCTGCTCCCTACGCTAACGACCCCTCGATTACTACTGCTGTAGTTAGTACCGGTCGGAAGGTTGTCTCAGCTGGTCGCTCTCTGATTGCTGCTTGCCCTCAGCTTGCTGGCAATGTTCTGCCTTCTTCATCGGATCTTGACTCCCTTGAGAATGCTCTGGATCAAGTCAGCTAGTTTTATTGCCCTACGGGGCACATCTTGGCTGGCTAGAGCCTTTTAAGGAGATAAAGTAATGGAATATTTAGTTGTCAACTGGAAATGGGAATCCATGATCGCAGAGACACATTCGAGGAATGTGAAGAGTGGATATGGGATCACGTCTCAGGTGGGGATGTCTATACCATTGTCATTAGAAGGAAGACACCGACTTTTTGTACAAACCCTTTTTATCTATAAGGAGTTAAAATGGAGTCTGGTTCTAGTTTTGGTTTCATTGTTGGTGATCATGTTTCGATTATCAACTTTTCTGGGGATGATAGTTCAGAATTCTATGAGCCTCTTGGGATTGTTGTTGGATTTGGCACTAGCGACCGAAGTCCTTCTGTTCTAGTTCACCTGGATGAGCCTGGATGGCTTGAGAGTCGTAGATTCTTTGTGACTGTTCTCTCTGTCCATCCTTCCAACCTTGCTCTTACCTCTGATGTTTAGAGGTACATGAAAGTCCCTCTATCTGAAAGGTGTAGGCTTGTCTAATGTCCAACCCTTATATTGATGAATTCGTTGGTCGCTTTGTTGAGCAAATAGAAGACAGGATTGCTGGGTATCTGGCAGACCTGGAGGAGTTTAAGCTTGGACGTAATGAAGTACGTAGGCTGCGAGCCTATATTGAGCAGCTATGCTGGGTATTGAGCATCTTGTAGTGTATAGGGCCCAGGCCCTACATCGTATTTACACTTAAAAGGAGAGGGAATATGAGTGTTTTTGAAGGTTGGGAAGAGGACGAAGTTGTCCAAGATGTGTTTGCCTATTTGCTCCAGATTAAGATTGATGAGCTTCTTTCTTCTTCTTCTTTTTCTTCTTCTTCTTCGGGCCTATGATTCCTAACTTTCGTTTCGTTCAGTAGCCTCTAACTCATTGGCATCTCGTTGTGCAACCTCTTCTTAGAGCCTTCGGGCCACACTATTTTTTGTAGGATTCTCTAGTTTTTTCGAACTGGTGTTCGGTGTGTGATATACTATGATAGAGAGACACACAAAATCTCTCAAAATCTAACAAGGAGGAAAGATGACAAGTAAAATGGCTGTAAATGTGTTACTTGATGTTGGTGATTATGAAAAACTCAAGACTATAGCGGAGCGTAATGGTCGCTCTATGGCGTCTGAAGTTCGTAGGATGGTTCAGGGGTTAATAAAGAAGAGCAAAATATGAGGAACGAAAGCAGTAATGTGAGGGATTTGGCTGTTGGTGAGAGGATATTAGTTCCACTTTTGCTAGGGGGAAAGCCTCGTTGAGACAACTGTAAACTCAGTTACAGTTGTCTCAGACTAAGTTGCTGGATTTACCAGTTAGTCGCTTGGGGCGCTAGGGTGTTCCCTACTGTTAAAGGGGTGGCTGGATAATGAAGTTGGGAGGGAATTGGATGGAAAGGATTATGATAATGGAGCAATCTGAACCTATTGGGCTGACTATGGCTAAGCAGTTTGCGTCATGGGGGTGGAGGGTAGTCCCGGCGTTTATAAGCAAGGAGGGGGACAAGATCCCAATGTTGAAGGATTGGGTCAATAAGGCCAGTGTGGAATCTGAGGTTTTAGATGGATGGTGGGACAGTAAGCCTTGGGGGCACCCCGGAATTGTTTCTGGATTGGGTTCCGCTATCGTTATTGATGCTGATGGAAAACGAGCAGTCGATTGGTTACGAGAACTTTCTCGCAGTACGGGCGGGATTGGGAACACACTCTGTTATAGAACGCCGGGAAGGGATGGAGGGCTCCATATTATCGGAGCTTGGTCTTCATGGCTGCCTAGCGATTTTCGTCAAGCTAAGGTCATCGGAGGGTTAGGGACAGAAGTACAAGTCAGAGGAAATGGGCATTTCACCATGTCTATAGGGTGTAAGCGTCCTGATGGCGTGTACGAGCTTGTTCAAGAACCTAATGGAGTCCCTGGTGAAATCCCTCGTGCATTGTTGGAGGCTATATTTGAGCATGCTGTTGTTGGTGTTGGGGGGTCCTATGGAGGATCTGGCATGGAGGAGGTTTCTGAGGCTGAAGCTTGGGGTTATGCTCCGCTTTCGGAAGGTCGGAAGAATCTTCTAGCTGGAGTGCTCTGGTGGTGTGCGATACGTGGTGGTACCTTGGAGGAAGTGCTGGAATTGGGTCTACGTTTTTCTAGGGAAGTTTGTGAACCTGAATTGTCTGAGGAATTGGTTGAAAAAAAGGCTCGTTATACTTATGAGCGTGCAAGTCGGAAAAGGGATGAACGGCGTACCCAACAGTTGGATACGTTGAATATTATAAAGAATCGTGGGCGTAGATTTGGAGAATTGATATGAGTGATGATGTTGATGTTTCTGATTTCATAAAAAGACAATACGAGGAATGTGATGGATGGGGGTGTAAAGCAGTAGATTTTAGGAAAGAATTCTTTGCGTGGCGGGGGAAAGGCATGGGTCGCAATAAATTCTATTCTGAGTTGCGGGGGGCAGGGATTGTTGTTGAAAAGGGTACTGGAGGGTTTATCAGACTCTATGGGTTGAGAAAAAAGACGATATAATATAGGTAGGCAGTATAAATGAAGAGAAATGGAGTGAAAATGAAGGACATTAGATGTGGAACGTGTGAATCTTTTACAGCAGCAACTCGTAAAGGTAGGTTCGGTCATGAATGGTGCCCAAATTGCCATGAACTTGACAAATGGGTTACCAACAATGCTGGATTTTTGAATAGGGCTAGGGAGATTGGGATTGTATCTGAAGATGATTGGCCATATGGACCAAACATTAGCCCCCAGAAAAGGGTCCAGTTAGTTAGATGGGCGGAAGAAGGTGGATTTATACTTTCTGAGAAAGAGATCTGGGAATGGGACTGCCTTCATGAAATGATGGGGGGATGTTGTCCTGTAGATGGGAATAGATGTGGTCTAGGTGATGGAGGAAATTGTTCTGAATTATGGAGGAATCTACGTGATCATCCCTCTTTATGGAGAAGTAATGGCAGAACTGTTTTGATAACTCAGCCATATTTACGAGAAATATATTTGAACACAAGAGAAGATCTTTTAGGCGTATTGGAGGAAATTAGGGAATTCTCAGAAGTTCGTGTTGAAAGTCGGACCTGGAATGTGTGGTATGGAGACATTCAACTACAGTTCTGGGGATCAGAAGGACCTGCTGCAACACTTTACAGATATTATGATTCTGTAGGGGTGTTGCTGTACATAGGTGAGAGCCTGAGTGCGGTATCTAGATTATCACAGCATAAAACTAAGCCATGGTGGCAAGAGATAACAAATATAAAAATGGAACACTACTCTTCTAAAGAGAACGTTAAAAAAGCTGAGCGAGAAGCAATAGAAACTGAAAATCCTAAATATAACGTTCAATTCAACAGAGGAGTGGGTAATGGAGTTTGAGCCTGAATATGATAGAAGAGCGGACGATGTTGTTTATGCTGGATCTGAGTATGGGTGTTCCAAGCGGTTTGTTGATGAATGGGGAGGAATTGTTAGATTCTGCGCAGATCTAGGAAGTTCAGGGAATTGGATGGTCTGGGGACTGGAACCTGGGGTATGGTCAGTGGATCGCTCAGGGGCTCTGGTTCAGGGATTGTGCCAGGAAACTTGTGCCCGACAAGAGGTTACACATGATAATGCTGGAATGTATGTCCGATATACATATATGCAATCTGTACTAAAACAAGCAAAATCATCTTTACTTGTCAGCTTAGATGAGTTTGACTCTAATCCATGGATATTAAACACCCCATTTGGGGTCTGTAACCTGCGTACAGGACAGCTTCGTGAGTGGGCTGTTGGAGAGAAATTTTTTATGCAGACAGCTTTCGCTCCTGCTTTTGGGGAGGACTGTGTGCTCTGGGAATCACACATAGAGAAAATGGTAAGAAATACCGAGGATCCTGAGGGTGTTGCTCGCTACTTGAAACGAGCTATCGGAATGTCTTTGCTAGGAGACCAGGACGAAAAGCCTCACATTGCCCCAGTAATCTGTGGAGATGGTAGGAATGGAAAAGGAAGTTTCTCTGACACTATAAGACTGTGTTTAGGATCATATGCTGGACAGGGATCAGCTAAATTGTTGACATCAGCAGAAGGTGACCATACCACTGAACAAGCCTCTTTAGAGGGGTTACGTATGGTTACTGTGGAAGAGGTGCTCCACATAAATCCTTCTCTATTCAAGATGCTAACAGGTGGGGGACGGATCAGGGCCAGGAAGATGCGGCAGGATGACCGAGAGTTTGACAAGACATGGACAATGTGGATCATCAACAATAAGCCTGTTAGATGGAGGGATGGTGACCGAACTTCTTCTGGTCTATGGTCTAGAGTTCCAACAGTATTTCTTGGAGACGAGATTGATGAAGGAGATAGAGACGAACGTTGGTCCCGCAAGTTGGAGGAAGAAGCTGGCGCAATTCTGGCGTGGGCGATTGAAGGGTGCATGGAGTGGCTGGCTGCTGGTGGGGGGCTAGCTGGTTTGGAAACTCCTGAGTGTGTCCGTGCCACAACTGAAGAACGCAGGGAAGCCTCAGACCCTCTTTCTATTTTCTTTGAAGAGCGCTATGATCTTTGTGATGATGTTGGATGTTCTGTAACTGCTTCTTCATTTATGAAGAACTACACTACATGGTGTAAAGACTCTTCGGAGCCCTCACCGGGTGGTCGGAATACTGTCTACGCCGAGTTGCGGGAGCGTTTGAAGTTGAAAGTTGAAAAGGGTGGAGGAGGAAAAATCAAGATTTATGGGCTTCGTGAGAAGCCTTTGAGTCTCGGTGATCTGGCTGAAGAGTACTCTGGATATGGTGTGAATTAGGCAGTTTGGTCGGTAGAAAACCTAACCCTCAGGGGGTGTCAAAAACACACCCTCGGGGGTTGGGGGATTTTAGGAGGCAGAAGTTTTTTTCTGCGAGGTGGAAAAACCTAACTTTAGGGTTAGGTCAGGGTTATGTTTTGAAAATAAAAATCACACCCTCTGACCTGCTCTTATAGCCCTTAGGGTTAGGATAGTTATGTTTTTGTCTATATGAGTGAATATCGACTATACGCTATAGTGCGGGATGGATGCTGGAAAAAACCTAACCCTATGGGTTTTTGGGATATTTAGGAGGTGTTTTGTGGAAGAAGAAGATGAGTTTCTGAATTTTGAAGAGCGGAGGCCAGTGTCTCGTTTGGATAGAATCGGCATCTCCAATGAGTTGGTAAAAATGGAACGCAATGAAATGGAAATACTTGATCGGAAGGAGCGGGTTAGTAGGGCCAAAGATAAACTACAAGATAGAATGGCTAACATGTCCACCTTTGCTGCTGATGCTCTGGAGCAAGGTCTTCAAGATGAAGACCCTGGAATCCGCATGAAAGCCCTGGCGATGTACTTAGATAGATGGGTACCAAGAGTAGGAATAAAGAAGGAAGAAGACGTTGTAGAAGTTGTAGATGAGGGTAAAAAGCTCAGTCTTGAGGAAATCGAAATAGTGTTGCGTAAGAAAGGAATGATACAGGATGCGGGAAGCGACTCGGAGTGACACTCCCAAACTAAATACCAAAGAATCACAATGTCCAATCTGCTGGAAACTTTTTACCAGCGATTCAGCGTGTGAGATTCATAAGCCATACCGTAAGCCTGTAACAGGAGATTGTAAGGACCCTGTAGAGTTGGGTATGGAGAGTAGGGAACGATCAGATGGGGTTTTATTGTGGTCAGTCCCCATGGATCCAGAACAGAAGGCAAGGCTTGAACTCATGTGGGCAGCTAGGAGGAAGAATAATGTCTAAATTCTACACTTGGATCGACCAGGATTTGTGTACCGGAGATGGGCTATGTGAGGAAATCTGTCCTGATATCTTTTTTGGGGCAGACGATGGGTTATTTTATGTTAGAGAAGTAGGAGAACGTAAGAATATGGCTGACCCGAGGTTGAAAATGGGAACTGGTTTAGCATTTGTTCCAGATAATCTATTGGACGCAGCAATAGAAGCTGCTGAGGAATGTCCAGGAGAATGCATCTTCTTTTCGGAGGTTGAAGATGACTAGATCAATTGGAAGACGTTTAGCCCAATATTGTGCTGTTGGTTTGGGGGCATGGATTGGGTTCCATATTCCTTATACCCCGAGTTGGTGGAGAATATGACGCACGACACCGATACTGTTCCACCGATCACGAAAGATGAGTTGAACCGGATTCGTGATGTTGTCCTCCTGATCGAGGACGAGAGGGCACGCCAGATCATGAAGTGGGGTGGTGACGGGATCGAGAACCCGAACCAGTCGAACTATGTACGGCTAAGGGTTTTAGCCGAAGAGTTCGGTGAGGTGGCTGAGGCGATGGGAAGGCCCGAGGACGGCAATGGCAAGCGGGATCTGGCGACTGAGCTTGTCCAGGTCGCTGCTGTCGCTGTGGCCGATTGACTGAAAGGTGGTAAGAATGATAACTTTAACTGAAAAGGCAATTCAAAAAATTCAAACTTTACAGGCTGAAGATGAGCTTGAGGGTTTAATGAAAGGGCAGGGTGTAGGTAGAGGAGCGCCCCTAAGAGTGGCTGTCCGTTCCGGTGGCTGTTCTGGGCTTTCTTATGACATGTACTTTGATTTCAAAGAGCCTGATCCTGCGGACTGGGTTGGGGAATTTGGTGTAAGGGTGGTTATTGATCCTGAGTCTGCTCCGTATCTTTCTGGGGCTGTTCTGGATTACAAGGAAAGTTTGCAAGGAGCAGGTTTTGTGTTTAGTAACCCTAACGTAAATCGTACGTGTGGTTGCGGGTCCAGTTTTAGTTGAGAGAAGGAGAAGGGGATGGGTCGTTCTTTCGTGGTATGCTATAAGGGCAGAGGCTCTGTGAGCTAGACTGCAGCCGAGTGGGGGCCATTCGTGGGAAACTCCTGGTAAAACAGAAGAGTTTTCAGGTCCAGACCGGAACTTACAGGGAAAGGGAGTTATAGCCCCTTTCTTTCGGGGGCTTTTGTCCCCGTCGACAAGGTGGATCAGCAACTATTTTCCCGGTAGTTGCTGGTCCTCTGGTAAAAAAACCCCCTTCGTGGGGGTTTTTTGCGTTTTTAGTGTATAATGAGATTAGAGTCTAGCAAAATGCTAGGCCATTTAGAATGGAGTGACGCCCATGGCACGTAGTTGGAACGACATGCATCGTGTAGGCACCGAAAGATGTCAAGATAATGTTAGGCAACTAAGAAGGCGTCATAGAAAAGATATTAGACAACTACTGAGAACAGTAACTGTATCGTAACTCGTACCCTTTAGGAGGGGAGGCAACATGACCATGAATATAAGAGAAGCTTTACGTAAGAAGTTTGAAAGCATCCAGAGTGTATATGAAGAAGATGAAGAAGAAGTTATTGTTGCCTCCCTAGGATCTGAAAAGATCCAGATTGTAGACATTTTCAGTCGTACAGATCGTAAGATTGCCTTAGTTGAAAGGGTACTGGCCTCTGCAGTTCCTACTTCGCTTTTAAAGTTTGCCAACCCCTGCCAGCATGCTCCTTATCCTGCTGGGCGTAGTTGTGATTATCCTGTATCTGGAGAACATAAGGCTAGTGCTGGTGCTGGTGCTGGTGCTCAGGAAATAATCTCTAAGCATGGGCTTACTGGGGACGCAGCTGAGTATGTTTCTCGTAAGATAGAGGCTGCCCATGGCGACCCTGAGAAGATTGCTAAGGTTAGTGCTAAGGTAGATATTGCTCAGGAGACAATGGGGAGTGCTGACTTCGGGGAAAACCGCAAAGCTCAGTATTATCCGGATGGAAAGCCTATTCCTGGTACAGATGAGTGGCTCGGGGCTCATGGGATAAGTCGCTCTGTTTTTGAGGGTCGTCCTTATGTTAGGATTCCTCGTGGTGGTCCTATTCCCTCAGAGGTCACGGCTCTTTATGCTGGTGAGCCTAAGGCGTTAAAACAGTTGGAAACTGTGTTGACTCAAGAGCCTGCTTGGGTAATGGTCCGTACCGCTGTTCCTGGTATGGAGGCTGCGTTTGGGAAGGAAGTGCCTCAAACTCGTCCTGACAATGCTGTTGTCACTAACAAGGCTGAGCAAGCTGCCAGGGCTACTGGAGTAGATAGGGCTCAGGCTCGTTTAGATAAGGTTAATGGGCTTGTAGCTGAAGGTTCGGGGGAAGGATCTATAGTAGGTTTGCAGAAAGAACGTATTGAAGAAACTAAGAAGAGACTTGAAGCAGCAGGTAGTATGACCAAGGAAAAATATTTAGAACCTTCTGCTAAGGCTTTGGGGGATGCTATAGATGCTGTTTCTGCTGCAAAAAGCTCTGGAGCAACCAAGGAAGAGTTGGCAGATTTGAAAGATGTGGTTGCTCGTAAAAAGAGAAACGTGGAAGGTGCTGAGAAAAGGGCTGGGTTCCTGTTTGCTCGTGGGGATGCTGAATATCAGGCTGTTGAAACTGCTAACGTTTCTAAGCAGCTTAAATATGCGGAGAATAAGCTTGAAAAGTATAAGGCTGATCCTGTGGCTGCTCTTGAACATGAAAAAGAGCTGGCCCGGGATGGGCTTGGAAAAGCACAGACTGCGTTGGATGAGGTTGCTATTAAGTATATTTTCCCACCCAACCTTACAGCTGGGGAGAAAGTTCGTGCAAAAGCCTCTGTTTCTCCTTCGGATTTGGAGATTGGTGGGTCGTTGGCGGGGGTTGATCTGGGCAAGGCTGGACGTGTTGAGATCCATGGAGCAGAAAATATTGCTGCGTTTACTTCTGGTAAAGGTAGAGTGTACCTCGCTATGGAGGGAAACATTAAGTCTGATGCTGTTCAGACTGCTATCAAGGCTGAAGG
>WNFZ01009458.1_pt1 | contig 17943 bp, 19 predicted proteins | sample 5400081 | NCBI WGS metagenome assembly WNFZ01 (sample SAMN13153365, study PRJNA577476) | soil metagenome | isolation source: 80 cm soil or saprolite under grassland replicate 1 | place: USA:California | collected 2016-06-15 | reverse complement strand
TCTCACAGCGCGAAGATTCACGGATTCGAGAACTCTTCCATCCCTCCGAAAATGATCTCGTGATTATCGGGTTTGGGAAGGACACGAACCGCGCTCTCTCCGGGGCTCTAGCCGCCGTTCTCTCACTGGAGAAACACTAGTCCCAGGTTTCAGAGGCCTGACTGAGTGAAGAAAACGCCGACGGCAGAGATAATCTCTGTTGGCAATGAATTACTGATCGGACACACGCTAGATACTAATTCTCACTGGATTGCGAAACGTTTCACTAGGTTCGGGTGGACCCTTCAGAGGATCACTGTTCTTCGGGACTCTCTGCCGGCAATAAAGGATGGGGTTACAGGTGCTCTTCGAAGAAAGCCGGACCTTTTGATCACCCTCGGGGGTCTCGGGCCGACCCATGATGATATGACTCTGAAGGGAGTAGCCCTTGCCTTGGACAAACGGCTAGTGCTTAATCCGGATGCCTTTGTAATGGTCAAAACTCGGTACAGTGCCCTAGAAGCGTCCACAGGTCTAACGCGGTTTCGTAGGAAGCTGGCTACATTGCCAGAGGGCGCTGAACCTCTCCCCAATCCTGTTGGGACTGCCCCGGGAGTCATGATCAAGATTGGCGCAACCAGGCTAGTCTCGCTTCCAGGGGTTCCGTCTGAGATGAAAGCGATGTTCACCGGGTCCGTCACTCCGATGCTTAGAGCGTCAAAGCGCCGGGCTCCCGAAGAGGTGGCCATTGGGCTGGTTGGAATCATCGAGTCAGCGCTCGCGCCCGCTCTAGACCGTACACGCAGGGCTTTTCCGGGGCTTTATTTCAAATCTCATCCACGCGGCCGCGAGGGCGGAGTCAGAAGTCTGATTCAGCTTCACATATACAGCGTGGACCCTGAGTCTCACGAAAAGCTCGACAATGCCATCACGTATCTCCTTCGAGAGCTATCGAAATCATCCATTCTGGCGCGAAAGTCGCCTGAAAAGCCCGAAAACAATCTGTGGAAAGCCAAGACCGCCAGAAAACCGCGTCGTCCTTGGTGAAAGGCATGGGGGAGGGGTTGGCATCGGATCCAAAACATGATTTTTCATGTGCGTGTGGATGGAATGCACGAAGAAATTCTAGCTAGTCGCTCCCTGCAAAACCCTTCCTTCCGTAACTCTTCTTTTTCTATAACTTTTCTTCCCGTGTAACTATTCTTTTTTCAAAAATAAGCATTCTTTTCTCGACCCCCGGGGGTGGTCTTTTTTCCCGCGCCCCGCCCTTCGTGAAAACGCGTGGAATCCACGTTCGCCAGCCCTTGCCTATCCCTCCTTCCTTCGTGCCGGAGTCTAGGTCTTGGACCCTGATCTGTGGAGTCTATAGCAGTTCGCTGAGGGGGTTTATTCAGCCCTTCGTGAAATGGTCATAGAACGCAGGCGGAACTCTGGAGCGCCTTTCAGTTGCCGGTTGACACTTGCCATGAGAAGCTTGTTCCAAACCCGGGTCCCTCCGTGTACCCCTTCAGCGCCTTTGCAAGGGAAGCCCGGTGTCCGAACCCCACAACCGCCAAGACTTGCCCAGTCGTCGAGTCCATGACCATCTTCAAACGGTTGATCATGTACTCCTCGCGCGTGTCGATCAATATCCTGCTCAGCACCGGGTATCTTTTCCGGAAGGCGCCGATCTGCGAGTCCATGTCCTCCGTCACCTTCGACCAGTTTATCCTGCTGAACGGCAGAACCACAAGGCTCGCCAGCGCGTCAACCACCAGCATTGCCTTTTCCCTCCTCGGTAGCTTCCTCAACGCCGCACCGGTATTCGTGATAGGCAGATCAATGAACTCCACTCTCGACCCGACAGTCTTCGCCGCCTTCGCAGCCTCCAGCATCTCTGTTCCAGGCGGCGACCCGGTCATCTGGCCCGCAAACCTCTCCAGCAACGCCATAGCGACGACCTCTGGTTTCATTCCAACAATAGTATCTCTAACACTTGTAGCGCTGGCAGGGTCCACGTGCACCGTCCCGATCAGGGACAAACGATTTCCAACCCGTTCCAATGCTAGCTAAACTCCCAGAGGATATCGCGAGTTGAACGTCTATAAGGCGGCTTCCCCGAAGCCAAGATCAGAACCCGTCAAGGTATCAAACGGGATCTAGCTATGACCAATCTCGAAACGCTCGCCGACGAGCGCCAGCGGATCAAAACCGACGAACGCAAACTCCTAGGAGCACTCTCCGAGGTAAGAAGCAAGCTCGACACTACACGCAAAGAACTACAGGAGAGTCGGAAGACACGCGACGAACTCAACGAGACAGTCAGAGCCCTAAAGAAAACCCGAGACAACCTCCGAGACAAAGCAAAACAGAACATCACAAAACTCAAGACTCTCCAGAAAACAGCGCCCAAGCTCCTCCAATCCGTAACAGCCGAGCACGAGCTACAACAGCTAGAGTGGCAGGTACAATCCGCCCCATTAGGCAAAGAGGAAGAGAAGCGTCTGATGATAAAGATCCGAGCCCTTGAGATCCAGGTCACCGCGGCCAAGAAGATCCTCCGAATGCGAGACGAGGTCGCCAACGCAAACAAGGAAGCAGACGAGCTCCATGCAAAGATCCAGGAGCTCGCAGAAGAGAGCCAGAAACACCACGAGGAGATCGTAATTCTATCTGAACGGTTCGATGCACTCAAGATAAAACAGGAAGATGTCAGAAAATCCCTAAACCAGCTTCGTGGAGAGTACAAGGACGCAGACGAGCAATACCAAGTAGTCAGGAAATCGATCGATCTAGCTGAGAAGATGAGCCAGCGTCAAAAAGAAGAAACTCACAAGCAGAACCTCAAAGAGGCTGCGAAGAAAAAGCTCAGCCAAGGCGCAAAGCTCTCCCTCCACGAGCTAAGCGCGCTCTACGAGGAAGAAGAATGAGACCGCCCATCGCAATAATCGGCGGCTCCGGAGTCAAGTCCATAATCAAAGGCGAAGAAAAGATCGTCGGCACTCCATACGGTCCAACTCCAACCCTGACTATTGGACAAGTCAAAGGACGAGAAGCAATCTATCTACCACGACACGGCGAAGGACACACCACCCCACCTCACAAGGTAAACTATCGAGCGAACATCTGGGGACTCAAAAGTCTCGGCGTCGAACGAATAATCGCAACAAACGCCGTCGGCGCAATCGACACGAGCCTCACACCAGGCGAGATAGTCGTACCATCAGACCTGATCGATTTCACAAAATCGCGACGAGGAACCTTCTACGACGACCCCCCAGTCACCCACGTCGACGTATCCGAACCATACTGCCTAACCCTGAGAAACGCGATAACCAGTGCTGGCTCTGACAACAAGAAGAACCTGCGAAACGATATCGTAATGGCCGCTACCGAAGGCCCAAGATACGAGACACCAGCAGAGATCCGGATGCTCAAGATACTCGGCGGCGGAATAGTGGGAATGACAGGCGCCCCAGAAGCCTTTCTCGCGAGAGAGCTCCAGATCTGCTACGCATCAATCAGCTTCGTCTCCAACATGGCAGCGGGCCTCCAGAGAACACTCTCCGCAAGAGAGGTGGAAGAGAAGGGAAAGGAGACCAGCCAGATCCTGAACAAGATTCTCATAGAAGCTATAGGCAAGATACCTGAGACGAGAGAGGGCTGCACCTGCGCAAGAGCGCTCGCCCAAGCCCGACTCAACAAACCGGAGGTCAAAGAAGAAACCTGTTAGACAGTCTGCTCAGAATAGCAGGAGTATACACCGCCTACGAAAAATGGCTTACTGAACAGGTCAAGGGAAAGCCGCTACCCGAACATATTGGAATCATACTAGATGGCAACAGAAGATGGGCCGTGGAAAACGCCCTCCGGCCCAACGACGGACACACTATTGGCGCCAAGGTTGGCGAAGAAGTGCTGGATTGGTGCCTTGAATACGGAATCAAGACCCTAACTCTCTACACGTTCTCGACTGAGAACTTCGACCGGCCCGCCGAAGAGGTCAATGCCGTCCTCAAACTCGTTGAGGAAGAAGCTAGGAAACTCGGGAGAGACAAACGCCTCCACACCCAAAAGGTCCGAGTCAAAGCCCTAGGTAGAACAGACCTCCTCCCAGAAAGCCTCCAGGACGCGCTCAAGAAGCTGGAGGATGAGACCAGCCAGTATGATGGACATTTCCTTAACATCGCAATCGCCTATACAGGACGAGCAGAGATCGTCGACGCCACCAAAAAGATCGTGGACGACGTCTACCAAGGACACCTGAGACCTCAAGATATCGATGAGGGAATATTCCACAAATACCTCTATACCGCCCACCTCCCCAACCCGAACCCGGACCTAGTCATACGGACATCAGGCGAAGAGCGACTAAGCGGCTTCCTACTTTGGCAGTCTGCGTATAGCGAGCTTGTCTTCGTAGACGTTTACTGGCCCGAGTTTCGAAGAATCGATTTCTTAAGGGCCATCAGACTCTACCAGAGGCGCTATAGAAGATACGGCCGATGAGAACACGTCCCACCAGCGAGTGAGAGTCCAGGGCCCCAGCCTTGGTGTTCATCAAGAGAATTGACCTCCGAGGATTCAAGACCTTCAACAAGAAGGTCTCCATCAACCTCGGCACAGGATTCACAGTCATAACTGGACCCAACGGGTCGGGCAAGTCCAACATTCTCGATGCTCTGAAGTTCGCGCTCGGCGAACTCAGCCCTAGAGAGCTCCGAGGCAGAAGCCTATCTGACCTCGTCCATAAGTCGCAGGGTGAAGGAGCACGATCCGCTTACGTGGCCGTGCAGTTCGACAACAGTGACCGAAAGTTACCCGTAGACTCTGACCTCGTAACAATCTCCAGAGAGTTCTCGAAGGGTGGAGAGGGAATCTACCGGCTCAACGGAAGGCGCCTCTCCCGAAAACAAGTACAGGACATAATGAGCTCAGCAGACATCCAAGTCACAGGGTTCAACCTCATTTCACAGCACGCCGTCACCCGCCTCGCAGAGATCAGTACGGAAGAACGAAGAAGGATTCTCGAAAGTCTAATCGGAATCGGAACCTTCGAGACAAAGAAAGCCGAAGCAAGAGTGCAGCTACAAGAGGCAGATCTAAACCTCAAAGTCGCCGCTGCGAGAGTTGATGAGGTTAGACAGAGAATAGAACAGCTGGAAAGAGAAAGAAACGACCTCCTCCGATCCAACCTCCTCAAGACCGAGATAAACAACCAGCAAGCCCGCATCCTGTCCGCGCAGATTCTAGCACTCGAAAACCAGCATCAGAAAAATTCACAAACCCTCGAACAAGAACAGCTCAAACTCGATCAGGTGAGACATGAAAGAGAAGACCTGCTCCAACAGAGAGCGAAGATTGAACAAGACCGACGCAGCTTCGAAGAGAAAACAGTGACCCAAGGAAACCAAGAGCTTTTCGATATCGAAAGACGCATCGCAGAAGCCAGCAAAGGAGTCGTCGAGGCAAAGTCTGCCGCAGAAACCGCGGAGAACCTTGTTGCAACCCGGACAAGACAACGCGAAGCCTTCACAAAACAAGCGGAAGAGATGGAAACCTCCATCAAACCTCTAGCCAGCTCGATCAAAGGTCTCCAGTCACATAAAAAAGTCCTCGAGGACAAGCTAGAGGACTCCACATCCAAGGTCGCGAAAATCAGCCAAAAGCTCACCGCGGCGAGATTGTCCCTCGACCTTGACGCCAAGAAGCTACGCGAAGTCCAGGAGGAGATCGACGGCCTCGGAAAGGAACTCTCAAACCTAACCGCTCAAAGCAAGGGCAGTTCGACAAAACTCGACCTAACCGCCAGCCATCTGCAAACCCTCGAAGCCCGCCAGAAAGAGTTCGCCCAGCTATCAGAAGAGCTGAAGACTAGAATCCGCGAAATGGAGAAACTTCAGAAGGAAGAAGAAAAACGGCTCGAATCAATCGAGCAGAAAACAAAGGAATACGGCGAACTCAAGGACCAACGCAGAAAAGAGATCGACGAAGCCCTTGACGTCGCAAAGAAGGCAAGAGTCACCGTAGTCGAATTCAACACCCAAAAGACCTTAGCGGACAACATGGGAGCGGAAGACAAAGCGATCGAGAAGATCGAAGAGATGGCTGATGAAGGCGCTCTGAAAGGCGTCTACGGCCGTCTCGAAGACCTCGTCAAGTTCCCTGAAGAATACCGTAAAGCAATACAGGCAGCCAGCGCCGGCTGGATGAAAGCCCTAGTTGTAAAGAACCTCGAGGTAGCAATCCGGTGCGTCGAAAGCCTGAAACGAACCAAGCTTGGACGCGTCAAGATCGTTCCCATAGAAGATCTTGAACTTTCAGATCTAGAACTGGACATTGACAATGTCTCTGGAATTATCGGTCCGCTTTCAAAGGTAATACGGTCAGACAAGTCAATTACCCCCGCTGTCAAATTCGTCTTCGGCGATACTATACTCGCCACAACGCAAAGAGCAGCGTTCCTGACAGCATCGAAGGGACAAAGATGCGTCGTAACCAGCGGAGACCTCTACGAGCCCGGAGGAGGACTAGAGAGTGGCTACTACAGAGCCCCCCTCGAGATCTCAAACCTAATTCCCCGATCCACCGCACTTGAAAGCCTCGAGAAAACGGTAAAATCGCTGGAGACAGTTGTGCAACGCTCACGGTCCGACGTTGACCGTATCGAGACAGAGCTAAACGAACTCTTGGAAGATCGAGTATCTGCAAGCAAGACCCGCGAAACCTTGGCAAGAGACGTAGAACTTGCCAAGAAGAGCTTCGAGAGAACAAGAGCCTTCCTTCAACAGACGACCCGGCGAATTGACAGTCTCCAGAACTCTATGGCGAAAGAACAAGTCCTGTTGGAGGAGACCGCGGAGAAACAGGCGGAGATGAAGAGGCGGCTCGCCGTCCTAGAAGAGGAAAGAACGAGACTGAGGATTGATCCCAGAAGGTCAGCACTCTCTCAACTCGAAACGGAACGAGACCAAGCCACAGCCGAGAACCAAGTCATTCTCCGAGAGAAGCTCGAACTAGAAACCCGTCTCTCCTCCCAACAGTCCACTCTCGAAACCCTGAGACCGGGAATCGACCAGATCCGCATCCAGCTACGTTCGCTTGATTCTGAAATTCATCGCGAAGAGACCCGAGCCAACGAAGCGCACGAACGACTTGAAACATTGGAGAAAGAGATGAAACAGTTCAACGAGGAGAAGCAGCGGCTGGTTGGAAATTTGGACAGCGTTGGGAACGAGAGGAAGAAGTACGAAGAACAGTTTGTGGAAATCGAAAAAACAACCCGGAAACTTCTGCAAATGATGGATCCACTCAACGCAAGCGTAACCGATCTGAAGGCGGGTCTTAGAGAAGTCGAGGCTCAACTAACAATCTTTAGAGGACAACTTAGAGGTCTCGGGTTCGAGACGCCGCTCGAGACTCACCCGGATCTCATCAAGGAGGCTGAGGACATGAAACGTGTCCTCGAACAGGAACGGGACGAGATAGGGGCGATCAACCAGCTCGCAGCCCAACAGTACGAATCACAGAAAGAAGGATACAAACACCTCTCAGTCAGGATCGGAGAACTTGAACGGGAGAAACTAGCCATCCTCGATTTCATGAATGAACTCGAGAGGAGGAAGCTTGACACCTTCATGGGCGCGTACAACAAGGTCAACGAGACATTCCAGAGCATCTTTCGCGAGATGACTGGTGAAGGGAATGGACGAATGGTCCTCGACAATCCCGAAAATCCATTCGAAGGCGGACTCGACGTGCTGCTTCAGTTCCCCGGAAAAACAGAGCTCACAATTGGGAGCGCAAGCGGAGGAGAAAAATCCGTCTCAACAGTCTGCTACCTCCTAGCACTCCAGCAAATCCATCCAATGCCATTCTACGTAATGGACGAGATCGACGCACACTTGGACGTGTTAAACGCAAAACGCCTGGCGACCCTGCTTCGCTCGAGGAGTAGCATGTCCCAGTTCATAGTAATCTCGCTCAAGGACACCACAATATCGAGAGCAGAGAGAGTGTTCGGAGTCTTCATCGACAAGGGCAGCAGTCAGATCGTGTCCCTGCCCTCGAGGGGAGAGAACAATTGACAGCTCACGAAGAAGCATACTGGCTCAAGGCACCCTACGCTGTCCTCTTTGACCTGATCCATCTTCACCGTGTTAAACCCTGGGACGTAAACCTCGCCAATCTGCTAGATGAACTTCTCCATGAGATGAGGGGCCGAGGATTCATCGACTTCTCCGTCTCCGGCACCGCCCTCCTCTCCTCTGCAATTCTACTTCGTATGAAATCAGAACTCATCCTCAAGATGGAAGAACCGCCGAAGCCTCCGCTGGAGAGGCCGACAGACTTCGTCCCGCCACCCCTGTCTTTTCCCCTACGCTATGAATCGACAACCACCTCGGTCGAGGAAGTCATCAAAGGATTACTGGAGGTGTTGACTGCAGAGAGAATGCTTCCGGCAAGCGCACAACTGGTTCTCAGAACCCCCGAGGTGTTCGAACAAGTTGACGATTTCTTCGTCAAGATAGAAGAGAATATCAAAGCCTTTTTCCGAAGGCTCCTCACAGAAGCCGGCTCTGCACAGAAGAAACTGTCCTTCCTAACCCTCTTAGGAAGAGGAGACCCTCTCGAAGCGGTCAGAATGTTCATCATGTTGCTATTCTTAGCAGTAGAGGGAAGAGTGGGCCTCGCCCAGCCCTTAGAGTTTGGTGATATCGAAATCGAGCTGAAAGACGATGGAAGCACAAGTTTCGACTAACACAGCTCAGGTGAAAACTGCTGACCTACAGCAGCAGCTTTGCGAGGCCGCACTGTACGTTTCCGGAAGGCCGCTAGACCTGAAGATGATCGGGTCTGTGATAGGCGCTAGGTCGGAGGACAAGATACGGGGAATTGCAACGGCAGTTTCGGAACGTTACAAGATCGCGGGTAGTCCAATTCAAGTGGTGGAACTTCCCGATGGACGTTTTGTCATGCAACTGAAGGCAGAATTTGCCAAGCACGTTCGAAAACTGGCGAACAGACCGCTTCTTACACCCGGACCTCTTCGGACGTTATCTTTCATAGCTCTGAAGCAGCCTGTCACCCAGTCCTACGTGGTACGTGTTAGGGGAAAACTGGCCTACGGCCATGTGAAACAGTTGAAGGACATGGACCTGATTAATGACGAGAGGATCGGAAGAACCAGAATGCTAAGGACGACCACAACGTTCGCAGACTACTTCAATCTCAACCATGACCCGTCACTCATGAAAAAGGAACTGAAGAAAGTACTCCAGGTCGGAGAAGACGCTCCAGTATCGGACGAAACGGCCAAGCCAGACAGCTAACCATCTGATTCTTGCACTAATCGTTCGAAGAACACTACGCCACAGGATATGTATTCACAGGAGAGGCGGCTATCGGAGCCAGTGTAGCGCCTGCTATCCCAATTGTCTCCAGCAAACGACGATAAGTGGGAATCGGATTTCGTTGTCGGAACAGATATGAAAAGTGGACACCATTCGCTTCTCCACGTAGAGCCTCATAGGCCTCGGCGGCAACAGCGAGGCTTCCTCCAGTCGGATCGTCCAGCAGTTTCTTCCTAACGTGAGCTGGGACAGGTATGTCGAATTTCTGGCTTACGAACAACACATTGTCTAGGCTGAGCGGAATAGAGACTTGAACGAAGAGTGGCACGTTTAACCCCGCTTCATGCAGGGAATCCCTATGGTCAAGTACACTCTCCGAGTCGAAGGCGACGTTTGTAACAATGAAATCCGCGCCCGCATCGACTCGTGATATCGTTCGGGCGATTTCGCTTTCCCTGTTGTTAGCGTGCTGGTTGGTCACTGCCCCAATGCATGGGTCGTTTCCATCGTTTAGCGAGGAGATCTCCCGAATTAGCTCGTTCGTCTTGGTGAACTCATAGGTTCCGGGACGAGGCTCTGGATAGGGGTCTCCGTAAACGATCAGTACGTTTTCAAGCCCTTGCTCTATTTGGCTCGAGATAGCTGGCAAGTCGGATCTGCTGCAATCGCGACATGTTAGTGAGGGAACAGCGGTTATCCCAGCCCTATTGATGATTGAGGCGGAAGCAAGGCTTCTGCGTTGCGGTGTTATCGAGAAAGACTTTGGATAGCTTGGGTCATTATGGCCATTCCGCAAGGCTGGAACCGTGATAGCGTCAACTCTTCCTCTCAGGTGAGCCAAATCGCGCCAGTTCGGCTCCCTTCGTGATGCTTGCGAGCTTCGCAAAGGCTACATCCCACGTTCTGGTCCTCAATCCACAGTCTGGGTTCGCCCAGATTTTCGCCGGATCCCCTATGATCTTGGTGGCAAATAGAAGACGGTCTCGCACTAGCTCCGGAGACTCGATCAGGTCTCGTCCCACGGACTTTCCTGCCCCTTGGGACACGTCTCCTGTAAAGTCGTGGACATGTGCGACGCCGAGCCCGAATTCTCCGCTGAACCCAGCGTCGATGAAATGTTTGAGGTCGCTGTAGCCTTCCCGTGAGTTCTCATCGAGTCCTAGACGCGAAGTGTCTCGGTTGGCGAACTCTAACGCGAGCTGGTCGCACTTGTCCAGCTTTGGTGCGTACTCTGCGAGAACTTTGTATCCTATCTCGGACGGGTAGCAAGTGTGGTCACTGAACTTGCAATTGAATCCTTTGACTGTTTCATTCCACGCATCTACGAAGAGCTCCATTTCTTGAGGTTCTGGGTGGGTGGTCACTGCTGGCTCATCGATCTGTATCCAAGTTGCTCCAGCGTCGACTAGGTCTCGGATCTCGGGGCGTATGATTTGCTCTACGATATCGAGGAGGAATTCCCGCTTCGCCTCGATCTTCCGTGTTTTGGGAGAGGAGGCGTGTTGCTTCTGGATGTAGTATCCGCTGAAGGACCAGTCCACTAGTGTGTACGGTCCGGTGATCGGGACCTTCACGGCTCGGTGGGCGTATTTCTTGACGTCAAGAAATTCTGGCAAGTAGATGGGGTGTTTTCTGGAGATTTTCGATTCGGCGACGCCTTTGTTGAAGTATTTGTTGTCGAAGGAGTGGACGTGGCCAAGGAGATTCATTCCCTGCACGGCTTTGATTACGTGCTCGTACATTTCGACTCGCTGTTGCTCTCCCCCAACACCGTCGTTGTCTACGCCAGTGGTCTCGAAGAGGCGGAGGCCGTACAAGGTCGAAAGTTCAAGAATGGCCTTCACTCGTTCCCTGTCATCACCGGTCTTGAGAATGCTCTTGGCTCGGTCATGGAAGTCCTGAATCCCTAGCTTCGCAGCCCATTCTTCAGCTTCGGAGAGGTCTTGTGAGGAGAGTCGTTGTCGAAGCCCCTTGGTTCTCCATTTGGGCTTAGCGAGACTCCCTATTTCTTGAACAGGAAAAAGCTTCGACATCTATCAGCTCCCCTCGAACAGTTCGGATGCCTTAGACAGAGCCTGTATCTTTTGATTCGCAATTTCTTGCGGTACAAATTTCAGGTCCGAGTTGGAAGCAAAGACTAGATCGCCGGCATCTACCTTCGCGGAGAATTTCCGCGCTGTGTCAGCGATCCAGTTAGGATTCTCAACGAAGGATTCCCTTGAGTCGACAATTCCCAAAATGAATGCTTTCGAGGCTCCTTCTTGCTCGCTAAGTGAGGAAATGTCAGTTTCGAATAGGTCGATTCCAATACCGAAGACCGGTAGATCCAGAAGTTCTGAGAGTAACGGGGCAACGTCGCCAAAATAAGTCTGGATCACAACGTCTGCTGGGCTCTCTTTCACTAGGGAACGGATTGCTCCAAGAGCTAGATCAACTTCCGATTGGTCCCTAAAGCTCGCTCTGTACGGCTGATAGACCAAGCCGGGCTCCGATAGTTGGAAGAGATCAACGCCTTCGTTCTTGAGCTTCTGGATAATCTCGCGCTCGGCAAGTGCAATGTCGAAGAGCAAATCAGCATAATTTTCGTAGTGCTTATTTTCTGAGAGCTGAGAGAATGTATAGGGTCCAGGGAGAGTGATTTTTCGATCCCTATTTTCCGTCAAAAGTTCGGCTCGAAGAAAATTCTTGGGGTCGATGTCGCCAGCGGAAATCTTGCCTACGATAATGGGTTTTTGGTAGAATGTATTAGTATCAAACCATCTCGAGTACCGGGTGCCCGACTCCACTCCTTTCAGAGATCGCGTGAGAGGTCTTAGCTGATCCTGCCAGGCTAAGGAGCCGTCGGAGAAGTGCCTGAATCCGAGGCTCTCCTGGAGCTTGATGACTTCCTTTGTCTCCTGCTCAAGTTGAACTTCCACCTGGCTCCAGCTGGCCTTTGCCCGCTCGTACGACCGAGTGAGTTCAATTAGTCTCTCTGATCGCGGGTGAATTCCCGCAAGCTGGACTTCCGGGGACATGTTTTCATTGTCGTTTCATTTATTCTAATTATATAAGTTCTATTGTACTCATATTCCTTTAGGAATAGGCTTCTAGTGTATTCCGATAGGAATAAGAGCACCGTCCAACATGTTTGAGGCATGCTACCATCGTTAGGGGAGATTCCAAAGAAGAGAAAAGAGCTCGGACTGACCCAGACCAGACTCGCTTTATCTGCTGGAGTAAGTCAGTCGATAATTGCTAAGATCGAAGCCGGTTCCGTGGACCCGGCTTATTCAGTTGTTCAGAGGCTATTCAGCGCTCTGGAGAGAGCAGGGGTTGAAAGCCCTGCGCGTCGTGTTGACGAGCTCATTAGTCGTCCCATCGTCTCCGTAGCGAGAACGCAGCTTGTCCGGGATGCTGTTGACTTGATGAGGCGAAGGGGCTATTCGCAGCTCCCGGTTTTCGAAAATGGACGATGCGTTGGAAGCATTTCGGAGAAGACGATTCTTGATCGAGCTGCTCGGGGCGAGTCCTTAGAGTTCGTTCTTGGCCTCAAGGTCCGCGAGATTATGGATTCGCCGTTGCCGGTGGTCAATAGCGATACTCCGCTCGATCTGGTTCTGGGCTTGTTGCAGAGCAACTATGGCGTCCTCGTTTCAAAGGGCGAGAACATGGTCGGTATTTTGACAAAGTCGGATATTCTCAAGACAAAGAGATAGGTCTAGTGATGGAAGAATATTGCAGTGCTCAGGATCGAACGAGGTTCATAGGCTGTTTCTGTTGACCATTCGCTAAGGTAACATCATTCCTATCCAAGAACAACTCATGCTGTGTTCTCCTGTTCGAGACACTACCAGAGAGACATGAATCCGTGGATGAGAGTGAATGATTACTAGGTACGAGTTGAACGAATGCTATTCCAACTTGCCAGTCTGGATCCCGTTTGGACCTTTTTCGCTATAATAGGAATGTTGACCATGTTCGGACGCAAGAAGAAAGACGGGAAAGAGGAAGAAGAGACTGGAGAGGTGTCGACATCCTTGCCCACTTCAACGCCCAGCTCTCCAGCGGCACCTCTCCAAGCTCCTCCCGTTCCCCAAAGTGCTCCTGCTCCTCCTTCTACACCTCCAAATCCTCCTCTGATGAACGCCAACATCTCCTATCAACCGCCGAGAAGCTGGCAGGGTCCTCCGCAGGGAGACGAGGACAGTTCTCTGAGTAGATTGCTACAGTCTCTGCTCAGAGACATGCCCTCTGATGCGAACTCGATTGGCGGTGAGCAGCCAGGAGCGTTCTCGTTGCAAAGCACTCCTGAGTGGGTCCCACCGAGGGCGACGCCCACAAGTCGGCCGATGATGATAGGTCCAGGGGGAAAGAAAGGCTCTGAGCCAGATAAACCAGCTTCAGTGCCTCCGTCACCAGCGACTACGGCGCCTCCATTTCCGGTGCCTCCGGTCCGTTCTATGAAACCTCCAGCGTCTGTGGAGCAGCCGGCAAAGGAAGCTCTCCAGCCCAAGTTCTATCCTCCAGCTTCAGCGGACAAGCCGGAGAAACCTGTCCGGGAAGAGGCTCCCAAACGTCCTAGTTCTCCCAAAATCTCTCAGAGTTTCGAGCATATTTTCGAGCTTACACAAGGGAATCTAGAGTCTCCCGGTCTCGTGGTTGTCAATGGCAGCCAGGGGTCCGGGAAGACAACACTCTGCTCAGGACTTGCGAGCAGTTTTCTGAAGCAGGGAAACCCTTGCATGTTCGTTACATATGATAAAGCCCCAGGCGCGCTTAGGGAGCAGATGAAAAAGATAGGTGCTGATCCGTCGGAGGCCGAGTCCCAATACAGATTCCTGCTGGTGGACGGGTTTTCGTCCCAGTCCGACTCGTTCAGTTTTGAGCCGTATTATGTTGAGAAGGCGTTTGACTTCGATTCGATACAGGACGCCCTCGTCAAGAACAGTTCCATGTTTATCGGCGAGAAGACCAAGATTCTGTTCGACTCGATCGATCCGGTTGTCGCGAAGGTTGCGTCCAAGGATTTTGTCAAGCGGTTAGGCGAGACTTTGGACAAGCTGAGAGACTCGAACGTGACACTGGTCTTGACAGTGGATCTCTCGAAGGCGCCTAAGGACGTCATCAAGTGGCTGGAAGATACCGCCTCGTGCGTTATCGACCTAGACAAGGACGATTCTGATCCAAACGGGCGAGAATTGAAGGTTCGGAAGCTGAACGGGTCCGCGTCAAAGCTTGACACGGAAACTCTCGAGATAGACTCCAGCAAAGGACTAGTCTTCGTAAAATAACATCCTGCCGTTCACTGACAGAGGAATGAACGGGATTAGTTACTGGTCCTCTCTAGAGTCGTCTTCTTGCTGCGGAGGCTGGAATGCTTCCAGGGGCACCCATCTGCTCTTCTGAGCACCTTTGACCCAGGCTCCTCCTCCATCGATCCATTCGACGACACCCTCAATTGTCTCGCCGCTCATCAACGTCACTTTGACGTTGTCGCCGGGCTTGGGAAGAGACATGGAGGGAGCGAACCGGGGCTGTGTCTTGGCTATGATAAAACCCTAGCCTGGACAAGCAGGACGAACCAGTCATGCATCGTTAGAGCCCGGTACTTACTTTCACGTGGGTCAGCAGGGACCACTCATGCGACGCGAGGGTCGGTCGCTAAGACCCCCTATTTTTCCTGGAACATTTTTCCTGTCTGGCAGTGATAATGGGCGAGACAGGCGGATCCGGGCACAATCTAGGTTGGGATGGCTTGGCGGAGATCGCGACAATTCCGAACGAACCTCGGGAGAGTTGAAGAGAGCGTGCCAGATTCGAGATCAGGGCTGATAATGGGCGAGTTTCTAAACCCTGCGAAAAAGTCTAGAGCGGCTCTACATAGCCGAAGCCTTCACGAATGATCTTGCGCACCATCTCAGCTCTCTCTTCTGTGTTCTTATCCAAGAAAATCTTGACAATGTGGCCCTTTTCGGTCTCGAAGCGCAAACCTTCTTTGCGAAACTTCTCTAGGGCATCGTTCAGGGTGAAATGGTTTCCAAAAGTCGCAACAATAACCGCACGGTTCTTCTTCTTACCACCCAGCCTTATTGCAGTCTTTCTGAAACCTTCGGCTAAGCCGTAAGCCATTGTAAATCCAACAGCTTTCTGGGATGGCGAACCTGCTATATGACTATCGGGTAAACAGTTGAGATTCCGTTATCTCGCCTCTAGGCTGCCAGTTCAATAGGCCGCATCCTCTCAGATGGCCTTTTGCCCAAGACTCTTCCAAGCTCCACCGCGACAACTCTTCGGTTGGACCTTTGACCTCCATACCACCTGTTCACTTGAACGTCACCATACTTCCGTCGGAAGAGGCCGAAAACATGATCCAGCTTCTCCTGAGCCAGGCTGCCAATTCCCTCGAAAAGTATCTCCCCAACCTCAACCTCCACACGTGGAGTCTTCTTCACGTTTTTCCACCAATCAGAATCCTCATGAGCTAAGAAGAACAGCTTCCCATCTTCGAAAGCGAACCAGAGCTCAACGGATCGAGACAAGCTCGTCCGTCGACCCTTAGTAGTCAGGTTAAGGTAAGGCGTTTCTTCCAGAATAACTTCACTGGTAGCCAATATGGTTGCCGACATGCCGACAGTTATCCGACCCTGCGTTATAACCCTAAGGGCTTCTGGGGTTCGCTTACTCGAACGACTCGCTCGATTCGTCGCCGCCGACCGGCTCGGTCTTCGCAGGTTGCGAAGCTGGAGTTCGCTCCGGCAGGAGAGAGTATCTACCATCGGAAGTCCGATAGATGGCTACCCGATGAACAGTTTCCCAACCAGCGCTTCCCTGACGCCGAATCTGGATGGTTAACACCTCAGCGTTCGGGTCGCTCTTTCCAGGCCATACAGTCAGGCCGAGAAAGTCTCCATTCGGAAGCTTGCTCGTGAACCTTGCCTTGTACTTCTGCCTCTCAGCCATCATAAGGTCTCTAGAGTTCGTTCATTGCGTATTAAGATGCGCTTTTCTTGACTGCGATATGCTTGATCGAAAGATGCATCTTATTATTCGACTGAATCTGAATACTAAGCGACGGCATTGCTCTCTGGAACGCTAGTTGTTCTCCGAGCGCTGGAACGTGAAGATCTCACAAATCTGCACAAGTGGCAGAACGACGAGGAGATCATGCGTTTGGCACGTTCCTTCCCAGACCATGTGATCTCGAAGGAAGCGCTGGAGGCTGAATTCGCGAGAGAGCTGAAGGGCGAAGACACGGGAAGGAGAGCCTACATCATCGAAGAGAAGTCCAGCCGCAAGCCGGTCGGGTGGGCGACGATTCGGATTCACCAGTTTCAACGGCGGATGACGGCTGCTGATGTTGGTTTGGCACTAGGGGAGAGGACTGCGTGGAACAAGGGATACGGGACAGAGACTGCCAAACTACTCCTCGATGAGGTGTTTAGACAGTTGAACCTGCATCGAGCCGAATGGTGGACTTACGCTGAGAACAATGTCAGCGTCCAGCTTGCCAAGAAACTGGGCTTCAAAGAAGAAGCTCGTCTACGGGACGCGGTCTTCTTCGACAACCGCTACCATGACTTGGTAGTACTTGGCCTGCTCAAACAGGAATTCGAGTCGATAAGATCCGCACCGGAAACATCACGCGGCGAAAAGACCGTTAGCTATTTACAGAGCCCATAGTTGGACAACGATCGACAATGAGCACTTTAGAGCTGAAGGCACAGAAGGGAGACACTGTATCTGTACACTATCTTGGACGATATCCTGGCGGGAAGATCTTCGACACTTCAATGGAGAAAGAGGCGAAATCCGCAGGACTCTACAGTCCTGCCCGAGACTACAAGCCGTTGCAGGTAATTCTCGGAGCCGGAAAAGTGATTCAAGGATTCGACGAAGCCCTGATCGGTATGAAGGTCAATGAGGAGAAAGAAGTCGTAATTCCGCCAGAGAAGGCTTACGGGAAAACGGGGAATCATCCCATGGCAGGCAAGACACTAAAGTTCAAGTTACGTGTAACCAATATAAGACGCCCATAGTGAGCCGGGTAACCTTCTAGCCCGGCTAACCGGCACTGCTCCTACCATTGGTTCTTCTCAGCGGTTTCGGAGGACAATTTCTTCCTGTCGAGGTAAAGTGAAACAACCGCCACAATAGTTATCCCTGCCGCGAACATATTCCCCCCAACCAGGCCCCCAAGCGCACTCAGCAAAGACGGAAGACTTTGTTCCGATGATGTCGGACTAGTATGTTGAGGCGAGGTCGATGGAGGAGGGGCTGGAAGATTCACAGTGATGCTCCCGCTTCCGAAGCTCGGGGCGTGAGCCGCATCGCCAGCATAGTTGCCCGTGATTGTAGCAGTTCCCTTGGCAGTTGGAGCAAAACTTACAGAACAGCTCGAGGCTGCGTCAGTGGCCTCTACTAGCATACAGACGTCAGAGGAAAAAGATCCGATGCCCCCGCTGCCTGTGAATGTAACATTTCCAGTCGGCGCCGTGGCTGCGCTCGGTGACTTGTCTGATACAGTAATCGTGCATGAGTTTGTCTGGGCTACAATAACAGGGCTTGAACAAGTTATTTCTGTGGTAGTCGCGCGCACCGTACTGGCAAAGTTTCCCGACCCGGAGCTTCTCGTATGAATCGGGTCGCCTGT
>WNFZ01002351.1_pt1 | contig 17948 bp, 12 predicted proteins | sample 5400081 | NCBI WGS metagenome assembly WNFZ01 (sample SAMN13153365, study PRJNA577476) | soil metagenome | isolation source: 80 cm soil or saprolite under grassland replicate 1 | place: USA:California | collected 2016-06-15 | reverse complement strand
CATGCTCGTGAGAGTCGCGAAAAATATGAGCATGCACAAAATGTTCGTCAAACGGCCGAGGATAAATTTCGAGAGGCGCAGGAAACAGAAGAAAAAGCAAAGAGCAAAGTTGCAAAGCTGGAGCAAGACCGACGCACAAAATCTGATGAACGCGCCGAACGTCTTGCCGAATATTCCCGGCTGAAGGCGCAGCTCGAGGTTTTGGATCAGGCAGAACAATCTCTGGCGGGGTATGCGGAAGGTGCGCGTTATTTGTTGGATGCCGCGCGTCAGATGCGCCTTAAGAGTGCGCGCGGTGCATTAAGTGCCTCATTGGATGTGTCTGCCGAGTTGGAGACCGCCATCACAGCGGCTCTGGGCGATACGCTCGACGCGATCCTGCTCGATGCAAATGAAATCGAAGATGCGCTCCAGTTGTTGGAAGAGAATGAAACTGGACGCGCTGCGCTATTAGCCCTCGGGAATCATTCACGGCAACCTCTGACAAAACCGGATCAGGAAAATGTCCTGGGAGTTGCCTCTGAACTGGTCGGCGCGCCGGACGAATTACGCCCGGCTGTAAACTTGATGCTTGGACAAACATTGATTGTCCGCGATCGCGCTATCGCGCGGCGATTAATTCAGGATTTACCACCACAGGCACGCCTGGTGACGTTGCGAGGAGAGGTTTTCCGCGGCGACGGCTTGATCATCGCCGGAAAATCCGCTTCTTCCTCCGCTTTGAGTCGTCCGCGCCAAAAACGTGAGTTGACCGAATCTCTCACATCCTTGAACGCTGTAATTGATTCTCTCAACCGGGATGTGAAAAGTTTATCGACAGAGTTGATTGATGCGCAACGCGAGTTGGCACAGGCAACCGAGGCGGTGCGCGCAGCTCGCATCCAATGGGAAAACACGCAGGCAGCGGAGCAACAAACCCGAGCGGAATCTGAGACGACCCAGCGACAGTTGGAATGGCAGAAGACCCAATATAACCAACTCAAGACGGAGATGGAGGAAGCGGCTTCCATCCGTCAGAACTTGACCGAATCACAAGCTGAAGTTGAATCTCGATCCACGAATGCACAGGAACAGATACGAGTCCTCTCTGATCAATTAGCGGGAATGGATCTCGCCGAATCACAGTCGCAGGCTTCTTATTGGGGGACACGTGTCGCAGTTGCGGAACGCACAGTGGAAGACGCCCGCGCTCGTAGAGAAGAAAGAGCCAGGGATGTCGGACGCTTCGACACACGTCGCTTTGAATTGACGACGCGCCTGCAGGAAGCCGAAACTTCATTGACCGGTCTGGATACGGACAAATCTTCCTCGCACGAGCGTGAAACTGCCTTGCAGGCACAGATCGAAGAATTGCGAGTGCTGATCGAGCCTGCCGAACGAGATCTGGAAACTGCCGAGCAGGAGGAATCGCGCTTGCAGGAAATCGAAGCGAATGCCCAGCGCGCACTGGCAAACGCCGAACGCACCTCCGGACAGGTGCAGTTGGAGCAAATGCGAAAACAGGAAGCTCTGGATAATTTGCGTGGCAAGATTACCGACGATTTCGGTCTGGTGATGTTCGAGTATGCGGATGATGTTTCCGGACCTGTGCCATTGCCATTTGAGGGCATGGTGGAAGAACTGCCCGTGGTAACGGAAGTCTCGCCGGAACTGGAATCGCAACTCGCTCAATATCGCACGCGCCTGCGCCGCCTGGGTCCCATCAATCCGGAAGCAAAACAAGAGTTCGACGCCGAAACGGAACGCTATACGTTCATGAAAACGCAGGTCGAGGATTTACGCAAAGCAGAAGAGGATTTGCGAAAAGTGATCGCCGAACTTGATGAACTGACCCGGCAGGAATTTTCCAAAACCTTCGATGCTGTCGATAAACAATTCCGTGCCATGTTCACGCGTCTGTTTGGCGGCGGCTCAGCGCGTTTGGCGTTGACGGATCCCGATAATTTGGTGGAAACCGGTATTGAGATCGAAGCACGATTACCCGGTCGGCGTGAGCAGGGCTTGGCGTTGCTCTCCGGTGGGGAGCGTAGCCTCACTGCCGTGGCTTTGGTGTTTGCTCTGCTCAAAGTTTCACCCACGCCAGTCTGTGTGATGGATGAAGTCGATGCGATGCTCGATGAAGCAAACGTGGGACGCTTCCGCGATCTCTTATACGAGTTGAGCCGCGATACACAATTCATCGTAATTACCCATAATAGAAATACCGTGCAAGCCGCAGATGTCATTTACGGCATTACCATGGGACGTGATTCGGCGAGTCAGATTATTAGCCTGCGACTCGATCAAGTAACCGATGATATGTTGAAGAGGGCATAAGATAGGCAGAAGTAAAAGGAAGAAGTTATAAAAAAACGCCCGAGAAAACTCGGACGTTTTTTATTCGGTTTGCTCAACTATTGAGTTGGTGGCATCGTTGGCTCTGCCGGTACGCGATCTTTCCAAACATCAGAAGTGGTGACCTTCGCCTCCTTACGAGCGGAAGCCAGCCAATCGTCAAATATCTTTTGCTTTGCCTGTTCATACTGACTGGCACTCAAAGGCAGATCGGCATGCCCGAGCACCTGGATAATGTGATAACCAAAGGTTGTTTTAATGGGCTCACTGATCTCTCCAACTTTCAGTTTGAAGGCAGCTGTTTCAAATTCAGAGACCATTTGTCCCTTGCTGAACCAGCCTAAATCACCGCCGTTCTGTCCGGAGCCGGTATCCTTGGAATATTTCTTGGCGAGAGTTGCAAAGTCTTCACCGCGCTTCAGCATCTCTTCGATGGTTGCGGCTGCTACATCGGTATCAACCAAAATGTGACGCGCCCAAACTTGTTCTTGCGTTTGAGGTGTATCCTTGGTGATTTGATCCATTAGTTTTTGGCGCAACAGTTGTGATTCATAAAGCGAGCGAACTGTTTTTTCGCTGATATTCAAGGTCTTGTAATTCTTGAGCGCCTCTTGATACTTCGCCTGATAGCCCTGTAGCGTAAAGGGAGTAGGACTCTCTGTGGGGAGTTGAGGAACCGGTGTTGGTGTGGCAACTGAGGATGTGGCTGTGGCTGAAGGAGCCGGAGTCGCCGAGAGATCCAGCGTTGCCGTTGGCGTGACTGTCCCAGTTGGCTCGAGCGTTGGCGTCAATGTGGATGGATAGAGCGTCAATTGTTGACTGCTCATCGTTGGCGAGGCAACTTCTGTAGGTGTCGTTGTAGGAGTGGGCGTTCCATTCGGGAAGAAACCTAAACTGTCCTGAACAGCTTTTTCTACTTCTGCTTCAGAGACTGTGATCCCGCGCTTTTGGGCTTCCTGTCGAATCAGAACCTCGTCCCGCATTTGATCCAGCACCTGCTGACCAAGGGTTTGCGAATCGGTCATCATTAGGTTGATCTGCTGCAGTTGTTGTGAATAATCAACGCCAAAACTCTGTTGATAGAACGAATATTGATTGTAGTAATTCACAAGTTGCATTCTTTGCAGCTTGACTCGTTCCTGCCACTCTCCGCTGCTTATTTTGACGCCATTGACTTCTTCAACCGTTTCGTGAAGAGTCAAGACGTTGAGCTTAAGATAACCGTACGCAAGGATCCCAATAATAACCACAATCGCAGCAACGGCAACTGTGCGGATCATAGTACTTTGGCGTCTCTCGCGTTCGAGGCGAGCTAAATGTTTTTTAGTGACAACCTTGGGGTTGGGGCTTTGTTTTGCCATATTATTTGTCCATTACGTAAAGACGGGGCATGGGATTGAGCCATGCCCCGCAAACGTCTTTCGTAATTAGCGCCCCTCTTCGAACGATCTGCCTACGAAGGGAAGCAGGGCAACTTGGCGAGCCTGTTTGATGGCGGCAGCCACTGCGCGTTGGTGACGCGCGCACGCCCCGGTCTGGCGGCGTGGGCGGATCTTGCCATCTTCGGTGATGTATTTCCGAAGCAAATCTGTTTTCTTGTAATCGATTGTCAGTGTTTTATCTGCGCAGAACTGACAAAACTTGGGCTTTGCAAAGAAGCGGCGTTCACCGCCACCTCCTTCGGAAGCCCCTTGGGGTCTACGATCGTCAGCCATTTGTTACTCCAATTTTACTTGTACGAGATCTGACAGGGCTCAGTTGAGTATTGCTTCTTTCGTCAAACTCTCTTCGTGCGTGCCCATTTTCTGGTGCACAAATCCCAAGGACCTGTCAGGTCTAATGATTAGAATGGAAATTCATCTTCGTTTGTTGCCATCTCGCTATCGTCTGAAATGGCCTCGGAACCAGGAACGTTATTGGCGTGCTCACGGCGGTCGCCGAGCATCATCATTTCATTGGCGACAATCTCAACGCTCGTGTGCTTCACGCCTTCTTTATCATCCCAACGGCGGGTTTGCAAGCGTCCTTCAATGTAGACTTGTTGTCCCTTGTTGAGATACTGCTTGCAGATCTCTGCCAGGTTGCCCCAGGCGACAATGTTGAACCATTCGGTTTCATTGTGGCGCTCACCGTCCACGGTGTTCCATGAGCGGCTGACTGCTACCGTGAAGGTGGTAACAGGCCTGCCTGATGGGGTATAGCGCATTTCGGGGTCTCGTCCCAAGTGACCAATAATCTGAACTTTATTTAAGCCTCGGCTCATTTCCGTTCTCCTTGTTACCGCTTGTTCACGCATGTTTCACACGCGAAAATAAACTTTTCGAACGCTTTCGCAAGTTTAGATTCAATTTTTGGCATAAATAATTATGCGGTACTCTGCAAAAACCGAGAATTCCATTGATAAAACGATTATACGGCGGAGAGCATGTGCCGCAAGACTGTTTCCAGATAGCGGATATTGCGTTCGACTCCGCCGGTGGCTTTCGGGTCGAGTGAGACGTTCATGAGAACGTACTGACCTTCGCGTTGTTTGTGGATCTGGTATGCCAATCTGCGGCGTCCCCAGACTTCCACTTTATCAACGCTGCCACCTGCTTCGGTGACCCAACCAGAAACACGGTCCACCACACCTTTAAATGCGGTTTCATCCAATTCAGGTTGGACTATGCAAACGAGTTCATAATTGCGCATGAGGGAGTTCCTCCTTTCCATGGGATTGCTCCAGTTCAAACCGTAGGTCTGCCAGGAGCGGAAAGGCACGTACACTGTGTGCGTACCTAATTTTCCCGCACGCTGCATTGAATGTTTGAAGAAGCGTACGGGATGTAAAGCGGGCAGAAGTTTATCATGATTCCCCGAAATACGGCAGGGTTATAATCATTTGGTATCAGATACTCGGTTTCAGGCGTCAGGTACAAAAAACCTATATGAGGACAAACATGTTTGATCTTCCCGATGAAGAAATTTTGCCACTTTCCAAAGAGCATATTTTCTATACCTGGTCGGCGCAGGCCAAAGTCAACCCGGTTGCATTGAAGCGCGCCAAAGGGGTGTATTTTTGGGATGTGGATGATAAACGCTATCTAGATTTCAACTCGATGACGATGTGTGTCAACATCGGTCACGGGAATGAACGTGTGATTAGAGCGATGCAGGAGCAGGTGGCGGAACTTCCCTATGCCGCGCCGGGGATGACGACAAAAATACGGGCATTGGCAAGCAAAATGGTGGCGGATGTGACTCCGCAGCGAGCCTTGACCAAAGTCCTGTTCACGCTCGGTGGGGCGGATGCGAACGAGAACGCGATCAAATTGGCACGCGGCTACACAGGCCGGCATAAGATTTTGACGCGCTATCGTTCCTATCATGGAGCGACCGCTGGCGCTATGGCAGCGACAGGTGACCCGCGCCGGGTCGCCTGGGAACCGAATCTGATGACGGGCGTCGCGCATTTCCTCGACCCTTATCGTTACCGCTCCACTTTCCATCGGACAAATCCCGATATATCAGAAGAAGACTTTGCCCAGGATTATCTCAATCATTTGGAAGAAATTATCCGCTACGAAGGACCAGAAACAATCGCAGCCATATTGATCGAGTCGGTTACGGGCACGAACGGAATCATTATCCCGCCGCAGGGATACATGCAAGGTGTGCGCGCCTTATGCGATAAATATGGCATCGTGATGATTGCCGATGAAGTGATGAGTGGATTTGGTCGCACCGGCAAATGGTTCGCTGTGGAGCACTGGGATGTGGTTCCCGACATCATGACTATGGCAAAGGGACTCACCTCAGCGTATGCGCCGCTCGGCGCGGTGGCGATGAAGCCGGAAATTGCTGCAGCTTTCAATGAACACGCCTTTGAAAGCGGACTGACGTATACCTCTCATCCTGTTTCTCTCGCCGCGGCCGTGGCAAACATCAATGTGATGAAGGAAGACAAACTCGTAGAGCATTCCGCATCGATGGGTCCGGTGTTGAACCGAATGTTGAAAGATATGGGCGAAGCACATCCGTCGGTTGGCGAGGTGCGCAATATTGGATTGTTCGGGATCATCGAATTAGTGAAAGATCGCAAATCCAAACAACCAATGGCGCCCTGGAATGGTTCCTCACCGGAAATGAACGCCCTGAAGAAATATTGTTTGGATCACGGATTGTTCCTCTATACACATTGGCATACGGCATTGATCATTCCGCCCTTGATCATTACCGAGGAACAATTGAAAGAAGGTTTTGATATTCTGGATAAGGCGTTGGAGTTTACGGATAAAGCAGTAGAGCGAGATTAATCTCGCTCTACATTAATTGCCAATCAACTTCTGGCGACCTGTAAAAATCAATTCCCATCGTTTCCATGTGTTGGCCATGTGCCGCCAGCCGTTGACGGAATTCCTCCCAGTTGCCGCTCTCAGATGACCACGCCAGTTCTGCAAAACATAACATGCGCGGGAAGGCGAGATATTCAAGATCTTTTATCGTGAGCAATGTCTCGCTCCAGATCGGCGCCTCGATTCCCAGGATATCGCTTTCTTCGAGCTGAGACATGTAACTGCCAGGTTCCCAATCGTAGGCATCTTTCACGCTGATGAGCCCCGCCCAATCCAGACCAATGAGTGTTGCAGGATCATATTTCATGTCGAAATAAGTTTTGTTTGCGGGGGATAGAATAATTTTCGCGCCCTGTTTATTCGCATCTTGATACGTCGCGCCTGCCCAATGTTGTGCAATCGTTCCTGGTAATAATTCCGCCTCACCGATTTCTGCCCAACCAACTGTCGTTTTGCCGTGTGAGACGACGATCTCCTGAATCCGTTTGATAAATTTTTGGTATCCTTCCATCGGCGTTGATTTTGCCTCGTCGCCGCCAATATGAATATAAGGGAACGGTGTCATCACGGCGAGCTCGCGAACCACATCGTCCAGGAATTGATAGGTAACTTCATCGTCGACAGACAATGTGCTAAAGCCAACTTCGGTGCCTTCATATAAACCTGGGGCTTTCCTGGATTTGTTTAGTTCAGGATAGGAGGCGAGGGCCGCGTTGATATGTCCGGGTGTGTCGATTTCAGGGATGATCGTGACATAGCGACTGCGCGCATACTCTACGATTTCTTTATATTGTTGCTGTGTATAAAATCCACCGCCATTGCCACCCACTTGTGTCCGCCCGCCAATCTCGGTTAGATCGGGCCAGGATTTAATTTCGATACGCCAGCCCTGGTCGTCAGTCAAATGTAAATGCAGACGATTTAATTTGTAGTGAGCGATCAAATCAATATAACGCTTGACATCCTCCACACCGAAGAAGTGCCGCGCCACATCCAGCATGGCGCCGCGCCAAACGAATCGGGGAGTATCACGAATCGAAACTGCAGGCAGACAGAACGTCGCGGAATGCTCGGCAGGAATCATCTGAAGCAGAGTCTGAATCCCATAGAACAATCCCGCGGGCTGATTGGCACAGAGTCGAATCTCCTCCACCGCGATCCGCAACTCGTAGCCCTCGTCGCCAAGATTTCCATAATTGTCTAATTCAAGCCTGATCTTGTTTGCGTTTTGATCCGAGTTGCTTCCTGTGATTTGTAATTGTGTCCCCAGATAATTCGCCAGCAACGTTAATTCTTCGTTCACAGAATTGGTTTGGATGATCGTGGAGTTGGAAAGAATAAATTCGCCCTCATGGAGAAGAATCGAGGCAGGTTTCGGAATCAGACTGAGCATGTTGTGGTATCCTTTGCCTGGATGATACGCTAATTTGGCGGAGTTCACAATCAAATCTGTGGAGCATGAATAACCAATCACCTTTTGACCGCAGCCTCCTGATACCGATCGGCGTCGGCGTTTTCTCACTGATTGGTATTTGCATTCTTCTGGTCCTCGGGCGGATCACTGCATTGCGCGGAAACGTGCAAGAAGTTCCAACTGCTACTGCATTTAAATACGCACTCGTTGGTACCGAGCCTGCCATCACCACGGTCACGATTGAAGCAACCGAATTCGCGCCACCCGCAGCCACAGAAGCGCCGATCATTCTTTTCACTTCGACGAGTTCTTCACTCTCCACGCCCATTCTGCTATCTCCGGTGGCAACGAACGCGCTTAGCGGCACGCCGATCACGCTACGAACTTCTACCTCATCTGTTGGCAGCACAAACACTCCAACCAAGACAGCTACGTCTGCATCGACGGCACCATTACAGGCGAATACGTATGATGATTCGGATTATCACATCATCTATGCTGGAAGCTGGACGATACAATCTGCTGTGTCAGGGGCTTATCTAAACAGCCTGCATGTGTCCAGCACAATTGGCAATGCAGCCACATTTCAGTTTATCGGGCAGGAGCTACGCGTTTTCTTTCAAGCCGGTCCAAGCTTGGGAACCATTCGCATTAACATTGATGGTACCGACTATGATCCTATGGACGAGTCCAATGCAACAACGCAGACGTATGAATGGGTTTTACCGAGCGTTACAAATGGTACTCATGCAGTGACGATCACGCACTTGAGCGGCGGCTCGGTAAACCTGGATTACATGATCATTCCTGAAGTACCGGTTACCCCCACCATGACCCCGACAACGAGACCCTGAATCAGATCTTGAATAAAGACTCTACGCTGGCGCGCGCAAAATGGGTGCGATAGGCGGCGGTCTCTTCCAAAATCCCTTTTACCGCAATGTACAACTCCTTTTGGAGGTATTGGTTCGTCGCACCATTCCCTTTGGATAAAACATACGCATCTTGCGAAGCAAGCCGTTCAATGGATATGTGACCACCCGCCGCCAGCCACTCCAAGCCGATCTGCACTGCCCCTTGGCGTTGACCTGTAACCCCGGCTAATTCCCGCGCTGTGATTTTCCCGGCACGTTGGTTCATGACGAATTTTGCCAACCCGGCAAGCTTTGCTAAGAATTCATCGGTCCGCTCAGCATTGGGTGAAACAGCCAGTAAATTAATCCTCTTCGGCTTGACAATATCCAAAGCGAGACGCAATTCCTGCGACGACGGGGGAGTGGTGTAAATGGCAAATTCATCCGCCGGATACAATTCATGGCGGCTTTTGCCTCTGGTCTTATCTGCCCCTTCTGCCCATACGAGGATTGAAGGTTGAAGGTTAAAGGTGGAAGGCTCTTGGCGCAAATCGATGATTTCCAGCGGCGTCGATTGAATCTTGATGGAGCTTTTATCTACCTTGAATTCTTCGAACTGCAATGCGATTTGTCGCTCGCCGCGGTACGAAGAAGCCCGCAAAGAATATGCGATATCGAAGGTGCTTCCCTCTTCAGGTAATTCTTCGCCCGCGCCGCTCCACCATAAGATATCCTGAAGATTGCCATTCTCATCTTCCACTTTCAAGCGCAAGTGTTCCCTTGTTTTGCCGATCGTGATGACAGATTTCATCTTCACATTGTGCGTCGCAAATACGAGCGATGGATTGCCCGCGCCAAAAGGAGCTAACATTTCCAGAGCGTTGGCAAGCTGCAGATTGATTTCATCCAGTTTGAGCCAGGCATCGATTTTCAGAGTCGGTTCTTGGCGGGTGGTGCTTCCAAGCTGCCTCTCCACTGCTTTGCCGAATCCTTTTCGGAAGGCGGAGAATTGATCTGCTGGCAAGGAAAGTCCCGCTGCCATCGGGTGACCGCCGAAACCAAGCAAGATATTTTTTTGGGTTGCAATGGCATCAGTGATGTGAAGCCCTTCCACGGAACGCGCCGAGCCGCGCAGGATGCCATCCTCTGATTCGGTGAGCAACATTGCCGGCTTGCGATAGCGCTCCACGAGGCGATTTGCAACGATGCCGATCACACCGCCGGGCCAGTTAGGATGTGACAAAACAATGGCAGGCTCCGTGAGCCACTGCGGATTCTCGCGCAGTAAAGTCTCTGCCGCTTCATATACCTGGCTGGTTAATAGCTTGCGCTGCGTGTTGAGCCCTTCGATTTGCGTGGCAAGGACACGGGCGCGGCCAAGGTCATTGGTGGTGAGCAAATCGACGGCCGGGTTGGCATCGCTCAATCTCCCCAGAGCATTCAAGCGCGGCGCGAACGTGAAACCAATTGTTTCTTCGGTCAGCGATTCAAGATTTGTGCCGGATAGCTCGGCAATAATTTTCAAACCAGATCGATTCGTCTTGCGAAGAACACGTAATCCCTTTTGGACGAGAGTACGAGTTTCCCCTTTGAGTAGAGCCACATCGGCGATCAAACCCAGCGCGACCAGATCGAGCAAAATTTCGGGGTTGATGGGTGGTCGGTAGCTGCTCAGCAAAGCTTCTGCAAGTTTGTAGGCAACGCCGACCCCTGCGAGATTCTCAAGGATATGTCCCGCCGGCAACAGCTTTGGATTAACAATAGCTTTTGCGTTGGGAAGCGATTCGCCTAACTCATGGTGATCGGTGACCACGACATCCACGCCGCGCGAGTTAGCGTAATCAATGGCTTCGTACGCGGTGCTGCCGGTATCACAAGTCACGATCAAGCTCACACCGTTATCGAGAATCGGTTTGAGCGTTTCGATATGAATGCCATGACTCTCCTTGCCGCGAATGGGAATGTAATAGACCACATTCGCATCGATCAATTGCAGTGTTTGTACGAGCAGCGTTGTGGAGGATTGCCCATCTACATCGAAGTCGCCCCAGACGCAGATCAACTCATTGTTTCGAATCGCCGTCAGGATGCGTTCGACGGCAGGTTCTATATTGGGGAATGGAGTAGGAGAAATTGAGTCAGGATGCAGAAACGCCCGGGCGGCCCGGACGTCCGTGATGCCGCGTCGGATGAGAGTCTGCGCGATCAACGCAGGCAGGTTGAGATCCGCGAATGAGGCGGGAACTTCCACAGGAGCAGGTTCGATCCAGCGGGTCATGGGGTAAGTATCACGTGTCAGGTGTCAGGTGTCAAGTTTTGCGTAATTTTTTTGACAAGCCCAAAGGGTTTCGTTTATACTGTGCCGCCGAGAGGAGAGAATAAACAATGAAAACCGTATTTAAATGGCTAGGTATTGTGCTCGGTTCGTTGGTCGGTTTGATTCTCGTCGTTGCCGCCTTGTTGTTCTTAATTGGTAATGCTCGACTGAATAAAACCTATGACATTTTGCCTTCGAATATCACTGTTCCCACAGATGCAGCAAGCATTGCATTTGGCAAACACCGCGCCGAAACGCTGTGCGAGGGTTGTCATGGCGCGGACTTGAGCGGAATCAATAATTGGTTCAACGCGAGTCCATTGGGGACCATCGATTCGGCAAACCTGACGTCGGGCGCAGGCGGGGTGGGGAACGCATTTGCAGCTGAGGATTACGTCCGCGCCATTCGACATGGGATTGGTCCCGATAACAAGCCGCTCTTTATGACCGCGGTGGTCTCCACTTCTAATTTGAGTGATAAAGATTTGGGCGCGATCATTGCGTATCTAAAAACGGTTCCGCCTGTAGATCACAAGACCAATGGCAAAAATTTCACACTGCTGGCAAAAATAATGTTTGGAGCAGGGTTGTTGGGAAAATTACCGGCTGAGGCGGTGAGCCATGCGGCCCATGTGACGGCGCCTGAGTTTGGCGTTACCCCGGAGTACGGAAAATATCTGGTGGATACCAATGATTGTCGCGTTTGTCATGGATCGCAGTTAAGCGGTGGTCCGTACCCAGACCCGACCATCAAGATTATTACCCCTAATATAACGCCGGGCGGCGAGCCAGGATTCTGGACAGAAGAGCAATTCGTGAATACGATTCGGACCGGGAAAACACCCGGCGGACACGAATTGGATCCCGACCATATGCCGTGGAAGATCTATAGCAAGTTTGAAGATAATGAATTGAAAGCGATATGGGCGTTTTTGCAATCGCTTCCGAAGTTGAGTCAGTATGCGGCTAAGTAAAGAGTAAGAAGTTAGAAGTAAAAAGGGCCTCCATGGTGTGGAGGTCCTTTTTATGATTGTGTTTCGCGTTCCTCGCATTCGAACCTGAAAGATATTTTCCGTGTTCGAATCGATACGATCAGTAAATATTTATTGGAGCTCTTGCATACGTAAATCAGAACTAATTCTGAATTCCATTTTGAACCATGGAGTCACTGAGAAAATAAAGACAAAACTCCGTGACTCCGTGTCTCAGTGGTTAGTTTTTAAGACTCTCGCAAGAGGTCCATTGAAAGGAGATCCGCATGAACGTTAAAGGAATTGTCTGGCTGGGCACGCGCACCTCTGCATTTGAACCGATGCTAAATCTTTATCAAAATATCATGGGTTTGAAACTCACCCACCTCGAAGAAGGATTTGCCGTCCTGGATCTGCCAAACGGCGACCGGGTAGAAGTGTTCGGTGAGAATTCGCCATACAATACCATGTTCACCCATCCGGTCGCGGGTTTTCTTGTGGATGATATCGAAGCCGCCCGCCTCGAGCTGGAGTCGCAAGGCATAGAATTTTTTGGTCCCATCGAGTGGGATGGCGACAGCTATGCCTGGACTCACTTCCGCGCACCAGATGGTTTTCTTTACGAACTAACGTATTCCCGTGACCATCCTTCAATGGGCAAGTAGCTCAACCTGAACTTCTTTCAGCGGTTCAAATCTTGCAGTGAAATGTCGCAGCAGTTCGGGCGCATATGTGAATTTATATCCACGAACAGATTCGGCGCGCTCTTTGATTTTTGCAAAAGTATCGGCGACGTAATCGAGGTGACTCTGTGTGTATGTCCGTCGCGGGATGGCAAGACGCAGTAATTCCAGCTTGGGATAATGCATGATCCCGGTATCGGGGTCGAGACAGGCGAACATCACAGAACCGATCTCCACGCCGCGGATGCCACCTGCTCGATATAGCTCTACGGCTAATGCCTGCGCGGGGAATTCGTAATTGGGAATGTGCGGGAAGATCGCACCGGCATTGACGTAGACTCCATGTCCGCCAGCAGGTTGGATGGTTGGAATTCCGGCTTCGTTGATTCGTGCCGCGAGATAAGCGGTCTGTCCGATGCGATAGGCGAGATACGATTCGTCAAGTCCCTCATATAAGCCGACAGCCATGGCGTCGAGGTCGCGACCGGCGAGTCCGCCGTAAGTGGGGAAGCCTTCACGCAGGATCAATTCATTCTTGATATTTTGGAACAGCGCCTCATCGTTCACGCACAGCAAGCCACCAATGTTGACAATCGCATCCTTCTTGGCGGACATGGTCATGCCGTCGGCGAGAGAGAACATTTCATGGGCGATCTCTTTTACCGATTTATTTTCGTAGCCAGGTTCGCGCAGTTTGATAAAGTAGGAGTTTTCGGCGTAGCGCGCCGCGTCGATGAAGAACGGGATTCCATATTTGTGGTAGAGATTTGCCACAGCTTTGAGATTTGCCATCGAGACGGGCTGTCCGCCTCCGGCGTTGTTCGTGACCGTCATCATCCCGAACGGAATTTTTTCCGCGCCATACTTTTCAATGAAGAGGCGCAGTTTCTCCAAATCCATATTGCCCTTGAACGGATGTGGATTCGCAGGATCATAGGCTTCATCGATCACGAGGTTCGCCGGTCGCCCGCCGCGGGCACGGATGTTGGCGTCGGTGGTGTCGAAGTGCATATTGCTCGGCACCCATTGGTTTGGCTTCACCAGGCACGCTGACAAAATATTTTCGGCGGCGCGTCCCTGATGTGCCGGGACAAAATAGTTGAAACCGAAAATATCCTCCACCGCAGCTTTAAGCCGCTGGAACGAGCGCGAGCCTGCGTACGACTCGTCGCCGCGCATGATCGCCGCCCATTGCTCCTGGCTCATCGCACCGGTGCCAGAGTCGGTGAGCAGGTCGATGAAGATATCTTCAGCCTTCATCAGGAACAGGTTGTATCCCGCTTCGATGAGCGCGGTTTCGCGTTCCTCTGGCGAAATGAGGCGGATAGGTTCTACTACTTTGATACGAAATGGTTCGGGTGGGTAGGTGGTAGTCATTTGGTCTCCAAATATTTGAGTATGCGTCAAATTTGGGTAGCGAGCCTGGCGTAATCCCCTTTACAGCCATTCGGTCTCCAATGACAAATCGATTCTACAACTAATCCCAAATGGAGACATGTGACAGACTTCATGAATTCACACGTGATTTATCGGGATTAGGTGTGGATGCAAGTAAGCCGTGCTTTAAGGGTGACTTCTGTTCTCTTTGATTTTCTCCTCAATTTCTGCAAGCGTTTCTTGTGACCGTTCGAATTCATCTCGCATACCCAGGCGCGTATGTATTTCAATAGCGCGGCGGGAAAGGGATACGGCTTCTTCAAGTTCGCGGTTTTGTTTAAGTAACGCGTTGGCGATGCGATCACAATCGCCAGCAATTAATTCCTGTCGGCCGATTTCTTCAGCCATGGCGAGAGCTTTGCGGGCGAGAGACTCCGCTTCCAACCATTGCTCTCTATCGCTGGCGAGTAAGGCTAGGTTACTTAAAATCGTTGCAACAGAGTTTTGGTCATTGATTTTCTTCGCGATACGTAAGGCTTCTCGGTAATTGCGTTCGGCATTGATATACTCATTGTTCATACGTTCAGCATCTGCCAGCCAATTCAAATCAATAGAAACATCTTCGCTTTCAGGTGAAATACTGCGGTCTATTTGAACAACTTCTTGGTATGCAACGATAGCAGCAGAATAATCTTCTTGAAGCTTATAACCATGCGCTCTTAACTCGGTTGCAATCGCTCGTAGTCGTGGCGTGCTGTCCTTCCAGTGTTCGGCAGCACGAGTAGCGCATTCCAACACTTTGGTAGATTCATCGCGGCGGAAATACACTAAACCGGCCTGGTATGCCCGCCAGCCTGCTTTTTCTTTATCATCAGCTGTAAGAGCCAAGGTTTCGGAGTGTTCGTTGAGCCAGACCAGATCATCCCATCTGCCCGTGAACTCCAGAAATCGATTGAGTTGAACGCAAACCATTTGCAGGCGGGAGTTATCCCACATTAACATGAGCGGCAAAGCAGCAGAGACGAAACCCCATTCGGCGTCCAGCATAGGAAACTTTTTGTAGTTTCCATCTCCACCGCCGTACTGCATAACTAAGGCATACGTGTAATTTGTAAGTGCATCTCCTTTTTTTGCTACAGCTTCTGGACGGCGTGTTCTAACAAATTGTGCGGCAAGAGGCGGTAGATAGAAAGTGAGAGATTCAGAATTTGATGTGAGAACGGAACGGTCAGTTAAATCTTCGAGCGCAGTTACAGCAGCGCGTTCAGGTAGTTCCGTCATTTGCGAAATCCATGCCAGTTTTGCTGGTTGCGTAAAGTAAGTCAATGCTGCAAGGACTTGCGTTTCGTTTTCTGTGAAGGTTTCTAGCAGGTCACCAAAAATGTATTCAAGCGGGTCGTTGCCTTTTGGGGCTTGGGCAAGAAAGGTCGATGCCTCTGTAATGGTACGAACTCTTGAGCCTTCACGTCCCAACTGTCCTGCAATCCATCGGATGAAAAGCGGGTTACCTTGTGTGATAGCATAAAAATCATCGCGCTCTTTTTGCGATGCGCGGCTGAGACGTGGATATTTGTTTGCAAGTTCAGCAATAAGTTGCATAGCTTCATCATGCGAGAGACGGTCCAGGCGTACAACGCGAGCATCCACATCCGAGCGCCGGCGGCTGGTGACAATGGCTTTGTTCCCATCAGGCAGTCGCGATAGAAATTGAAACAAGCGCGTGCGTTCATCTTCGGGCAGAGTTTCTAAATTGTCGAAGATGATCAATGCTTTTTTGCCTGCTAACGAGAGGCGCAGTGCATCTGCCCGCTCATCGGGGGATAACTTTGAAAGATTTTCTTCGCCCAATTCCTTCCCTAGTTCATCCAGCATGGCAAGGTAGGTGGGGCGGGTGAAATCTGTCAGCTTCTTTTCGCCCTCGGGAGTCAGCTCACGCACTTTAGCGGTAATAAAAATTTTCCTCTCGAACAAGTTAACAGGGGCGAGATACGCAGCGCGAATGGCAAGCGCAGTCTTACCGATGCCACCAGGTCCATCGATCAATGCACCCCAAGTGCGGGATTCAGGAGAAAGAGCAGAATTGATGATATCAAGTTCTTTCGCACGACCAAAGAAGAATTCTTGTTGCGGGAGAGTAGACCCCGTGGGTTTATGCGGTGTAAGAATTGGGATTTGGGAATTGTACGTTGGCTTGTGTTCGGCGAGATAGTGACCCACTGAAGATGCGATATTATTTGCCAAGTTATCGGGCGTGGTGAAAAATTCAACAGGTTGTTTCTTTACTTTCTGTAGAAAAGCGCCCAGCTTATCCATCTTGCTGTATTCAACGAATTTTGGCGACCAAGGATGATCCTCGTTGACAATAAAGCAGAAGATCGGCTTGCCTTTTGCTTTAGCATGAATAAATTCTTGTTCGGTAATGGAGATATCCGAGTCATCGGGGATGTATCCATAACGATGGGCATAAATGCCAGCGAATAAATCAGATTCCTCTATTTCACCCAGACATGCTTTGGTTGATTCAACTGGACGCGCACCAAAGGCTTCCATCCAAATTACGTGCAAGCCAAGTTGCTCTAAAGCGTCGTGAGCTGCCTTGCGATGTTCAACTAGATCGTTATATGTGGAACTGAGGAATACTTTCATGGTTGCTCTCGCTTGTAAGATTGGTCGTAAAGTTGATTCTACATCGAAAAACTCTTCGCTTAGGAAGAGTTTCTCGTTTAGTTTAACTTAAACTGATTTGTGTTTGTATTACTCAGTTGTTACATGAGGCAATAACATTTCTTCCCTCATGCTATCTCGAAATTTGAAGCCAGATAATATGCTCTCCAATACCGGCAATAAATTCGTGACGCGTTTTGCTCGAATCACCCAATCCCACATTCCCTCAAGCTTCTTCCAGCCACCCGCATAGGCAATATGACGGAGTTGGTCAATCGTCTTTGAGTGAGCTTGCGATCCTTGGAATATGCGTCCCCAGCGATAGAAGTCTCGATAGGCGCGCCAGTAGCCTGTTTCGAGTTGGTCGGCTGTTAATCGCATCGGGCGGAAGACGGTGTGGCGCGTGTCGTACAGATCCCAATTGGAAGTGGTGATCCGTCCCTCGGCTTGGATTCTTTTATGTAAAGCGGTGCTCGGATAGGGAGTCAAAATGTGGAAGGTGGCGGTTTCGATTCCTTGTTCAATTGCCCATTCCACGGTACGGTCGAAAACGGATTCGTCGTCATCGTCCATGCCGAAGACGAAACTGGCATTGACCATCACGCCTAAATCGTGAAGTCTTTTGATCGCCAGCGAATAATCTCGATTCAAGTTTTGATACTTGTGCTGCTGTACCAAGTTGGTTGGGTTGAGCGTTTCAAACCCGACGAACAGACTTCGCAGTCCATTGGCGACGGCTTTTTCGAGTAATCCCGATTTGAGGACAGATTGAACAGTCCCTGCGGCTTGCCATAGGCGTCCCATGCCTATCATGCCATCGAAGAGACTCCCCGCAAAATGTGGATTGCCGAGCAAATGATCATCCAGGAAGTAAAGATGTTTTCCCGGCAGGCTTTGGATCTCTGCCAACGCCCGATCCACAGTTAGCGTGTAAAACGATTTGCCGCCCTCGAAGAATGCTTCCTTATAGCAGAAGTCACAGACATGTGGGCAGCCGCGT
>WNFZ01002349.1_pt1 | contig 17957 bp, 16 predicted proteins | sample 5400081 | NCBI WGS metagenome assembly WNFZ01 (sample SAMN13153365, study PRJNA577476) | soil metagenome | isolation source: 80 cm soil or saprolite under grassland replicate 1 | place: USA:California | collected 2016-06-15 | reverse complement strand
TCGTTCAGGGCCCGGCCGGCGTCGTCGAATTGCTCCGAACGTTGTGAGCGGCAAACCGCTTCCCCAGCGACTGCGCCTCGGCCCGGTCGAGCTCGACCGCTACCTCGCGGGCCAGCTGCACGGCCTCGCCTACATGCGGCGCCTGCGCGCGATCGAGGACGAGGAGGCGCGGCACCTGCGCGAGCTGGAAGCGGCGTGGCTCGTGCTCGCCGAGGACGAGCAGGACGAGGCTGCGTTCGCACTCGCATGGCGCGACATCGCCCTGGGCTGGGACTTCAGGCGCATCAACGAGCTGATCGCGAGCCACAACGCCTTCTACGCGATCGAGGCGCGGGTGCCGATGAACCCACGCACGGGCAGCTACGCGCGCAGGTGGAAGCGCGAGCCGTACACGGCGGCGTGGATCCTCGATCGCCTTCCGCCGTCGCTCAAACGAGCGCGAGAACTTCGGGAAGAGACGTGATCGTCGGCTCCCATCCGCGAGCCTCCGGCCAGAGCGGCTCCGCGCGTCCCGGTGGGAGCACGCAGACCGCTCGCATGCCGACACCGTGGGCTCCTGCGAGCTCGTCGTTGGCGCCGTCGCCGACGAACAGGCACTCGCCGGGCTCCACGTCGAGCCGCTCGCACGCGAGCCGGTAGATCCGCGGGTCGGGCTTGCTGAGGCCGACGGCGCAGGAGAGCACGACATCGTCGAGATGCGGCGCAAGCTCGGTCTCGTCCCAGACCTCCTCGACGTCGCTCGAGCACACGCTGATCAACCCGCGCTTGAAGCCGCGCCGCTTCAGCTCGTCGAGCGTCTCGATCGCGCCCTCGCGTGGAACAAGGGCATCGCGTGTGAAGTCGCCGCGGATCCGCATGCATTCGGCGACCGCCTCGTCGCCGAGACCGAGGCCGCGGAAATACGCCTCGATCTTCCCCACCTGCCGCTCCTCGTACGTCGTGATCCATACGCGCTCGAGATCGTCGATGTACCGCGCGAGTTCTCGCTTCACCTCTTCGAACGCTTTGCTGGGCCAGAGCGCGAGCGTGTCCCAGAGGTCGAAGATCACCGCGCGCAGCGCTGCAGCACCTCCCAAGCGTGCCGCACGTCGGCTTCCGTCGTGCGCGCATTCCCGATCGCGAGCCTCAGGACATAGCGGCCGTCGAGGCGCGTGTGCGAGATGAAGATCTCACCCGTCGCGTTGACTCGCTCGAACAGCGCCTCGTTCTCCTCGTCAGACCCTTCGAAGCGGAAGCAGACGACCGACAACGGCCGCGGCGCGCACACCTCCCAACCCGGCTCTGCGAGCACCCATTCCTCGAACAGAGCCGCGAGCCGCACGTGCTCGCGGATCAGCGCCTGGAGCCCGGAACGGCCGTAGCAGCGGAGCACAGCCCACAACCGCAGCGCGCGGAACGGGCGTCCGAGGGGGATGCTGACCTCGCTGAGGCTGAGCACCTCGTCCGACGTGCGCAGGTACTCCGGGACGAGGCTGAACGCGCGGCGGAAGTCCTCCACCCGCGCCGTCCAGAGACACGAGCAGCCCATCCCTGTGAGCAGCCACTTGTGCGCGTTCACGATGAGCGAGTCCGCGCCGCGGATGTCTTCCCCGCGGAGTTCAGGACAGACCCACGCCGCGCCTGCATACGCAGCGTCGACGTGAAGCCACGCAGCGTCCTTGCGTCGCGCGATCTCTGCGACTGGATCGGACGAGGTCGTGGATGTCGTGCCCACGGTCGCAACGATCGCGCACGCATCGGTCGCGTCCAGAAGATCGGGCCGCATGCGGTACGCGGCGTCGACGGGTACGCGCCGCAGCTCGAGCTCGAGCATGCGGGCTGCCTTGTCCACCGACGAGTGCGTGTGCTCGGTGCAGACGACGACGCGACGCTCGGGCATTGCCGCACGTGCCGCAGCGAGGGCCGTCAGCGTCGCGATCGAGGCGGTGTCCTCGATGCGACCGTGCCATTCCGGCGGCAGGCCCAGCAGTTGCCCCAGCCACGCCAACGTGCACTCCTCGAGTTCGGCGAGCGCCGGGGAGGTGCGCCAGAGGATGCCGACTTGGTTCAGCGTGATGGTCAGCAGCTCAGCCAGGATCGCCGGGTCGGATCCCGTGTTGGCGAAGTACGCCATGAAGCGCGGGTGCTGCCAGTGCGTGACCGCCGGGAGGATCAGCCGGTCGAGATCCTCGAGCAACGAGGAGAACGACTCGCCGGCTTCAGGCGGCGAGTCGGGCAAGCGGTCGAGCAGCCAGCCGGGCTCGACCTGGGCGAGCACGGACAGCTCCCCGACACGCTCCAGGTACGACGCCGCCCAGTCGAGCGCCGCCGCACCGTCGCGTCTCAGGTCGACGGCCGGCGCTTCCGGATCCGCTCGATCTGCTTCCACGTGCGCGTGTTCACGACATCGGCTTTCGTCAGCCACGCTCGACGCGCCTGGCCGACCCCGAACTCCAAATATGCCTGCGCGCCGATCTCGTGACCGTCGGAGTTGACGACGAGCTTCAGCCCCGCCTCGCGGGCGGCGCGAGCGTGGACGTCGCGCAGATCGAGCCGATCGGGCTGCGAGTTCAGCTCGAGAAAGGTCTTCGTCTCGAGCGCCTTCTCGATCACCCGCTCGAGGTCGAGGTCTACGGGACCGCGCTGGTTCAGCTTGCGGCCTGTGGGATGCCCGATGCAGTCGACGTACGGGTTGTCCATCGCGGCGAAGACGCGCTCGAGCGGATTCTTCTCGCGGGACGCGTGGACGGACGCCACGACCCAGTCGAGCGACGCGAGCTGCTCGTCCGGAAGGTCGAGCGTACCGTCGGCCTTGATGTTCACCTCGACGCCGCGGAGGATTCGGAACGGCGCGACCTGCTCCTGCAACGCCGCGATCTCGTCCGCCTGCGCCGCGAGGCGACCCTCACGCAGGTAATGGGAGTGATCAGTGATGGCGTAGTACTCGTAGCCGCGCGCGATCGCGCTGCGCACCATCTCCTCGAGCGTGTTCTTGCCGTCGGCCGACCAGTGCGTGTGGGTGTGCAGATCGCCTCGGATGTCGCCTAGCTCTACGAGCTTCGGCAAGTCGCCGTTACGAGCCGCCTCGAGCTCGCCGCAGTTCTCGCGCAGCTCCGGCGGGATGAGGTCGTAGCCGAGGAAGCGGTACAGCTCCTCCTCGGTGCGCGCGGTAACCGTCTCGCCCGTGTCGGTGTTCTGGACGCCGTACTCCGAGACCGAGAGCTTCCGTCGCACCGCCGCCTCGCGCAGCGCAACGTTGTGCTCCTTCGAGCCCGTGAAGTGCTGCAGCAGGTTGCCGTAGGACTCGGGCGGAACGACACGCAGATCGAAGCGGTAACCGTCCTGCGACACCACCGTCGCCTTCGTCGGCCCCTTCGCAGCGATTTCCACGACCCAGCGCAGCTTGGTGAAGTAGTCGATCAGCTCGGGTGCATCGTTCGCGGTGGCGATGATGTCGAGGTCGCGGACGGTTTCCTTGTAGCGTCGCGCGCTGCCGGCGATCGAGACCTGGTCGCAAGCGGGATGCTCCGCGAGCACGGCTACGACCGCCTTCAGGGCCGGCAGGGCCCGCCCGACGAGCGTCCGCCTCGGCTCCTCCGCAGCCGCGGGCGCGGCGAGCGCCCGTAGGACGTTCTCTTCCGTCTTGCCGCCCATGCCCGGCAGCACGCGAAGCTGCTGCGATTCGGCCGCGTGCCGCAGCTCCTCGAGCGTCGTGATGCCGAGCTGCTGCCAGATCTTCCGCGCGCTCTTCGGCCCGAGCCCCGGCAGGCGCATGAACAGCACCACCTCACCGGGGATTTCCGCTTTCCGCTTCGTCAGCGCGTGGATCTCGCCGTCGCTGACAATCTGGAGGATCTTCTCCTCGATCGTCTTGCCGATCCCCTGGAGCTCCTTCGCGCGACCCGAGACCGCGAGCTCGGCGACCGGAGCCGATGTCTCGCGCACACGTTGCGCCGCTCGGCGGTACGCCGACACGCGAAAGCTATCGTCGCCACGGATCTCGGAGAGATCCGCGAGCAGATCCAGTTGATCCGCCACATCCGCGTTCCGCGGCAAGGTCGTCGCCATGAACGCGATGATATGCGCGGCCATGCGGGCCATCATTTGTCTTCCCACGTACAACGAGCGCGAGAACGTCGAGCGGATGGTTCGCTCGCTGCACGCGCTCGGCGTGAACGTGCTCGTGATCGACGACAGCTCGCCGGACGGCACGGGCCGGATCGCCGACGCCCTCGCGCACGAGCTCGACGGCGTCTCCGTTCTGCATCGCCCGCACAAGGAAGGCCTCGGCCCTGCCTATCTCGCCGGCTTTCGCCGCGCGCTCGCCGAGGGCGCCGACCTGATCCTGGAGATGGACTGCGATTTCTCGCACGATCCGGCCGACGTCCCACGGCTGCTCGCGGCGGCGGAGGACACGGCCCTGGTGCTGGGCTCGCGCTACGTCAAAGGCGGGGGCACGCGGAACTGGGGCCTCGTGAGGCGGCTCATCTCGCGAGCGGGATCGCTCTACGCGCAGGGGCTCCTGGGGCTGCAGGTTCACGACCTGACCGGAGGCTTCAAGTGCTACCGGCGCGCGGTGCTCGAGGCGTTGCCGCTCGACGAGATCCACTCGAAGGGTTACGCATTCCAGATCGAGACGACGTATCGCGCGGTGCGAAAGGGCTTCCGGGTGCGCGAGGTTCCGATCACGTTCGCCGACCGCGTCGAAGGCGGCTCGAAGATGAGCAAGGCGATCGTCGTCGAGGCCGTGTGGAAGGTGCCGCTGCTACGCCTGCAGGCGCTACGCGGGCAGCTCTAGCGGGCGTGCCGCAGCCGCCTCGGGCGCCGCGGCGCCCGAGATTTCCGGGCTCAGGCTCGAGTGCACGCGTACCCGCGGGTCGAGCGCGGTGTAGAGGAGGTCGACGACGAGGTTCGTGACCATGATCGCCAGCGTCATGAACATGACGATGCCCGCGGTGACCGGCAGATCCCTCTGGAGCAACGACGAACGGAACATCTGGCCCAGCCCCGGGAGATTGAACACCGTTTCGATGAAGATCACGCCGCCCAGCGCCAGTGCGAAGTTCATCCCGATCATCGTCACGAGTGGGAGCAGGACGTTGCGGAGCACGTGGACGCGCACCACGCGCGCCTCGCCGGCGCCTTTCGCCCGCGCGGTGCGAACGTAGTCCTCGCTCAACACCTCGAGCACGCTCGCCCGAACCATCGACGTGAACAGCGCGGCGTTGACCAGACCGAAAATGAGCCACGGCAGCAGCAGATGCCATGCCCACTGCACAGGGCCGCCGCACGGCGTCTTCGGAGTGACCATCTCGCAGTAACTCGCGACGGGGACGACGTGCCACTTGTAGCCGAGCAGGTAGCCCAGGACGAGACCGAGCCACACCGGGTGCGCAGAGAGGCCGATCGTCACGAAAACGGTCGACGACCGGTCTAAGAGCGAGCGCGGCCGCAGCGCCGAGAGAATGCCGAGCGGAATCGAGATCAACAGCCAGACGAGCACGCCGCCGAGAACGAGCGACGCGGTCACGGGAACGGCCCGCCTCAGGCGATCGGTCACCGCCTCGCGGTTGACGTACGAGCGGCCGAGGTCGCCGTGCCGGACGAAGTTCCAGACGTAGTGGCTGTACTGGTGCGGGAACGATCCGTGCACCCAGTACGTGTCACGGACGATGACGTTGCCCGCAATGTGACCGGGGCGCCGGGCGGCCCCGGTGCTCGCGGGCAGCACGAAAAACGCGACGAAGACGAAGAGCGTGATCGCAAAGAAGAGCGCGACGGACGAGAGCAGCCTCGTGACGACGAAGCGCGCCATTGTCGGACTCTAGTGGATCACCCGAAGTGCTCCCATGACCCCAATACGACGGGCTCACCGTTTCGGATGAGTTCGACTCCTCCTCCCGTCTCGCAACGCCCAATGACGGCGAAATCCTCCGGCTGATCGACCGCCGCCAGCAGCTCGTAGTCCTCACCGAAGGCCAGGTCTGCCGGCTCCGCACCGGTGGCGAGCGGCACCTTCTCGAGCCGGATCACGAGCTTGCAGCCCGAGCGCGCCGCGAGGTGCGCCGCGTCCGGCGCGATGCCGTCGGAAAGGTCGAGCAATGCATGCGCGTGCGCCGCGAGCCGCCGTCCTTCGTCGAGGCGCAGCGGCGGACGAACGTACGCCCCGCGCCGAAAGGCCGCGCCGGCGGCGCCGAGCGGCCCGGTGACGACCAGCAGGTCTCCGGGCCGCGCACCGCCCCGTCCTGGGACGCGCTCCGATCGTCCCACTGCGGTCACCGACAGGACGAGCGAGTCGGCGCGAGTCGTATCGCCGCCGACGACCGGCACGCCGGGCTCGGTCAGGCCCTCGTACAGCTCCACTATGTCCTCGACGCGCGTCTCGGCCGGCGCGCCGAGGGACACGATGAGTCCCTCCGGGGTCGCGCCGGCGGCGGCAAGATCGCTCAGGTTCACGGCGGCGGCCCGGAAGCCGAGCTCGTGCCAACTGATCCAGTCGAGCCGGAAGTGGACACCTTCCACGAGCGCGTCCTGCGTGACGACGACACCGGCGACGTCCGCCACGTCGTTCTCGATGCCGCGGGCGAGACCGCGCCGCTCGAGCTCCGCCAGCAGGCCGAGCTCACCGACGTCAGAAAGCCGCGGCATCGATCGCAGCGCGCACGCGGCGCGCGTCGGTGCTCGCCCGGACGACCGCGACACCCGCCGCGCCGGCTTCAATGCAGTCGCGTGCGTTCGAGGCGTCGATGCCGCCGATGGCGACGACCGGCAGCTGGATCGCCTCGCAGATCGCCGCAAGTCCGTCCAGGCCGATCGGTGCGGCAGCATCCGCCTTCGTCGGCGTCGCCCACACCGGACCGGCGCCGACGTAGCTCGCGCCCTGCTGCGCACCCGTGATCGCCTCGTAGACGCTCGCCGCCGAAACCCCGAGCAAGAGACCTGCGGCGAGCGCCAGTTCTATTCCCTCGTCCCCGCGCCCGAGATGCACTCCGTCCGCCTTCAACGCAAGCGCCGCCTCGACATCATCGTTCACGAAGAACGTGACGCCGGCCTCGCGCGCGATCGCCTCGACGGGTCGTCCACGTTCGACGAGCTCGAGCATCGGCACGCCCTTGACTCGGAGTTGAATCACCGTCGCCCCTCCCTCGGCGGCGATGCGCGCCGTCTCCGCGTCTTCGACGATGCAGTGCAGCTTCACGTCTCCTCGATGTTGGCACGCGCGTCGAGCGACTCGGGCGCCAGCGCGTACAGCGCGTCGTAGAGCAGTGCGTGGAACGTCCCGGGGCCTTTCGCCTCGCGCGCCGCATCCTCGCCTGCGAGACCGAACGCGGCGAGCGCGAACGCCGCAGCATCGACGAGCGCGTCCGAGCGGACGGCGGCAAAGCAGCCGGTGAGCGTGCTCGACATGCAGCCGGAGCCCGTGATCGTTGCGAGCAATGGATCGCCGTTCGCCACGGCGAGTGACCGCGTGCCGTCGGAGACGTGATCGACAGGGCCCGTCACGGAAGCGACGACGCCGAACGCGTTCGCTGCGGCACGTGCGATCGTCGCGCCGCTGCCTTCGGCGCCAATCGCTTCGACGCCGCGGATCTCCGCCTCGAGGCCCGCGAGCGCGGCGACTTCGGCCGCGTTCCCCCGAACGATTGCGACGCGCACCTCGTCGAGGATCCGCTTCGCCGTCTCGGTGCGAAACGTCGTCGCACCGACGCCTACGGGGTCGAGCACGACCGGCGCTCCCGCGGCGTTCGCGGCCTTGCCCGCCAGCAGCATCGCGTCGATCCAGTGACGCGAGAGCGTGCCGATGTTCAGCACGAGCGCGCCGGCGACGGAGGCCATCTCCTCGACTTCTTCGATCGCGTGTGCCATCACCGGCAATGCGCCGATCGCGAGCGTGACGTTCGCCGTCTCGTTCATCACGACGTAGTTCGTGATCTGGTGGATCAGCGGCTTTCGCTCGCGTAGGTCGCGCAGCGCAGCGCCGGGCGAGTCGCTCATCGCGTTCCTTTCAAGTGGAAGACGTCGACCGGGCCTTCACCCGAGCCGAGCTCCACCAGGCCGTGCTCGACGGCATCACTCGCAGTCGCCGCAGCGAGAGTCGCCGCCGTGAGTAGGTCCTCGCCGCGGGCGAGGAGGGCGGCGAGCGTTGCGGAGTGCGTGCAGCCGGAGCCGTGCGTCGCGCCGACCTCGTGCCGCCGGACCGGGATCTCGACTGCCATGGCGCCGTCGAACAGCTGGTCACCGGCGCCGGCGCCGGTGACGATCGCCGCGCCCGCTCCAAGCTCGATGAGCCGCCGCGCCTGCTCGGCCGGATCACCCGGGCCGACCAGTGCAACCGCCTCGGCAGCATTCGGCGTGACGACGGTGGCGAGCGGAAACAGGCGCCCGACGAGCGCGTCGACGGCGTCCGCCTCGAGCAGTCTCGCACCCGAGCTGGCGACCATCACGGGATCGACGACGAGCGGCACGCGGTGTCCTTCGAGGAAGTCAGCGACCGTCTCGATCAGCCGCGCCGAGAAGAGCATTCCCGTCTTCGCGGCGTCGACGCCGATGTCGTCGAATACGGCTGCGAGCTGCGCGGTGACGAAGTCAGGCGGCACCTCGTGGATCGCCGTCACTCCAACCGTGTTCTGCGCAGTCAGCGCGACGATCGCGGACATCCCGTGACAACCCGCGGCGGCGAACGCCTTCAGGTCGGCCTGGATGCCGGCGCCGCCGCCCGAGTCGGACGAGGCGATGGTCAAAGCACGTGGAATCACCTGGGGGAACCCATGGTTCCCCCATGGGCCCCCTCCTTCTCAGCTCTCGGAGACACCAGCAGTGTGGGCTGCGCTCGGGCAAAGCCCGGCTCCGCCCGACATTCAACAACCCGCTGTCCTGCGTGTGAGTTCGGCATAGCTCCCTTCGCCGGCATTACCCGGATCAGGTTCTGCGGGTGTGTTCTCAGCCCGAAAAGGGCACCCCGGTGTACCCAGCCTACCAAGTGACATTTTGTCACTTGCCGCGCAGAGAGAATGAGAGCGTGGCCGTCGAGCTCGCACGCTGGGACGACCTGCTTCAGGGTGAGGAGCTCGCGCATCTCGCGACCGAGCCGACGCGGGAGGCGCGGCTCGCGCCGTTCCCCGACGAGCTGCACCCGCGCGTACGCGAAGTGCTCGCGGTCGACGCTCTCTACACGCACCAGCGCGAGACGTGGGACGCGGCGCGGCGCGGCGAGCACGTCGTCGTCACCACAGGGACCGCCTCGGGCAAGACGCTCGCGTTCAACCTTCCGGTGCTCGACGCGATTGCCCGCGATCCGAAGCTGCGCACCCTCTACCTCTACCCGACGAAGGCGCTCGCGCAGGACCAGGCGCGCACGCTCGCAGCGTTCAAGTTGCCACGCACGCGCGCGGCGATCTACGACGGCGACACGCCCGGCGAGCGTCGCTGGCAGATCCGGCGCTGGGCCAACCTGATCCTCACGAACCCGGACATGCTGCACGTCGGAATCCTTCCCCACCACGACCGCTGGGGCAACGTGTTCTCGAACCTGCGCTACGTGGTGATCGACGAGGCGCACGTTTACCGCGGCGTGTTCGGCTCGCACGTCGCCAACGTCCTGCGGCGGCTGCGCCGGCTCGCCCGCGTCTACGGAGCGGAGCCGCAGTTCCTGCTCGCGTCAGCGACGATCGCCAATCCCGGCGAGCTCGCGCGGTCGTTGCTTGGTGTGGACGTCACCGTCGTCGGCACGGATGCCGCGCCGCGCGCGGAGCGCACCATAGCGCTCTGGAATCCGCCGCTCCTCGACGAGGAGCTGGGACAGCGCGGCTCGGCGATCGGAGAAGCTTCCCGTCTCTACGCTGCACTCGTGTCGCGTGGTCTGCGCACGATCTGCTTCGCGAAGAGCCGGCGCAGCGCCGAGCTGATCCACCGCTTCACGGCCGAGCGCGTCGAGCCGGCGACGGCGAAGCGGCTCGCGCCGTACCGTGCCGGCTACACGCCGGAGCAGCGCCGCGAGATCGAGCGCCGACTCGTCGCGGGCGAGCTGCTCGGCGTCGCGGCAACCGACGCGCTCGAGCTGGGAATCGACATCGGGCTGCTCGACTGCGCGATCTCCGTCGGCTTTCCCGGAACGATCGCTTCGCTACGACAGCAGTGGGGACGCGCGGGGCGCCGCGGCCACGGCCTCGCCGTCCTGATCGCGAGCGAAGACGCGCTCGATCAGTACTTCACGCGAGAACCCGAAGCCTTGCTCGGCCGGCGTGTGGAGGCTGCGATTCTCGACTCGACCAACCACCGTGTGCTCGACGGACACGTCCTCTCGGCAGCGTTCGAGGGCCCACTCGACGACGCGGACCGCGACACGCTCGGCGCCGCCGCCCTCGAACGGGCGGCGCTGCTGCCGGAGCTGAAGAAGACGCCGGCGGGCTTCGTCTGGGCGGGTAAGGACTACCCAGCCGCACGCATCTCGCTCCGCTCGTCCACGCCCGACGCCGTGACGGTCGTCGAAGAGGAAACGGGCGCGCTGCTCGGTCTTGTCGAGCTCGAGCGCTCGTACTCGACCGTCCACGACGGCGCGGTCTACCTTCACCTCGGCGAGCCGTACCACGTGAGCCGCCTCGACCTCGACGCGCGCACGGCGCTCGTCACTCCTTTCCGCGGCGACTGGTACACGATGGCGAAGGAGGAAAGCGACACCGCGATCCTCAAGGAGCGGCGCCGCGAGCGCAGGTGCGGCCTCGAGCTCCGCTTCGGCTCGGTCGTCGTCACCGAACAGGTGGTCGCTTACCAGCGCCGGCGCATCGCAACACAGGAAGCGATCGACCTCGTCGCGCTCGACCTGCCGGAGACGACGTTCGAGACCGAGGCGGTCTGGTACGTGCCGTCGGACGAGCAGCTCGAAGGTTTCGATCAACTGTCGAAGCTGCTCGGCTCGCTCCATGCGGCGGAGCACTCGATGATCGCCCTGCTGCCGCTGTGGGCGATGTGCGATCGCTGGGACATCGGCGGCCTTTCCACCAATCTGCACCGGCAGACGGGTCGGCCGACGGTCTTCATCTACGACGGGCACGCGGGCGGAGTCGGGATCGCCGAGCGCGGCTTCGAGATCTTCGAGGGCTGGGTCGAGGACACGGCGCGCCTCCTCGCGCAGTGCCCATGCGAACGCGGCTGCCCATCGTGCGTGCAGAGCCCCAAGTGCGGCAACCTCAACGAACCGCTGGACAAAGCGGGCGCGCTGACGTTGCTCCGGCGAATGGGAAGGGCGGGTGCTGTTCGCTGACTCGCGTTCCTGACGCCCCGCTAGCAAGCGGCGGAGGACGTCACAGTGCAAGTAGCACGGGGCATCCGACAGAGCGCGGCCAGCGGGGCGAGCCGCCCGCGGAGGCCGGCTCCGCCGGCCGGGAGCGGGCGGCGGTCAGGGGCGCGAGGGGCGCGCTGACATTGCTGCGCCGGATGGCGAGCTAGGCTCGGCGAATGCAGGTCGAGCGGGCTTTTGGCTGTCTCAGCGCGACGCGCACGCTGTCGCGCGTGCTCCTGCAGCCGCCGCACGCCGAAGAGCTCGGAGCGTGGCGCGAGTTCGGCTGGCGCGCGGAGCCCGATCCCGTCGCGATCGCGAAGGAGCACGCAGAGTTGTGCGCGCTGCTGTCGGGCGCGGGGGCGGAGGTCGTGCTCGCGGACGAACCCGTGCCGGGCGACCCGGATGCGATCTACGCGTACGACCCCGTGCTGATCGGGCCGGACGGCGCGATCCTGCTCCGGATCGGCAAGCCGGGCCGCGTCGCGGAAGCGGAAGCACTCGAGCCGGCGCTGGCCAGGGCTGGAATCCCGATTGTCGCGCGGATGGACGCGCCCGGCACCGCCGACGGCGGCGACATGTTCTGGCTCGACGAGCGAACGCTACTCGTCGGGCGCGGCTATCGGACGAACGACACCGGCATCGCCGTTCTTCGCGCCGTTCTTCCCGCAACCGACGTGCTCGTGTTCGACCTTCCGCACCTGCGCGGGCGCGGAGAGGTGCTGCACCTGATGTCGCTCGTCTCGCCGCTCGACGAAGACCTCGTCGTCGCCTACACGCCGCTGCTGCCGGTCCGACTCGTCGAGCTCTTCGAGCAGCGCGGAATCGAGATCGTCGACGTGCCCGACGACGAGTTCGAGACCATGGGAGCAAACGTGCTCGCGCTCGCGCCGCGCGTCGGCCTCGCGCTCGAGCGGAACCCTGAGACGCGCCGTCGCCTCGAAGGCGCAGGCGTGACGATGCACGTGTACGAAGGCGCCGAGCTGTCGAAGGGCGACGGCGGGCCCACGTGCCTGACGCGCCCGCTACTGCGCGACTGACGCGAGCACGTACTCAACGGCCTCGACCGGCGTTGCGGCACGCGGTACGCCCTCGACCTGGAGGCCCGGCTCGAGAATCACGAGGGGGCGCCCGAAGATCCGCGCAAAGCCGATCTCCGTCAGCGTCCCGTACGAGCCTCCGACCGCAATCACGGCGTCGCCAGACGCGGCGACGACTGCGTTGCGCGCGTGGCCGAGCCCGGTGACGACGACGTGATCGATCCATTCGTTCGCGTCGGCGCGAGTTGTACCGGGCAAGATGCCGATGGTCGTGCCGCCTGCAGCCTTTGCGCCCCGAGCTGCGGCCGCCATCACCTCGCCGAGACCGCCGCAGACGACCGTGCAGCCGCGCTCGGCGAGCAGCCGCCCCACCTCCTCCGCGCGGCCCTCGTTGTCGGCGCCGCTGCCGATCACCGAGATTTGGCAAAGCGTCACGAGATCGCCTTCAGCGCCTTCGTCAGCGACTGCCGAGTCGTCAGCACGCGCTCGTACAGGTCGCCGTACCGACAGACACGATCGAGCACGACCTGCATCGAGTAGATCGCCGGGTTCAGCTTCTCGTTCACCTCGTCCCAGCGCAGCGGGGTCGAAACGGGCGCACCCGCCTTGGGCCGCACGCTGTACACGGACGCGATGGTCTTGCCTTCGCCGTTCTGATTCGCGTCGATCAGCACGCCGCGGCGCTTTGACTTCGTCCATTCCGTCGTCACGAGGCCGCGGTGCGTCCGTGCAAGCGCACCGGCGATGATCTCGGCGAACCGGCGCGTGTCTTCGTACGCGTGCCTCCGCTGAATTGGGACCAGCACGTGGATGCCGTCCGCGCCGCTCGTCTTCGGAAACGACTCGAGCTCGAGCGCGTCGAGCGCCTCCTTCACGAGCAGCGCAACCTGAATCGTCTCGGCGAAGCCGGCATCGGCGGCGGGATCGAGGTCGAAGAGCACGAAGTCCGGGCGGTCGGGCTTGTCCGTCCGCGAGTACCACGTGTTCATGTCGATGCAACCCATGTTGACCATCCAGAGCAGCGCCAGCTCGTCGTTGACGAGAGGAAAGTTGACCCATTTCTTCTGTCGCGGCTTCTCGCGAGTGGACACGAGCGCGCGAAAGCGAGGGATCCAGTCGGGCATGTGCACGGGCGCGTCCTTCTGGAAGAAGAAATCGCCCGTCCAGCCGTCGGGGTAGCGCTTCATCGTGAACGGCCTGTCCCTCACATGCGGAATGAGGACGGGCGCGATCTCGCGGTAGTAGCGAAGGAGGTCGCCCTTGGTGATCCCGTCGTCGGGCCAGAAGGCCTTGTCGAGGTTCGAGAGCTTCAGCTCGCGCGAGCCTCTGCGGATACGGTCCTCGAGCGGCTCCTCGCGGTGCACCTCCTCAGGCTCCTTGTCCTCGCGCAGACCCTGGTACGAGGGAGCGCGCAGGCGGCCGTCGTGCGTGAACTCCGCGAACTCCACCTCGGCGACGAGCTGAGGCTCGACCCACACGATTTCATCCTTCCGCACGCGCGGCATCTTCGGAAGTGTCCGGAACGGCGATGTCTCACGACGGAGCGGCTTCAGCTTTTCGAGCAGCCGGCGGATCTCGGCATCGTTGAAGCCGGTACCGACGTTGCCGACGTACTTCAGCTCGCCGCTTTCGTGTAGCGCGAGAATCAGCGATCCGAACGTCGACGCACGGCGGCCGCCTCCGTGGGTGTAGCCGGCGATGAGGAACTCCTGGCGGCCGTGCGTCTTGATCTTCAGCCAGTCGCGCGTGCGCTTGCCCTCGAAGTACCGCGAGTCTTTGCGCTTGGCCATGATCCCTTCGAGTCCCTGCTGCTTCGCCGCCTCGTACAGCGCCTCGCCGTCGTCGAACGTCTCGGACAGACGAACGGTCTTGTTCCGGCGGTCGAGGAGCTTTGCGAGCCGTCGCCGGCGCTCCTCCAGCGGCAGCTCCAGCAGCGGCTCGCCCTCGAGCTCGAGCAGGTCGAACGCGTAGTAGACGAGGGGCGCGCCGCCCTGCTGCATCGCCGAGAAGCTCGCCCGGCCGCGTTCGTCAAGCGCGCAGACCTCGCCATCGAGCACCGCGTGCGGCGACTTGACGGCCTTCACGATCTCCTTCGCGACATGTGCGAACCGAGGCGTGAGGTCGTTGTCGTTGCGCGACAAAAGCTTCGCCTCGCCGCCGCGCAGGTACGCGAGCGCGCGGTAACCGTCCCACTTCACCTCGAACACCCAGCGCTCGCCCGTCGGTATCGACTTCTCGAGCGTCGCGAGCATCGGCCGGTACTTGCCCGACGACGGCTTCTCGATCGGCGTGTCCTGCTCGCGCTTGCGCACGATCAGCCAGTTCTCCTCCTTACCGTCGAGCCGCGCGGGAACGAGCGCCCAGACCCCGTCGAGCCGCCTGCCGTGCAGCCGGACCGTCAGGCCGCCGTTGCGCTTCTCGTCGAGCAGCTCGTACGTGCCGTTGTCCCAGATCTCGACCGTCCCGGCGCCGTACTGGCCCTCCGGAATCTCTCCGTGGAACTTCGCGTACTCGATCGGATGGTCCTCGACGTGGACGGCGAGGTGTTGCTCGCCGGGCTCGAGCGGCACACCCTTCGGCACCGCCCACGACGCGAGCGCGCCGTCACGCTCGAGGCGGAAGTCGTAGTGCAGGCGCCGTGCGTCGTGCCGCTGCACCACGAAGATCGGGCCGCGCTTTCGCCGGCCACGACCGCCTGAGAACGGCTCCGAGGTCTCTTTCGGGTCGCGTTTGCGGCGGTACTCCTTGAGGCTCACTGGGGAAACTTTGCCGGACGCCGCGTTTAGGAATCGGCCACGCGATCAGAATATGGTTTGTAAGCGGCCAGGCTCCACTGGTGAAGCTTTTCCGCAAGCGGGGGGTCCGACGCTCGAGGCCGGTTTACCGGCCTCGAGTCGTATTCGGGGCGGGGGAAAAGGCTGTGGATACTGGGGATAGGCGCCCGGCAAAGCGTTTGCTCAAGCGAAAACGCCTAGGCTGCGGAAACGGCCGCGTCTGCGGCGTTTCAGCTCGTCGCCGGACGTTCCATTCAGCTCCTCCAGCGCCTCGCGGATCGATTCGCCGAGGAGCCTCGCAGCCCCCGCGTGGTCGGTGTGGGCTCCGCCCGCAGGCTCGGGGACGATCGCGTCGATCACCCCCAGTTCGAGGCAGTGGGCTGCGTCGGGCTTGAAGGCGGCGGCCGCCTTACGCTTCTCGGCGGGGTCGCGCCAGAGGATCGCGGCACAGCCCTCGGGCGAAATCACCGAGTAGATCGCGTTCTCCTGCATCAACACGCGGTCGGCGACCGCGATCGCGACGGCACCGCCCGAGCCGCCCTCGCCGATGATGCACGCGATCGTGGGAATGTGCAGCCGGAGCATCACGGCCTGCGAGCGCGCGATCGCACCACCCTGCCCGTGCTGCTCGGCGACGACGCCGGGGTACGCCCCGGGCGTGTCGACGAACGTGACCAGCGGGAAGCCGAAGGTGTCGGCGAGCTGCATCGTACGCATGGCCTTGCGGTAGCCCTCCGGATACGCCATCCCGAAGTTGCGCCGTGTTCGTTCCTTGATGTCCCGGCCCTTCTGCTGCCCGACGACGGCCACCGTGCGTCCGTCGAGCTTCCCGAGCCCGGCGACGATCGCGGCGTCGTCGGCGCGGAAGCGATCACCGTGCAACTCGAAGAAGTCGGCGAAGAGTCGCTCGACGTAATCCAGCGTATACGGACGCTCGTCGTCGCGAGCCAGCTCGACCGAGCGCCAGATCTCCTCGTCCGTCTCCTCGTGCTCGATTCGATCGAGCTGGCGCTGCAGCTTCTCGACCTCGCCGGAGACGCGCGCGCCGCGGAGCAAGCCGGTGTTCTTGAGCTTGCTCAGCCGCTCGCGCAGCCTCAGCTCGGCCTCACCCGGCATGGCTGAACAACCTTAGAAGCTTGGCAACGGTCGACCGAAGCTCCGCGCGCGGAACGACCGCGTCGAGATGGCCGAAGCGGTAGTTCGACTCGGCGAGCCCGAAGTCATCGGGCAGCTTCTCGCGCGTCGTCTGCTGGACGACCCGCGGGCCGGCGAACGACATGAGCGCGCCCGGCTCGGCGATCAAGACGTCGCCGAGGCTCGCGAAGCTCGCCAGCAAGCCACCCGTCGTCGGATGGGCGAGCACGGAGATGAACGGCGTCCGCGAGTCGTGCAAGTCCTCAACGGCTGCGACGGTCTTCGGGACCTGCATCAACGCGAGGATTCCCTCCTGCATGCGCGCGCCGCCCGACGCCGCGACGGACACGAGCGGCACACCGCGCGAGATCGCGCTGTCGCACGCACGCGAGAACTTCTCGCCGACGACGCTCCCCATCGAGCCGCCCATGAACGCGAAGTCCATGATCGCGAGCTCACATGCGATTTCCTCGATCGCCGCCTGTCCGATCACCATCGCGTCGCCGAGCCCCGTCTTCAGCTCGGCCTCGGCGAGGCGCTCGGTGTACGGGCGAAGGTCGAAGAACTCGAGTGGATCCTCCGAACGCAGCTCGGCAGCCTCCTCGACGAACGTTCCCGCGTCCGCGAGCTGCTCGATCCGCTTGCGTGCGGGCACCGGAAAATGGTGGCTGCAGTGCCCGCAGACGAATTGCTCCTTCTCGAGCTCGTCTTCGCGGTAGTGCGACTCACACTTCGGGCACGTGTTCGGATGCCGCTTGCCGTTCGTCGGCGGCGGAGCGCCCTTCTGCTCGATCGAGATGTCGACCTGGTCGGACATGGATTGGACGAGTTTAGACCGCGGCCCCGTCGCGGAGTCGGCGATCAGCCGGCGAGCTCAGTGAGCGTCTGCGGAAGGCGCGCGAGATCGGGCAGCTCCCGCGTCGGTGCGGGGTCCTCGCTCTCCCCGAGCCGGTTGATCCACACGGTCGAAATGCCGAGCTGCGCTGCCGGGACGACGTCATGGACGTGCGACGCGCCGACGTGGACGTCGGGAAGCCGACCGACGTCGTCCGCGAACGCGCGCCAGTGGCCGAGTGCCGGCTTGTACGAGCCGATCTCCGACGCCACGATCGCGCGTTCGAAGGCGACGCCGATCTTCGTCATGGACGCCTCGATGAAGTCCCGATCGGTGTTCGACAGGATCGCGAGCTTCCAACCGTCTTCGCGCGCGCGGCTCACCGCGCCCGGCACCTCCGGAAACACCGGCCAGTCGGGCAGCGAGCGTCCGAGCGCGTCGACGTCGGCGAAGCCGATGCGCCGCAGGACTTCGCGCATGACGTCGCGATAGCTCAGCGTGGGACTCTCGGACTGCACCTGCGGCTCGATCTCGTGGTAGCGCGCGAGCAGCTCGTCACCGATGACGGCGCGAATCCCCGCGTTCCAGTCCACAAGCGTGCCGTAACAGTCGAACGTCGCCCACAGCGCCACGCGGTGAGGCTACCTAGGCGGCACGGCGTTTCGGTACGCGGTAGGCCAGCAGCTCGGGACCGTGCTCGGTGAGCCACGCGCGTTCTTCGACGTACGTCGCGCGCGCACTCGCTACGGCCTGCCAGAAGTCCGCCGAATGATCGTGGTGAATGCGGTGGCACAGCTCGTGGATGACGACGTAGGTGAGGATCGCGGGCGGAGTGAGGATCAAGCGCCAGTTGAACGACAGCGCTCCGGCCTTCGAGCACGAGCCCCACCGCGTGAGCTGATCGCGAATGGACACACGCG
>WNFZ01011122.1_pt1 | contig 17960 bp, 21 predicted proteins | sample 5400081 | NCBI WGS metagenome assembly WNFZ01 (sample SAMN13153365, study PRJNA577476) | soil metagenome | isolation source: 80 cm soil or saprolite under grassland replicate 1 | place: USA:California | collected 2016-06-15 | reverse complement strand
CTCCTGACGGCGGTCGAGCTAGAAGAGGCGGCGGCTCACGTCGAGGTGAGCTCGTGACGCACGAGCGCGCGCCGCTCGCGCTCTTCGGCCCCGAGGTAAGCGCGGCGCTCAGAGCGCTCCTCGAGGAACGCGTTATCGGTCTCCACACGGCGACCGTTCCCACCGCATACGCGGGAGGAGAGCTCCAGCTCGTCCTCGGCGCCGCGATTCCCGCAGATTCCATCGTCGCCGCACCCGGCTGATCGCGCCCGCGATTGACGGCGTGCCCTCTGATCGCAATGGCTTCGTCCGCTGTCAGGCGGATGGCTCAGTCCTCGGGCTCGCGGCTGTCTATGCCGCCGGCGACGCCGTCCTTCCCAGTGAAGCTCTGCCGTCGATTTACCGTGTCTTCGCGGCGAGTTGGGCGTCGGGCCACAGGCCGCGAGTCAAATGTAAGCGTTCCCCGAAGTGGAAGAAGACCGGTGGGATCAGGGGCGAACTCCGAGGCCTGGACCGTCCGCCCATCATCACGCGCAGCGAGGGCCCGTGGGTCGTCATGTGGGTGGTCTTCATCATGGCGGGGATCGCCTTCGTCGTCGGCGTCGCCGTTCTGATCGGCTCGGCACTGACGGCACTTCCGTTCATGTGGGGGACGGTCGCCGCGTTCGCCTTGGTCGTGCTCGTGACCGCGCTGGTCGCGCCCTTCTGGCCGCGGCTGCCACGATAGGAGTGTTCATGTCGTCGACCGCCCTCGACAACGGCCAGCGCTCTCCGCGACGTCTCCTGGCCAAGCTTCTGCGACGTCTCGTCGCGGCCTTGAAACCTAGGCCGGGCGAGTGAACCGCGAGGCGCCTGTCTTCGGAGGCGCGCTCTAGGCTCTTTGACGTGAGAACTGGCTCAGAGCTCCTAGGGCTCACTCCACCAGCGCCGCTCTCGGCGACCCTCGTTGCGCGGCCCGTTCGAGCCTGCATCTTCGTCCCTCTTGTGGAGGGTGTCCCGTGGGAACGTCTTGTCGAGCATGCGCTCGCGACACAGACGAGGGTTTGGGGCGGTGCTTCGAACCTCGTTGTGCCGGCCTGGTGGGAACTCGCGGAGGACGAGATCTTTTGGAGCCTCATCGACCGATTCGATCCGGACGTCATTGGACTGCACGTGCCCGTCTATGCCGACGTCGAAGAGATCGCACCGGAGCGATACGTCGAGGCGGTCAAGCGGACCGAGGAGCAGCTGACTGACCTTGGTTTCGTCGAGGCGGTCAAGCGGACCGAGGAGCAGCTGACTGACCTTGGTTTCAACGACGACTCGCGCGCTTGGCGGAATCAGCCCCAAGCACCGCGGTTCGAGCCGGAGCGATCTTGAACGCGAGCCCACGTAGCTCAGTGGAGAGAGGAGCGGTTTTCGCGACTTTTCCAGCTCGGAACAGCGACCAGAGCGAGTGCGAGGATAGCTGTTGGGAGGCTCGGTCTCGACCTGGCACGGAAGACGCTCCTCACGCGCTTAGTTCGTCACTCCACGCTCTCGATAATCTTGACGAGTTCGTCGATTCGATAGCCGTGCTTGCGCGCAACACGCACAAGCGCCCGCGCCTGCGCGACGACCGCCCCACGCTCGGGCGTTCCGGCGACGGTAATGCCACGCCCGCGGCGAAAGTCGAGCAGTCTCTCGTCACGTAGCTGCCTGAGCGCCCGCAAGACCGTGTTCGTATTTACGCCGAGGACGGCGGCCAGGTCACGGGCCGGCGGAAGGCGCTCGCCCGGCTTCGCCTCCCCGGCGGCGATCGCCCGCCGGATCTCTCCCGCCACTTGCTCATGCAGATCGGTGGGCTCCTGGCGATCGACCTTGACACGGAACATGATAGTGCTAGTAATACTAGCTCCACTCGAGGTCAAGCGATGAGCGTAGTCACACCTCGCCCCCCTCGCTCCGACGATCCCGCCGACGCCGAAGCGCTCGAAGCGCTGATCGAGGAGGCGCGCCGGCGCGCCTGGCGGCGCAGACGCGGTTACGCGGCCTGCGCACTGGTGGCCGCCTCGGCTGCCCTCCTCGTCTACTTCGGCTTCAACCACGGCGGCGGTGCCACCCGTCCTGAGGCTCGGGCCGAGCAACCGACGGCGGGAGCGGCAGCGGCCGCCCCGGGAGACGCGGCCAGTTGGCAGTCTGCGCCCGGCCTCGCGGGCGGAGCGATCACGGCAATTGGGGTCGATCCCCAGGTTCCGAACACGGTCTATGCCGCCACGCTCGAGGCAGGCGTCTTCAAAAGCGAGAACGGCGGTCGCACGTGGCGCCCTCTGGATCTCGCCCCCGTGGTGAACCGCGTCGACGCGCTCGCGATTGCGCCCGGAGACCCGCAGACTCTCTATGTCGGCACCGGTCGCGGCGTCTTCAAGACGACGAACGGCGGCACGAGCTGGGAGGCCACGAGCTCCGAACTTCTCGCAAACGAGACGGCGGAGGAGCGCCAACACCGCAATGACGAGGGATACGTCTATGGGCTCGTCGTCGATCGTCGCGATCCCAACATCGTCTACGCAGGCACGTGGGAGAAGGGCGTCTTCAAGACCACGGACGGGGGCCGTAGCTGGCGAAGCATCGGTCTCAGTGCGGTGAGTCCGCTCGTCCTCGACCCGCGCGACCCCGAGACGATCTACGCGGGGGCAGTAGGCGCAGCCGCAGGCCCGACTTCGATCTTGCATAGGACCGGCGTCTTCAAGAGCAGCGACGGTGGCGCAAGTTGGCACGTCGTCGGCTTGCGCGGGACGAACGTGGCCGCGCTGGCGCTCGACCCGCAGCATCCGGAGACGGTCTACGCGGGCACGGACGGAAAGGGCCTCTTCAAGACGAGGGATGGCGGCAGAACGTGGCGCAAGGCTGGTCTTGCGGGCGAGGACATCGGAGGGCTAATCCTCAATCCGAAAAGCCCCGAGAACGTCTACGCCGAGTCGCAGCGCCGAATCTTCCTAACGAGCGACGGCGGTCGCACCTGGCACGCCCTCAACGAGGGGTGGGTCCCCGGTACTTGGCCATCGGTCCTTGCGCTCGATCCAAGCAACCCTGCGACGATCTATGCCGGCACGATCACGGCCGTCGACGGAAAGGGCGAAGTCGGAGCGGGCGTCTTTAAGAGCGTCGACGCCGGCAACAGCTGGCGGCCCGTGAACGGAGGCCTCACCGACGCGCGCGTGTCAGCGTTTGCCCTCGATCCTCGCAGTCCGGGCGCGGCCTATGCGGGCCTCGACGGGCGCGGAGTGTTCAAGGCGAGCGCGGACGGCGGGTGGCGAGCCGCGAACACCGGCTTGACGTCCACAGGCGTCCACGCAGTTGCTGTCGACCCGCGAGATCCCGCGAACGTCTACGCGGGCACGGACGGCGGCGTCTTCAAGAGCACAAACGGGGGCGCGAGCTGGCGCCCTTCGTTGAGAGCGCCCTTCCACGAAGCCACCGTCGTCTCGGCGCTTGCGGTCGACCCCCGAGACGCCAACACCGTGTACGCGATCACCGCCGACGACAGCATTGGTGACTACCACGCGGGCTTGTGGAAGGTGTACGAGAGCCGTGTCTTCAAGAGCAGCGACGGCGGTGTCAGCTGGCGAGAGGGCGGGGAAGTGCAGAAGTTGGAAGCACCGGCGCCGCCGAATGCGATCCCGGCCCAAACGGTCTTCACGACTCCGGTGGCGATTGACCCGCTCAATCCGGACACCCTCTACGCGGGCGGCCTCGGCGTCCGCAAGAGCACCGACGGCGGCACCACCTGGCGAGGCGCGGGTCTCGCGCGCACCCCGGTGAGCGCGCTCGCGATCGACCCGGAAGAGCCGGCGATCGTCTATGCAGGGACGGATGAGGGTCTCTTCAAAAGCACGGACGCGGGCGCGAGCTGGCAGGCGCTACTCGCCGACGTGCGTGTCGAGGCGCTGGCGATCGATCCCGAGGAGCGGCAGACGGTGTACGCGGGCACCGAGAGAGGCGTCTTCTGGACCGCTGACGGCGGCCACAGCTGGCGCCGCTTCGCGCGCCTCCCGCTCCGGACGTTCGATGCGCTCGCAGTCGACCCCACGGCCGGCATGGTCTACGCGGGCGCATACGGCGGCGGAATCTACGAACTGAATCTCGCGCCGTGAGTCCCGCCCTTGAACGCGCGGCAAGAGGAGAAGACGCGGGCGCGCCGAGCGCCGGGGACGCGCCACTGAGCTCGCAGAAGAAGAGGCGCTTCCGGCGCCGAAGCACCTGGGTTGCCTTCGCCGCAGCCACCATGGCACTCGCTGTTGCAGCAGTTCTCGCTGGCGTCACGGGTAAGACGACCGCGCCAGCCGTGTCGCTCCCGGGCCCGGTTACCGAGGTCGGCGGCGGCGGCGGGACCCCTCCCCTGCAGGCGCTCAACGATGTCTGGGGATTATCGTCACGGCGCGGGGGCTGCACGATGTGCCACAACGTCAAACCGCACCCGGGGTGGAGCATCCCGACAGCGGTCTGGAACCAGCGCCCAGTCGTTTTCAACCCGTTCGGCTCTCTCTATCGCGACGTTCTCTTCCAAGAGATCGCGCCGCGATACAAGGATCGACCTCGACGCATTTACGGTGTTCCCCTGAGCAAAAAGAAAGAGGCCACGCGCTGGCCGGCACTCCTCGCGCGCGATTCCGACGGAGACGGCTATAGCAATGAGGTGGAGTTGACATTCGGCTCAATGCCCGGCCGTCGGAGCAGCCGTCCATGGCGCCCCGTGGCGCAACTCGAGCGCTGGCGTACGATCATCGTGCGGGAACTGCAAGGCAAGCAGATCGCCCGGCTCGCGTTGCTCGACCCACGAGTCCGCCGCGTTGGCGTCGACACGGACGGAGACCGCGTCCCCGACGCGCTCGAACGATTCGTCGGCTCGGACCCGCGCAGCCGCAGCTCGAGGCCATTGGTGGCCGCCCGCCGCCTAGCCGTCTATCGCCAACTACTACTCGACGCCGGCCTGCCAATCAGCTGATCTGCCAGCGTGGTCGATCGTCAGTACGGCTTGCGGTCACATCCTCGACGAATCGCCATCCGCGCCTCGTACTCCGGGACGCGCCCTGCGCTCAGCTGACCTCCCACGAGGACCACGGGCGGAGGCTGGATATGGCGCTTCTCCGCGAGGTCTCCGAGCTGCCTGCTGCTCCGCTTGTGCTGCACGTCGGCCTCTGGCGCCTCCGACGCGGCGGAGGGACGCTCTTTTTCGCCACCGCTGACGAGGGAGGACGAGCCCCCTCCCCTCCTCGAGCGGCGCTAGCGTGGGTGCCTGAGCCCCGTAGCTCAGTGGATTGAGCAGCGGTTTCCCACACTGCGCGCGCAGGTTTATGCGTGGGCGGTCACTTTTGCCCGAATCTTTGCCCGCCTGAGCCGCCCTGAGAGAACCTCAGCGGGTCTCGACTGACCGGAAAGGCGCATGGCGAGCTGAGCGGCCCCTCGCGCTCATACCTCCAAAACCGGGGGTTGCAGGTTCGAGTCCTGCCGGCCCTGTCCCTCATTTCAAGCGGAACTCGGCATCACTAGCCCCGAACTGCGGCAGGGGCGCTCGCTGAACTCCTGAGCCGAAGGCCCGGGCTCGAGCGTGCCTGCGAGGTACTTGTCGCCTGGGCGAAAGAGGCGTAGAACTCGGCTGCGGTCCTACTTTGTTTGGGTCGATTGGTCCGATCAGCTGCCAGAAGTGATCGCAGTTCGCAACTCGCTTGAAGATGAGGACATGACACGGCCCACGATGATCCGCGAGGTCAGCGTTAAGGCCCATCCAAACGAGCTCCCAACGCTCGTGTTCGAATTCGCGCAGATGCTCATGGAGCATTCGCGAGTTAAGCCGGGGATCCATGCCCGCCAGGTCCCAGATGTCGATTGCGTGCTCGACCGTCCGCATCAAACCCCGCTCTCGTGTCCAGATCGTTCCTACTGGGTCACCGCCTGCGGGCGGCGCCGGATCACGACGACTGCGACCGCTCCGAGCAGCAGCATTCCCCCGAGCGCGGCCAAAGGTCCCACGACCATCCACGGGAACGTCGAGCCGTTGCCTCCGGTCGGCGCGTTTTGAGGGAGCCCGGCTTGGACGAGAGCATCCTTGAGAAAGGACGTCGATGCCACGTACCACCCGCCGCGCGTCTGCTCGGTTCCGAAGAAGGGCTGTTTGGGCGTCGTATAGGACACGGGGGTGGGCTGGGCATACGGGTAGAGGTCCTGTCTGATTTCGTCAAGCTCGTTGTTGGGGCCGGGCATCACGTACGTGATCCGGTAGCGCGGCCCCAGATTTCCGGTCGGCCGGCTGTCGAGCATCGGATCCGGGCTCTGCCCGAACGTCGCCGCAAAGAAGCCGGCCGCTTCGGCAATGCGCATCAGGCGCTCCCCGCCCGCCTGCCCCTCCCCGGCGAGGAGGATCGGGTCCGCGAGGCCGGGGCCGATGATCTCCGCCTCGCTTGCACCCTTTCCCAGAGCCACTGTAGGTAAGAGCGCGCTCAGAAGCACAACTGCGAAGGGGATGATGGCTACTCTCTTCATCGCGGTACCTCCCGTGGGCTGTCCACTCTGTTACACCGTCGTTTTCGTCCGGGTTCCCATTACTAGATCGGTGCGGCGGACCGCTGACTGGCGCGATTACTGGCGCGCGGTAGCCCTTTCGAGTCCCTTCTCCCTGCAAATCGCCAGTTCGGCCCCGTGTCTCCAAACCGGGGATTGCAGGTTCGAGTCCTGCCGGCCCTGTAAGCGAAAGCCCTGCAAAGCCAGGGCTCTCGTTTTCTCACTAGGCGACGTTCGGGGCTAGGTTTGCCTGGACTATTGGTCAGCGGCCCCGACATGCGCTCGTCGGCCAGCTCGCGACGCACGGCCAGGACGAACCTACCCATTCGCAGGGAGCACCGGGCTCCGCGAACCGAGAAGCTCACCAGCACGGGAATAGGGGGACCGGATTCTCAGATCCGCGCTCACATTCGTCTCGGCCGTGGCTTTTCTGCTCGCTGGCTTTACCTATGGGGGCGGTCTCATTGGTGTCTGGGATCCTCTCAAGCCTCGAGATTCTGGTTCCGCGCGGGCGGTCCGGGTGCTGCAGCGTGGCGACTCGGACGCCGCCACACGTGCACGCCCTGTTCTTCGTCCGAAGCCGAGCTCGCCGGTGCCTCTGCGATTGGCGCTGATGATCGCGCTCGCCTCGTCCGCCCTCGCTTTCTTGCCCATCCTCGGTTCGCGTTTGGCCAGGCTGCTGGGCAACTATGCGTGGTCGCACGGAGCGCGGCTCTCGCGCGCCGGAGCCGGCCCCGCGCGGCCGCCGTGGGCCTCCCCGACGACATCGGCGAACCTCGACGTGAGTCGCGCCCCGCCACCGCAGACGAAGCCGAGGCGGTTTTCGCGCTCACCGGTGGTCAGGCCGCATACCTTCGCTAGGGTCATGCTTCGCGAAGCCTCGATCCGATCGCTTCTGCACAAGACTGCGGAGGGAGTTGTCTTGGTGGGGCTTAGCCTGGTTCTCGGGGCGGCAATCGGCATTCTTGCCGCCCTGTACGGGGGCTGAAGGGTCGGTCAAGCAGGCCCGGTCTTCCTCCCGCAAGCATTCCCGCTTCGCACCTGAGCGCGCTGACGCCGCAAGAAAGCTGCCTCGGCCTGACTCCTAGTAGGAAGGCCAATGACCGCCGCATTCATAACCCTCGGGGCCGTCATCTGGCTCGTCCTCGTCCTTCTTTGCCTCGGTCTTGCGCGAGCCGCTGCTCTTAGCGATCTGTTAGCGGCTGAGCATGAGCGGCACCATTGCCGAGAGGCCTAGCCCGCCGCCGCCCTTCCGCAAGCGTTCCCGCTTCACCACTCGTCCTCGTCATCCTCGACAGGCGGGACTGGCCTCGAGTATGCGTCCAGAGCGTGAAGGCGAACGCAGTATTCACGGCGGCGAGCAGCACGATGAGGCCCCAAGCGCCGCATCGTTCGCGGCGTTCGGACGATTCCCCATGCCCCCTTCGAGCCGCAGAGGCAGGAAACCGCTAGGGCTGTCCCTCGGGCTTGCTTGCTGCTGGCAGGTAAGGCGCCTAGTCGCTCCACCAGCCGGGCACCATCTCGGCGTCGGTCGGGTCGTCCCCCGCACCGAAGGCCAGGTACTCGACGCCGTCGGGGCCTGCCTCAACGTTTCGCATGGTGTCCTTGTCGAACCTGATTGCGTCCCATTCGCCAAGTTCGACGATCTCGTCGTCGACCTTGATGCGCGCCGACCCGCGAACGACGACGTAGATCTCCTCCTGCGCTTCGTGCTTGTGGCCGAACGGGATACGAAAATTGGGCGCGAGTTTCATCAGGCTCAGGCCGAGTGTCTGGCCATCGAGCGCTGAGCGCGCAAAGCGCGCGTCCATCCCTGCGGGCATGTCGAACTTCGGCGCCTGGTTCTCCACTTCCCTGAGGTTTTTCTTGGTGTGGCTGTTCATGCCTACATTCTGAGCAGAAAGCGATTCCGAGAAACCTGGAGCGTCCGATCGGGTCCCACACGCGGTGCTAGGGTCGGAAGACGTCGTGTCACGCTCTCTGAGCAGGCTGACCTGAGCGAGGTTCCGGTAGGAGAAGGGCAGACCTTGCGCCCTGCAGAGGAGTCGGACGCAGAAGCGATCGCCGCGGTCGCCAATGCCATGTCCGAGCGGCTCTACGGTGAGGCGGCCGTCAGCCCCGACGAAATACGCCGCTGGTTTGCGTACACGGGGCTCGAGACCCGGGTCGTCGAGATGAAAGGTCACGTTGTCGGCTACATGGACGTCGAGCGACGTGCAGGGGGGCGCATCCAAATGGACGTGCGCGTTCACCCCGACGCCTGGGGGTCAGCCGCAGCCAGCACCCTGATCGGCGCCGCGGAGGCGTGGGCGCGGGCGGACACCCTGGAAGGCGACTTCATGCGGGCCTTTGCCTTCGAGCGGGAGGACTATCTTCGGCAGGCACTCGAGGATCGCGGCTACGGCTTCATCCGCCATCACCTGTTCATGCTGATCGAACTGTCAAGCGAGCCGCCAGATCCGGGATGGCCGGAAGGGATCCTCGTGCGGCCCTTCCGGCCCGGGGATGAGCGGGCGGTCTACGAGGCGGACATGGAGGCCTTCAGCGACCACTGGGACTTCCAGGTAGAGCCGTTTGCGCTCTGGCGCGAGCGCACCGTTCAGCGTGACGACTTCGACCCCTCTCTCTGGCTGATCGCCTGGGACGGCGAGGATGTAGCCGGGTTCAGTCTCTCGTCCTGGCACTCGTCAGGCGATCCAACCTACGGCTGGGTCCATGTGCTTGGTGTACGCCGGCGCTGGCGCCGACGCGGCTTGGGATCGGCACTCTTGCTGGCCTCCTTCTCCGAGTTCGGCCGGCGCGGAGCCACGCGCGTCGGGCTCGCCGTCGACGCCGAGAACTTGACCGGGGCGGTGGCGCTTTACGAGCGCGTCGGAATGAGCGCGGTTCGACGCTACGACATCTATGAGAAGCGCTGGAGCTCGGGCCTAGCCAGCAAGCCGTGAGCGGCGCGCCCGCCTGCGTCGCTTGCTGGCCTCGCGACCGCCGAACACGTCGAAGATCGCGCAGCCGAGAAGGGCGACCGCCCAGTCGTTCCAGGTGCCGAACCACTCCAGGTTCGGAGTGCCTTGCACGAGCCAGACGATGAGCCAGACGAAGCTCGCCACGGCCGGATCGTACGACATCGCTGCGCGTTGAGCAGCTCACCCCACGGCCCAGCAGGGCCGGGCCCCTCAGTCCAAATCCAGGGAGACGACGCCGTCGCGAAGCGCGACGAGAGTTGCCTCGAGCCGAGACCGCGCCCAGTGTCTTGAGCAAACTGCCGACGTAATTTCGGACCGGTTCCGGCGCCAGGTGCACGTCCGCTGCGATCTGGTTGGTGCTCTTGCCCTGGACGAGCAACGGCAGCACGTCGAGCTGACGAGGCGACAACTCCTCGGTGGCAGACGGCCGCGGCAGGTCGTCGCTGGAGGGGATGGGGATCCCAAAGACGCCGACGATGTTCCCTTTCACACGGATAGGAGCCACGATGATCTCGAGCTTGGCGAGCTCACCGCTTGCTGTCTTGTAGAAGCCGGTCCGCCGCCTGGTAGCGCCGCTGAGCGTCAATGCTGCCCACGTCTCGGCGATCGCGTTCTCATCAGCAACAACCCAATGGAGGCCCTCGGGCTATCGAGCCGAGTACGCATCGACCTCCTCGTCGGCGACGTCGGCCTTCTCGGAAGAAGCGGTCCGAAGGTGGTCGAAAAGCTCCGTTCGGTCGCGCAGGTCTTGTACACCAACGTCCCGGGTGGCTCGAGGCTCACCGAGCAGGACGGCGGCACCGCGCTGAGTAGCCCCTTCTCTTTGGAGGAGCTCAAGGAGGCCATCGCGGCCGCACTTGACGATCTTCGTTAGCGCGCGGGGGGACGGTTATCCTCCGGCGACGACGCTGAAGCTCGTGGATTCGAAGACCGTGGGTGGAGGCGTCCTCATCCTCACCTGCCAGCCGGCATAAAAGGCCGGCTCGACCGAGCCTTCTAGGCCGGATTCTCGAAGAGCGAAGCGGGGATCTCCCGGTACCGATCGAGGTCGTCGAGGAGATCGTCGACGAAGGAATGCCGGCCTCGGGCGGCTTGAAGGAACTTGGGCGCCGCGATAAGGGCCTCGAGCACCTGCGCGCGCGTCCGTTCCGGGGCGTCGTTCCACCTTTGCGGCGCGTCCTTGACGACAGCAGCCAGAGCAAGGTTCGCCCGCTCGAATGCCTCCAGGGAGACGTCGTCCTCGACGAGCGCCCGACGCCAGGCGCGCTCGAGCGCCCCGGCCGCCGACCAACTGCGCGCGAAGGCGCTGGAGGGCTCGATTGCGCGACCCATCTCGTCCTGGGCGCTCCTTCCCTGGCACCACCCGCTCATGACGAGTTCACACGCATCCGAAAGCATCCGCTCAGCGAGCGCTTCGGCGTCCATCGAGACCTCCAGCACCAACGCTTGACCCCCGTTCGTCACCTGCACGCTAACCGACCAGCTCCCCAACGGTCGCGGTATTGACTGGGGTATCTCCCGATCACGAGCGGGAATCGAGAGCGACCCGCGCAAGTCGTCGCACCCATCGTTAGCCTGTCCCGCCGAGCGGGTACGCGCGAAAAGACCGAAAGAGAGGGGACTATGAAACGGCTTCTTGCATTCGGTGCGGCGGTGGCCGCGCTGACGTACTTCTTCGATCCACAGGACGGGGCCCGCCGCCGTAACACGACGCGCGACAGGGTGCTCTCCTTGTTCCGCCAGAGTGGTCGCAAAGCAGGTCATGCCAGTCGGGCGGTCGCGTCCGAGGCCTACGGGCTCAAGCAGAAGGCGACGCATCTGACGGAAGAGTCGAAGCCACAGCCGGACGACGTCACGCTCGCGCGCAAGGTGGAGACCGAGATCTTTCGGGGCGCCGACGTGCCGAAGGGGAAGATCAACGTCAATGCGGAGGACGGCACAGTCTTCCTGCGCGGCGAGGTGGACAATCCGGACCTGATCCAGGACCTCGAGAAGGCCGCCCGCAACGTGCAGGGTGTCCGCGAGGTCGAGAACCTTCTTCACGCTGTCGGCACGCCGGCGCCGACGAGAAGCTCCTAGAGAAACGAGTCGGGGCGGGCCTGCAGGCCCGCCCCGTTTTCGCACCTGTTTCGCCTGAGCGGCTAGCGCGAGATCTCTTCGACGACCTCGCCCGTCTTCTTGTCCTTGCCAAGACGTGCGATGTCCGCCTGCGCGACGATGCCGACGAGCCGCTCGCCCTCGACGACGGGCAGCCGTCGCACCTGACGCGCCGCGAGCAGATTCAATGCCTCGTCGAGGTCGTCCCCCGGAGAGACGGTGACGAGCTCGGTCGAGGCAATCTCCTTCACCGTCGTCGCGTTGGGGTCGCGGCCCTCGGCCACGACGCGGACCACGATGTCGCGATCGGTGACGATGCCGACCAAGCGACCGTCATCGACGATCGGGACCGGGCCCACGTCCTCCTGGGCCATCACCTTGGCCGCATCGGCGACGGTCGCACTCGGCTCGCACGCGCGCACGTCGCGGGTCATGACTTCTTTTATGCTCGTACCGATTGCAGGTCCCCCCTTGTTCGACTTTGGCTAGCGGCGGTCGATGAAGGCAAAGGGGCCCAAGCGGGCCTTCTCCTCACCTTCGCGACCGCGACGGAAGAGCAGGCGCATCGTCGCTCCGATGCCGCCCGCAACGACGAAGCCGGCCCCCAGCGCTCCGGCGGCTACGACCGGCAGATGAGCGCGCAACTTGCCCCCGATGTCCGTTGCCTCCCCGAGGCCGGTCCGCAGGTCCTCGACGGCGTCCGCCAGCTGATCGCGCTCAGTCGCGATCTCGCGGCGAACGTCTGCGGTCGTGCGGTTATTCGTGGCTGCCATTGGACCTCAGCGCCCGCGTGGTCAGTCTGGCCTCTTCGAGAGCCTGTTCGGGCACCGGCGGCGTCCCCTTCTTGATCGCGCTCCGTCCAATCAGGACAAGCAGGAGGCTGAAGAGGACGAGGGCACCAAAGACGATGAGCAGGGCTACCCACGTCGAAACCACGAGAGCCAGCGCTGCCGCCCCAGCCGCCAGGCCGAACCCGAGCGCGAACAACAGGAAGACGCCCGCGCTTGCGACGAGTCCGATGCCCACGCCGAGGGCGGCGACCTTTCGTTTGACCTCGAGCGCCGCGAGCTCCAGCTCGAGCCGCGCGAGCGTGCTGGCATGCTCGGCAACCTCCTTGGCCGCCGGCCCAACGCCGCGGTGCTCAGTCTCGCGGGTGGGCATGTCCCCTCCAGTCGATGAGCTTGGCGAGGCCGATCCCTGCGGCGAGTGCGATCCCCAGGACGAGGAACGGGTTCGGGCCACCCCTCCTCTTCGGTCTCTTGCGGAGCTGGCGGGCGGTCGGCGACACGACGTCCTGACCCTGCTCGAGGTCGGTCGGCGCCTCCCCTTTGACGCGCGCGGCGATCAGGCTCGGCTTCATGCGCCGGAAGAGCGCAGCGTCCTCGGCGAGCGGCTCCGCGAGCTTGGCGGCGAGGCCGCCGGACGCGGCCGCGCGATCCGCCAGGCGCTGGAGCTTGCCCGCTCCGCGCTCCATGAGAGCGTCGCCCCTCGTCATTTCTTGGCCTGCGGCTGCTCGCCCGTCGCGACGCGCCTCCCGCGGCCAGCCTCGCCAAACCCGGGTACGGGCTACCATGGTCGCGAACGCCCTCTTAGCTCAGTTGGTAGAGCACCTCCATGGTAAGGAGGGGGTCGACGGTTCGAGTCCGTCAGAGGGCTCTGCAAAAGCCCCGCGTACCGGGGCTTTTCTTTTCGGATCGATTTGCGGATACTCGAACGTGGGGTAGGTATGGAGCCCTTTATGGAGCCTTCAGGTCGAAGACGTCGTTTTTTAGGAACTGGCGTCACCGCGGATTGGCGGAACGGTTCGCTTTGTGTGCCCTCCAGTGAGGACATGCTTCGCGAACGCCAGCACTTGGAGGCCGTACGTTGGCAGAGCAGAGTGGAAGAGCTTCGGGATTGAACCAACTCGATCTTCGTTTTCTGGCGCCGCAATATGAGTTTCGGATCGGTGAAGCGCAACTAGCGCGGTCAGACGAGATGTGACACGTGCACTCAGCGCTCGACCTCGTCGACTGCGGAAAGCGCCACCCAACAGGCGCGGAGAAGGACTCTCCGGTCGCCGCAGGCCCCCGCCGCCGCCCCCACCCCCGCCGCCGCCGCCACCGCGACTACCCTGTCTCTGCTTATGCGCCAGACGCTGCGTTACTTCATGTGGGGGTTCCAGCAGCACTTCCGTTCGTCTTTACAATCCGAGACGGAGAGGCTGCTGGAGACGATCGGTTTGGATGTCAAGCCGCGGGTGTTGCTGGTCGGATTCGCGGCCTCAGAGGAGGCGACGTGGCCGATCTGCGTCGAACCCGAGTACCGCTTCTTCCAGCCCGAACACTTTGAAGGGATGCTGGAGCGGAGTCAGGAGCTGTACGACGCCCACCCCAACCGTCAGATGATGCATTCCGACGCTCGGATGCACGACATCTACCACCACTCGCTGCGTGATCGCTGCCGGGCGGATGCGATCGAGGAGGCACTGCAGCGGCACACACGGGAACCGGTGACCTACTTCGCTGGCTACTCGGCGCGGGCCGGCGACTACGACGTCCACACCGTCTTGGGAGTCGCCTCCCATGCTCTCGCAACGGTTCCGCAGCTGACGACCAGCGAGCGTGATCGCTTCGCGATCACTCGCTCACTCGCCCACGGCTGCATCCAGGCATCTCTGGTGTTGGCAAGGAAGGCGCTCTACCAGCCTGACGCCGGCGATTCGCTCTATGTGCTTGGCGTAACCGCCGACGAGCTTGCCCAGCGAGCTGCCGCCAACCTGGTGACGAGTTCGGTGAAGCTGACGGGAAGCATGTATGGCAGCGAGTTCTACTCCGCCCTCACTGCCGTCTCGACGACGCGCTACGAGGGCGACGCCGGCTTCGGCAGCATCATCGCCGCGAGCGATGGCGACGCTGATGTCGCCGTCGACGTTCGATTGCGCAAACCCGTACGTCTCTCCGAGACACGGACACTGCGCAAGCTGCTCGAGATCAGCGATCGAGACAAGCTCGGCCTGCTAACCGATGGCCAGACGATTTTCGGCCTCGGTCACGTACTGGAGACGTACGACCCAGTCGACGAGCGCGTGTTCGAGTTCCATGTGGTCGGCGAAGGACAGTGGCTGATGCGCCATGGCGACGTCGCCTTGCTCCAGGTCGAGTTCGGTAAGCCACGCCTGCCCACGGAACGCATCGACAAGGCACGCTTTGCCGACACGGTGTCTCGCGTATTCGTGGATGAGTCTGCAGACAGTGAGCGGCTGTGGCAGCTGGCGCTGGCCGCCGCCGACCAGGCCCACGGAACGATGCTCGTAATCAGCGAGGGCGCTGCTGATGAGGCGGCGCGTCTATCCGCGCAGGCGACCTTGATCGAGCCGGCGCTGCTGTCACCAGAGCTGTTGCGGCAGGCGACCGGGATCGATGGCGCCGTTCTCTTCGATCCTGATGGGACATGTCACGCTCTCGGGGTGATCCTTGACGGGACTGCGACCGCTGAGGGAGACCGAGCGCGCGGCGCCCGCTACAACTCGGCGCTGCGCTACCTAGCAAGCGCAAAGCCAGCGACAATGATCGTGCTCGTTTCAGAAGACGGAATGATCAACGTCTTGCCGCGACTGCAGCCGCGCATTACGCGGACGACAGTCGAGCGCGCTCTGGAGACCTATCAGCGCTTGACGACGGGCGACGACGACGATGCCGAGATGCGCGCCAACGCCCTCGAGCGCCTCGAGCAACTGCGCTTTTATCTGAATGCCGAACAGTGCGCTCTCATCAACGAGCTCGAGCGGGCTTACCAGGAACACCGGCTCGCAGAGGGCGGAATCATGATCACCGGATCTGCGTTCAAACCTGACCCGGCGACGGACGAGTCTTACTTCCTCGACTGAGGAACAACGAGGTCATGCGTCCGCGTCGCGCCTACAAGCTCGCCTCGCTTGGAAGTCCAGCGCTGTTAGAGGCCGTCGCCGAAGGCATGGGCTTGCTCGTCGAGCACGTTGGCGCGCTCGAACGCGCCGCGGAGCGGCTGCGCGGTGAGGAGACTCCACGCGCCGTGGAGGCGATCACCGCGATCGCGGACGAAGAGGCTGGAAAGTTCCTGATCCTGCTCGATGTCGCCCGCTGTGCGTATCTCGACGCGGCCAAGAAACGCGACCAACTCAAACGCTGCGCCGACCACATCGCAAAGGGCATCTACGCACGCGTCGCCGACATTCGTCCGGCCGACTTCGCTGAGTTGGTGCGCTACGTCGATCTGTTGCGCCGCAACTACTACCTCGACGGGCCGAACGACGTCGACTGGCTGTTCCGCAACGAAATAGTGACTGAGCGCGAGGAACGGCTATACGTCGACTACGTCGAGACGGATGAGGGTGACATGTGGATCAGCCCGCGACGCTACGACGACATCGGCCCCAGATACGCGTCGGGCGCGGTCGAGTTGGTCGGCGCGTTGTCGCGCGCCGGAATGTCCGATGCACGCGCGCTTCAGGCGGTGGCCGACGTCTGGCGCGACTTCCAGCCCGTGCCAGATACGCATTGGCAAGAGAACGTCGAGTTGACCCGTACGACGCTGGAGCAGCTACCCACCGACGTCGTCGGTGCCGACCTGAGCGATCTCGACGTACGGCGCATCATGCAGAGCTGGACGTTCCCCCTTTATAGCGTCGATCTAAAGATGAGCGAGCAAGACGTTGAACAGCTGCGCCAGCACCAGCGCGACTGGGACCCTGACGGCGGCGCGTTTGCCGACTATTGAGTCGGAGCCAGCCGCCTGAGTGCTCATGCGAGCAAGGTGGCGAGTTCGGGGTCGTGTGCCTTGGCCGCCATCGCCCATGGCATTGCCTGACCTGCCAAAACGGAGGCCCGGACCGCAGACGGGCCTTCACCAGCGGCTGACCGCACCGAGAATCGGCTGAGTCCTGGCCCGCGAAGGGGCCGCCGAACGACGCAAGGCACGCGATCGTTGACGAACCTTCACCAATCTTCGAAGGTGCGCACGAGATGACAATTGTTCATCTAGGCCAACAGCGCGTAGGGTTCGCAAACTCACGCGGCGGCTTGGTATTCGTGGATGAGTCCGCCGAGGAGGTCGCGGCGGCGCACGTGCTGGGTTGCTGTTGTTTGCTTGAGAGTGGTGGTGCCGTCGGGCGGTAGGAGGTCGAGCGCGCGGTGGGGTCGGTGCTCGTTGTAATGCCGGCGGTAGACGCGCAGCACATGCTCGAGGTGTCGGCGACCGAGGATGAGAATCCGATCGAGGCAGTCGGCGCGGACGGTCCGCACCCAGCGTTCGGCGTAGGCGTTCGCGTTTGGCGCCTGGACCGGAGTTCGAATCACCTCGAAGCCCTCGGAGCGGAAGACGCCGTCGAAGGGATGGCTGAACTTCTTGTCGCGGTCGTGGATCAGGAGTCGGAAGGGCTGGTCATCTCCGCGTTCCATGAGGAGGTTGCGCGCTTGCTGCGCGACCCACGCTCCGTCCGGGCTCGAGGTGCAGGCGATGTACTCGATCCGTCGCGTCCCAAGCGAGATGAAGAACAGCACGTAGATCCGCTGCAGGAAGGCTGTCTCGACGGTGAGGAAGTCGCAGGCGAGTGCGCTCGCCGCCTGCTGCCGCAGGAATGCCCGCCACGACGAGCGCGCTCGCTCCGGCGCCGGCCGCAGGCCCGCTGCGAGCAGCACCTTGCGCACGGAGGTCGGGGAGACAGCGACGCCGAGACTCTTGAGCTCGCCGACGATCCGCCGGTAGCCCCAGTGGGGATTCTCACGCGCGAGTCGAAGGATCAGCGTGCGCAGCGCCCGCTCGAGCGGCGGCCGCCCGGGCTCCTTGTGCGGATACGTCCAGCGTCGCGCGACAAGCTGGCGATGCCAACGCAACACCGTCTCTGGCTTCATCGAGAAGCTCGTCCAAGCCGGTCGCGGAAGCGATCGACTCAGCGCCGCGAGGAGCGCCCGGTCAACTGGGCGTGGCTGCGGCCGACCCGCTTGCCGACGCAGGATCGCCAGCTCGTGCCGCAGGACCAAGATCTCCAGCTCCTTCGAGCGACGCGACCTGGCCAGCAGCGGGACGAGCGCGAACAGGTTACGGACGGCGAGATACACAAACGACCACAGCAAGCACGGCCTCCCACTCGAAGACGACAAGAGCGCCGACACTACCCGCCCGTTCACACCCCTCGACAAAAGGCCCCGAATGAGTTTGCGAACCGTACGCGCTGGAGAAGGCGGGGAAGTGAGTCTCCACAAGGCACGCGTCAGCGACGACCGCGCGCGGCTGCCGCCTCGCGTGGCGGCGGCGCTCGCGGCGGCTGAGATCCCTCCCTCGAAGCTCGGGCCGGCTCGCCGCGCCCGACTTACGGACTCGGAGCGCGAGCTTTACTTCTGGATTCTGCGCCGTTTCGCGACCCGCGGCCGTCCGGGCAGCGCC
>WNFZ01006032.1_pt1 | contig 17975 bp, 18 predicted proteins | sample 5400081 | NCBI WGS metagenome assembly WNFZ01 (sample SAMN13153365, study PRJNA577476) | soil metagenome | isolation source: 80 cm soil or saprolite under grassland replicate 1 | place: USA:California | collected 2016-06-15 | reverse complement strand
AAAAAATGGAATATTTGAAGACCGAAATATTTTGGAAAATCTCCAACCGGTTGCAGGAATGCCGCGGTCAGGACAATATAAATCGCCTCGCTAATACTGTGAACCGGTTCGCCAGCGACATTTGCAATCGCAGCGTAGGCAAATCCGCCCCCGATCACTGCGACGGTGAAAAGCAGTAGTGGAGATTGAAATTCTTTTAGAAGAATAAGTGTATCGCGCCAGCCTGCTTTCCATTGCCGGAAGGTAGATTTCATAATCTCCAGTTTCCCTCAATTGGCAGGCGAACGGTCATGCGACGGACATTATCTCCAGTTCGGGAAGTGACCTTGAGTGCCAAGACGCTGATGTCATCTGCAGGACGGTTTTCATCCAAGTTGACTGCCTCAGCCAGAAGAGTGTCCGCCAGCATTTGCGGGCTTGGGTCTTGATCTTCAAGGATCGCGCGGATCGTTGCGCCAACGTCCATAGGGGCACCGCGACGTTTGCCAGCATGAGTGAGTCCATCTGTATAAATGACGGCAATCAAGCCCGGTTCGATGGCGATCTCTGTAATGAGCGGACGGACATTGCGTGAGGTGCCCAGTGGAATACTTTCTTCCTCAAGACAGTCGATCTCCTCACCACGACAAATAAATATGGGCGCAGGGTTGTTACGAGTCAAAACGATGGTCCCACTGCTTAAATCCAAGGAAGCGATATTCAGTGTACTAATGACCTTGCCCTGCTTATCCGTGAACAGTGTGTCCGAGGCGGCGCGTGCGGCAGCTCCATCGCGCACACCTTCAGCAAGTAGACCAATCACTTTGCGGACGACCATTTGTGAAATGGCTTTGGCACCCCGACCGGAAGATTGTCCATCGGCAAGCACAACGGAGAGTCCTCCGTTTGGTCGCTCGACTACTTCAAGCGTGTCACCGCTCTCCGACGTCGCGTACTTGTTTACCTTGGCAACCGCGATCTGGACTTCCATGCCTTCATTTTACTATGGGAATAGAGTACTATTACCACTAAGACACAAAGTCACAGAGTTTTTTAAAAGCCTTTCTCAGTGTCTCGATGTCTCCGTGGTTCAAGAAGTGTTCAGCAGGTTCTAGGGCGGGCAAAAACCGGCTTCTCGCCAATTAACTATCGAACTGTACTACGTGCCGTGACTTGCCAAGTCACCTCCACTTGACTGCCACGTGTACCAACGACTTCATCAAACAGACTCGTAACTGTACAACAATGGTTTGGAATGATGCTTACGCGTTCGCCAATTTCAGGCTTACGTGCACAAGCCGAAAAATCAACATGACCGTGTTCCTCTGAAAGAGCGTAAATTTTTGCCTCAGGATACTCGCAGAGATAGCCATAGCCCTCCAATCCATGCAGATCCATAGATAAAGCTTTACTACCTGCATCTAAGATACCACGATCAGGCGTGGGTCGGCTGACAACTGTCGTGAAAACTCTCAGCGCGCAAGTATCGAGTGTCACCGCGCCGGAACGCAGCGTGAGTCGATCTCCATAGACATAGATGCCCGCGCGATGCTCTGTCAATTCAGGATGAGTATGCGCTTGCCTCATGGAGGGAGTCCCGCCGCCACTGACTCTTTCGATTTGCAAGTGATCATCTTCCAGCAATGAACGTGTCGCGCGTACGTAGTCATCTAGATGCTCGTTGGTTGGATATGTCATCAAGCCGCCAAAGTGCAGATTAGACAAGCCTCTAATTAGCCGAGCCAGTTCAGCCGCTTCGTATGGAGACTGCACCCCGCAACGATGCGCGCCTGTATCACATTCGACCAGTACGGTCAGCGTTAGCCCAGCTTGTTCTGCTGCCTTGGATAGTCCGCGAACTGTAAACGCTGAATCGGCTGTCACGCTGACATTGACTCTCGCAGCAAGCGCCATAAGTCGTTTCAGTTTGCTCTGGCCAATGATGTTATAGGGAATAAAAATATCATTGAAGCCTGCGTTTGCCATCACCTCTGCTTCGCTGACTTTTTGACAGGTGATGCCAATTGCGCCAGCCTCCATTTGCAGCCTGGCAATCGCAGGGATCTTGTGGGTCTTGATATGTGGACGATTCGCAATATGATGTTCATCGAGATAGGCTTGCAGGCGCGAGATGTTCGATTCCATACGATCAATGTCTACAACGGGGACAGGCGTCTCCAAATCGTCAATGTGCATAGATCATTTATCTCCAACATAAGCAATAGCGTCAATTTCAACAAGAATGCCCAACAATTGACTCCCTACTGTTGTACGCGTTGGCTTGGGATCAGGAAAGTAAGTGGCATAGACCGTATTGTATCGATTGAAAAGTTCCAAGTCGCTAAGATGGGCACTGACTTTGACCACATCTCCCATGGTCGCACCACCCGCCGCAAGAATGGCTTTGATGTTTTCAAGAACACGCTCAGTTTGATCTTCGATGGTCTCGCCAACGATTTGTCCTGTGGTAGGGTCAAGGGGCCCTTGACCGGAGACAAAGATGAAATCTCCAACGCGCAGACCTTGTGAATAAGCTCCGATAGGTGATGCACCAGATTTGGTTGTGATTTGTTGCTTGGGCATAAGTGATTCTCCTTTTAATTTATGTCGTTGCGAGCCGAAGGCGAAGCAATCTCCTCATCATGTTGAAACTTACTTAGTCCTGCGCATCGACTGCGTGCCTCGACTTACACTCAGCACTCCGCTCAGCGCGATGATTCCTACTTCCACGCATTGCGCAAAAGCCTTAGCCAATTGCCATGCATAACCGAGAGAATGTCAGCATCCTTGTAGCCGCGGTTAGATAAAATTTCGGCAATACGTTGAAGATCAGCAATTGTATCCAGATCGAAGGGCGATTGTTCGCGCCCAAAACCACCGTCGAGGTCGCTGCCAATCGCAGTATGTTGACTGTCTCCGGCGAGTTGGCAAATATGGTTGATATGGTCCGCAACATCCGCGAGTGTGACGCGTTCATTGTCTTTCGCACCGCGCGTCCAGCCTGGACGAAGCATCCAATTATCGAGGGCAACGCCGATGACTCCACCTCGTGAAATGATGGCGCGGATTTGTCTATTATCAAACTGACGCTGATGCGGAACCAACGCACGACAATTGTTATGGCTGGCAAGAACGGAGCCGTTGAAACTGTCCATTGCTTCCCAAAAGGCTTCATCAGAAAAATGGGTCAGATCAAGAAGGATGCCAAGTTTCTCCATCTCTCGAAGCAGATGTTTCCCCTCAAATCCCAATCCAAGCTCGGTGGACGTACCGCCTGCATAACGACCCGGCCCATAATGCGCAGGACCGATGATGCACACGCCCGCTTCTTTCCAAGCCGGTAGCTGCTCCGGTACAAGGATCGGGTCCGCACTCTCCATGCTGATCACGAGACCAATTGTCGGCTGAGAGAGAGATGTATCGATTTCCCACCGATGCCACGCCTCGATATGTTCATCCAAATCTTTTCTATTTGTGATCAAGCGGATTTCACTCGCTTCATTCAGTGCGTGATAGTAAGCAAGTTGCCCTTGTGCGGCCGCATAAGCTTGATATGGAGATGAATAATCTAGATTTTGAATCGTGCGCCCAGTGGAACGTGCAAGGAGGGTGGCGAAACAAAGCGCGACGCGCCCTTGACGCAATTCAGGTAGAGCGACAGTTCCCTGTCCTCGGCCTGCACCCGAGAGATTACTTTCCCTTGTACGTATGGTGTAGACCGAGTGTTGGATGTTTCGATTCCACTGCAAGGCATTCCACGCTAGATCGAGATGAGCATCAATGATGAGCATTGAGATCATATCCTTCCCCCGATTTTACTATCAGTGCATGGAGTCTGAAGTTTTCCGACTTCAGTGTAACTAGAGATTTTGTACTCCAAATTCTGAATATAAGGGTCACATTTTTCTACGCCAGAATTTGGTGACAAGGGCAAGCATGAGGAGTCCACCTACAACATGCAGAAGCGAAAAAGAACTTGAATAATGAACCTGTGCTACTTCGTCTGGTGAGGGGAGTTCCTTATGTTCCTTCCTCTGCTTGCGACGCACCCAGTTCTCACTCACCCAGTCCAAAAATTCGGGGAAGAGTTTATTGAGTAAAACTGGCACCTCGTACACGCGGCTGATAAACAGGGCGCGGCGTGGTTTCTCGATCAAGCCTATGATATGGCGTGCCAGTCTCTCACGGCTGATACGACCAATAGGCACAGAACGATATTGAACAGTTCCCGGGCGTACTACTCTTTGATTGAACTCCGTCCCCGAGACGGAACTTGGATGAACACGAATCACGGTGATTCCCCAAGGAAGCAAGGCACGCCGTAGTCCGTCGGTGAGACCTTCGATCGCGTATTTCGTGCTGGCATAGACGGTGAGTGGCGGCACCGAGATGCGACTCACATAAGAACTCATATTCAAAATAAAACCGGAACGCTGTGTCTTCATCGTAGGGATCACTTGTCGGATTAATTCAGCCATGCCGATGATGTTCACTTCATAAGTTTGACGTAATTCATCAGAGGATAATTCTTCATACCAATCATAGATTGCCCAGCCTGCGATATTTGCTAGGATGTCGATGCGACCAAATCTAGACAGCGTCGTTTGGACGAGGTTCGTGATTTGATCGAGCTCAGTAAGATCGGTTGGCACTGCTAAGGCTCTACCGCCCATCTCTTCAATCTCTTTTTGTAAGTGCTTCAGACGTTCTGCGCGGCGCGCGGCTAGCACAGTGATCGCGCCAGCCTGGGCAAACTCGCGCGCTGTAGATTCCCCGATACCAGAGGAGGCTCCAGTCACAATGGCAACTTTTCCATCAATAGCAGATCGCCTATTCATCTCCATGGCGTTCCTCTCATTTGTGGATCAAGACGGTGATTTAATTGTGTCGTTGTGGGCCGATTTTGTGAGCGTGCGTCTTGCTTGCCATCTACATTCGTAATTTTGGAAATGTGGGAGGGGTGATGTTTATCAATTGCGAAAATATTATAGCATGTCTAACACAGAAAAGTGCCTTCAACAAAACTGCGCAAATAACACTTGACACAGAATCGATCTCGGCTATAATACCCTTGCTCAACGTCAGGGTGCCCCCCTCACTCTGACGTTGAGCATTTTAATTGCCTGTGCTATCTAGTGAATGAATTTATTTCTCATACTTGACGCACTTTCCGCCTGCCGATATAATCTGCCCGCTTGATTACGGAGTACCGTGAGCCGTTAGTATGCTTAAACTGAAAACTTGAATTTTAACCCGCAAACTATTCAAAAAGTTTAGCGATTGATCAGGCGAGCGGTAGAAAATGTACGAAAGAAATTAAGGAGTAAGTCAATGCCCCCACATCCAAAGCGCAAACACTCAAAGAGTCGCCGCAATATGCGCCGCGCGCACGACGCGTTGGAGGCTCGTAACCTCACTGCCTGTTCCAACTGCGGCTCGATGCGCCTTCCTCATACAGTCTGTCCTAATTGTGGATTTTACGAAGGTCGCGAAGTCGTCGAAGTGAAGAAAGAAAAGAAAAAGGCTGAGTAGGAGCAGGGTCACCTAGCCCCTTCAAAACGGGTCGTGACGAATACGACCCGTTTGTGTTTAAAACAAAAACTATCGCGCTGAGCGGAGTGCAACGAAGTCGACACTTGCACCTGGCGCAAGTGCAGGTGAGTGCACCGTTACAAGTAACTTTCCCTTCGACTTCGGATTTCGATGCCATATATCTCAATCTTCTGCTCGGGGAGGATTATTTTATGAATCTAAATCCACAAACCACCGCATTCGTATTTCCTGGTCAGGGCTCACAAGCTGTTGGTATGGGCAAGGAGCTTGCAGAAACATATCCAATTGCGAAAGAGACTTTTAAGGAAGCGGATTCCATCCTTGGATTTTCACTTTTGCAATTCATGTGGGACGGCCCTGCAGATGAATTGAACGAGACAATCAATACACAGCCCGCGCTCTATATCCATTCAGTGGCCGCGTGGAAGACGTTCACACTTCATGAGCCGGACTTTCGGCCTGCAACCGTGGCTGGACATTCTCTCGGCGAATTATCTGCTCTGACTGCTTCTGGCGCGTTATCGTTTTCCGATGGGTTGAGACTCGTCCGTACGCGCGGGGAATTAATGAAACGCGCAGGAGAACTCAACCCCGGCGGCATGGCTGCCATACTCGGTGTGGATATTCCTACGCTTGACAAGGTCTGTGCAGAGGCAAGTACTGCTGATGAGATCGTTCAAGTGGCAAATGATAATTGTCCGGGACAGGTGGTAATTTCCGGGCACAAACCTGCGCTGGAACGCGCGATGGTTGGGGCGAAAGCCGCAGGCGCAAAACGAGCGATGCCTTTGCAGGTGAGTATCGCCGCGCATTCGCCGTTAATGGATTCGATTCAAGCAGATTGGAACGCAGCCGTGGATGCCTGCACGATTGAAAAACCAACCATTCCTGTGGTTGGAAATGTCTATGCCAAACCCATGCTCACTGCAGATGAGCTGCGCGCGGACATCAAAGCGCAAATGCAATCGCGCGTCCGCTGGACTGAGTCGGTGCAGTTGATGCAGATGAACGGGATTCAGGCTTACGTTGAGGCTGGGAACGGAGAAGTCCTGTTAGGAATGATCAAGCGGATTGATTCATCCAGTATAAGAGTCCCGTTGGGAAATCCAAAAGATTTCGTTGCATTGAAAGAGTAAAGCAAAGTGATTGTTACTTATTTTAATCTGCTATACTCTCAGTATGGCTGATGTTAATACTCGTTTTCAACGCGTGATCGAGGAACTGACAGGGAATGAATCCCTGCTGGAAATGCTCGAAACAGACGCCGCAACTGAGCTGCTCAATTGGGGAATTGCTATTACGAAATCGCTTGTAAGTAAAACAAAAGAACTGGATGATTTCGCTGCGGAGCTTGCACTCCTCCCGCGTTTGAAAGCCATTCGACAAGCCATGCGTTCGATTGGCAATTGGGCTGCCGGAAAATATGCTGACCCTGCGAGCCGCATTCAACTGCGTGATAAGTTATTGGAACAGTTCAAAGTGATCTTCGGCGAAGATGCACGTTTGCCGTCCCCCGAAAAAATGGACGAAGTGCTGGACCAGGTCGATGATAAACGCAACACTCCCCATCAATTAATATTAAAGCTAAGACAGTTGCTCGAAGAAGCCAGCTAAGGAGAACTCATGTCACAAAGACGCAGTCTTTCAAAAAAGAGTGCATTAGATACTTTATCAGCACTGATCATCTTTTTTGTGCTTGGATACATATTGACAGGATGCCTTCCACCGGTTGTCCTGGAAACGGAGACACCCTCAGGGATACAAACACCTGAGACAGGCCCATCGCCAGTTGTAACGGTTCCCGCTACAGTGAACCCCACGTGGTGGGAAGTTTACTTTACCGATCCGCAGCATGTGAATAATCCTGATCAATGGCAAGACTCTATCGAAGGGAAATTAATTGAGAAGATCAATGCTGCAAAAACCAGCATTCATATTGTTTCGTTTGAATTTGACCTCACACCTGTGGCGGAGGCGTTAATCGCAGCGAAACAACGCGGCGTGGACGTACGTTGGGTAACCGATAATGAAAATGGGATTGAAGCGGATGCTGAACCTGATCGAGGTCAGTTCGCCATGTTGCAAAATGCGGGCGTCGAAGTCCGTGCGGATACTCGCTCTGCCTTGATGCACAACAAGTTCTGGATTTTTGATGGTCAAATCGCGTGGACGGGCTCAACAAACATTACGGTCAGCGGTGTTTTTCAGCAGAACAACAACACGATTGTTATTCATTCTCCTGAAGTCGCGGCGATCTATGAGCGCGAATTCGCTGAGATGTGGGATGGAAAGTTTGGACCCAAATCGCCATCTACTGCAGATCAACAGTCTGTTGTGGTGGATGGCACGCCCATTCAAGTCTATTTCTCACCGGAAGATCATGTCCTCGACCACATGATTCCGATTGTTTCAAGCGCGAATTCCAGCATCCGCTTTATGGCTTTCAGCTTCACAGATTTCCCTCTGGCGAAAGCGATGCTTGACCGTGCCAGTGCGGGCGTGGATGTGGCTGGTGTTTTTGAAAAAGTTGGGAGTCAAACAGAGAGTTCTGAACTGCGCACTTTCTTCTGTGCAAAAGTGCCGGCACGTCAGGATGGTAACCCCAAGTTCCTCCATGATAAGGTGATCATCGTAGATGACCGGTTTGTGATCTCTGGCTCTTTCAACTTCTCAAGCAATGCGACAGAGAATAATGATGAAAACGTCATCCTGATTGATAACCCGGATATTGCAAATCTGTATACGCAGGAATTCGAGCGTGTTTGGAGTATTGCCACTGATCCTGAAGCGGGCACATTCACCTGTGAGTAAGGGGTAGAGTATAATTAAAACATGATCGCCCTGACTGACAGTTGGATTGTCAGTGCCGTTACGAGCGGTTAAGCAACTATATCTGGTCAGAGAGAAACTCTGACCAGATTTTATTTTTGCTATACAGACTTTGGAAGCCGCATATCAACTTCAACCTATCTACTTTCTGGTAGATGTCGCCGCAGCGCCACTGCGACGCTTCCGAAGTCTTACATTAAAGGAGAATCAATGAAGCTAAGCAAACTAGCCAGTGAGATTGCCGAATCTCCAACTTTTGCGCTCAATGAAGAGGCACGTCTCCTACGCGAGCGCGGCGAAGCCGTGATCAACTTGGGGATCGGTGAACCCAAAAATAAGACGCCGATTTCGGCGATCCTTGCCTCAGCCGCCAAACTGACCAGCGGGGAAGTGAAATATACCCCGCCCGATGGTTTGCCCTCCATGAAGAAGGCGGTAATCCGTTATACGGAAGAGAACTATGACCGATTGGTCGCACCAGAGAATGTGAATATTACCAACGGGGCAAAACAATCCTTATTCAATATTCTGTATTCGCTCCTCAACCCGCAGGATGAGGTGATTGTCATTGCACCATATTGGGTCTCTTACAATGAGATGATCAAGATGTGTGTGGGCATTCCGGTCATCGTGACGCCCGAAGATGGTACCTTTACACCACGCTTTGAAGATATCGAAAGGGCAGTGACCTCCTCCACGCGGGCAATTATTGTCAATAGCCCGAACAATCCTTCCGGTGCAATCTATCCGCCTGAGTTGATCGAAAAGATCGTGGAGATGTGCGAGAAAAAAGGCATCTTCATGATTTGTGATGACATCTATCACAAGCTCACATTTGATCGCAATGTGGCAGTGCCTGCCTATCATTTCACCAAAAAAGATGTCGAGAATTCTCATATCATTGCGGTTAACGGCGTGGCAAAACTTTACGGCATGACTGGCTTTCGCATTGGCTGGGTCATTGCACCGCGCGACCTATCACGCGTGATGAGCAATGTCCTGGCGCAGACCACGTCTTGTGTATCGCCAATTGCACAGGCGGCGGCTGAGGGCGCGCTGAATGGTTTGCAATCTGTGGTGGAGTCCCTGCGTTTGCAAATTCAGAATAATCGCGATGTCCTTCTTCAGGAGATGCGCACGTTCAATGGAATCCGTTTGGTCGAGCCAGCCGGGACGTTCTACGCGCTGCCCGATATTCGCGCCTTTAGCAACAACTCGGTAGAAGTGTCAAAGTTCCTACTTAAAAAAGCGATGGTGGTGACTGTACCTGGAAAAGAGTTTGGCATGGAGGGACATATCCGTATCTCATTCGCAGGATCGGTGAACGATGTTACCGAAGGGATCGCGCGCATCAAGTGGGCACTTGACCCCACCAGCCCAAATGAAATTTATATTGGCGATAAGAAAATGATCCGTGATTGGATGTAGACGATCAGCCACAGCCTGCGATGGGAACGATCAGTGCGTAGCTTCTTTTGAAAAGCTTTTATTAAAAAACAGATGGAACCCATGCCTCTGTGGTAAATTAGAGCCTAAAAGTGAGGGCACGCATCATGAATAACTTGCTCAATATCAAGACGCCTGGGGAATCCGTGGCACAGACCCGTAAAGCGGATTACAACTTATCCAATCACAGTGTTGGCAGCTTGCGTCTCGCGTATTGGAATCTGCCAACGGAAGCGCTGTATGAAGAAGCAATCTTTCGCGGCGAAGGTATCACTTCGGTTGGCGGTCCTTTCGTCGTCAACACGGGCAAGCACACGGCTCGTTCTGCCAATGACAAATTTGTAGTACGCCATTCTGATTCAGAAAACAACATCTGGTGGGGCACATACAATCGTCCGTTTTCCATCGAAAAATTTGATGCAATCTACGATCGTCTGCTGGGTTATTTGCAGGGACGCGATGTTTTCGTGCAAGATGCCTACGCGGGCGCAGATGAAGATTATCGGCTGCCTGTCCGTTTCGTAACGGAACTTGCCTGGCATAGTATGTTCATTCGTAATATGTTCATCCTGCCACAGTCGCTGGAGGAATACAAACGTTTTGTCCCTGAGTTTACGATCATCGCCGCGCCAGGTTTCAAAGCGATCCCTTCTATTGATAACACCTATAGTGAAACGTTTATCATTTTGAACATAGAGAGAAAACTTGCCATTATTGGCAACACAGCTTATGCAGGGGAGATGAAGAAAACTGTATTCACATTGTTGAATTACCTCCTGCCATTGCAAGGTGTGCTTTCAATGCACTGCTCGGCAAATGTCAGTCCTGATAATCCGAACGATGTGGCGCTGTTCTTTGGTTTGAGCGGCACCGGCAAAACGACTCTTTCTGCCGATCCGACTCGCCGCCTGATTGGGGATGATGAGCATGGCTGGAGCGACAACGGTGTGTTCAACTTTGAAGGTGGATGCTACGCTAAAGTGATCGGTCTCTCTGAATCGGCTGAGCCTGAGATTTATGCGACAACCAAACGATTTGGGACGATCCTCGAGAACGTTCCATTTGACCCGGTGACTCGCCTCATTGACCTGGACGATGACTCAATCACGGAGAATACGCGCGCCTCTTATCCATTGGAATTTATCGCCAATGCAAATGGAGTCATGCCGCCGATCGCACAGCTAAGCCCTAATCAGGCACTGTATCAATTCATTTCAGGCTATACTGCTAAGGTGGCTGGTACTGAGGTCGGTTTGGGGAAAGAACCTGCAATTACTTTCTCGGCTTGTTTCGGTGGTCCATTCATGGTACATCATCCATCTAAATACGCAGAGTTGCTTAAGCGCAAGATCGAACGTTACGGGGTCAAATGCTGGTTGGTCAATACCGGTTGGGTAGGTGGACCCTATGGCGTTGGCAAACGCATTTCCATTCGCCATACGCGCGCGCTGTTAAATGCTGCATTGAATGGCAAACTCGATGATGTGAACTACGCTAAAGATCCCATCTTCGGTTTTGAAGTTCCAATGGAATGCCCGGATGTGCCTGATGAAGTGCTTTCTCCATCTTCTTCATGGGGAGACCAAAAAGAATATGACAGACGTTATAAGGATCTAGCCATGCGCTTCAAAGAGAATTTTGCCAAGTTTGCAGATAATACTCCATCCGAAGTCGTGGAAGCTGGACCACGAGTCTGAACGAATAGATTACACCCTTGCCTATCAATCGTTACTATCGTCACTCTTTCTGTTATACCTCGGTAAGACTTTTTACGAATCAAATTTCTTCACAAACAAGGAGAATTGATCATGTCAACCGAAGAGAACAAAGCCATCTTTCGCAGATTTGTCCAAGAAGTGATGAACCAGGGAAATCTCTCAACAATTGACGAGCTGTTTGCTCCCGAATTCATCGGCCACGTGGGACTTCCACCTGTTCCACCGATGACTCGTGAAGGTGTCAAAGCACTCTTCTCAATGTATCATAATGCCTTCACCGGTTTTCACGCCACAATTGAACAACTGATCGCAGAGGATGATAAAGTGGTTGGTCTCCTCATTGCAACTGGGATTCATACGGGCAATTTTTTAGGGATTCCTGTGACTGGAAAGCAAGTTAGCTTTCGTACAATGGATATCTTCCGCCTCGTTGATGGCAAAATTGTGGAGCATTGGGCAATGCCAGACCAATACGATCTGCGAAAGCAATTGGGAGCGATTCCTCCGATAGGGAAGTGATCTGAGAGAAGAGAAAATAATGATAGGCTTAAGCACTCGTGTACACGCTTATGCGCGCCCGGAAGTCAAAGAGGCGCTGCTTGAGTTTTTCACTCATATCTTTGAAGCGGAAGTAATTTCGATGCCGGGAACATCAATTGTTGCATTCCGATTCCCCGATAACTCTTCCTATAGTGTTGAATTCACAGAGGATACGCTGGATGAGCAGCAAGCTCGCCGAGGAGCCTGGCTCGAAGTGAAAACTGACGACCCGGAAGCTCTGAAAACCAAGGTTCTTGAGGCAGGCCTGCCCCAAGTCGAATATGTGACCGGACGCTTCTATTTCCAGGCGCCAGGTGGGCAAGTATGGGGAATCCTCCCAAAGCGCTAATGTAATGTTAGTAATTACAAAAAGTAACAGAGGGTGAGCGCGGAACTTTTTCATAGTCTATATCGTCGCTGGAGAAAACATTTGATTGGAGAAAAACTGTGAAAAAGTACTTAATTACTCTGACGCTAATTTGTTTGGCGATATCTGCCTGTACTGCTAAAAGTGAACAGTCTTCCGCCTCTCTGGTTGGCTCCTGGAAGTTGACCTCTTATGGCCCATCCAACTCTCCGACTCCTGCGGTTAGTGACGTGGAAGCAGGAATTACCCTTAACGAAGACGGAACAGTAACTGGCAACTCAGGCTGTAATGGATTTGGCGGTAACTACAAAGTTGAAGGCGACCAGATTACGTTTGATCAAATCGTTTCAACGTTGATGGCTTGTGATGATCCACGCATGGCGCAGGAAGATGTTGTCCATCAGGTGTTGACGGATACAGCTAGTTTTAAGATTGAAGGAAATACACTGACGCTCACGAATAATGATATGCTGCTTGTTTTAGTGCGTTAGAGTCCATCTGTAAGAAGAAAAATGCGATGGCTGAAGTACGCCGGGATCAATACAGAGCATTCCGTTTACTATCGAGTTGCTCATCTCGCTCTCTACTAAAACCTAACAAAAAGCCCAGCTTGATTGCTGAGCTTTTTGTTATGGTATATAAATCCTGTCTTTTACTCTTTCATTGCTCTCATTTCACCAAGAAGTCTTTTCACGACATTCCAAGCCATCTCTGCGTTCTCGCGAGACACTTCAATAGTTTTTCTCTGTTCAACACCTGGATGCACTAAGTTTCTAAAACCTCGTATGCCATGTCCCCAATGATATAAATTATCACTAATAATCCTTTCCTCACGGGCTACATCAAGCAGCCTGTCCAAACTCCAGCGTAATAGTACTTTATCTATGGATAATATAGTTTTACCTTCTCTTTTCAAAATTCGCTCCAACGCACGAACGGCTTCTTCTTCTCGCGAAAGTAGTTTGTCCAAAAGGATAGCCTCAGCAATGCTTCCACAAAGAATCAGCGCTGACTTATATGACTTTGTCACTAATGCAATAACTGTTTCATATAAGTCCCGCTTGAGCATTACCGATAGTTCTTTTGAAACAATCGAATTCAAACTTTCTTGGAGCATAGAGTTATATCCGTATTGCTTGTCAAGATTCTTCGATAACATTTCTTTTGCTAGATCGGATATAGTTTCCCGTTCTTTTGCGATTTCTAAATCTAATAACAAGTAAGGAACTAAAATGGGATTAAAACGAAACAATCTGCCATCAAACTTTATGGCGGTGTCAGAAATCTCTTCAAAATATTTTTTATTTATAAAGTAATCTATGTTTATCTCTGCATCTGTAAATTCCGACCCGATAAATTTAAATTCGCCAAGGTTTTCTTCATTAAAGAAAACTAAATCGTCATCCGTTTTAGATGAGTAAAGTTTCGCGAGAAAAAATCTTGTGCGTTCCTGTTCTTGTTGATATAAGTCAATAGCCCGCTGATAAGCACGTTTTTTTTCATTTTCCTTTTGCAAACGTTCAATAACTCTTTTATGGTTTGTTTTCGCGGTATCAAGAGCGGGACTCCACTCAAGTGCTAATTGAAGAAGACGCTCTGCCTCAACAAGATTTCCGTCTTTCTCTTCAAGTAACGCCAAATTGTTTGCAAAAGCAGAATTGTTGCCTTTCTGTTCCAAGTATGTCCTATAATAATTTTTTGCTAGATCTTCTTTGCCAATTTGTACATAAGAATAAGCAACATTAAAGACAGAGTCAGTCTCCATGATTTGATTAAAATTAAATTTCTCCACCAGCTTGATCACTTCCATGAATTTTCCCTTTGAAAAGAAAAAGGAAATAAGTTGTTCAATAGTTTTTCTCACTGGTTTGACAGCGTATCCGCCCACTAAGTGTTTTTCCATCAAAGCAAGTAGTTTTTCAAACTGCTTTTGATTTTTACTGATGCCTTCCAAAACATTTTCTTGGATTGCGGGTGGACTCTCTTTATATGCCGTGTATTCAAGATAATAATCAACTGCATTTATCCACTCACCCAAATCTGCTGATACACTATACAGATCCCAAAGAACAGATATCGGCACTGTGTCTGATTCAGACCTAAACATTAACAGATCATCACGCACTTCTCGTAATTCATCTGTTGATAAATCTGTACCCATATAGCCAGAATATTTATAGGCGGAATAAAAATATTTTGCTTTTAGAAACACATAGGGTGATGTAGATGCTGAGATTACTCTTTTTAGCATTTCTAAATAATGCTCTTCCATTCGCAGGGATAGCCAAATGCCAGTCTCTAATATCAGGGGTGAACGGAAACGATCTTCAGAGTTAACAGGCATTTCCTCGAAAGTTTTTTCACCCTCTTTAACTTTTGAAGAATTAAAATACACAGATGTTAGCAGTATATGACCATTGTAATTAAGCGAGTTTCCAATGTCTTCCTCAATAACTTTCAAAAGGATTTTCTCAGCATTTTGATAATCTCCTGATAAATAATTCAGCAATCCTTCAATAGTCTCTTCAACAATTCCCCTTATGCCATCTTGCCTTTCAACAGTTCTAATCACTTTAAGAGCATCCTCGTAACGCTCAAGATAATAATATGCAAAAGCCTTAACCCAAGCCCCATCATCAATTGTTATTCCTTTAGCTTCTGCTTTTTCAATGGTTTCAATACACTTTAAATAATCTTCATTGTGATATAACTGCCTGCACAAATCGAACCATAAATCCACATTATCAGGATGTCTTGAAATGCCATGTTGAAGGATGTATACAGATCTTGAGTCATGTTCAGCATATGCTAAAGCTTGAAAGGCTTCCGCAGGTGGATTTTCACTAGTTACAGCTGCCTTATAATACTTAAGTGCCTCCTCATGATCTCTTCTCTCATTTTCTCTATTGGCAAGTACTTTCCCAATGCGGAGATTAACCCATGCCTTTTTTCTACTTAATGGAAGCAGCTTTAACAGTATATCTTTTGCTTCCACAAATCTTTTTTGCCATTCTCGAATAAAAGCCAGTAAAGAAAGAGCATCAGTGTTTTGATCATCAACTTCTAGAATCTCACTAATCAAGGTCTCTGATTCCGCCTCCTTACTTTCAAGAAACAAAACTCGTGCTAACGTAACTTTAGCTTTAAGATCGTCTAGATTTTGAAGCAACCATTCCCGCGCCTTTTCCTCTGCCTCATCGAATTTGTTGTCCTTTAATAAATCTTCTGTGTCGTTTATGTAGTCATCCATAGATTCCTCATTTCTCCCCCCGCAAATGATTAGGGAGCTTTCTTTGTATCAAATTTCTTATAATTAATTATAGCAAACGTTTCGCTATAATTAGCATAATGAAATCCTTACGGACTAGCAAGCATAAAAGAATCTCAATTCATCGGCACTCTCATGCTATCACACCCAGATTTACGACCGATCAGTAATTGAGAAAGCGACTGCACTCGCAGTCGCTTCTTCTTTCACTCCATTGCCAGCACATGCCGCGCGATGACTATTCTTTGAATCTCGCTGGTCCCTTCGCCGATGGTCATCAAGCGTGCATCGCGGTAAATCCGCTCGACGGGATAGTTACTTGAGTAGCCATATCCGCCATGGATTTGAATCGCGTTACGGCAAACGCGTTCTGCCATTTCGGTTGCGAACATCTTTGCCATCGCGGCTTCTTTGTTATAAAGACGCTTTTGTTCTTTGAGCCAGGCAGCTTTATAGAGCATGTTGCGCGCGATCTCGATCTCGGTCGCGGCGTCTGCCAGCATCCACTGGATGGCTTGTTGCTCCGCGATGGCTTTGCCAAAGGCTTTGCGTTCTCTTGCGTAATTCACTGCATATTCAAACGCAGCTTGTGCTAATCCGATTGAAATTGCGCCGATGCCAATCCGTCCACCATCGAGTGTTGCGAGGGTTTGCTGTAATCCCTTGCCTTCTTCACCAATTAAATAATCAAGTGGGACGCGCACCTCTTCATACGTCACGGCATGAGTGGGAGAGCCGTGGAGGCCCATTTTCTTTTCGGCGGGTCCGATCTTGAGCCCCGGTGTATTCGTTGGGACGAGGATTTGGCTCAATGAACGGGAGCCGCCCGCAGCGTCCGTGCGAACGAGGGTGATGATATATTCCGCGATAGACGCGTTCGTGCACCACATCTTCGCGCCGTTGATAAGCCATTCCTTTCCCTCTTTCACCGCCTTGGTCACGACTCCGCCCTGTAAATCGGAACCAGCTCCCGGCTCTGTCAGAGCGAGCGCGGCAAGTTTGTTCTGTCCACTGGCAACGAGCGGAAGCCATTTCTGTTTCAGTTCTTCGCTTCCGTATAAAACAATAGGAGTAGTGCCAAGTCCGTTATGGGCAGCGATCGCCAACGCAGTCGAGCCACATCCCCAGCCAATTTCTTCAAGCGCAATTGCCGCGCTGACCGCATCCACGCCTGCGCCGCCGTATTCTTCCGGGATGTTCAAACCGAGCAGCCCAAGCGGACCCATCTTGCGCGCCGCAGTCCAATTGAATTCACTGGTCACGTCTACTTCATGCGCTTTGGGTTGGACTTCTTTCGCGACGAAATCATGAACGGTTTTTTGCCAAATCTTTTGTTCATTTGTTAAGTCAAAATCCATTCGTCATCCTCACTCATAAAAATTAGATTGTAATTACTTTATCAGCTTTCATTTGTGCTTCAAGGATATCACTCATGCCACCCACAATTCCCACTTGTACTTTGGTCGTTAATTCATAATAATTTCAACACGTAGAGCAAATGATCAATCGGACGCCTTGGCTTTCGAGATTACGCATACCGAACAATAATTGTTGTAATTTTTCGTCAGCTTTTCCCATGCCGTTATTCGTTACAAGAATAACAGTATCCTTCATGTTCACTCCTTCGTTTTATTGTATTCATCCAGAAGTTGATGCGCTTCCTTAGCTTGTTCTTTTGCGACAAACAATTGCACGCGTCCTAGCCCATCAATAGTGACAGGATAGACGTGATGTCCAACGGATTCTTGAAAAAGTTCAATCTCAATGCCTGCTGCTTCGAGGTAGCTTTTGATAAATTCCGCCTCAAGGCGCCCCTGGACTTCGGTGAGCAGTTCCCATTTGAGTTCGCCCATTACAGCCTCCATGTAGATAACCTTGCGAAGGTTTCACTATAGATAGGGATTAAGGAACCACAAACCTTCGCAAGGTTGAATTTTAACTAGTTACCATCTCCATGTGATGATGAACAGGATCGTCCACAACGTACTCACGACCAATTGACGAGTGCCAATGCGGATGGGCTTCCATTTGATCGCGGGATGGAAGATGCCCCACAGCGTCTCGCTCCATTGTACCAAGTATGGGAGGAAGACAAAGCGCGGCAAAATGGAGAGCAACCCCAGTAACAATGTCAAAACCAGATTGAAAGACGTATACAAGACAGCACGGAATCCCATTTTCCAGCGTTCGCGTTGTGTGGGAACTTCAGCCAGCTCCCGCTGCTCAAGCCGTAAATAGGCGTAGACGATGCTCGCAGCCGTTTGAATCCAGACCA
>WNFZ01005483.1_pt1 | contig 17979 bp, 24 predicted proteins | sample 5400081 | NCBI WGS metagenome assembly WNFZ01 (sample SAMN13153365, study PRJNA577476) | soil metagenome | isolation source: 80 cm soil or saprolite under grassland replicate 1 | place: USA:California | collected 2016-06-15 | reverse complement strand
GTGATTGCTGTTTTTCAGGCGCCAACACGCACGACAATCGCTCCCCGACTTAATCTTTCTACACTGGAGCAGAACTATGCCGAAAATGACTTCTTCTGAATGCCGAGAGTTTCTTTCCGCAGGCCGTCATACGGCCAAGCTTGCGACCGTGCGCCAGGACGGACGCCCACACCTCGTTCCTGTCTGGTTCGACCTGGACGGCGACGACATCGTCTTCACCACCGGGGAGAAGTCGGTGAAAGCTACGAACATTCGACGTGATCCGAGGGTATGTATATGCGTTGATGACGAGGCGGCGCCATTCGCTTTTGTACAGATCGAGGGGAGAGCCGAAACATCGACAGATCCAGAGGATTTAAAATACTGGGCTACACGGATAGCCGGGCGGTATATGGGCGCCGATCAGGCCGAAGCTTACGGCCGGCGGAATAGCGGCCCGGGCGAATTGCTTGTGCGGGTGAAGCCGGTCAAGATCACCGGGGAGAAAGATGTCGCGGGCTGGTAACAGACTCGATCAGTTCGCTTCATGCGCCGCCTGTTAGAAATCGGGACTCGGTTAGGTCCAGTTCACGTTCAATCTGGCGGAGCAAATCGTCGTTGATACGTCCCTCGTTGCGAAGTCGAATGGCGGTTCGCCGTTCGACTTGGATGAGTTCGCGCGACAGTTCGACAAAGCGCCTGTAGCTCGCGGAACGGACGTCGGCTTCTTCTTCCGTCAGGATCGCCAGGCGGTCGCGGTAATGAAGTTCCAAGTCGTCGAAAACTTCGGCGAAGTCGGCCCTTGCGCTCTCGCGGACTTCATTCAGGCGCCGGAGCGCCGTTTCCAGAATCACGCGCCGCGCCTCTTCCTCTTCAATGTTTCGGCCCGAGGCGCCGGCCAGACCGAGCGCTCGGATCAGCGGCGGCAGAGTGAGTCCTTGAAGGACGAGCGTCACCAGGATGACGCTGAATGCGAGAAAGATGATCAACTGACGCTGCGCGAACGGAGCGCCGTTAGCCAGCGTGTGCGGCAGCGCGATCGCGGCCGCGAGCGAGATGACGCCGCGCATGCCGGTCCAACCGACGACGAAGATTTGTCGCGCCGGCGGCAGCCGCTCCCTCTGGCGCAGTACGCGCCTGCGTATGAAGTAAGACAGGCGCGCGCCGGGAAACGCCCAGATCAGGCGCAGCAGGATGAGAAACGCGCTGAAGAAGGCGCCATACATCAGCAGTTCGCGCAGATTATGATCCCGGGCGCCCTCCAGGACGTAGGGAAGTTGTAGTCCGAGGAATATGAACACCAGTCCGTTGAGGATGAAAGTCAGAGAATCCCAAACCGCATTTACCTGCAAACGCACGCCCGGCGAAAAAAAGCCCGAGCTTCTGCGGCTGAGATAAAGTCCACAGGCCACGACCGCCAGCACCCCGGATGCGCGGATCGAATCGGCGGCGAGGTAGGCCGCGTAAGGAGTCAGGAAGCTAAGGGCGATCTCTATCGGAGCGTCGTCGATACGGCGCTCGATCCAGTTGACGATCACTCCGATCAACAACCCGACCACGAGGCCGACCGCTGCCAGGTAGGCAAGGCGGAGGAGTCCGGAGACGACGGTCGGCGCCTGTCCTCGGACGAGCATGGCGACGCCGAATTCGAGCGCGAGCAGGGCGCTGGCGTCATTTACCAGGCTCTCGCCTTCGAGGGTATCGACGATCCGCTTTGGTAGTCCCATGCGTCTGGCAATCGATGTGGCGGCGATGGCGTCAGTGGGGGCCACTACTGCGCCGAGAGCAAAACCCGTGCGCCAGTCAAAACCAGGGAGGAACCGTTGCGCCATTTCGGCTACGCCGAGCACGGTGAAGGTAACCAGACCGAAGGCCAGAGAAGAGATGCTGACCAGGTTGTAGGAAAACTCACGCCAGGGAACTCGCCACGCGGCGGAGTAGAGAAGCGGCGGCAAAACCACGAAAAAAATGATGTCAGGGTTCAGTGTGATTCTCGGAATCCCGGGGACGAAGCCGAGCAATAATCCCGCGATCACGAGAACGATCGGATACGGAGTCTTTAGTTTGCACGCCAAGGCCCCAAACGCCGCGACGAAGAGCAGCAGAAGCAGGAAGACTATCTCAATCTTATGAACGCCGCCGTCTTGCATGCGTCAACGATCACCTACGCAGTGGGGCGTTTCCATCGGGACGGCGTGAGCCGAGAATCGCGCCGGCGCGATATTCCGACGCCTCGTGGAATACCGGTATTCCAACCTACTTACCCGGCGTTGAAACGCCGGGCTAAATTCAAATGCCGCTGCCGCGGCATAGGATCTGATCGTCCACAGAAATGCCAACAAACTCAGTCTACGGACTACTCATCCCTATTTGACAACCGGTTTTAACCTTAACGACTTTTTCTCACGCCCGTCTGTCCGCTAGTGCGCAGACGGGAGAGAGCAGTACTCGCAAACTTACCCTCCCGCCTAAACCTCGATTCCCGTCACATCAACTGCGAGAGCGATCAGTTTTTCATTCAGCTTGCTCTGTTTCCGCGTAGATCTCCGCCACGATGGCGGCCATCAGCAGATCCGCCGCCAGCAGTTCCGCGCCGCAGCGATGCATCTCGCCGAGCAATGCTTTTCCCTCATCGCTCACCCAGCTCACCTCCGTCAGGTCAATGCGGATGGCCGCCCCTTCGCCGGCTTGCTCCCAGCAATTCCGAAGTTCGTTCACCCAGGCGCCGGCCAACCTTCCTTCTAACTTGAATGTCGTGACTCCGGCGCCGTTATTTTTTGTGATCTTTAGCATAGTGTTTCATTACTGCTGCCTTTCGCTTCCACTATTGCCATAGGCGCTGGAAATGGCCAGTCCCAGAACGACTGCGCAGAAACCAATGAATAGAAGCATGAAAAGCACGATTACGAATTCCATGATTTCTCTCCGTTCTCCTTTCTTTGATCAGCGCTGCAGATCAGTTTCGCAGCTTATTCAATCCATTCAGCGCCGCGACCTTGTAGGCCTCGGCGAGCGTCGGGTAGTTGAACACCGTGTCACGGAAGTACTCGATCGTCGCGCCCGTGTTCATAATCGCTTGTCCGATGTGAACGAGCTCCGTCGCCCCCTCGCCGATGATGTGGATGCCTAGCAGCTTCAGATCCCTCGGATCAAACAGGAGCTTCAACCTCCCAGTCTGGTCGCCGAGAATCTGCCCTCTCGCCAGTTCCTCATACCTGGCGATCCCGACCTCGTAAGGAATCTTTTCCTCCGTCAATTGCCGCTCGGTTTTCCCGATCATGGAAATTTCCGGAATGGTGTAGACGCCATAAGGCAAGGGGGACGCGGAGTTGGTCGAATGCGCGCCGAACATATGACAGGCCGCCAAACGACCCTGTTCCATCGAGGTCGCCGCCAGCGCCGGAAATCCGATGACATCCCCCGCGGCATAGATGTGTGGGATTGCGGTTTGGAAATGCTCGTTGACGCCGATCCTGCCGCGCTTGTCAATCGGGACGCCGGCGGCTTCCAGGTTCAGCAGATCGGCGTTCGATTGTCTGCCCACGGCGTACAACAGCGCCGTGCCGGCGACGGTCTTTCCGCTCTCGAGCGTGGCGACTACGGCCCCGCGAGAATCCTTTTCCACCGAGAGTACTTTTTCCCCGAGGCGGAAGATGACCCCGAGGTCCCGCAAGTGATATTGCAACTGCTCGACGATCTCGCGGTCCACGAAGTCGAGCATCTCCGCCCGCTGCTCGATGATCGTCACCCGAACCTCCAGCGCCGCGCACATCGAGGCGTACTCGATTCCGATCACGCCCGCGCCGACCACGATCAGGTCTTTCGGTATCTCCGCGAGGCTCTCCAACTCGCCCGCGTCAATGACCGTCTGGCCGTCGAAGGGGATCATCGGATCGCGCGCCGGCCGTGTGCCGCAGGCGATGAGAATCTTTTCGGCGCTTAACAGGGCGTCGCCGGCGTCGGTCGGCGCCACGATCGTGTGGGGATCCAGAAAGCAGGCGCTGCCTTGAATGACCGTGACCTCGTTTCTGCGGAATTGATGCCGGACCACTTCCAATTCGCGTTCCAGGACAGTGCGTACGCGAGCGGACAGGTCTTCTTTGCTTACCCTTTCCTTCAGCGAATAACCGCTTCCGTAGAAAGCGCGCTGGCGGAATCCGGTCATGTACATGACCGCTTCTCTCATCGTCTTGCTCGGAATGGTGCCCGTGTGAAGGGAGACTCCGCCAAGCATCCCCTTGCGATCAACGACCGCCACCTTCTTGCCGAGTTTCGCCGCGGCGATGGCGCCTTTCTGTCCAGCAGGGCCACTGCCGATCACGACCAGGTCATAAGTTGCTTTATCCATTGCTTACCTCGATTTCCTCCATGACGACTTCATCATCGCCGGCAATAACTATCCCGCCACAAGCCAAACGCCCGTAGAATCAGAGCGCTGCCCAGGGCGGCGTAAAATAGCGCATAACAATTGACTAAAACCATGACGATCATCCGCTCCACCCTACCCCTTCTTGAGACTGAGGCGGAATTGGCCTGTCGTCTCCTCGAACTTCCTGATCTCCATCCATATGCTCGCCGACGGCAGCCCACTTCACAAGCTTCAGGTCAAGCACGAAGATGGCGTAGATCACCGGGACCAACAGCAAGGTCACAAAGGTGGCGACGCTCAGGCCGCCGATCTGCGCGTAGCACATCGGCTCCCACAGCGGCCCGCCGTGCGACGCCAGCGGGAAGAGCGCGAACACCGTGGCGCCGACCGTGATCATCACCGGCCGCAGCCGCATAATCCCCGCGTCCAGCAGCGCCGCCGAGCGCCACTCCCAGAAGCCGATCAGCGAAACGATGACCACCAGGATCACGGCCTCGTACAGGCTGTTCATAAACAGGTCTATGTTCTCTCGCACCTGCAGCGGCTGGTCGGAGGTGCGCGCCATCACCAAATCTTCGGGCAGACGTTTTTTCAAATCCGCGAGCGTGGCGTCGATGGCCGCGCCGAACTCGGCGATCTGTTCGCCGGAGCGCATCTGCGCGGACAGCGTGACGGCGCGCGTGCGGCGCCACACGCCTTGCGCGTCGCGCCAGTTGTAGTAATTCAGAAAGCGCGCCGGGCTTTCGTAGCTGCGCACTACATCCGCCAGATCGCGCAGGTAGACCGGCGCCCCGTTATCCGAGGTCGCCAGCGCCACCTCGCCGATCTCTTTCTCACTTTTGAATTCGCCGGTCGGGTCGATCGAAAGGTTTTTGCCCCCGGCCTGGAGCTGCCCGCCAGGCAGCGTGATGTTGCGCGCGCTCAAGATGTCGGGCAGCTTTGCGTTCCGGATGCCATACGCCGCGAGCCGTTCCTGCGAATAGTAAAGAAAGACTCTCTCCTCAAGCAGCCCGGTGCGCGAGACTTTGGAAACCATGGGAAGGGTCTTGATGGTCTTCTCGATCAGGTCGGTGAATTGATCCATCTCCCGGTAACTGTACTTGTCGCCCGCCACCGCCGCGAGCCTCTCTCGCGTCTCGCGCGGATCGTGGATTACCGCGATCGGCCACGAATCGGGATGGAATTCGGCGGCCTGCAATCGCTCGCGCACGAACGTCTCCGCCGCCTTGAGCAAAGTGGCGTCATCCACACCGACCGCCGCGTCCACCCCTATGAACCCGGAGCCTTCGAGCGGACGAGCGTCGCCGATCACGTTTTGCTCGCGCAGGTATTCGACAAATAGATCGCGATGCTTGCGCGCCGGTTGCAAATCGTTCCCGGCAATGGATTGCGGCAGGCAGGCGATTAACGCGGCCCGGCCCGGAGCGTTTTCGCCTGAAGGCGGGGCGTCGAACGGCGTTTGCGCGCGCGCTTTCTCGATGACCGATTGAATCGCTTTCGCGCGCAGTTCGACCTCGAGGTCGCCGGCCTTCGGACTCGCGACTGTGAGCATCAGCGCCGCCGTGTCGCCGAAGTCCTTGATGAAATTGATCGGCCCCGCGCCCTCGGGCAGGTCATGGATGCTATCCAGTTTGAGTTTTATGTCGTCGAGTTCCTTGCCAGTCTCTTTCAGGTTTTCATCCAGTTCGAGATAGACCACCGACAAGCCGGTGCGTGAGATGGATTCGATCTTCGTCACCTTGGCGTTCGCCGCCATCTGCGTTTCGATCTTTTTGGTGACGAGCTGTTCGATCTTCTCCGCGCTCGCCCCGCGCCATGGGGTGAGCGCGACCGCTATCTTCACCTGAACCTCTGGGTCCTTGCGCTGCGGCATGCTCAGGTAGCCGTAAACGCCCCACACGCAGGTGGCGATGAGCAACACCCAGGCCACGTGCCGCGTCTCGACGAAGAAGCGGGCGGTGTTATGTGTTTTGTTGATGATCTCGGTGTCCTGCGGAGCCCTTAGTTACTCCAATATCGGGGAAAACAAGCGCTTTTCGTATATGCTTCTGGTTTCTCTCAATGTTCGGAGGACCGAGAACTCCGCAGGTTGGACAACCTACGGTACATTTCTCGTTGTAGTACTAGACCGGTTTTCAAATGTGTGTACGGGGCGGCAAGCGGTACGATACCGGGAGCGATAGCGACCCACGCGTCATAGAAAGCGCCTTCTCCGCAAGCAGCCGGTCGCTACCGCTCCCGGTAGCGTACTAGAGGCGCCGCGCCTCCACCCTCGTCGCTACCGCTCCCTCAACAAAGTTTGGCGATCGCCTTCGCCGCGACATAAGCGTCCATGCGCAGGCCGCGAACGCTGATCGCTGCTTCCGGCCTGTCAATCGGCGCTTGATCGCCCCATTCAATGGCGGCCAGTTCACGATCGAGTTTATCTTCCGTGATTTCCAATATCGCGCTCATCGTTTTTCCCTCGCTCCTTCCTCGGCAAAATTCGCCGACGGACACCCGATCAAATAAGTCACCGGGATGGGTGATCTTGGGTGTTTCTCTTCTCCAGATTCCCAGAGATAACCCCCGTCGCCCAACCCATTCGTCAGGCGCCGCAATTCTGCGGGCGAATAAGTGCGCAGGCACGAGACGACGCCATCCCACAACACGATCAGAGGCGCGAGCGGCAAAGCGTATGTCCAGAACAACCGCGACCAGCGGAAAGGCCGGATCAACGGCGTTACCAGCAATACGATCAACGGCGTCAAAAACATCAGCAGTATCGCGAGAGGCTTTCGCGCAGTCGCTTCAAACACGCCGATGCCTTGTCGCTGTTGCGCAGCGTCATTGAGAATCGCGCGCGCCTCTTCAGGCTTGAAGTGATGAAACGAAGAGAAAAAGGTGCGAAACCCCTTCAACTCACGCGGAACTCCGTTGGCGTTGACCGGCTTTGAATAAAAAGTGAGCTTGCCGCCGCTCTCGGTCTGCGCCAGCCTGAAGGCGGCAAGGTTCGGGTATTTGTCGGTGAGGCAAACTTCGATCGGAAAACTCGCCGTCGCAAATTCCCGATGCAAGCGCCGCCACGGGCCCCCGCCGCCAGAACACAGGTCAACGATTCGCGTCGCGCGCGCGCGCAAGACTGATTGTTTGAGCCGCTCGACAATGCCGCCGTAAGGATTACCGCTCTCAATCGCGAATTGCAGATAATCCGTCAGCGCATCGCGCAAAGAGGCCGGACACCAGGGTTGTTCGTGTATTTCGATCAGGTGCATACGTCGCATTGAGCGCTCCTTGTCGAGTTATATCCGATTGGTCGCCACCCACTTGTCGCCTTCGACCAACACTTCGCCGTCGGCGGGCATGCCCGGTTTGGCGAAACCTTGCGAATTAGTGAGTTGCATCTTCACGCCGACCACCTGTTTGACCCGGTCATCGCGGTAGTAAGTGTTTTCAGGCGTAAACGAAGCCTGTGGATCAATGCGCGCGACGACGGCTTCGAGCGGCTGTTTCGGATTCGAGTCGAGATAAACCCGGGCCGACTGACCGGCGCGCACACGTCCGATCTCGCCTTCTGGAATAAAGGCCCGCAAATAAACGTTGCTCAGGTTGACTATAGTCATTATCGGAGTTCCAGGCGAGACGACTTCACCGGGTTCGGCGGAGCGAGTCGCGACCGTGCCGTCGAACGGGGCGACGATCTGCAGATCGCTGCGATTGGCCTCTGCCTCTTGCAACTGCGCGCGGGCGCGGCCGGCTTCGGCCTCGGCCGATTGCACGTCGGCCTGCGCCTGTCTGATCTGCTGTTCGATGGCCGCGGCCTGCGCGGCGCGAATCGCCGGGTTGTCGAGATTGGCTTTGGCGGCGAGAAATCCGCCGCGCGCGGCCTCGACCTGTTTTCGCGCCGCCTGGACGACGGCTTTGTGCGCTTCGGCGGCGGCTCGCGCCTGCTCGCCTTCGCGCGCCGGGGAATCGCCCTGTTCCGCCAGCGTGGTGAACCGTTCAGCGTCGGCCCGCGCCTGTTTGTAATCGGCCTCGGCCCGGGCCAGCGACGCTTCGGCCGCCGCGATGTGCGCTTGGGCCTGAATGATTTCGCGCGGCGTGTTTGACTCGCGCAGAAAGAACCACCAGATCGTGGCGCCTGTAATGAGCAGAATGGCGACGACGGCGCGAAACGCGCAGCAGCTTCGGTTGCAACTCAAACGGGATGTCGCCGACTTCATCCAGAAACAGCGTGCCTTTGTGCGCCAGCTCGAATCGCCCGACGCGTTGCGCGATCGCGCCGGTGAACGCGCCCTTCTCGTGACCGAACAGTTCGCTTTCGAGCAGCCCCGTCGGTATGGCCGCGCAATTGATTTTGACCAGCGTGCGTTCGTTGCGCCCGCTCAGGGAATGGATCGCGCGGGCGATCAGTTCCTTGCCCGTGCCCGTCTCACCGCGGATCAAAACGGTGGAATCGGTTGGCGCCACAGTTTCGACTTGTTTGAGAATGCGTTTGAACAACTGGCTTGCGCCGATCAACTCCTCGAAGTTGTGTTCGGTACGGATTTCGTCTTCGAGGTAGAGTTTTTCGCTGGCGAGCTTGTTCTTGAGCGCGTCTATTTCGCGGTAAGCCAGCGCATTTTCAACCGCGATGGCGATCTGCCCGGCGATCTGTAGGAACAACTCCCCGTCGTCCGGTGTAAAGACGGCCTCTCTTTTGCTGGCGATAGTCATGACGCCGATCACGCGGTTGTGACGAAGCAGCGGCGCCGTACAGCTCGATCTCAACCCCTGTTCGACGGAGCGCCTGACCATTTCTGGAGAAAACTTCTGCGCGTCGCCCGGCCCGATGATCACCGCTCGCTTCGTGGTGACGGCCAGTTCGGCGGGAGTTCCTTCGATCGGCGTCACCATCCCTTCCTCAAATAGGTTCAGACCATCTGCGCTGTCTATCGCGTAAGCGCCCAGCTCTTTCTTCTGCTCATCTTAAAGTCCCAAAACGGCGAAATCGTGTTGAAACACCTGGCGGAGACTGGCGGAGACTGCGCGAAATAGCGTGGGCGGATCGAGCGCGGAGGCGATGGCGTTGTTCAGATTGAGAAGCAGTCGCAAGTGTTCGGACTGGCGTTTCGCCTGTTCCTCGGCCTTACGCGCCCGCTCGAAGTTCAGCGCGTTCGCCCCCATTTGTTGAACTGAGGAAAGCGGGTTTCCCGCGCTGCGTCCTGAATAATCAACGGCTCCTGCGTTTTCCAGGCCCAGCCGCTGGGGGCGTCATCAACCGGCATTTCAGCGGGACCGACCAGCCCATCGGGCTGAGGCGGTTCAAGCATGTGAATGCGCATGACGTCCCGCGCCGGATCGTAGAGCAGTGTCGAGACCCAGTCGAAATCAACCACTGCGCGCAGGTGCTGCGCCAGGTTGCGGAAAAGCGAGGCAAGGTCGCGATTCGAAGCTATGGCTTCTGAAATCTCCAGCAGCGTCTGATACTGCTGGATCCTCACTTTATCGCTTTGCAGCTGAGTCTCCAGGCTCATATGATCCTTTCGGATGAAATGTTGATTGGTATAGCGCCGGGAAAGGCGGGCGCATCATAGCACACGCGAATCGATCAAGCGCCAATTCCATATCCGCCGTCAATGGCGGCGTCAAACAGGCTGATCTGCCGCCGATCTTCGGTCCACGGGGCATAGCTTCTGAGGTTTACGACATGTCACTCGTCAATCGAGTTCATCCAGCGTCAGCTTGAAACTCGGCGCGAACGTGTCCATGAAGTATTGGGTCTCCGGAAGATTGAGCGCTTCGATAGTGGCTCTGATCGCCCTCTCCGCCTTCGCGAATTCCTGATTGCCCGCGCCGATCTCCTCCAGACACTTGATGTAAGCGCAAAGCTTGTCCGCCGCCTTCACCAATTCCCAAGACTCGCGGTCGGCGTTTTCGGCGATGAAAAGCGCCCGGTAATCCTCTTTCAGGGCGTCGGGGACCATGCCGAATAGCTTCTTCGCCGCCGCGGATTCGATCTCTTTATACGCGGCGCTGATCTCGGGATTGAAATTCTTGACGGGCGTGGGAAGGTCGCCGGTCAGCACCTCGTTGGCGTCGTGATACAGCGCCAGCGCGGCTGTTCTTTCGGGGTTCACGCTTCCGTTGAACAATCTGTTTCGGATGATGGCCAGCGCGTGAGCGATCATGGCGACACGCAAACTATGCTCTTGGATGTTCTCGGGGTAGGTGTTATACATCAATCCCCATCGCCTGATGAACTTCATCCTGGAGAGATAAGCAAACAAGTGACTCATTTCGAACATTCCCCTTATTGAGAGTGGATTGGGCCGAGGCGTCGTTCAAGTAAGTCTTCTCGCACGGCGAAACCATGCCGTTCGTACAGACTGCGACTGCGCGGCGTCGGCCACAGGATCACAGCGTCCACAGCTTCCTTCTCACAGAAGCGCAGGCAAGTGTCCATAAGCATCGATCCGTGGCCGGCGCCTCGACGGGACGGCTCGACATACAGATTGCTGATGTATCCGTGGGTTTCAGTTTCCGCGCCCGGATTCGGTATCTTCTCGATGATCTGTAGCCAAACAGCGCCTACCAATCTGCCAGCCTCCTCGACCACCCAGCAACGCCAGTGGCTTTCGGGCGTGAGGCGCGAGGCCATCCAGGCGCGACAGCGCGCCACGAAACCGGCTTCAGCTTCCGTGGCCGGATCGCGGCCGGCTCGAAATTCGTAGCGGAGCCGCGCAAGAGATGGCGCGTCAGTCGGCTCGGCCAATCGGATGATTATCTCAGGCGCATCACTCATAGGTTTTGCGGTCTTTTTTGGCTCCGCGCTCTCCTGACACGCGGCATAATGCCGCGCAAACAATCCCGCCGCATAGCGTACAGCGCCCGAACCGGTAGCGCCAACTCATTGGCATCTACACAAATTATGTTCAACCGAATCCCGCCGAATCCCGCCGACGGGATTCACAATGTCTGATCTTTTTGGTTTTTATTCGCTTGCCGGGAGCGCGCTAGCGTATGGAGTGCGGCGAGGTCAGGCGGAAGCGATGGCCGAGGTCGAGTTACGGTACCCTAAAGGTAGGGCCAGACCGACGCGTGTGGAGGGGCGACGGAAAACCGCCAATGCGGATCACGCCCAGTAGCCACAGGACGAGAATCAAAGCCAGGATCACGAGCAGGATATGGGATCTACCGCCCCATAGTGGATACCGGCTATAGCGAGTCGTATAGGCCGGGTAATAGCGCGGGCCGGCGTAACTGAGAAGCCAGACGACGAGTATGATTATCAGCAACAGAATCAGCATATGTACCTCCTTTTAGCGCTTGGCTTCATGAGCGAAAAGCCATATCGGTGACAAATGCAAGACCATCGGCTATCTTGCGCAACTCGCTGCGCACCTCGCCAAGATGCTCATCTTCCGGCCAATATTTGATCAATTCCAGCGTGAATACTGCCTGCTGATGAACCGTGGCAGTCGCCGACAAGTTTTCGTTGAAGCTTTTCAATTTATTCACTATCAAAAACATCCCAATCAAAGTCTGTCTCACGTCGAAAAGCGTCCCGGGATTGATTCCCGAGCCAGCCTCCTCACCATATTTTTTGAGCCTGCCGGAGGCGGTGAGCAGTGAAGTAGCCAATTCGACAGTTTTCAGGTCAGTCGAATAACCTGGCGTCGCTTCGGCGACCGCGAAGCTTTCTGAGGATGTGGGCGCATATTGTCGCATAGGTCGCCTCTCTTTCTGATTTATCCAATCCCGAACTGGCTTTGATCAATTCGAGAAGGGAAGCGGTTTCATAGCGATTCGGGAATCCCGCGCGCGGTCGATATCGCGCCCCTGCGGAATCCCAATTGTCGGGTAACTGTCGAATTAATCGGGCGCAGCTATATTGTGACCCCCTGCCAGTCTCGGCGAACCCTGCCCGCGAATCCGGGGCAGCGTCGCGGCTCTACGACGGCGATGGCGGTCGTCGCATGATCGACGCCGGCTTTGAAACCGCTGGCATGTCCGAGTCTGTAGAGATCGAGCGCGAAGCGTTTGAGCTTCATCGATTCCTCTGTCGGCAAACGACTCAAGTCCACGCCAAGCAACATTCCCACAAGGGCGATTTGTTCCTCAAGGTTTTTGATTCTCTCCGGTTCGGTCATTGAATTCCTCCTTCATACGCGCATTTGCGCGAGACTGGCGTTCGCGGCGCCGAAAGCGTCGCTGTTATACCTCCCCACGTCCGGCGACGGTCAGGTAAGAAAGTCTGCTTCCAATCTGGAAACTCTCGCCCGACTGCCGCATGCCATGCCGGATGCTCGGTATTATCCTTAGACCCCTTGAGGACCCCTTGAGAAAAACTTGCGCCCTGCGTGCGACATGGCGGCAAACTCGCCGACTCCGCGCCAATCGAAGCCCTGTTTGGTTTGGGCGTTAACGATTTCGTGCGCCCGACTCGGCTTTCTCGAGCTTCTTTCGCGTTTAGAAGACCGCACGGCCCAGATAAATCAATCAGTTAGGGCAGTTAGGGCTATGCGCAGGCGTATTACCAGTTCGCCAAGAACCGCGGCCCTCATTACGGTCGCGGCTACTAAACCAAACAGGGACTCAGGCTTCATTCAAGAAGGCCCGCTGAGAGATCGGCGGGCTTCCTCGTCTCATCCGTACTTCGCAATCTGACGCATTCGGCGCATAATGCGCGCAACTGGCGGCTGAGATGACGCCACGCGGGCATTTATTGGGAGGTATGGACCGTGAACGCAACACTGAACGAGTATGAATTGCGCGCGCTCGGCGCGCTGGTCGAAAAGCAGATCGCAACGCCCGATTACTACCCGATGACGCTCAATTCGCTCGTCAACGCCTGCAACCAGAAGAATCATCGCGACCCGGTGGTCTCTTACGACGAAACGATCGTAGCCAAGGCGCTTGATAGTTTGCGGGAGAAGAACCTGGCCTATGTTTTTCACGGCTCGGAGGCGCGCGCGCCGAAGTACGGCCACGTCTTCCCGAAAGCTTTCGATTTGAGCGAGGCCGAAATCCCGTTGATGTGCGTGTTAATCCTGCGCGGACCGCAAACCTCGGGCGAGTTACGTTCGCGCACTCAACATCTGTACAGGTTTGAGAGCCTGGCCGAAGTTGAGACGCTATTGCAGGGATTGTCGCTGCGAGATGAGCCTTTGATCGTGAGGCTGCCACGCCAGCCAGGCTCACGGGAATCGCGGTTCGCCCATCTGCTCGGCGGCCCTGTCGAGATGGAGCAAATGGAGGTCCCGCCGCATCTAACGCCTTCAGTTCAACAGGTTCAAGCCGATAACGACAAGATCGCGAATCTGGAAGAAGAGATCGCTTCGCTTCGCCTGGAGTTGAGTGAGCTTAAACAGCAGTTCGCGGAGTTCAAAAGGGAATTGGGTGGCTGACTACTCTTCAAAAATATTGGATGCGGGCATTTTCCCACAACCAATTATCAATGGGCTGCGAGCGCCCGTCTCTTAAATAAACATCTAGAAGCGTCGAAATTGAAACATCGCCGTTGCCGCGTGCGTAAGGTGGAGAGTCGTGTGCAATACGCCACATTCAGGAGAAGGGATGCCAAGCGCATCTTTTGGAGATAAAAATCAGCAGCGGACTATTGTGGTCGCTGCATAAACACCAAATGGAGGTAATTTTGAAAAAGCAGATACTGAGCGTTGTCGCCACATTGGCCCTTATCATTCCCATGTCAATTATCGGGTTTGCAGGCCTCAGCGGACGCGTCAGCGCAAACATCCCGTTCGATTTCATGGTTGGCGGCAAAGAGTTCAAGGCGGGCAGATATTCTGTCAGTCGGCTCTTCGCCAGCAGCGCTTCCGACACATTGATCATTCGCGGCGCGGACAACAGCGAGGCGGCCAACTTCAATGTCAATAGTGTCAGTGGCAAGGGCGAGTCGCAGGCGAGGCTGATTTTCCGTCGTTACGGCAACCAGTACTTCCTCGCGCAGGTTTTTGATGGACAGAGCAGTGAAGGATTTGGGCTCCTGAAGTCGAAAGCCGAGCGCGAAGCGGCGAAGAAGCGCGACACAATCACGCAAAACGTCGCCGGGCCGGATGTCGTGACAGTAGTGGCGCGGACCGGACAGTAAGCGCCGCCACATTCCGATCCCGCAATTCGTCGACCCATCGGAAACCTTAACGAAACCGGTCAACAAGCCGGGACCCAACTCTTTACGGCAATCCGCAGCGATTCTTCGGCTGCGGGTTGCCGTTTCGTTTTGCCATCAGGTTATGGCTTTGGTTTCAAAGTCGCCTGCTGGAGGTCTTTGACCTCTGTGTTGAAGCGCTGGTAATGACTGAACTCGAAGGTCATGTCTTTATCCGTTCCATTGAACAACGCGGCCTTGCCGATGGCATTGAGGCGAATTCGTTTGGGAAACCACAGCCCGTTCGGCAGGCGCGTCTGTTCATAAACGATCGTTTCCGCGTTCCGGGGCGTGGAGGGTATTTCCGGCATTGTTTCAGACGCCGGCCAGGCTTCCAGGCGGGCGACCACTTTATCCAATGCGTCTATCCAAACGACTCCGGCCATCCTGGCCAGATACTGCTCGCGCGGATCACCCACATCGCCGGCGCATGGGTGAATGTTGAGCGCAATCATGTCGCGGTCAGCCAGCCGGTCGTAGCGAGGCTCTCCGAACCGGCACCGTCGCAGGAATTGCGACACACCAATCCACACGCCGTCCCCGGTCTGACTCACTCCGATTCCTGCCGCGACATACTTTTCCGCGCCGCCTGCAAGCGCGCCGCTGACCTGAATGGCGCTCTCGCGTTCGGCCGTCTCTATTTCTTTTGCCGCCTGCTGTCGTTCTTTCTTCAGGCGCTTCGGCGAAACCGGCGCGCCATCCTCGCTGATCAGGCTGATGACGTGGCGCTGATGTCCCAGAACTATGATCGGATAAGCTTCGTATGCGCTGGCGCGTTCAACCATCTTGCCACGTTGATCGAGTTCGCGTGAAAGCCGCGTCTGAAGGTACGTGTATTCGGGCAGCCGTAGATGCATGGCCGTCCCCAGGCGGTCGCTGTCACTTATCAATAGTGGGATGTCCAACGAAGAGAGGGCTGGAAGTCGAGCGCCATCGTCTGCCGCATTACGGGGAACGTAAGCGACCTGGGCCTTTGCGCCTGGCGGCGGGTCCTGCTGCGCGACAACAGAGACCGTCCGCGGATAGGCGGTTAGGAGCGGCGATAACAGAGAGACGCCCAGCGCCAACGTCCTGAACCGCCGCCGGAGTTTCGGAGCAAACTTCCGCATGGAGTCGCGTCGCGAGATTGCTCGAGACATGTTCATTCCTCTTTGGTTATTCATTCGACTGGAAACGGCGCTGGAAATACTCGCCCCACGTCTTGATACCAAGATTGATCTGATCCGGAACGTCGCTCTCCGGCGTAAGCTGTGTCAATTGTCCCAGCAGGATTTCGATCTCCTCGGTGGCAGGTCCGATCGCGCCGACGACTAGGATCGTATTTTCAATCTGCGCGCGAGCATAGGCAAGTGGTAGCGGGGCATAAATGATTATTGCCTTTCCCCGTGACGCCCGGTGATCCCCGTGGTTCGATCTGTCCCAATGTTTGTTGTTCCGACTTTACCAAACTCGCGTGAAAGCCGATACTTGGCTTTCAACGTTCATCTTCGTGCAATCGACTAAGGCCTGAACCTGACCATTCTGATGCGAAAGGACTTTCAATCCATATCGCCGGGCTTCAATAACTTCCCCGGCATCATGAAGGCGCTGGATAGCCCCGACGTCGATGTGGTGGTGATTGGCGAAACGCGTGAATGGGAAGCGGTTGAATACGCCCGCGACACAATTACGGCGGGAAAGAAAAAAGGCCTGATCGTTCTCGGCCACGTCCCTTCTGAAGAATATGGGATGGAAGAGTGCGCCAGGTGGCTCAAGACCTTTATCACCGAAGTTCCGATTCAGTACCTGCCGGGCGGCGATCCATTTTGGCGGCCCAAGCAATAAAGGCTGTATGCGAGGTGTCCTTGCGGTGCCGCGGCGTAGGTGAGAAAACCATATGCGCAATGTCGCAGCGCCGGAAGGGACGCGTTGCATCTGCAATCACCGTGTTAGGGAGCTTGTCAGTAGGCGGCATCTTCAGACGTAAGGGAAGCCTGTGCGAATAAAAACCCTTTGCAATTAACACGTTGATTGGCGTCAACCTGGGTACGCATCGCTTCCAGCGTGCAGTCTCGGCAGGAGGCGCATTAGGAAGCCATGGGCCGTCTGACTAAGACTGCACGCTGGAAGCGATGCGTACCCAGGGCGCGCCTCCCGATTTATGCACACGCTTCACGTAAGTCGTTATGGTGAAGAATGTATATACTATCAATAGTCAAATGGATCGAGCTTATCGAAGTTCAAAATAGGAATATCTATACTAACACCTTTAGTAGCATTTCTCGGATATGCTTTCTGTGGCATGTAAGAGCCGGCACAGCCCCTCTGTATAAAATGTACTGGATCACCCAAATCCTTCCAATCATAAATCTGTAGCGCAAAAATGCATAACCAAGCTCCATTATCTGCTTGATCCCAAACGCATTCATAAATGCATTTACTGTTTCGGCATTCAATTCGGTCTAAACGGTCAACCGCACGATTCTTTTTTATTACCTCAACCATTTTATACTGTTGCGGCAAAATATCTTTCTGGCGTGAGACCGTATCTCCATCGAGTTTTACAGAAGGCATCGGCAGATGAATCGCCCTTTTGGTGTCAGCAGGCAAAAATTCTTTGTAGATAGCTGCGTGAAAGCCTCTAATCCAACGAAAGAGAATATTTTTCATATTTATTGTCACTACTCCAGCTTGCGTCTTATCTGCAAAGTTAGCTGTGCCAATTTTGAGTCGGCTCTTTTCAAGATAAATGGGTTTCCCATGAAGTAATCCTATAAGTTGTCCTATCTCCTCATCATCTATTGACTGTTCACCATTACACTTTTCATGCGCGGGTAAAATGAGCGGCGGGCTTTTATCAGAGACTTGAAACACAGAATCCGGCGGCAAATGATCACGTGTCTTATCTTTGTTGCTTTGAAACGATTTTCCACACAGATAACAGAATGATAGCGATTTGAACACGGTCTGAAAATCTTTTTGGGTCTTTAATTCCTTCATAACTTTGTTCCATTACTTCTTTGGCAGAGCGTCCTTCACCTCTTGTTGCGCTCTCCAACGCTTGCAGCGCCAGGGCGTCCTCAAGTTCCTCGGCCGGATCAAAGATGATTTCCAACGCTTCTATGGCTATCTGTTGAACGTTTTTGCCTTGTGCGGCGGCGACCCCTGCGATTCGCTATTCAAGGTCGGCGGGAATGGTGATCGTTACGCTCATAGTCTTTACCTCTTGATTCTAGATGGTCAGCTCGTCTCTTGCTGTCTCTTCAAGGATACAGTTGGTTTCGGAAAGTTCAAGGCCGGCTCGTATGCATCGCCACCGCCTTCCAGTCGCCGCCTTTATTGACAAACGTCAATGTATAAAAAGCAGTGAAGGGATTAGCGTCTCCGGAGCCTGTAGAGCCGGGAAACGAACTGCGCTGGCGCTGCGAAACACCACGCACAATCGCCGTGTCGCCATAGACGAAGACTGTCACGTTAGCGGTCTCCAGTTTAGAGTACTTCAACTGCCCGGATCCCAATTGGT
>WNFZ01006246.1_pt1 | contig 17990 bp, 14 predicted proteins | sample 5400081 | NCBI WGS metagenome assembly WNFZ01 (sample SAMN13153365, study PRJNA577476) | soil metagenome | isolation source: 80 cm soil or saprolite under grassland replicate 1 | place: USA:California | collected 2016-06-15 | reverse complement strand
GCCGTCCCAGGGTGCGACCCAGTTCAGCTCCGCGCCTCGCTGCAGGAGGTGCTCGGCGGTGCGCTGCTGCCCACCGTGGCAGGCTGCCCAGAACGAGGCGGTGACCTCTTCCGGTGACGGGTCGGTGGCCAGGTGTGCCTGGACGCGGTCGAGCAGGCCGAGCGCGGCGGCGTTGAACAGGTTGGTGTGCGCGCCGCGTTCCACCAGCCGACGGGCAGCCTGCCACTGTGCGAACGCGACGGCGTCATCCAGCGGGGTGCCGCCGGCGATGACCGCGCCGTCGGCCTCAATGTCCGCGCCCGCGTCGAGCAAGGGTGTCGAGGGCTTCGACGTCGTCGCTGGAGGCGGCCCAGTGCAGCGGGGTTTCGCTGTGCCGGCCGGTGAACCGGGCGTTGACGTCCGCACCCGCCTCGACCAACACGTGGATGGTGTCGGCGACGTTCGGGCAGTGGCCGGGCCAGTCGGTGGCCGCGTGCAGCAGGGTGCGGGTCATGCCGTCCGGCCCCGCGGTGCCGATCGCGGCGGTGGCCAGCTCCGGATGATCGGCCAGCAGCTGCCGCAGCCGGGCCATGTCCCCCTGCTGGACGGCCTCGGTCCCGGCGACCGCACGCGGGTCGTCGGCGTCAATGATCGTCGTCGTCATGCGTCTTCTTTCAGCGAGTGGCGGTCTCGCGCGGCTGCGGCACCGGTGCGGCCTCATCCGCGGTGTCGTGGTGGCCGTTGGGCGAGGGCTGGTCGGTGTAGGCGGCGGCCTGCAGGGTGAACAGCTCCGCGTACACGCCGGAGGCAGACATGAGCTGGTCGTGGCTGCCGTGTTCGATGATCCGGCCGCTGCCGAGGACGTAGATGTGGTCGACGTTGCGCACGGTGTTGTACCGGTGCGAGATCAGCAGCACGGTCCGTCCCTTGTAGAGGGTGCGGATGCGGGAGAACAGGTCGTGCTCGGCCCGCGGGTCCAGCGACGCGGTCGGCTCATCGAGGATGATCAGCGGCGCGTCGCGGATGAACGCCCGAGCCAGGGCGACGCGTTGCCACTGCCCGACGGACAGGTCCCGGCCGCCGTCGTACTCCGGGGACAGGATCGTCTCGTAGCCGCCCGGTAGCGCGGCCAGGTACCGGTCGGCGCCCGCATGTGCTGCCGCCGCCTCGATGGCGGCGAGGTCGTCGATGTGCTCGACGGCGCCGAGGCCGATGTTCTCCCGGGCGGTCAGGTCGTAGCGGGCGAAGTCCTGGAAGATGACCGCGATCCGGCGGTGCACCTCGTCGGCATCCATGTCTGCCGTGTCCACACCATCCCAGGCGATGTGGCCGGTGTCGGGCAGGTACAGCCGGGACAGCAGCTTGGCCAGGGTGGTCTTGCCCGACCCGTTCTCGCCGACCAGCGCGATCACCTGCCCCGCCTCGATCTGCACCGACACGTCGGTGAGTGCCGGCGTGTTGGCCGCCGGATAGGTGAACGTGACGTGCTCGACGCTGATCCGGCCGAATGTCGCCGGTGCCGGTGTGGTTCCGGTGGCGCCGTGGTCGACCGGTGCGGTGGCCAGGAAGGTGGTGAAATCCTCCACGAACAGGCCGGCCTCGTACATGTCGCCGACGCTGTTGACCGCGGTCATGATGCGTTCGCCGAGGATCAGCAATGCGCCGGCGGCGGTGGCGGTCTCGGCCAGTTCCAGCCGGCCGGACATGGCCAGGGCGAGCAGCCCGGCCATCCCCGCCCCGAGCGCGGCGGCCAGACCCAAGGTTGAGGCGATGGCGATGCGGAACCGCTTCCTGGTGGTGTTGCGTAGTTCGGCGAGGTGCTGCTCGTACAGCACGGCGTGCCGGGTGTTGAGGTAGTCGCCGAGGCCGAACGCGCGGACCTCCTTGGCCGGGTCCTTCTCCGTCAGCAGCCGGTACAGGTAGTTGCGGGTGCGCGCGACGGTGGTCATCCGCATGTGGAAGCCGAACATGGCCTGCCCGGCCTTCATCACCCCGGCCAGCAGCGGCAGGCCGGCCAGGAACAGCAGCGGCACCAGCCACGGCTGAATCGCCAGCAGCGCGACCACGATCCCGCCGATGGAGGCGATGGCGCCGATGGTGCCGATCAGCCCGTCGACCATCTGGATCGGCCGGTGCTCACCCGACGCGGCCCGCACCAGCCGGTCGTGGAAGGCCGGCGTCTCATAGGCGGACAGCTCAACCCGGCGGGCGACGTCGATGATGGCCTGCTTGGCGTGTCGGGCGGTGGTCTCCGACAGGATCTCCCGCACCTCCCGGCCGGCTGCGGTCACCAGCCCCAACGCGGCCACGATCCCGACCACCAAGGCGAGCTGTGGGGCGACCGTACCGATGCCGGGCGCCGTGGAGCTGGTGTCGGCGGCCAGCACGTCGCCGATCAGGTTCTTGCCGAAGATCAGTGCGGTGGCCAGGCCGGCGCCGTTGATCAGCTTCAACCCGATGCTCGCCACCAGCATCCGCGGGTTGGCCGCCCACACCAGCCGCAGCGCGTCGGCGGTGATCCGCGGCAGCAGGCGCAGCGACTTGGGCCGCTCCTCGGCCTCCCGGCGCAGATCCTCGCAGGACGGCGGGGGCGATGGCGCTTCGGCGTCGACGGGAGGGGCGGCGTCGGCGGGAGGGTCGAGGTCGGTCACGGCGGGTCTCCGGTAGGCAAGGGATCGGGTCCATCGTCGAGCAGGTGGCCGAAGATGTCGACGCCCAGGTGCAAACGCCTGCGCTCGGGTCAGGATCCGGCCGGACACCTGGGGGTGGGCGGCGATCCAGCCTCGGGCGGCGCGGCCGGTGGCGAAGAAGTTCATCACACCGCAGCTGCCGTCCGCGGCCACGACCGTGCACGCCTGACCGGGCGGGCGGCGTGCCTCGGGCGTAAGGCCCGCGCCGGCATCGGAGCCGACGAACACCACCGACGTCGCCGGCAGCCAATCGGCGCGCCCGTCGTGGATGTCCACCCGGATCGGCCTGCCCGACGCGGGATCGGCGGAGGTGATGCTGACCTTGCGGCCGAGCATGTCGGCGATGCCGAGGGCGTCGATGGCGCACATCGCGTACACCATGGCACGCGGTCGATCGCCACCAGGTGCGGCGTCGGCACGGCGGAGAACGGGTACGCCGCCCGGACCCGGCTGGCGCCGTCGAGGCGGACCACGTCCTGCTCGTGCAGCTCGGCCAGCAGGACGTCCAGGTCGTGTCCGTCGGGTGCGGCGTCGGCGAGGGCGACCCGATCGGGGGCCTGACCGGTGGTGGCGAACCCGCGCAGGATCGCCAGGTGCACCGCTCGGGCCGTCGGCGAGACCCGAGTGATGCGGCTGCTGGTCACCCCCGAGGGGCCACAGCGCGACGACCTACCCGACGACGTCGCCGCCGCGTTGGACGCCAGCCCCGACGCGGGCGCGTTCTTCGACTCGCTGGCCCGGTCTTTCGTGTTCGGGGGCGGTCATGGTCGGGACTCCTATGTTCGCGCTCCTGTCATTCAACGAGGCGTCCGGGCTGTCGTCGCGTCGAGCCGGGTTGGAGTTGTTCGTCGCGTCGGCCACCAGCGCCCGCGCAGCGGTAGGGAGGATCATCACGGCAGTTGAGGGCGTCGTTTGATCTTGCTGCCGACGACCCAACGTTCCGGGTCATGCTCGTGCAGGCGCCCTCGGGGCTGTACGCGGGCCGTCCTTCCTCGGCCACATGATCACCCAGTCCAAAAGAGAGCACAGCGCGGTCCTGGCGACGTGCCGCGCCGCGCGATGGCCTCACAGCGCCGATCGGTCAGTTGGTGCTGCGGCGGTAGGCGCGGACGGCGAGTGGGGCGAACACTGCGAGGAAGGCTGCGGTCCAGGCGAGCGCGAGGAGTGTTTCTCCGGCAACGGTGTGGCCGGCGGGTAGTGCTCCCTGGCCGAGGGTGAGTCCGCGTAGGGCGTTGGCGACGATGGTGATGGGTTGGTGTTCGGCGAAGGCTTGCAGCCAGCCGGGCATGGTCTGGGTGGGCAGAAAGACGGAGCTGGTCAGGGTGATGGGGAACACGACCATGTAGATGGCGGCCTGGATGGCTTCCGAATTTTGGATGGTGAGGCCGATGTAGGCCATGAGCCAGGAGCAGGCGTAGCCGAAGGCGAGCGCGACGCCGGTGGCGGCGAGCAGGCCGCCGATGCCGTTGTGCCACCGGAACCCGAGCGCGACGCCGACGGCCAGTTGCAGGGTGAGGATGAACGTGTTGCGGATCAGGTCGGATAACGTGCGTCCGGTGAGGACGGCGGAGCGGGCCATGGGCAGGGAGCGGAATCGGTCGAGGACGCCTTTGGTGCGGTCGTTGTTGAGCCCGTACGCGGTGGGCGCCGAGCCGAAGACGGCGGACTGGGCGAGGATGCCGGGGATGAGCCAGTAGATGTACTCGCCCTTCGCGGCTGCGGGGAGGGCGGCTTGGATGGCGCCGCCGAAGACGTAGAGGAACATCAGCATGAAGACGACGGGCTGGATGGTGGACAGGATCAGCACGTCGGGCAGGCGGACGTTGGTCAGGAGGTTCCGGCGGGTAATCACACCGGCGTGGGTGAACGCCCGGCCGAGGTGACGGGCGGGAATCGTCGCCGTGGTCATTCGGTCCTCCCAGCGAGCTCGCGGTCGGTGTTGCTCTGGCGGGTGAGAGCGAGGAACACGTCGTCGAGGGTGGGCCGGTGCAACGCCACATAGGTGGGGGTGATGTCGGCCTGGTCGAGCAGGTGCAGCGCTCGCCGCAGGGTGAGCGGTCCATCCGGTGCGGGGAGCACGATCCGGTCGCGGTCGGCGGCGAGCTGCGCGGCCAGCGATTCGAGGACCGTCAGTGTCGCTTCTCGTTGCGTAGCAGGGACTTCCAGTTCGACGACGGCGCCGCCGGTGCGGTCTTACCTGTTGCGAGACACCCGGACAAGGTGGGGAACTGTCGGTTCTCCGGGGGTTTGGTTTTGGCTGGTGGGCGTGTTTGTCTGGTCCTCCTCCGTGCTCCTGACCGCTGCCAAGGTTCTACGAGCGGGTGGCTGGGTCCAGGGTCGGCCCTTGGGCCGATCGCGAAGCGACGCGTAGCGCCCTGGAGGCGGCCGCCCGGGAGTGGAGACTCGTGCGGCAGGGGCAAGGAGAGGCGTCTGTGTTTCAGGGTGTTCACTGTTGGGTTCGGGTGTTGGGTGCTGGGTGGCTGGGTGTCATGCCTCCCTGGGGTGTTGTGTGTCACGCGGGGCAAGTTGCGCAAAGGGTGTGGTGCGTGGCGCCCAGCCTTACCTTGGTGCTCGACCACTCGTACTGCTTCTGAAGCGCCTTCAACTCCGTTTGGACCTTCTCGCGTGCGTCGACGCCGCATCGAGGAACGCTGTTGGGTACCAAAGCTGCGCCATGACCTCGTCGCCGACATAGTCTCGCTGCGCGAGGAGCGATCGCAAAGCATCCCAACTCCCCAGCAGCTTGAACAACTTCTGCGAGTCCACCAGATCGAGGCCAACGAAGCACCCGAGGTACATCACGTCTTCGAGCGAGGCGCGCACGAACGCGACGGCGAGGTGTCCGAGGTCTTGCCGGCCAAGCAGGGCTGCCGCGCGAATGCTCTCCAACTGTCGGCGGAGCGCCGAGTTGATCGCGAGCAACCGGTAGTCGGCATCGACGTCAGCCCACATGAGTTCGCCGATAGTCAGCAGGCGGTCGGCGACGCAGGCGAAGCCCTCGACTGCCTCGATGCGCTCAAGCAGAGGTGTCGCGCGGTCGATGAGCTCGTTGTCGTCGATAGCCGGCATGAGTCGATGTATAGCAGCCCTCTTTGCTCGCGCGCAGGGCGATCCGCCCCGGTACGGGCCATGTTGCCGGCCCGCGTTCGTGGTGCTGCTCGTCGGTGGCGACGCCGATAAGGCGTGGACGACGAGTCGGACAACGCGGATGATGTTGGCGTCCGAGTTTGGTGCCCCGCGATCAGAACGTGAACGCCGCTCGGCACCACCTTGAGGACCACGACGATGCCAAGGCGCCTTGACGAGCTGCCATCCGTCCGGATCGACGCGATGCAAACCCATCCCGTCCACAACGAGGGCATGGGAACGGTTGTCCGACTGATCAATCAGTTGCGCGCGTGTGAGAACGAGGCGGACCTCTACGAGCTGCAGCAGGACCTGCTTGCCGCGCTCCTGGCGGTTGAAGAACATCGGCACGGCTGTAGCCGCGTCGTCAAACGCTTCGGCGATGGTAAGGGTGTACCGGCGGACGCGGTGGAGATCCGTGGCCCGGGCAGCCCGCGCGAGCCCGAGACTTGGGAAATCGAGCGCGATGTGTGCGAGCGAGTCGGCCGCCAGCTACGCGCGGTCGGTGATGCGCTGGCCTGGCGGGTCTTCGACTACCAGCGCAACTTCATCGTCGTGTTGTCCCGCAACGAGCCGCCCGGCCCGATGGCGGGAAAGGCGGGTCTGTTCGCCGAACGCGAGTTCATCCACGAGACCTGGCGAAACGACGGCCACTTCGCCATCCTCCACGACCTGACCTCGTGCCTGCGGATCGGGGACACCACGATCTTCGAGCCCGGCCACGTGGTCGTACGCGAAATCAAGACCAACGAGCGTCGCCGCACCTCCGCCCAGGAACAGCGCATCCTCGACGCGTGTGAAGCCCTGCGAAGCCACACCCCGATGCCTGGCGGCGCCGGTCAGGTGCTGGTCGAGATCGACTTGCCGTACCGGACTCACCTGGACGCGCTGCGCGACGCGCTCGACCTGGCGCGGCAACGCAAACTCCAGGCCATGAAGATCCCCGGTGGCCGGGCGCTGGTCGCGGCGAACCTGTTCGCCGGAACGCCTGCAAACACCGAGGAAGAGTCGGCCCGGATCTTCGCTGCGGCACTTGACAGCGTCAAACGACGCGCACGGATCACGGACAACGACCAGATCACCATGAAGAGCGTCGACCAAGTTGGTCGGACCGCCGCGACACCGCCATGGTCGATCTACCCGCTGGCGCCGGAGATGTGCGCGAGCCTGATCGCCGACGTCGCGTTCTTCTACGTCAGCATGTCGGGCCGCCATGTCATAGAGGCCCTCAACCGCCACGGCGTGACGGCGGAGTGGCTCCAGCCGCTCGACCAACCAGTCAACTACCACATGCCGGTGCTGCAGGTGACCCGGCTCGATCGCACCCGGCGCCGAGGTACCCAGGCCACGATGAATCCGTACGAGCTGAACCGGCTCCTCCTTGAGTTCGTCGACCTCGACCTCTGGGCACACTCGATCGCGATCACCCTCGCCCGCTCGGATCTTGGCGGAGTCGCGCCGTGGCCCTACTTCACTAACGAGCGCGACGTATGGGCATGAAGATCGCTACTCGCGCTTCGACAGCCAAGGTACAAACGGAGATCGCACAGTGACGAGGAGTCGATCGGGCGGGCCGTCGGTTGGCCAGACGATCCATTTGGCCTTGGCCCTGTCCTGGTACAGCAGAGCGTCGGGGCTTACATCGCTTACATCGACGCCCAGTCTGTTCATGATGGTCCGGTAGGGACTTCCGTGCTAAGCCCCGCCGACCTGGTCGTAACAGCTCAACTCGATACGAGGGATGCTGGCAGGCGTCGCTCACGAGCCAATGGAAGTGAGAACGTGCAGCTCACGGCCAGGGGCGCTGAGGCCGGCGACAGTATGGTCTCCGGACCGCACGCGGCGAAGCGACGGGGCGCCCTCGACGTCGGCTACATCGCGATGCCCGGCCGCGATGATCCTTTCGCCTGGAGGGCGGCAGCGACGCCGCCTGGTGCCGCCTGAGGCAACCTCCCTTGGACGAGCGGCGCCGACACTGGCGGGAGCACGCCCTCCCTAACTACCTCCGGGGCGGCGTACGGGCGACGGCGAGACACTCAGTCACTGTTGATCATGAGGCGTGGCGAGGTCTCGTGCTTCCTGCTCCTCGTAATCTTCGTCATATACCACGCCGGATTGAACCATCTGACGAAGTGGCCGGTCGGCGGCCGTGATGGCGTCGACGGTTGTGAGGACCCTTCGCCATGCCTCGCGCCACGCGCTGCGACGAGCATCATCGGCCATGGCGGCGTCGACGCCCTCATCGCTGTCCATGGGCCACAGCGGTGTGTCGCCGGCCGCGAGGCAGACCCGGGCGAGCAGACTGCGCCGGACGAGGTCGCGGAGCCGTTCCACAACGTGGGCTAGCGCTTCTCCGTCGCGCGCGTCCTCGGGGACGGTGGAGATCTTCCGGGCGTCCTTCAGCAGCTCCGTCGTCTTGATGGCGCCGCCATGGACCAGCTTGGAGCGGAGCGCGTAGATCACACCGACGTCTCTGAAGATCTTGTGCGCTGGGTCGAGGTCGGTAGACAGCAGTGTCGCCGCGCGGATCTTCAGCCGTAGCGTGACGTCGTCCTTCTCCTTGCCGGACAGCGCCGCCTCGAACGCAGTCGCCAGGTCCACGACCTGCTCGTACCAGACGTGGGCGTGGTAGGACAGGATGAACTTGTGCACCGCCATCCCGAACGAGGTGAACGCCATCTCGGCTCGCGCCTGCTGCGCCGCGTCGAGGAGACGCCCCAGACCGTTGATACGGCCGACGTCGTCCGCGCCGAGGGTGATTGCTCGCGCCGCGAGTTGCGTCGGGGAGGCGAACCCGGGCCCAGCACCGCGGAAGCGGACCACAATCGGGGTGAACTGGCGCACGACGTGGGTTTCGCCCTGGACCTCGAACATTGACTCGCTGGTGCACGGTTTCAGCAGTCGCACCAGCAGCAGGAACCGCTCGATCCGGCTAGACAGCGGGTCTCGCTGGTCAAATGGCTTCGGGCCGCTGTCCCGAGCGACGAGGACACTCTCCGGAGGTGCGAAGCCGCCCGGCCAGTCGCGGCCGTAGGCACTGGCCGCGCCGGGAATCACCGCCTCGATGATGCGGTGCACGTCGCTGCGGTGTCCGGCCGCGTCCGCGATCACCGGCTCAACCCGAACATCGGTGAACTCGACAGGCTGACCATCAACGGTCGTCATGTGGGAGACCACGCGGCAGCACGCGACCTCGAAGGTGTCCGCGTGGACCGCCTGGATGAGGTCATGCAGTGACTGCTCGGCGGCCGGCCCGTCGGGGACGAACTCCTCCCGCGCTCGGGTCAGCCGGGCAACGAAGGTCTCCAAGAAACTGAAGATGTACCCGCCGGGAAAATCGCGCTCGCCCAACGGTACATCAGCGGCAAACCGACGATGAGCGCTCTTGATGACTTCTTCAAGCGCCCGGTACTCAGCCAGCGGCATGACGGAGTCACCGAAGTAGTCGCGTCCGACGTGTATGTACGGGTGAAAGGCGGGAGGCGGCACCACTCGTTCGTCCCGAAGCCGAAGCCATGCTGCCGCAAGGAATGCCCGCCCCGCGTCCCGCAGGCGGCTGTAAATGTCGTCCACCTATCCATGATCGACCACCTGATGTGACCCACGCGAGCGGGTTACCCGCGCGGCACGCCATAGCGATCTGCGTCCACCACCCCCAGGCGAGAAAGTGTCATACCCGCACGGCATACTCGACCGAGCCCGAGACTGGCGGACGCGGACATCGCTGCGGCGCGGTCCTCCGATGGCACCTCATCGCAGCACGCGGAGTGCTCATGATCATGCTCGACTGCGAGGACCTCGACAGCGGACTACGGTCGCTGGCCGTCGCGGCCGGCATCGACGAACCAGCGCTGCGCCACGTGCTGCACAGCGATGTGGCCGACGAGGTGAGGCCCGGCGAGGACCCGTGGAACGCGATCCCCCGAGTGGTGTTCGCGAAGCTCGGCGTCGACATCAACGACGTCTGCTTCGAGGGCGCGTACTACTTCCATTGCACCCGTGTGCTGCGCCCGCAAGCCTTTCTCCGCGACGGGATCCACCCGCTTGGCGCGATGCTCGCCCGGCTCTGGGACGACCTGTACGGCCTGTGCGACGAGCAGGTCACGCCGGCGCAATGGCATGCGCTGCGCCGCGACCTGGAAGACAGCACACCCACACCACTGCATGAGGAGGATGGCGCCAGGCTGTACCGCCTCAAATTCGACAAGCCGGGGCTGCACGGCCCGTACGCGTCGCTCGTGCGCGATCATGTGGTTGCCCCCATCAGCGGCCACCACGACTATCTGAAATGCCCGGAGATCATCGAGGACCTCGCGGGCTGCCTCGGCTTGGGCCTGCAGGCACGGTTCGAAGCACAGGCGGCGAGCTGCATCGTGAAGTTCCGCCACCACGAGGTCACCCGGCACACGGTCGAGGCCGCTCTGCTCTACGTGCTGACCAGGGTCCAAAGCAAGCCCTTGGGTGAGAGCAGCGTCTACGGGCTGGACTGCAAGAGCGTCGCCGTGCCGGCCAGTGACGTAGTGTACGTCGACGAGATTGACATCGCGGGGCGACGCGGTCCGGCACCCGTCCGCTTGCACCGGCACCGGCCGCCTCGTCCGCTGGCCACCTGACCCCGATACCTGGGCGTCGGACTCGCTCGGCTCAAGAGGGGCGGGACAACGACGCCGGTCGGTCTGTGAGGCGCCCGGTCTCGCACGTACGCGACGCCGACGTGTTTCCTCCGTTGATCAAAGACCTGCAAAGCGGAAACGCAGTCGTCTGCTCGTCGAATGCCCGTGGCAGCAGCGTCCGCCCTGCGAAGTCATCGGCCTCGCGTTCCATGGTGTCGTCGGTCTTCGCTGGGTTCACCACGTCGACAAATGTCAGCCGCTTGCGGTCATGAAGCAGAATGTGTCCCGCTTCGTGGAAGAACGTGAACCAGAAAATGTCAGCCCAGCTGTAGCGCAGGCTCAGTTGGATGAGCGGTCGTTCGGAGGGCATCCAGCGTACTGCGCCGTGAATTCGTGCACCCTTTATCTCGGGTTCGATCACGAGGGCGACGCCGGCCTCGGCGCACAAGCTCTCAAGTTGAGGAAGCCACGCCGCGGGATCTTCGACGACCGTCAGCTTCCGGATCGCGCTTAGTGACGTACGGAACTTCGCCCGATCGAAAGGATGAAGGTCAAGTTCTTCGGCGCGTATCTCTCCGATGCGAAGCCACGAGGCGAGGGCCGCGTATTCGACCTCGAATGCCTGCGATCTGCGATAGGCGGTTGGTAGCGCCCATACCTGTTGCCACGCCTCTGGTGTGGCGACCTTGAAGAAGGACAGGATATCCCGTAGACGGTCAACCTCTGATGCTTCTCGCCGGACATATCCGCGGCGGATGAGTTCGTCGACGGGGAATGCCCGCAGCCAGTCGACATGAAGCTCAAGCCGGGACAGTTCTTCGCGTCGGGTACGGGCCACCTGGTAGTCGCCCTCCAGCTCGGTCCACACCTGCGCCAGCACACCGGTCACCCGCTCCAGCCGCAACGCCGTCTCCGCGCTCAGCGAGGCGGTCCCTAGGACTATCTGGTTGATGTGCTTGGTGGACAAGCCGGTGCGGCGGGCGAGCTCCGCCTGGCTCATCCCCCGCTCGGCCAGTACCTCGACCAACGTCTCGCCGGGCGGCAGCGCGTAGTCGGGAACGTACCGGTACTGGTCCGACGTAGCGGTCATGAGCCTCCTCCCCGCTGCGGATGGTCGATGACCGAGATCACCGTGGCGCGAACGATGGTCCGGGACCCATCAGCTTCGTTGGTGGTCGGCTCCGGCCGGAACACGATGGTGGCAACGCCGTCGACGTCGATCAGCCAGTTCCCGTTGCCGCTGTCGCATCGCCGGCAGGCTCCGGGCAGGGAGCCAAGCGCTGCGAGCGTCGGAGCTGCTTTCATCTGCTGCAGCCGGCGCCCGACCTTCGGGCCACCGGCCGGACCCCAGCGTGCGCGCAGCCCGTCCAGGCGGCAACACACCAACGCCGTCTCCGGGTCGGCGAACCAGAGCTCCATCACGGCGGACCCTAGCGCATCGTGCACCCGACTGGTATACGATCTGCGAGTCGTGCACCAGATCGGTGTACGAAATCTGTAGAACGAGATGAGGAGTTCGCCCACCTGCCTGCACTGCGCACGCCGGCTTGACCAGGCCGTCCATCCGGACTGCCCGGCGAGTCGCGCTGGCGCCGCCACCCATATCCCGTACTCCACATGAGACGGCCACCGGATCGAGCCGCATCGGCCGGAATTGTCGGACGACCGGCGTAGCGTTTCCGCGGCTCTCGGCCCGCCGACGGGCAGCTCATATCAACCAGGTTGTTTCGATCAAGAAGGGGGGACGTATGGCGACGCTGCCTACGTGCTTTCGTGATGCCCTGACCAACATCCAGCCGGCCGTGGACGAGAAGAACGCGGCCAAGGCGCACGCCGAGGTCAGCAAGGTGCTGACCGGCGACGACAAGCTCAAGGCTCTGGGCATCAGCCCGGTGCTGATCGGGTCGTACGCCCGCGAGGTGTCCATCCGCCGGGTCAAGGACGTGGACATGTTCGGCCGGCTCACCTCCGCAGACGACACGCTCGCGCCGGGCAAGGCTATGGACCTGTTCGAGTCCGCGCTCGCCGCCGAGTTCGGCGACCGGGTGGAGCGCCAGCACAGGTCGTTCAAGGTGGAGTTCCCGGCGTACGACCTGTGCGTTGACGCGGTGCCGGCCCGGCCGTGCGGGGACCACTGGGAGATCCCGAACCGACCCAACGAGCGGGCCCGCTGGGTCGAGACCAACCCCACCAGGCTCAACGAGCTGACCACGGCCGCGAACAAGAAGTTCACGCTCAACAAGTCCGGAATCTACGTGCCCACCGTCAAGCTCGTCCGGCAGGTGCGCCGCACCTGGGTGGCCGACCAGCCCGGCGGGTTCTTCTTCGAGATCATGACCTACTGGGTGTTCCAGAACGAGCGGCCCAACGAGGCCAGCCACGCCGGGTACCTGACGGTGGTCCTGGAGGCGATCGCTGAGATGCTGCCGGATGTCGCCGCCGACGGGCTACCCGATCCGACCCTGCCGGGGAAGACGATCAGCACGAAGGCGACCGCCGCCGACTTCACCGCCGCCACCAAGAAGATCACCGAGGCTGCCGCGCTTGCCCGCAAGGCGCTCGATGAGGATGACCCCTGCCAGGCCGCGGCGCAGTGGCGCACGCTGCTCGGCAAGACCAGCGACGGTAACCATGTGTTCCCGCTGCCGGAGTACTGCAACGCGGACGGCAGCCGGCGCGCCTCGGCCGCCCGGGTAACGGCGGCCGGTGTGGTCGCCGGGGCTGCCACGGTGCCGGCCGGCAGCGACCGATTCGCGTGACCCGCGCCTGGGAGGCCGACCTTGCCGCCGAGCGCGACACCTGGCGCGCCGCGCTCGGCACGGTCGACTTCTCCGACGACGGCGACACGCTGCGCGGCCCGGTGCCCTGGACACACCCCGACGGCCGGGAGGTCACCGCCACGATCGAGGTGACCATCACCGAGTCGTTCCCGTTCAACCCGCCCCAGGTACGAGTCCTCGACCCCGGTACCGGGCTGGAGCTGACCTTCCACCGCGACCGGGATGGCGCGTTGTGCCTGTGGCGAACCGATGTCGAGGTCAGCGACGCGCCGTGGCGGGATCCGTACCGCTTCCTGGACCGCGTGGCGGCCTGGCTGGTCGCCACCGCCCGGGGCTGGCCGGGCGACGACGACTGCGATCTCGAACGGTACCTGCCGCCCGACCCCCGCATGGTGCTCTACGACGGCGACCTGCTCGCCGCCGCGCGGGGCTGCGTACGCACCTTCACAGATCCTGGCGGTCAGCGGGTAACGGTCACCGGCCAGCCGCAGCGCCCGCCCGGCCGGTGGCGAACGCACAAGCACCAGGGTGGGCGGCGGAACCCTCGCCGGCGGCCGAAGATCGGCCGCAAGCAGCGGTACCTGGCGTGGGTGGCCGACATCGGCCAGCCCGGCCGCCCGATCAGCGACTGGACCTCCCTGCTTGCTGCGTTGGGCCCGGACGCCGGCGAGGTCAGTCGCCTGGTCTCGATCGGCGTGGTCGAGTTCGTGGTAGTGCGGTACCGCCGGGCGGCCAGCGACGGGATGCTCGCTCTCGCCGTACAGGCGGAGTCGCGGGGGAAGGCGCCGCAGGTGCGCGTGTGTGAAAGCGCCGACACCAGCGTGGCGACCCGGATGCTGCGGGCGGGCGCCTCGGCGTCGAACCTCGCCGACCGGCGCGTCGCGGTGGTCGGCACCGGCGCGGTCGGGTCGTTCGTCGCCGACCTGCTGTTTCGGCACGGCGTGCGCCGGCTGACCCTGGTCGACCCGAAACTGCTTCGTCCCGGCAACCTGGTGCGTCACCTGGCCGGCGAGACGATGGTCGGCTATCCCAAGGTCGTCGCGGTGAAGGCCCGGCTGGCTGGGCTCGGTTTCGACGTGTCCGGCGTCGAGGACCGCCACGATCTGCTCGCCACGCCCGTGCAGGCGATGGCGCTGCTGCGCGACCATCATCTGGTCGTCGATGCCACCGCGAACCCGCGCGCCACCGCCCTGCTGGCCTGGGCGACCGGCCACATAGCGCGGCCGGTCGTGTCGGTGTGCGTGCAGCGGCAGGGCGGCGTCGTGCGGGTCGACCGCTTCCCGCTGCGCGGTGTCGAACGGCACCTGGAGGCCCTGCCGCCGCTGGCCGGCCTCGATCCCGGCCGAGAGCGGGGCTGCGACGAGCCGGTGTCGCCGACCCCGCCGACGGCAGTGGTGGCCGCCGCGCAGCTGGCCTGCCGGGCTGTCCACGACGAGCTGACCCACGATTGCGAGCTGCCGGCGACCCTGCTGGACGTGCTCGTCCCGCAGGAGGCGCCGTACGACGCGGTCGGCATGCGGATGGGTAACCCCCGGTGAGCCGCAAGCCCCATCGGGTGCGGGTCCGCCTGGCCGCCGAGGTAGCCGACACGCTCCGCCAATGTGCGCAGCAGTCGGCCCGTCATGAACGCGGCGGCCTGCTGCTGGGCTGGTGGGACAACGGCGACATCGTCATCCGACGGGCCGTCGAGGTGTCCGACCCGACCGCAACCTCCACGACTTGGACCCGCCACCAGCACGCTGCCCAGCAAACGCTGGATCAGGCCCGCACCGACCTGGACGACCCGCAGGTCGGCTACGTCGGCGACTGGCACACCCACCCCGCGCGGATCGGGATCAGCCCCACCGACGAAGCGGCCCTGCGCCGCGTCTCCCGCCAGTACTCCGAGCCGACCGCCCTCATCGTCGCGCTGCTCGACGGCAGCCTCGACGCACGTACGGCCCATGCCGGCCAGCTTCAGCTCACCCATGTGATGATCGACAAGAATGAGGACCAGCCGATGACCCTGCCCGCCCGCGCAGCCGCCCTCCGGGGCGATGACTACCAGCACATCATCGGCTGGTACTGGGCCTGCCAAGCCCTCATCGACACCGACATCATCTCAGTCAGCGTCGAAGACGCCGCCGGGGGCAGCTTCGACGACCTCGTCATCCTGCGGCGCACCGCCCGCGGCAGCTACGAGCAGATCAAGAGCTCCAACACCGACGAGACCATCGTGGACACCACCTGGCTCACCACCCCGGTGACCGCCACCGGCAAGAGCCCGCTGCAGCACTTCCACGCCACCTGGGCCGCCCACCGCCACGAATCACCCACGCCGGAGTTCCGCCTCGTCACCAACCGGGCCTTCGACCCCGCCGACCCCATCCTCAAGCTGCGCGACAAGCTCACCGACACCGTCGTCCGCCTGCTCAAAACCAACGGGCCCCGCAGCCGGGCCGGCAAGGCACGCCGCAAGTGGGCCGACCACCTCGGCATCAGCGAGGCCGAGCTGATGGACTTCCTTGCCGACCTTCAACTCCACCACGAAGGCGGCGAAGCATCCTGGATCCGGCAGGCCCGCGACGCCATGCGCGCCGCGGGCCTGCGCACCGACGACGACGCCACCGTCCGTGGCCGAGACATGGTCCGCGACTGGGTCAAGACAGGCGCCGGCCCCCAGACACCCGACGCCATCCGCCGTCAGGTCGCTGACGCGAACCTCCTCGCCCGCCAGGGCACTCTCGTCCTCGCCGTACACGCCATCGACCGCCCCGCCCACAACCTGCAACCCTCGGTCACCGTCGACGTCGTCGACCTCTACGAAGGCGACACCGACCGCGAACGGCGCCAGCTCCGAAACCCCGATGACTGGCAACGCGTGGTCGCCCCACGCCTGGCCGACGCCGTACACACCCTGGAAGCCTTCGGCGTACGACGGGTACACATCATCGGCGCGATGCGACTACCCCTATGGTTCGCCACCGGCGTACGCCTACCCGACACCCGAGGCTGGATCGTCTCCCTCGACCAGCGCAACGTCGAGTGGCGCAGCGACACCCCACCCGCAAACGTCGAAGCGCCCACGCTCGGCCGCATCACCCTCGGCCTGGGCCCCGATCTCGCGGTCGCCGTCGGGCTCACCCACAACCCCACCAACGACGTGGTGGAGTATCTTCGCGGCGCCGCAGTACAGGTCGGTGAGTTGATCGTGCTCGGCAGCCCTGACGGACCGGGGCAGCACGCCGTCCCCGACGCCGCGTTCGCCGTCGGCTGGGCGCACGCCGCCCGCGCCACCATCCGCGCCGCGGTCGTTCAGGCCACGGCTCCGCGGCTCCACCTGTTCTTTGCCGCACCGGCCGGCGCGGCCCTGATGCTCGGCCACCACTGGAACCTCATGCCACCCACCACCTTGTACGAGCACCTCGGCTCCGGCTACGCCCCCACCATTGCCATCACCTGACCCACTCGCCAAAGGATCGCCCCGGCCACCGCCACATCGGCCGCCGTGGCGTTCTCGACGAGGCTGCTACGGAGACCAGCAGCGGCGGGGCTGGCGTTGGCCGGCTGTCGGCGCTCTATGCACGCGTGGCCGCCGTATGCATGCCCCTCGGTGTCCGCGTCACGCAGGCGCCTCGCCCACTTCGGCGTCGTCGGGGCGGTGACCCGGCCAGGCGGAGTGGCGTGCAGAATCGGACACGCCCGGGCTCCTGTGTCGGCGACGAATGGACATCGATTGAACAGGACTCATCCTTCGTCGCCCGCCTCTGGACGCGCCGTAAGCCCGGATTGTGCGGCAGATCCCGCCGATTGCGCCGCTCGGATCGCCGGGGTCAAATACCGTCGCTGAGCCTGCGCCGTGTCTGTGCGATTCGCTTGTCGAGGGTGCTGACGTGGATCGAACCCGGGCCGTACTCGGCTGCGAGGACCGGCCGGAGCTGATCGAGGTACCGCAGACCGTCCTCGATGCGTCCAACGACCGGCAGCATGGTGCCGAGCTGGTACATCGCGTCCCGGTACAGCGGGTCGTCCGAGTCGGCGTCAGCGAGGAACGCGGTCAGGTACTCGATGGCGGGCTCGATGTTGCCGATCTCGGCGTGGCTGACACCGGCGTAGTAGCGCAGGAGCGCGGCGTCGTCGCGTCCGTTCGATTGCGGCACGACCGCGTCAAAGGCGGCTGCCGCCCGGGTGAACTCATCTGCGACGTAGAGCGTCGTGGCCAATTGGATGGTCATTTCCAGGGCCAGGGCCGGGTTGTGGGTGGCGCGGGCGACGGCCTCGTCAAGTATGTCGATGGCGGATTGGAGCTGCGAGTCCTGGACGAGTCGCGCAACTCGGTCCTGGATGTCCAGCGCCTCGTCCACGGTCAACGGGGCCAGCGCCGGCCGGGCAGCGGGCCGCGTGGCGCGGCTGCGGGTGGTGGGTGCCAGCGGGCGCAGAAAGGGCCGGCGTGGGTCGCGGTCGTCGGACAGGTGGAAGGGCCCGGATCGGGCGAGCGGGAGGAGCGCGTCGTAGACCGCATCGGCGTTGGGCCGGTCGCCCGGTAGTTTCGCCAGCATGGCGGCGACCAGGTCATCGAGGTTGGCCGGTACGTCGGGGCGGGCGGCCCGCATCGCTGGCGCCGGTGTGTTGATGTGGTGGTCCCGGTACGAGCGATGGGGGGTCTCGACGAACGGAACCCGGCCGGTGACCATTTCGTGGATCACGCAACCAAGGGCGTATACGTCGCTGGCGGGGCCGACGGGATTGCCGAGCACCTGCTCGGGCGGCATGTAGGGCGGGCTGCCGACAGTCACGCCGATCTGGGTCAGCCTGGGGAGGGT
>WNFZ01006594.1_pt1 | contig 18050 bp, 23 predicted proteins | sample 5400081 | NCBI WGS metagenome assembly WNFZ01 (sample SAMN13153365, study PRJNA577476) | soil metagenome | isolation source: 80 cm soil or saprolite under grassland replicate 1 | place: USA:California | collected 2016-06-15 | reverse complement strand
GGCCAGGATGGCATCCGCCTCCCGGTGATGGTCTTCGCCACCGGGCAGGTGCTGGTCGACCCCTCGCACGCCGAGGTCGTCGAGGCGCTTGGGTTCCGGACCCGGCCGAAGGCGGTAGCTGAGGCCTACGACGTCGCCATCGTTGGTGCTGGTCCGGCCGGCCTTACGTCGGCTGTCTTTGCGGCCTCCGAGGGGCTGCGGACGCTGCTGCTGGAGCCGCAGGTTCCCCGGAGGCCAGGCCGGCACCAGCTCGCTGATCCGCAACTACCTTGGCTTCCCGCGCGGCCTCAGCGGTGACGATCTCACCAACCGGGCCTTGGAGCAGGCGTGGCTGTTCGGCGCGGAGGTTGTCCTGGCCCAGTCGGCGACTGGCCTGCGCATTTGCGGGTCCGACCGTGTTGTACGGGTGTCAGACGGCAGCGAGCTCGTGGCACGAGCGGTGGTCGTCGCGACCGGCGTGTCCTGGCGCCGCCTGGGCGTTCCGCGTCTGGAGGCGCTGCACGGGGCTGGCGTCTTCTACGGCGCGTCGGGGACCGAGGCCCGGGCGATGGAGGGCCAGAATGTGTTCGTGGTGGAGGCCGGGAATTCGGCTGGGCAGGCCGCAGTCCATCTGGCGAGGTACGCCGCCGCGGTGACGGTCCTGGTTCGTGGCGACGATCTCGGCGCCAGCATGTCTGACTACCTGGTGCGACAACTCGAGGGGAGCCACAACACGACCGTCCGCCTGCGCACCGAGGTCGTCGATGGGCAGGGCAACGGGCGCCTCGAGGACCTCATATTGCGCGACAACGCCAGCGGCGCAACCGAGAATGTCCCCGCAGCCGCCCTGTTCGTGCTGATCGGTGCCGAGCCGCACACGCAGTGGTTGGGTGACATCGTGGCGCGGCTCGAGACGACGGTCCCGGGCGTGTTCGCGGCCGGTGATGTGCGGCATCGCTCGGTGAAGCGGGTCGCGTCGGCGGTCGGGGAGGGTGCCATCGCCATCCAGCTCGTTCACGAATACCTTGGCGAGTAGACGAGCAGCTACGGCTCATCTTGGAGATTCCTTGTGGTCGGTGCTCGGCGGGTTGGTGGTGACCCGCTCGGGGGTGATCAGCACGGCGGTGCGCCGCTCGGCCGCCATCGCCCGGTCGTAGGCGTCCAGGTCGGGATGCTCGCCGCCGCCGCGTGGTAGATGTCGCGCAGCAGTTGCCGGAGCCCTTCGGCTGGCCGGGTGTCGTGTCGCTCACGGGACCTGGCGGACGGTCTCGACCTCGATCTCCAAGCGGATCTCCTTGGAGACTACGACCCCACCGGCCTCCAGGGCCATGTTCCACGTCAGCCCCCAGTCCTCCCGGTTGACCGTGCCCCAGGCGGAGAACACGGCCCGATCGCCGCCCCACGGGTCACGGACGTGGCCAAGGTAGTCGACCTCCAGGGTGACCGGCCGGGTGACTCCCTTGATGGTCAGCTCGCCATCCACGGTGCTGCGGCTGCCCGCCCACAGCACCTGGCTGCTGCGGTAGGTGGCGGTCGGGTAGGCGCCGGCGTCGAAGAAGTCGGCGGAGCGCAGGTGGTCGTCGCGGGCCTTGTCGCCGGAGTTGACACTCGCCATGTCGATGGTGACCTCGACCTGCGACTGCTTGGGGTCCTCGGCGACGGCGATGGCGCCGTGCACGCCAGTGAACCGGCCACGGACCTTGGTGAGCATGAAGTGCCGGCCGACGAAGCCGACCTCGGCATGGCCCGGGTCAATGGTCCAGGTGCCGGGGGTGGGCAGCTCGACTCCATCCAGCGGGCGGGTTGGGGCGACGGTCATGGCTTCTCCTTGCTCAGCACCTGACAGATAGGTGCGACTGCACACAGTGTAGAGGTAGGTGCGAGTGCACGCAACTGTGCTAGGCTGCTCACCATGAGCGGCGCACGCAACGACACCACGCCCCAACAGGTCGCCCGCGAGGACTCGGTCGCGGCCTGGCGGGCGCTGCTGCTCGCCCAGAGCGCCGTCCTGCGCGCCATCGACGCCGACCTCCACCAGGCCGGCCACATCCCCCTGCACTGGTATGACGTCCTGCTCGAGCTGAACGCCGCCCCCGACCGGCGGCTGCGCATCCAAGAGCTGGCCAGCCGCGTGGTGCTGACCCGCACGCGAGTCAGCCGCCTGGTCGACCGCCTCGCCGACGCCGGCCTGGTCAGCCGCGAGCCCGACCCCGACGATGGGCGCGCCTGCTTCGCGGTCATCACCCGGGTCGGCCGTGAGGCGCTCCGCGCCGCCGCCCCGGCCTACCTCGCTGGGATCGAGCGGCACTTCGCCCGCCACCTGACCTGCGACCAGGCCCGCACCATCACCGAAGGACTCGACCAGGTCGTTGCCGCGCACCGACTGCTGCCCGCTCCGGTCAAGCAGTCCCGGTCGTGACCACCGACAGGTCGGCCAGCGAGCTGGTCCTTCGTCAGGTTGTGGTCGGCCCACTGCAGACCAACTGCTGGATCATGCACACCACTGCGTCATCCACGGCGCTGCTGGTCGACCCCGGCGACGACGCTGACGCCATCCTGGTGGCCGTCAGCAGTGAGGCGCGCTGAACGCGGCGGCTTGGCGACGCTCATGCGGGCTCAAGCCGTCGGACCGTCGCGACGCGATCGATGGCGTTGTCGAACGAGGCGATCACTCCGACGCCTGAGCGCTCCGCCTGCGCAACCAGATATGCCTCGGCGAAGTCCAGCCGGTCGGTCTCGTAGACCTCCAGTGCCCGCAGCAGCATCGCCGGGTCCAGCACCACGATGGTTGGAAACGCGATGATCGCCCGAACCAACTCGGCGACCCGCTGGCGCGGCACCTCGTAGAACGACTCCAGCACGTACACGACCTCGGCCACCACCAAGTCGGCCAGCAGCAACTCGTCGGCGGCAGCAAGGAACTTGGTCGCTCGTGCCGCCTGCTCGGGGGGGTCGCCGGTCAGGTGGCGGATCAGGATGTTGGTGTCGACGAACGCGCTCACCGCCTGGCGCGCGCCCGGGCGGCGCGGACCTGGCGGCGCACCTCCTCCCAGGGAGTCCCGCGCTTGCTGGCGGGCACGCTGACCGCGCCGGCAAGCTCGAGCAGATCGGCGGTACGTGCCAGTACGGCACGCTGCCCTTCAACGCGGAAGACGACCTGGTCGCCCTCGTGCAACCCAAGCGCTTCGCGGATCGCCTTAGGTAGCGTGATCTGTCCTTTGGATGTCAGCCGCGCCGCAATCTCCATCGCACCTCTCCTTACCTGAGCGCACAAGTAAGGATAGCGTACGTGGGGGTGTTCGTATGCTGTCACACGACCGCCGCAAACCCGCAGGTCAAAGGCTATGGTGGTCTTTGGTCGAAGGGCCGGTGATCACGCTGGCCGCACGCGGTCAGGGCTTGGCGTAGTCGGATAGGTCCTCGACGGCTCGATAATCGCGCTCGTCGAGCCAGTGGCACCAGATCTTCGCCCCAGGAATCGCCAACCGGCGCGAGTGGCCCTGGCTGGCCGACCAGGCGGCAACCTCGCACCGCGGGTGGCCGCCAAAGCCCCGCACCGTCTCCAAGGCGGGCTTGAGGTCGGTGTCGGTCGACACGATCACGCCCACGTCGTATTCACCGCGCACTGCCATGGCGACGAAATCGATCGCCAACGCCACGTCGATCCCCTTCTCCTGTGGTCGCTCGCCCGGTGTGCGGGCCGGCCATCCTGGCGGATACCGGAGCGTCCTGGTGACCACCTGCACCTTGGGCATGCGCCGCCATGCGTCGCACTGCCTCAGGTTGGCGCCGTAGCCGATCGGGTCCTTCGACGCATCCGGCTGCCCTCGGTAGACGCGCACCTGGAGCAGTTCGCGGTCGAATGGGCTACGGCTGACGATAAGCTGGCCCGAGCCTGAGCGGATCGACCTGGCCCAACTGCGGCGGCCCGGACTCCAGCAGGAAGGCGCCGCGGGCCCGCCGGTAGACGTTCTGGAAAGAATAATCCCCGCCAGTCCAAGCACCGCTTGGACGGCGGGGAGGAGTACTCCTAGACGATACCGGTGTGATCAGACCGGGGCCAACCGAGAACCCAGGTGTTCGTATGCTGTCCAGCGACCGCGGTAAAACTGCAGGACATCCCAACACGCGGACCGGCCACTCCAGGTCCAAGGACCAACGGTTCGACAGGCTATTGCACGCGGCCGTAGCGGTAGGCGTGGATGATGGTCTGTTCCACGGTGTTGCCATCGCTGTCGGCGGCGGTTGCTCGCAGGGACACGAAGCCGCTGCCAGCCGGATGGCGCACCAGGGCGGCGTCCTGTTGCAGTCGCACTGGGGTCCAGGTGACACCGTCGTCGAACGATGCCTCGATGGTGCGGCGGACTATCGTGCCGACATGTGCGCCCTGCTGGGGTGTGATGAACACCGGCACGGCATCGACGCCGTTCGGCGCGGTGTTGTACCGGTCGAGTTCCGGGGTAAACCGTGCCCCCCACAGGGCAAGCGGGACCGGCGTGTTCTCGTCGACGCGGCCGGAGCGAAACGTCCAGGCGGTGGTGATCCTGGTGGAGAGCTCGGCCGATGCGCAGCGTTCGGCGTGGATTTCGAGGCGATAGCGGGCATCACCGGCGGGAACTTCGATCGAGGCCCAGGTTTGGTCAGTTTCGCCTATCTTGATCCCGTCGCGTACAGGATGGTGGTCCGAGCTCCGGTGAGGTGGTCCCCGGGCCTACCGTGGCCGTCGGTGTGCATCGGGACCCCGACGTCGACGGTGTCACCGGTGCGGGTCACCGCCACGCCAGCCACCGCTGGCAGCTCCCGCGCCACCGCCAGCCCGTCGACCCCGGCGACGCTGGCCCGCGCGGCGCCCGCCGCCGCCGCACCCGTGCCCCGACCGCCCGTCACGATCAGCGGCAGCCGGTCACGGCGGTCATAGCCGAACTCCAGCAGCATCGTCACGTCGAACAGCCGAGAGTCCAATCGCCCGGCCGCCAGCAGCGGCGCCGCGTCACTGGGCACCACCCGCACCCGGCCAGCATCGGTCTGGGTCGCGAACATCACGTCCTGGCGGCCCGGACCGGGCTCCACCGACACCCGGGTGGTGTCACCCCACACCGTGACCCGGTCACCGGTGATCATGGTCACCGTCCGCGCCGAGCCCCGCTGCTGCGCCGGTGCCGCCCCAGCAGGCACCGGCGCGGCGCCGGCCAACCCGCTCACCGCGACCCCGAGCAGCAACGCGCCGGCGGCCAGACCGGCGACTATCCGTCGTTTCAACCCCATACCGTCTTTCCTTCATGCTGGACGGGTCACTTCAACCACGTGCCCGAAGGCCGTATGGCATGCCGACACAAGACGGTCGGGCCGCCCGGCGGCGACATCACAGATCGCCGCCGGGCGGCCCGCGCCGTTCCCGGGTTCAGCCCTTCTGTTCGATCAGCGCGACGAGGTCGCGGCCGTTGGGGTCGGGACCGACCTTCTGGAGGATCGCGCAGCCCGCCGCATACCGCGCCCCGCTGGCACCGGTGAGCTGGTCGGGGACCAGCGACTCGGACACCTTGAAGCTGACCCGCCGGCCCGTGGGCGCCACTTGTTGCCGCACGTGCGCCTTGAGCCCGTCCAGGGTGTAGCAGCGCGCCACGGACTCCGCCGCAAACGCCGGTGAGAGACTCCCGAGAAGGTCGATGGTGGACTGTGGCGACTCGCCCCAGACCAGGACCTGGCGGCTGTCCAGGACAAGGTCGAGGGTCCGCCCGCCACCCTCGGACACGTTCAGGACGTGTCCGCACGGCCCGTCGAGGAGGTCCGGCCGCAGCCGGGCGCTCCAGCCAGCCCAGCCGGACCGGTCCAGCAGCGCCTGCACCTGGCGTGCCAGCCGCTGCGGCGGGATGCACGCGGCACTACCCTCGATCGCCTGCAGATCGCGCTCCAGCTTGGCGACCTTCTCCCTGGCCGGGGTGTACTCGCCCGGGAGGGAAGCAAGCCCGTGGCGCTGGCAGTCGCCCTGGCGGCCAGAGATGACCACCACCTTGGGGGTATCGGTGCGAACACAGGCGACCAGCGATGCCGGGACGCCGCCGGGGACCAGGACCTTGCCGTGGCCCGCCAGGAACGCCTTGCAGGCGGCGGCCGGGTCCTGCTCGCCCGGATGAATGCCCACGCCGCCGCCGCCCCTGACCGGGTCGTACATGCAGTCGACCTCGGTTGCGGCGAGCTTCTGAGGCGCGGTCAGGAGCTGCGCGGCCACGGCGGTGCCCCCGAGGGCGAGGACGGCCGCGATGGCGAGCGCGCCGAGGCGACGGACCCGCCGCCGTGCGCTGCGGCGGGTCGCCTTGGGGTCGGCGACCGCCGCCTCGATGGCGTCGCCGAGCCGGTCGACGAACGGGATCTGGCTCATGAAGCCACCTCCAGAAGGGTTGAGAGGCGGGCGAGACCCCGGTGCACGCGCGTGCGTGCGGCGCCCTCGGTGCAGCCGAGCTTGGCGGCGATCTCGGTATAGGCGAGCTCGTCGACGACGCGGAACCGGACCGCGTCGCGCTCGTGGTCGGTCAGGCGGGCCATGGCGGCGCCGAGCGTCGCGCGCTGCGTGTCCAGGTCGGCCAGCGCCTCGATCCGTGCGCTCGACTCGTCGTCCAACTCCGGGACAGCGATGCCGAGCCGCCCGATGGCTTTGCGTTCCACCTCCTGGTGTCGGAACCAGTGGGACAGCTCCTTTCGGGCGATGCCGTACAACCAGGCGGCGCCCGGCTGGCCGGTGTCGCGATAGCGGCCGCGGCGCTCGAACGCGACCGCAAACGTCTCGGCCAGCAGGTCGGCGGCGACCTCGGCGTCGAAGACCCGCTGGTAGAAGTAGGCGAGCAGTTTCTCGGCCCGGCGGTCATACAGCGTGCGGAAGGCGCCGGGGTCGCGGCATGACGCGACGATCAGCTCTGCGTCGGTCACGTCGGTGTGGACTCCTTGGGATCGGGTATCGGACGCCCTGTCTACGCCGCGAGCCCCTCCATTTGTTACGAACCGTGCCGTCTTCGCGGGACGCGAGCCGTACCGGCTCGTGGGATCCGGTAAGGACTGGGTGTGAGAGCGCGGCGGTGCCGCTGTTCGTCTTCGATGCCCGGCTACGACCCTGCCCAGCTCACCCTCGACCTGGCCAGGGCGCCTCGCATGTGCCCGGTACCCACTTCCAAACAATCCGCGGCGTGCTCGACCACGTTGGGCGGCGGATATGGCGCGTGAGGTGGTGGGGAGTCGACCCACGCTGACAGCATGAGCCCGCCCAGGGCCGCAGCGGCCCGCCCGGGGCCCCCGGCCGATGATCAGAGCCGTCGTGGGCGCTGCAGGGCTGTGACCGGGCCGATTGGCTCGAACGAGCTATGTGGAACCAGTCCAACCAGCCGATAGCAGAAGCGACACGCCCACTTGGGGGAGGACCATGGGGCCACTGAGCCAGGCAGCAGGGCGAGCGGGTCAGCTACGACGATGGCCAGGATGGGCGCTGTACCTGGCCGTCGGGACCATGGTCCTCGTGGCCTACTGCCTGAGCCCAGTGGTGTCGCTGCTGCCGGCCTGGACGCCGAGGCTGGTGCTGCTCTGCGGGCTGAGCTGGTCGTCCGCGGTGGCGATCCTGGTCCGCGAACCAGCTTGTCTACGCAAGCGCCGACACCACCTTCTACGTCACGCACGACGTGCTCCACCGAGAGCAGTACCCCGCGCCCGCGGACCTGCTGTACCTGGCCCACTACCCGATCCTCATCGCGGCGCTGCTGCTGCTGGTGCGGCAGCGGACCCGCAGGGGGGACCGGGCCAGCCGGATCGACGCGTCGATCATCGCCGTGGGCGCTGGCCTGCTGAGCTGGCTGTTCCTCATCGGCCCCTACGCGGGCGACACCCAGCTCTCCGCGCTGATCAAGCTGGTCTCCGTCGCCTACCCCGCCGCCGACCTGCTCGTCTTCGCGGTCGCGGTGCGCCTGCTCGTGGGCCCAGGCACCCGGCCGGCCTCGTACCGCCTGCTGACCGCGAGCCTGCTGGTGGTGCTCGCGGCCGACAGCTCGTACGTGCTGATGCAGCTGGCTGGCACCTACACGACCGGCAACCTCCTGAACGCGAGCTGGCTCGGCGCCGACCTGCTGCTCGGCGCCGCGGCACTGCACCCCTCGATGCGTGTCCTCGCCGAGCCGAGCGAGGCCGCCGGCACGAACGCGAGCTGGCGACGCCTGGCCCTGCTCGCGGTGGCGTCGCTGATAGCCCCGGCGACCCTGGTCATCCCGACCGCCCTCGGCAGGGCTGTCAACCTCCCCGTGATCGCGGGCGCGTCGGCGGCGCTGTTCCTGCTCGTGGTCGCCCGCCTGGCAGCGCTCGTCGTCGAGCAGCGGCGGGCCGCCATCACCGACGGGCTGACCGGCCTGTACAACCGCCGCTTCTTCGAGGCGACGCTCGCGCTCGAGGCCGAGCAGGCGACCAGGTCAGGGCGGGACCTCGGCCTGCTCGTCCTGGACGTCGACCACTTCAAGCGGATCAACGACTCCTACGGCCACCAGGCCGGCGACCGCGTGCTGCGCGAGCTCGCCACGCGGCTCACCGCCTCCATCCGCGGCGGCGACGTGGTCGCGCGCTACGGCGGCGAGGAATTCGTGGTGCTGCTGCGGGACACGACCCTCGATGCGCTCCCGGAGACCGCCGAGCGGCTGCGCAGCGCCGTGGGCGACGTCCCGATCGTCCTGTCCGACGGCATCTGGCTGGCGATCACCGTCTCGGTCGACGGCGCCGCCTGGCCCTCCACGCCCGCTCGGCCGAGGAGCTGGTCAAGCTCGCCGATCAGGCCCTCTACGTCGCCAAGCGGCTCGGCCGCAACCGCATCCAGATCGGCCCTCCGCCGGGCGGGACCGCCATGATCCAGGAGCGCGACGAGGACGCCGTGCTCGCCTACCTCGAGCGGCTCGCCGACCAGATCGACGCGCGCCTGGCCAGCGAGGAGCACAGCGCGGCCATCTCCCGCTGGGCCGGCGCGATCGCCGACCATCTCGGCCTCGGGCCCGACGTGCGCCGGCGCTGCGAGCTGGCCGGCCGCTTCCATGACATCGGCAAGATCATCGTCCCCGACGAGATCCTGCTCAAGCCGGGCCCACTCGTGGACCGTGAGTGGGCGGTCCTGCGCCGCCACCCGGTCCAGGGGGCGCGCCTGGTCGGTCTCGCGGAGGGTCTCCACCAGATCGCCATGATCGTGCGCCAGCACCACGAGCGCTTCGACGGCAGAGGCTACCCGGACGGCCGCAGCGGCGAGGACATCCGTGTGGAGGCCCGGGTGGTCGCGGTCTGCGACGCCTGGGCGGCGATGCGCTCCAACCGCCCCTACGACGCGGCACGCCCGGTCCCCGCGGCCCGCGAGGAGTTGCGCGTCTCGGCGGGCAGCCAGTTCGACCCGGCGGTGGTGACGGCCTTCCTCGAGCTGGAGCAGGCCGGGGTCATCGGCAGCTTCGAAGCGGCCCCGGCGCGCGGCTCCACCGCTCCCGTGTGAGCCGGCCGCCTCCCCATGGGACGGGCGCCCAGGTGCGACGGGCGCATCCAGGACGTCTTCGCCCGCGGCGACGGGCCGACCCGCAAGGCCCCGCTCAAGACCCTGATCGCCGAGGTCAAGGTCGACGACCGCCACCCATCCGGCCGTTCTTCTACGTCCCGACCGTGACCAGCACCAACAAGCCCCTGGTCGAAGGGCCGACGATCAAGCTGGCCAGTTCGGTCAGGAGTTGGCGGGATCGGTGACGTCCTGAGGCTGTGCCGGACCGGGACGACCACGGATCTCGGAACCCGGCGGCCCTCGCCGGCCAGACAACGGCCGGCGATCGGCTGTTATCCACCGGCTCATGAGCCAGACGTCCCAAGCCGAGTCGACCGGGTAGGATTCGGCGGCACCTCCGGGAAGCTGCCGATCGACCAGGCGGATTGCTCCAGTTAAGCTAGGTTGCAAGGGACGGAACGCTCGTGAGCAGGCCCAAACATCCCCGCAAGGAGCTTGAGGCCCTGCTGAAGGAAGCCGAGGCCAAGGCCAAGGGCTGGCGAGTCGTCAAGGGGAGCAAGTACTTCAAGATGTACTGCCCATGCACCGACGAGCACTGGACAACGGTCCACTTGACACCCTCGAACCCGAACTATGAGCGGAACCTCCGCGGGCTGCTTCGGCGGGACACATGCTGGGAGGCGCGGCCGTGAAGCTGACGATGGCAGTTCGTTTCAACGTCGCAGACGATGGCCATGGTGTTCCCGGTGACCTCGAGGGCTTCTTCGACCGAGTGTTGGAAGAACTGCTTCGGCTGGACGCCGTCGAGGACTCCACAATCTCAGCATCGCTGGCCAAGAAGACTGTCACCATCATGGTGACCATCGACGCGCCCTCACCAGAGGGAGCCGCGGCCATCGGCATGAGTGCCATTCGAGCGGCGTTCCACGCCGCCGGCGCGGCCACGCCAGACTGGCCACTGTTCGACGAGTTGTCCATCGGTACAGGCGAACTCATCGGCGCTTGAACCCATAGGAGCGAGACTGTCCGGCATGAACAGCCCAGGCCGTCGAGAGGCGGTATCGGCTTCGTGGGCCGCCGGTAGAGCCCAAGTGTTCGTCTGCTGTCCAGACGACTGCGGTAAACACGCAAGTCAGAGGCCGTGGTGGTCTTGAGTTCCCACAATACGAACACCACGGCCCTGGTCGAAGGTCCAACGATCAGGCTGATCACCCCGTCAGGACCCGCTACAGGAGGGAATGGAACTCCGGCCGGAGACGACCGTCACCACGCTCCTGGCTGAAGACCGATCCAGTGTTGGGCCGTTGAGCGCGAAAATGAGTCCACCGCTGGGGTCGCAGAGCAGTAGAGTCCGCGGATGCGAGTCGGAGTCTACGTCGATGGCTTCAACCTCTACTATGGCGCCCGCACACTGTGCGGACGCGGTACGCCCGGCTGGCGGTGGTTGGATATACGAGCGCTAGCCAGCGCCCTTGTCCGCGAGCGACGCGACTGGAACGGCGCACGCCTTGCGAAGGTCATCTACTGCACCGCGCTTATCGACGGTGCGGAGAACCCTTCCGGCCACGCTGACCAGGATGTCTATCTGAAGGCCTTGCTCGCTGCTGGCAGCGTCGACCACATTGAGCAAGGCTACTATGTCTCGCGGGTTAAGAAGGCGCCGCTGGCCACAGCCGATGACAGGGGCCGCCCCGTACTTGCGAGGGCACAGTGGCCCGTCATGGTCCGGGGTTCGGCGGGGACGCCGGTGCGAGACGCCACCTTCATGGTCTCGTACGCCTACCGTGAGGAGAAGGGCTCTGACGTGAACGTCGCGTCGCATCTCCTCCTCGACCTCCTAGACAGGACGATCGACGCCGCTGTCGTGGTCTCGAACGACAGCGATCTGCGCTTCCCGATCCAACAGGCCCGCATGCGTGTCCCGGTTGGCACATCAACCCCAGTCCGACCTATCTGGCTGGCGCATTGCGCGGGAGTTGGGCGGAAGGCGCCGGTCGCCACTGGTGGCGTCAACTGGCTGCGACGGACTTGAAGCAGTATCAACTTCCCAATCCGGCAGGAGGCTACCGGCGACCCGCAGGGTGGTGACTGCCGCAAGACCCCGACCGGCGTCAAGGATGACTCCAGCAGACCGACCGGCTATACTGACTTTCACATACCACCCGGCTCCTCGTGGGCCGGGTTTTCTCTTGTCCGGCAGTCTTGCGGCCCGCGAAGGATAGCTCAGCCCTTCATGGAACCTGCGGCAAACCAGCAGGTCAGGGGCCGTGGTGGTCTTGAGGTCCCACAATACGAGCACCGCGCCGTTGGTGGAGGGGCCGACGATCAGGCTGACCACCGCGCCAGATTCCGCTGACGACCAGCCGGACCTGGCTGGCCAGGCCCTGCCTCGTCCGGGGACCCGGGTGATGACGGACCGGCCGGTGTCGGCGAGGTCCTCGGCCGTGCGGAGCTCGGAGAGCGGGTCATGGGTCACACCTCGTCGCGGTGCTCGCGTCATTCCGGCATATGGCCTTGACCGCGTCGCGCAACCGCATTGGAACCTTTGAAGGTGGCCAGGTGGTCTACCAGTCGGAGGTGATGCCGACGTGGCTCGCGCCGAGCAGGAGGCCGCGTTCCAGGCGTTCGTGGCGATCCGTTACCACCGGCTGCTGCAGACCGCCTACCTGCTGACAGGTGACCGCGGTCGAGCCGAGGACCTGCTGCAGACGTCCCTGCTGAAAACCTGGTCGGCCTGGCACCGGCTGCATCAAGAGACGGCTGAGGCCTACGTGCGGACCGTGCTGGTCCGTACCGCCGCAACCTGGTGGCGCCGACGCTGGATCGGTGAGCGTCCGACCGCCGTGCTGCCGGATCGGGCAGCCCCGGACGAGCTGGCGCGGGTGTCTGAACGCGACGCGCTGTGGCACGCCCTGGCGCGCCTGCCCGTCCGGATGCGGGCAGCGTTGATCCTGCGCTACTTCGAGGATTACAGCGAGCGGCAGATCGCCGAGGCGCTCGGCTGCTCGGTCGGCTCGGTCAAGAGCCTCTGCTCACGGGGGCTGGCACGGCTACGAGGGGTCCCCTCCCTGGCCCCTGAGGGGGACCCGAGGAGGTCTATGCGATGAGCCATGACGGCATCGAGCGGCGCCTGCGCGCCAAACTGCACACCCTCGCCGAAGAGATCCAGCCCTCCCCAGACCGCCTGGAGCGGCTGCCGTCGCGGCTACGGGCCGCGCGACGGCGCCGGGTCGCCGGCAGGCTGGTGGCGGCCTGCCTCACCGTGGCCGTCGGGGTGGTCGCGGTGCGCGTCCTGCCGCTGACCAGCAACACGCCGGCCGTCCAGCACCCCTCCGGCCCGCCGCGAACCTTCCTGGCCGACGACCCCACCAAACCCGGGCCCCCCAAAGACCCCGGGGGCTGGCGCGTGGTGCGCTACGACACCTCGACGGGGCGGCGCACGGCGGTCGTCTCCGACTGGGGCGTGTACAGGTGGCAGCTCCTCGACGACGGGTCGGTGGTGGTGGAGGCGCGACACCCCGGCTCGCCCGTCCCGCTGTGTGACACCGGCCTGGTCCGCATCCTGCCCGATGGCCGCCAGACCTCACTCGGCAACGTCGGCCTCACCAGAGGAGACGGCGATGGCGGCTTCGCCTTCTCACCGGACGTGAAGCTGGTGGCCGTGGCCGGCCTCTGCCCGACCGACACCACAAGGCCCAGCACAGGTTCGGTCGCCAGCCGCAAGAGCAGCTCCCGCCCCGTCCGCATCGCCGGCTCTCAGAAGGTTCCGCCGCTTGGCTCCCGCTTGGCCGTCTATCCGGTCGGCGCAACGATCGGCACGAAGCCGCTCGCCACCCTCACCCTCGACGAGGGTTGGCCGCACCGGCCCGTTGTCTCGACTGACGGCCGCCACATAGCCTTCCTGTTGACCACCACCAACACCAACCAGCCCAAGGAGGAAGCGCACCTGCTCGACCTGTCCGGCGCCCGGCCGTCGTGGCGGCATCTGATCCTGCGGCTGGACAGGGCTGACTGCTCTTTGAACGGCGCCGGCGCGGTGCTCGGCCGCGACCCGAGCCTGCTGCTGACCACCGAGTCCTGCGGCCCTGAGATGCGCCTGGTCGTGGTGGACCTGCGCAACGGACAGGCCCGGACCGTGCTCCAGCTCGGCAAGGGGATCGGCGCGGGGCTCGACCTCGACGCCAGCCGGTCCCACCTTCTGGTGACGACATGGTCCGTGAGCCGCGATGGCCGGCCCGTGTCCAAGCTCACCGCCTACCGGTGGGACGGTGGCTCGCGCCTGCAGCGCCTATTCAGCAGGACGCCGGCCCATGACCCGGGGGCGCGCTATGGTGGCACCCCCGCGCAGTGGTGAGCCGCGCCATCTGGCTTTCGAAAGGGCCGGGCCAGCCCAGCCTGTCGAGAGGACTCGCCTGGTCGAAGGGCCGACGATCAGGCTGGCGACCTGCTGATCCTCACCCCGAATGGAGACGCGAAGCTCGCTCGTCCCCGGAAGCCGGATGGCTGCCTACCATGTCCAGGACGGCGATCGGCGACTTGGGCTACGGTTAGGTCATGAAGCAGACCAGCGGTGTTGGGAAGTATCGAGCGATGACGCTCGCCGATCTAGCGGGCCTGCTCAAAGACGCCAACGGGTCGCTTCAGTGGCGACTGCTCGCCGAATTCCTGGAGGAGTACCGCTGGGAACCGGTCGAAAGCCGCTACCGGTTGCTGGCCGGCGAGCCGCCCAGCACCGGCGATGAGCGATGGGACGTCCTGCTCGCGGCGCTCGCCGAGCATCTTGCCGCTCAAGACCGCCGTGGCGCACCGGCGTGGAGCGAGCCTCGGCGACTGCAACGCTTCTGGTTCCCCTTCAACACCCCTGCCGCGCGAGTGGACGCAATCGTGCACGCACCGGCCGCGTTCCGGCGTCGGGGCGTGTTCGTCTCCGCTCACGAACTGGAGGTCGCGTGAGCGAGGCAGGGCCGCTGCTGGATCGTGGCCTGATCGAGGATGCGTTCCGCCGGCTCGGCGATCGACTGGTCCGTCGCGGCGTCGTGGCCGACATCTACGTATTCGGCGGCGCCGCAATGGCGCTGGCCTACGACGCCCGACGAGCGACCCGCGACATCGACGCCGTCTTTGAACCGCACGGCATCGTGCTGGAAGAGGCCCGTATCGTCGCCACTGAACTCGGCCTTCCCGAATGGTGGCTCAACGAGCAGGCGAGCGCATATGTCGCACCTGGAGAGGACGTGGCCGCCCCGCGCGTGTTCGACCATCCTGGGCTTCGGGTCGCAGCGGCATCTCCCGAGCACCTGCTGGCAATGAAGGTCCTGGCCGCCAGACATCGTGACGGCGATGACATCCGCTTCCTGATCCACAGGCTGGGCTTGACCTCAATGGACCAGATCTTGGCCGTGTGCGCCGAGGTGTTTCCCGACGAACCGGTGCCGGATCGAGCGCGTCTTGTGCTGGAGGACGCCCTCGAAGCACACAAACGAGACTCCTCCGAGGGGTAGCGCATGCGCATTCCCCAGCTCGGTGTTCGTATGCTGTCCAGCCATCTCCGGTAAACCCGCAGGTCAGAGGCTATGGTGGACATGACATCCCAACACGCGAACCACCCACTCCAGGTCCAAGCACCAACAATCAGCCTCTGACCAGCACCAACACGCTCGACCCGGAGTTTCCGACACCATCTCGGGCCACGATATGTTGGCAGCGTGTTGGCTTCGCCCTCTGCTGTTGGTCACCCGATCCGCCGGGGTCTGGGAAGAGTAGGACCCGCAAGCCAGGGTTCACCGTTCACCTCGGCCTGGCTCGTGCTAGCCGGTCTGGACCCAGATGTTGTCGCCGGTGTCGGCGTGGTTGAAGTTGATGACGCCGGGGACGTCGAGCGTCACGCCCTCCTCGGAGGGGTCGTTGTGACTGGTCGGGGCGTTCGGGCCGACGATGCAGAACACCGTGAGGATGCCCGGGTGTTGCCCGAGGGGGGTGTCCAGCACCACCCGCAGCTTCACCGCCCCGCCGCACAGGTTGTCGTCGCCCAGGTCCACGCCCAGCGCCGGGATGAAGCGGCAGCCGTAGAAGTTGAAGCTCAGCAGCTCGGTCGCCGTCCAGGTCCCGCCCCCGCGGACGTTGCCCGCAGGGTCGAGGTGGGTGAACTCGCCGCTTGCGGTGACCGACTTGGGATGCAGCGAGAACGAACCACCGCCGGTGACCATCACGCGGTCGCCGTTGGGAGCGCGGCCAAAGTTGGGTGCCTCCATCACCAGCAGAAAGGTCCCTCTGGTGTTCCCGGCCACGGCTGGGGTCGCCGCTAGCGCGAGCAACGCCGCCGCGACCATGACGATGAGCGCGAACCGTCCTCTCATGATGCCCCCTCCCCACACGACCACAGGCCACTCTTCGTGGCCCAGCGACCACGATAAGTAACCCCCTCCTGAGGCCTGCCGGGCAATCCCTCCTTCGCCGTAGCGGCGGTACGCTCAGCCACCGCCCTTCGTTGCAGAGCAGTGGTCGTGCTGGCGTCATCACGGACACACGGTGAGCCCGGCGGAGGGCTGCCATCTCAGAACGCGGGACTGGCTATCTATCTACTATCTTGGCGTTGGTAGGTTCTCCAGGTTGCAGTGTGAGGGCGTGTTGGGTGTGGAGGAGGGCGACCAGCTGCTGGTCGTCGAGGGGTTTGGCGAAGTAGTAGCCCTGGCCGGACTGGCAGCCCAGGTCGCGGAGCCGTTGGAGCTGGTCGAGCCGCTCGATGCCTTCGGCGACGGTGGCCAGCCCGAAGATGGTGGCAAGGTTGATGATCGCGTGGGCGAGCGCGGCGGCGTCCGGGCTGCTGGCGACCTCGTCGATGAATGCCTTGTCGATCTTGAGGATGTCGACGGGCAGGCGGCGCAGGTAACTGAGTGAGGAGTAGCCGGTGCCGAAGTCGTCGATCGCCAGTCGCACCCCCAAGCGGTCGAGTTCGGCCAGGGTGATGGTGGTGGTGGCGACGTCGGCGATCAGCAGGCTCTCGGTCAGCTCCAGGGTCAGGTGGTGGGGTTTCAGGCCGGTGGTGGTCAGGGTCTGGGCGACCTGGGCGGCCAGGTGGGGTTGGGCGAGCTGGACCGCGGACAGGTTGACGCTGATGCTCAGCTGTTGGCAGCCGGGGATGGCGGCCTGCCAGGAGCGGGTCTGCTGACAGGCGTGGTGCAGCGCCCCAGGCGCCGATGGCGACCAGCAGGCCGCTCTCTTCAGCCAGCGGGACGAAGCTGCCCGGGGCCAACAGGCCGCGGGTTGGGTGCTGCCAGCCGTTGAGTGGCGGCGACCGCGTCGGACGGGCTGGTGGCGTCCTCCACCAGGACGACGAACTCGTCGCCGCCGAGCCTGGCCACGGTGTCGCTGGGCCGCACGGCGGTGGGTAGCCGCTTGGCGACCATGGCGAGGAGCTGGTCGCCGACCGCGTGCCCGAGGGTGTCGTTGACGGTCTTGAACCCGTCCAGGTCCAGCAGCAGCACGGCCAGCTGCCCGTCGTGGCGGGCCAGGCGGGCCAGGGCGTGCTCGAGCCGGTCGTGGAATAGCGCCCGGTTGGCCAGGTCGGTGAGTGGGTCGTGGAGGGCCTGGTGGCGTAGCTGCTCGGCGAGGCGCTTGCGCTCGGTGATGTCGGCGGCCACGCCGATCATCCCCGCCGGCTCGCCGCTGGGGGTCTGTAGCGGCGCGGTCGCCAGCTCCACGTCGATCGGGGTGCCATCACTGCGGTGATGGCGCAGTTCCAGGTAGGCGGCCGGCTGGCCCCGGTCGCGGGTGGCGGTGGGCTGGATGGCCGGCCAGCCCGGCTCCAGGCTGGCCGGGTGGGGTCGGCCGAGGACCTCCTCGCGGCGCCAGCCGTAGATGCGCTCGGCGGCCGGGTTCCACAGTTGCACCCGGCCGGCCGGGTCCAGCTCGACGATGGCGACCGGGGAGGCGTCAATGATCGCGCCGAGCCGGTGCAGCAGCCGCGCCCGCTCGGCCTGGGCGGCCGCACCGAGACCGACGTAGGAGAGCAGCCAGCCCGCGTCCAGCGCGGCCCCAGTCTGGTAGGTGCCGTGCAGCTGCGCCAGCGCGTACTGGCCGTCGGCGGCCAACAGTCCGAGCAGGCTGGCCAGCAGCAGCCACCAGGCGGGGGGGCGGGCGCCGCCGCCCACGGCCAGGCGAGCCGCGACCGCCACCACCAGCAGATCCATCAGCGGGTAGGCCAGCGACACCGCCCGCGCCGGCAGCGACAGGCCGGCCGTGCGCACGTAGGGCCCGAGCACAAACACCCAGGCCAGCAGCCCGATCCCGGTGGTGACGATCAGCGCGTCCAGCAGCCCGTCGCGGTCCCGCCCGGGGCTGCGTCGGCGCAGCAGCAACACCAGCCCGGCCACAAACAGCGGGTAGTGGCTCAGGTACAAGCCGTCCGCAGGCGCCGGGAAGCGCGCGTCGTCGAGCAGCTCATGAGTTGGCTCCTCGCTGAATCGTGTGGGTAGGGGTCTCCGTCAGTAGGCGGTAGGGTCCGTCCTCCAACTCCCGACGCTGGAGGACCGTTGATGGCGGAGATCGACGACCTGTTCCAGGCTGCTCTTGGTCTTGC
>WNFZ01007460.1_pt1 | contig 18053 bp, 17 predicted proteins | sample 5400081 | NCBI WGS metagenome assembly WNFZ01 (sample SAMN13153365, study PRJNA577476) | soil metagenome | isolation source: 80 cm soil or saprolite under grassland replicate 1 | place: USA:California | collected 2016-06-15 | reverse complement strand
GAACTGCAAGAAGAGGCTTGGAAAATTGTCAAACCGATTTTTGAAGAAAGCCAGAAAAAAGCATTTGAGAAATTTGAGCAATTGAATGGACAGCACAGTCCTCTCGCTACAACCGATTTAACGAAAGCTGTAAAGGCCGCCAAGTTTGGACAAATGGAGACACTATTTGTTCCTTTGGGCCGAGAGATATGGGGTCGATACGATGCTGATAACAACCAAGTAATTGTGCAAAGTGAACCCAGCCCGGAAAACGAAGATCTTCTCGATTTTGCCGCTGCGGAAACGATTCTGAATTCAGGGCAGGTCTTTGCTGTCCCTCGTGAGCAACTCCCAAGTAACGGCGATTTGGCAGCCATCCTGCGCTATCCCGTTGAGCCACCTTAGAGAATTCGGGTGGAGCGGGATGGCATCCTACGCCGTACAGCATTGAAGCGCCGCATAAATTTGTATCTAAACTTGTACCTTTTCAAGGGGTAGCGGTATATGGTCTTTTGACGGTCTGCATGCTATGGTTGTTTTAGTAAAATTGCATTAGAAAGAAGTCATCCTGAGCAGAGCGAAGGATCTCTAGCACTGAAATGCCGAGACTCTTCGGTCGCGGCGAACGCTCCCTCACAGCGTCCCGATGTCCTCCGGGAGAGTGTCAGAACATCTTAAGATGGGGAAGCATGATTTCCCATCCAATGAATGGTTCAAAGGAAGAATATTATGAGCGGATTCCGTTTGGGAAAATTTTTCGGCGTCAATGTTAACATTGACTGGAGTTGGTTGTTGATCTTTATCCTCGTAAGTTGGAGTCTGGCTTCCACGTTTGGGCAGGCTCATCCGGAATGGACAACCTTCACTCAACTAGGTCTGGCGTTGGTGGCAGCGTTGCTGTTCTTTTTATCAGTACTGGCACATGAATTGGCTCATTCTCTGGTTGCCAATGCACGCAAACATCCTGTCCGCAGCATTACGATGTTCCTGTTCGGCGGTGTATCAAATATTCAAAAGGAACCAACTTCACCATGGAATGAATTCATTATTACGATTGTCGGTCCCTTGACCAGCTTTATCCTGGGTAGTCTGTTCCTATTCCTGGGAACTGGAACTGCTATTCTCAACAACGTGCCCATGACCAATCCATTAGGAATACTATCCAGGCTGGGGCCACTCGGCACAATCTTTATTTGGTTGGGATCAGCAAATATCCTGTTAGGTTTTTTCAACCTTATCCCGGGCTTCCCACTGGATGGCGGAAGAGTCCTGCGTTCCATTTTGTGGGGATTCACCAATGATCTGGTCAAGGCAACGCGTTGGGCATCCTGGGTGGGGCAGTTTGTGGCATGGATACTGATCCTGTCAGGTATATCCATGATCTTCGGAACAAGAATTCCATTCCTGGGTAGCGGGGTTTTTAATGGAATGTGGATCATCTTCATGGGCTGGTTCCTGCAAAATGCAGCCGCACAAAGTTATCGCAGAGTTCTAGTTCAGGATATTTTGGAAGATGTGCCGGTGAAGAAAATGATGCTTACAGATGTACCAGCTGTCCCTGCAAATATGACGACCGAGTCCCTGGTGAATGATCATATTGTAGGCTCAGACAATCCCGCCTTTATTGTCTCAGAGGGCGAGGAACCCGTTGGCTTGGTCACGGTTGATGACGTTCGCAAACTCTCACCGGAGACACGTCATAACACTCTCGTCCGGGAAATCATGACGCCCTCGAAAAAGTTAGAAGTCGTTGCTCCAGAACAAAACGTATCTGACGCGTTCGACCGATTGCAAAATCAGGATATTCCCCAATTACTAGTCATGCACGGAAATAAGATCGTCGGCTTATTGCGCAGAAAGGATATCGTCCGCTGGCTGGAGTTGCAATCACAAGCAGGTTAAGTATAATAATATAAAGTCTACAAGAAGGTACAAAAGCCTTGCGAAATCTGAGATCCTTCGGCTGCGCCTCAGGACATGCCTTCGTTAGGCTCATGGTGCAAAAGAAACTGCTCTTTATAAATACAGAAAGGAAGCGACAACTTATGAACGCAACTTTTGACTTAAGAACTCAAGTGCAGGCTGCGCTGATGCAGGACAGCCTCATGAAAGATTATGGCATCGAAGTTTTAGATAGCAACGGGATCATTACCTTAAGAGGCACTGTTCCCACTCGGGCTACCAGAGAAAGAGCCGAAGAAATTGTCCGTACAGTGGAGGGCGTGACGAGCGTGATCAACGAACTGGATGTTGTATAGTATCGATCAGGAATGAGTAAACCACAAATACAAAAGCCCCGTCCAGAGTATGGTTTTTGGAGCGGGGCACTATTTGGAACGATAACAGGTATGGCTTCCTTGTTGACGTTCCAATATCTATTTGGAATCCTGCGTCGCCCGCGTTTGATATCGAAAGCAATCCTTCTGGGAGAAGAAGAGTTTGCAAATGAGGAAGCTTTAGCAATCTTCATCGCGACTGAGAGCCTGCGCTCTGGCATTCAGATCCGTCATTTGACAAATCACGTAAACAAGCAAATCCTCCATGCGGGTTATCGCAACTTTTCTGAAAGCTGGGCACGTGACTTTGGATTCGCGACGTACGGGTTGCTCGCAATGAAACAATACGAGCCCGTCAAAGAAACATTAGAAGCATTTCTTTGGCATCAAACGCCAGATGGACAGTTGCCAGTGAAATTACATTCAGTGGATTTTGTTACGCGTTACTTGCATTCGTTCTTTGGGCGTGAACAACCAATGGAGACGCTTCTTCGGCCCAAATACGTGAGTGGACATAGCACGCCCTCTCTGGATGGACAAGCGCTGCTGGTGATTACCGCGCTGGCTTATGCCCAAGCAACCGGAAATAATTCCTTCCTGGAAAACCATTGGCCGGAATTAAGATTAGCCATGAAGTGGCTGGAAACCTATCGCAAGAATCCTGATGAAGATCCCCTGCTTCATCAAGGCGCCTTTGCAGATTGGGCAGATTCGATCGCGCGGCGTGGGCGTGTTCTTTACACGAATGTGGTGTATTGGAAAGCGCTGTCAGAGATGGCGATCGCCGCAACCCAACTTAATTTACAAGAGGAAGCTATCCATTATTTCGTGAAGGCAGAGAAAGTATTACGCGCCATTAACAAACATTTCTGGCGTGAGGATCTTGCTTATTTTATTACCAGCGACGAACTGACCCAGTTGAGTAGTGATGGCAATTTGCTGGCGATTGCCTGGGGGTTGACAAAACCCGAACAAGCAGAGAGCATTCTCAAGGTCATGGAAGAGGCGAGGATGGCTGAACCTGTCCCAACACGCGTCACCTATCCATCCTATCCAAGACAGTTGATCGCTTTGGAAAATCTACTCGGAGGAATGGCAAGCTATCATACGAATGCGTCCTGGCTTTGGATCGGGGCTTGGCATGTTATTGCTTTGGTAAGGACAGGTCATCTTGAAGAAGCGCAAAAACTCGTTTCACGTATTGTGCAGGTGATTGTGAATGACCGACAAATCAATGAGGTCCACGCGCCAAGCGGAAGACCACTTTCGAGTATGTGGTACACACCAGAAGCGCCTCTGACCTGGAATGCCGGCATGATCATTTATGCCTGTCATATATTCGAGAGCAAGCGACTGGAAGAACAAAAGATTCTCTCTTTATTCCACAAAACAACGGAGTAAACCCTTGCATATCGCATTTTTTACTAATTCGTATCACCCGGTCGTGAATGGTGTTGTGCGGTCAGTCGCCTCATTTCGTGAAGTGCTGATGAAACAGTGCCACAATGTGTTTGTGTTTGCTCAGTCTGATAGCAGTTACATGGATAACGAACCGTTCATTTTCCGATATCCGAGCCTGCCCTTGCCTCTGCCGGGAGATATCGCGGCCGCCATACCGGTTTCTCCGTTTGTGGATCAATTGCTTCCCGCGCTCAAGCTGGATGTGATCCATGCTCATCACCCCATTCTGCTCGGTCAGACGGCTGCGCGCAAAGCCGCCGAACTGGGACTTCCACTTGTTTTCACCTTTCACACGAAGTATTGGGAATACACCCATTATGTTCCCTTTCCTCAAGAAGCGATCCAGGAATTCTTAAAGAGCGCAATCCATAGATGGCTGAGGGATTTCATGCAGAAGTGCCAGCATATTATTATCCCTTCAGAAAGCATGAGGGATATTTTGGTTAAAAATTATGGTTTGGAAGAACGTTATACGGTGATCCCAACTGGGACGGATGTTGAGCCATTTCTTGAGGCTGATGGAAGAGGGTTACGCAAAGAGAAGGGCTGGGAAAATGAAACAGTTCTGATTTCAGTGGGACGACTGGCTGCTGAAAAAAACTGGGAGACTTTGCTCCACGCATTCGCAAAGGTATACACTCAGCATCCTAACCTACGGCTGGTGTTGATTGGCGATGGGCCAGCCAAAGAGAGTTTGGAACTTCTCGCTTCTGAGTTGGGAATTATGGAGCGAGTCACATTTACAGGCGCTTTACACTTTGAAGAAATCCCGCGCTATATGAAAGCCGCCGACGCGTTTAGTTTTGCCTCTGTCACGGAGACGCAGGGACTCGTCACGATTGAAGCGATGGCAGCCGGATTACCGATCGTGGCAGTGGATGCTAGCGGGACACGTGATATTGTTGAGCATGGCAAGCAGGGTTTCCTGGTCAAGAATGATGCGGATGCATTAGCAAGGGGTATCAATAAACTTTTATCTGACCCACAACGGATGAAACGCTTTAGTAATCATGCATTGAAAAAAGCGAAGACCTTTGATGTCGATGAACTGGGGAAACAAGTCATCCGTGTGTATGAACAAGCCATTCAGGATAAGAAACAAAATCGAACAGTGACACTGAAAGCGGAAACCACTCCAGAAGGAGAAGTGGTTCCCGCTTCTCAAGTGTGAGACTTTATATACTGGAGTCAACGACTTTGCACAGCATCCCTGTGGGACCTATCGTTGGAAGCTCAAAGTCAGGAGACTTTGACTCCCTTAACTTGGTTGGTAATCTGGGAGGTGTTCAAACACATCTGCCTCAACAGATAAGTAAATCTTGTCCTCTTCCACACTTGTGACCCAATTCGCAGGGACCAACTTATGCTCTTTGAGCAAAAAACCTTTTCCAACCACAAAGTGGGTCATATGGTTGCTTTCAGAATCAGCAATGACTTGTTCGACGTTTCCAATATGTTTATCATCTGCGCTGATCACCTGCGCGCCTTCTGAAATAGCAACCCGTCCCTCAGGAATATTTTTCACTGTCTGAAGGACATGATCGGGAATAACGCCCGGTATGACACCACCGATTGGAAATTGATAGTTGACCGGTGGATACCAATAGTATGTCTGTATGTGTTCATACGGAGTGGTTACCTGATCGATGGGGACATAATGAGTGGTCTCATAGTTGAGAAAATCATCCACGCCTTGATTGGTCTCTCGCAAGGTAATACGATCCTCAGTTTCACTTTCCACCAAGCCCACAGGAATGACCTTCTCATTTTCAAATAGACTTCTTTCAACAACCAGATCGGTCACATCGCGGGTCTTTGTATCGATGACAACGCGATTGAGCTTCCCAATCTTTTCACCGGTTGCAGTGAATACTTCGGATCCTTTTTCCAAACGCATGACGCACCTCCTGCACCACTGCTTCACAATCTACTGTGGAGCAGTAAAACAATTCTTGACATGTCATTCTGAGGAGTGGCACCAGGTTTCGACGGAACGTCTCAACCATCGGGCGCCACGACGAAGAATCTCAATTTTGGAGCGAATCGCTGAACGTACCAATCAATCGCTTCCGCATCTTCGATCATCGATTGAATCACAAGTACTTAGGTACGTGTTTCCTCAGAAAGCTCCTCAGGGGGTTCAGGATACTGATCGAAGCCCATATCACCTCCTTATTGAGTTTCACAACTCTTCATCCTCATCCTCTTCGATTTCACCATCAATGATTTCATCTTCATCATCTTCTTCTAATTCATCGATTACTTCAAGTTCGAGATCTTCAACCTCATCTTCCAAGTCTTCTAACTCTTCATCTTCTAAAGCTTCTAACGATTCCAAATCTTCTTCCTCGAGATCGTCAGTAGAAGCGGGATTCAACTCCCAGCGATTACGGTCGCGATCGAGAAGTTTCTTATCTGAGTTGAGAGGTTCCTCATCCGCATACGTCAAGCCTGCGGCTGCCCCCAAATCATCAACTATATCCTGATCAGGAGTGGGTGCGCTCCCGCCTACAGTTTCCTCACCCGCCACATTAGCGGTTTGCCAGGAAGCGTCCAAATCGCCTCCCGAGATGTCTGGGGAAAGCGAATGGTGCTCATTTAGCTCCTCCTCGATTACATCTCGTCCGCCGACAGCAAGGTCCTGTCGTTCCTCGAAATCCTCTTTGATATCTTCATCATCGGTGTAATGAGCAGATTGTTCGGCAACCGCATCAGCATCTGCGTCAGCGGCATAACTATCCATGCTGGTCTCTTCCTTGAGCAGATAATTCTTGCCCTTGCGATCATCTGTCTCTTCAGGAACGACCTCAATAAATTGATCGGCATCTTCTGCGACGGGTTTCAGTTCCCCGGTGTATGAGTCAATCGTTGTTTCTATATTTTCTGTATTATCACTCTGTGTCGTTGCTTTTTTCTTCCGTTTTTTCTCCTTTGCCATATGCTCGCTTTCTCCTTTCGAGTCTATTCCCTATTCAACTATCTTAGAGGAAGGAAATAAGCTGGTCAATGTGCACGGATATATTTGGCAGATATAGATTGCGATACATTAAATGAGGTAGGGCTGAATGGCATCCCGCCTTACGAATTGCAAAAGCTCTTTGGGCCGGGCGCTTCGACTTATCCAATAACCGCCGCCGGGGACGGCGGCTTGAGCAAGTATTCGGGGTGATATACTTCGTCCGTTTACCGAAAGGACATATGATTCCAAAGCGCTTCAACCGTGATCTCATCTTTGCGCGCCTACTATTTTGCCTACCTAGGTAGATGGGGATTCATCCTACCGTTTATCAATCTCTTTTATGTCAGTCTTGGATTAATCTCAAAAACACTATGGCATCTCAACCTACCTGAAAAGATATTACTACTCCCTCTTCTGGCCGCGGACTGAACGGAGTCAAAAGATTGGTAAGTAGCTCCATGGTCTGCTTCGCCATACAGCCAAATGTGTAACCTTATGCAACTTGCATTTCAATTCAATTTTTTATACAATGATAAAGCAGCCATAAACCCAATTGCTTGTTTTTTGAAAGGAGGTGTAACTACTGGGGTCCCATAATCATTCATGTCCCATACAGACGGGAACAATTCAATCAGTATCATTTATGTTTTGAGGAGAACACATAATGAAGACCAAGCAAGTGCTTCCTTTGCTTACAACTTTGGTTCTCATCGTAACCCTCTTCGGCACCATCCCTGCCACTGCTGCACCCGAAGAAACAATTCAGCTAGCTGGTAAAACATTCAAAGGGAAATTTTCAAACGCTGTCGCTTTCGATATATCCCCCACGCTGCGCGACATGGCCGCGCACCGTACGCCACCGGACATCTCTGAAGAGGAGGAGATCAGACCGGAGCGCGGCACGACTGTTACCGATCAGGGATTCTCAGGAGATGGGGCGATTCAAAATAGCACGCAGCCTGCGGCAATTTCCAGCACGTTGAGGAACTTTGAAGGGGTGAGAAATGAGGATAATTTCAATGTATTTGGATTCCGAGTCAACCCTCCTGACCCGGTCGGGGATGTTGGACCCAACCATTATGTTGAAATGGTCAACCTCTTGTTTGCCGTCTATGATAAGCAGGGCAATCGGTTGCTCGGACCTGTGGACACCGGCACACTTTGGAGCAACTTTGCCGTCCCCGATTGCACGGATCCCTCTGGTGATCCAATTGTACTGTACGATCAGTTCATGGATCGTTGGCTCCTGACCCAGTTCACGACCAGTGGCTTGACTGACCTAACGAAACCATTCTGGAACTGTGTGGCCATTTCGACCAGCGGCGACCCAACCGGCAGCTACTATCGCTATGCGTTCCAGACCGCGAACTTCCAGTTCTTCCCAGATTACCCGAAGTACGGCGTCTGGACGGACTCGTATGTGCTCACCACCCGCGAGTTCGGGCCCACCGTCGAATATGGAATTGGTGTTTACGCGCTCGAAAAGAACAAGATGGTCAATGGCGATCCCACTGCACGCGCAGTCAGTTTCTTCCTCGATGGAAACGATCCGACGATTCTGCCCCTCGTGGGTGACGGCCTGCTCCCGGCCGATGCCGATGGTAAGCAGAAGCCAAAGACCGATACTGCCATTCCACTGGTTGGCACGGGCGCTCCACTCCCACAGCGTTCCTCTCGCTTAATGCACAGTTGCCAGTCGCAGCCTTTGACTCAATTTTCCCATGTGGTGTTGTGCCTGGTTCGCTTCCGCCAAGTAGCCGAGATTGTCTGCCGGAGCCAGGCATCACCGACGGGAGCCAATATATCGACATCCTCTCCTACCGACAACGACCCACATGGAGGCTTGCCTATCGCAACTTCAAGGATTACGAGACACTCGTAACAAACCAGTCGGTGGAGGCCAGGCCGGGTGTCGCTGGTGTACGCTGGTATGAGGTCCGACGCGTCAACGGCACTTACTCTCTTTACCAGCAAGGAACCTTCGCACCCAACGATGGTGTGCATCGCTGGATGGGCAGTATTGCTCAAGATAAAAAAGGCGATATGGCTCTGGGCTACAGTGTAGTGAATGGGACTGATGTCCATCCGGGCATCCGCTATACTGGGCGCTTGGCTGGCGATCCCGCGGGCCAAATGACACTTGGTGAAGGTGTCATCGTCAATGGTTCCGGCGTGCAGACGAATACGAATTCTCGATGGGGCGACTATACCTCCATGAATGTCGATCCGACCGATGACTGCACATTCTGGTATGTCAACGAGTATTACCAAACCACGCAACCACCTCCAGACCGAAATTGGCAAACCCGTATCGCCAGTTTCAAATTGCCGGGCTGCAACTGATCTAAAAAGCAAGATATTCCAATAGCTCTTAGAAAAGTTTTATCAATCAAGCCTCCCCTACGTTCATGGAACATAGGGGAGGTGTTGCTACACACGATATAATCAGTTGGATAGTGGCATTGTGATAAGTGATGTGGCGCAAGATACCACATCGTACTCGAAGGGTATCTTGCGCCACAGATCGTACCACTTCAATTTGACCACTACCATCAGTTGTAACCGCTGTTGCGAGCAGAGCGGATAAGGAATCACGGTTTAAGCTGGTTTTGAGGCTTTTTGCCAATCATCGAATTTTTGTATCGAAAGGAACACAACCTAATGGATACCGCACAAGGACAGGTATTTCGCAAAATCGGCGCAATATGCGCCATCGTAGGCGGCTTGGTAACCTTGATTGCCAATCTCTTTCACCCGAAGGACCTGGTTACGTACGACTCAGCCGCACATCTCAAGACGATTGCCGCCGATCAGAGTTGGAGTGTGGATCATTTTGTTTTCCTGGTGGGAGGCGCGATCATTTTGTGGGGCTTGCTGGCGATCTCTGATGTGTCAGCCCAAAAGCCTGGAGGGTATTTCGCCACATTAGCGACCTATAGCGCGCTGATTGGCACTGGTCTCCTGGCCGTCTTCTTTGCAGTGGATGGTTATGGCATGAAAGCGGCTAGCGCGCTATGGCTGAGCGCTCCGCCTAGCGAGGCCGCCGCGGCATTATATGCGGCGCTGCTGATGAGCAAATTAGGGATAGGCTCTGGAAGTATCTATTTCTTTTGGTATTTGGGCTTGATGCCTTTGCTCTATGGCGCGGCCATGATCCAAGGCGGTGCCTTTCCAAGATGGATTAGCATAGTCGCTATCTTGGGGGGTGTGCTGGGTGTGTTGGCAGGAACCGGTTTTTACCTCTTCGGCTATGGTGTCGTTAGCTTATTTGGTTTTATTGGCTCTCAGGTAATTATCTCACTCTGGATCGTAGGTGCTGGTATCGCGCTTTATCGCGTTATCGCGGCACATGCTGTCTAGCATTGCCCACAATTCACATTACGAGCCGAGAACCTCCTCGTATAGGGATGAGCCTTGCATGGATAGGTGTTTTCTTGTATGCTTGCATCAAATGTCGTTGCGAGGAGATTGCTCACCTGCACTGGCACGCAGGTGCAAGTGTCGTCGGGAAGAACACCCTCCTCGCAACGACATAATGAACCATGGATGAACAATGACGACGCAAGAACTTGCCTACACTGAAATCGAAAAACTGGTCAAGAATTTCAAGGGCATGCCTGCCTCACAACGCAAGGGGATGAACGAGATGCAGACGCGGCTTGGTTATATTTTGCCGTTGTTCAAAGCGCTTGGGTGGGATACGAGCAATATCAACGAGGTCAGTCCTGAAGAAAAGGTTTCGCGTGGATGGGTGGATTTCTCCTTTCGTATTGGGAATGTGCCTCGCTTCTTCCTTGAAACCAAAAAGGTCAATGAAGATTTGAACGACCCCCGCTGGGTCAAACAAGCCATTGACTACGCTTGGACAAAATCAGTAACGTGGGCGCTGCTGTCTGATTTTGAGGGCTTGAAGGTGTTCAATGCTGAATGGCAAAGTGACAATCCATTCCAGTCAGTTTTCATTGAATTTGATCTTGATACTTATCTGTCAGATTTTGAACGATTATGGTGGCTGTCGCGTTCAGAAACAGAAGTGAAACGCTTGGATAAGGAGGCGGAACGTTGGGGAAAGAGATCAAAACGCCAGCCAGTCAGTCAACATTTATTTGATAACCTGAAACGTTGGCGCGCTTTGCTCTACAAGGATTATCAACAATTCAATAAACTATTTGCAGCAGAGGCTGACTCGATTGTTCTTCGACTGCTGAACCGATTGATCTTCATTCGTACAGCAGAAGACCGCGAAGTAGAGCAAATTCGCTTGCGTTCTCTTATTCGAGAACTGGAGTCCCAACGGAAATTTGCAGAATTGCCTACTGAACTTTCCCGGCTTTTCAGAGAATTCGATAAGACATATAACTCTGAATTATTTGCGCCTCATTCATTGGATGGTGCATATGCCGCCCCCACAAATTTAAAGGAAGTCATTGAAGGTCTGTATGGAACAAAGTATTTGACCTACAACTTCAACGCCCTCGAATCAGATGTGCTTGGGACAGTTTATGAGCAGTATCTTGGTTCTATTGTGACGGATGAGCCTCCGGATAAAAAACAAGCCCAGCCTTCATTGCTTGGTGAGAATGTTCTTGAAGTAACGGAACGGCGACAAAAGCGCAAATCCCAGGGCATTTATTACACACCCACCTTTGTAACAAAATACATCGTCCACCAAACGGTGGGACGCTATCTCGATGAGCACGGCTATAACCCCTCCCATCCGCCGCGTGTTTTGGATATGGCTTGTGGCTCGGGTTCGTTCCTGATCGAAGCCTTTGATGTGATTGATGATTTTGTCGCCAAGCAACGCGGACATGCTCAAAAAGGCGAAGTTGATTTTTATGATAGATTGCGCCAACTCGAAGTTCTGCAAAACTGTATCTTCGGCGTGGACAAGGACAAGCAGGCTGTAGAAGTAGCACGCTTGAACTTGCTCCTGCGTGGTTTACACTCGCGCGAGAAGTTGCCGATGCTGGAGAATATCGCGCACGGCGATAGCCTGCGTTCTGAAACCTTTGAAATGAACTTTCCTCAAATCATGAAAGAAGGTGGGTTTGACGTGATTGTGGGCAACCCGCCGTACGTGCGACAGGAAACTCTCGGTGAAGAATTCAAAGTGTATGCCAAGCAGAATTTTGAAACTTATGCAGGCACAGCAGACTTATACATTTACTTCATAGAGCAAGCACATAAAATGCTGAAACCTGGTGGTTACTTTGGTATGATCGTTTCCAACAAGTGGATGCGCTCGAATTATGGTAAAGCCTTACGCGAGTTCTTAAAGCGAGAAAGCCAATTGGTGGAAATCATTGACTTTGGCGAATTGCCTGTATTTGGGGATGTGCTTGCATATCCTGTAATTATTATTTCTCGTCACGTTCAAACGCAAAAGCAAAATTTCCATTACGCACAAATTAAGAATTTAGAATTTGTTTCTTTGCGGGAAGAGGTCGAAAAAAACAATATACAACTGAATGAACATGCTATTCAGAGCGAAACTTGGACTTTGGCGGGAGGAAATTCACAAGGTCTTACAGAAAAAATCAAAGAGAGAACTATTCCACTTGGCGAATATGTAGGGAACAAGTTTTATCGTGGAGTTGTTAGTGGGAATAATGATGCTTTCATTATTGACAAGGCGACAAAGGAAAAACTGATAGGGCAAGACCCAAACTGCAGAGAGATAATCAAACCTTATTTGTTAGGGCGTGATGTTCAAAGATACAAATTTAACTATCAGGAAAAGTATCTTATTTTTGCACGCCGTGGAATTGACATCAAAAAGTATCCGTCTGTAAAACGACATCTTTCGAGCTTCAAAGAACAACTTATGCCTCGCCCGAAAGACTGGCAAGGTGAATGGAAGGGAAGAAAAACAGGAACTTATCAATGGTATGAAATCCAAGACTCAACTGAGTATTACAGTGAGTTTGAAAAACCAAAAATAATTGCTCCTGCTATAGTTCAAAAGGCTACATTTGCTTATGATGTAGAAGGTTTTTATTCGAACGATAAGACTTCAATTATTCCTTCTGGCGACTTGTTTTTGTTGGGAATACTGAACTCAAGAATCTCAGACTTTGTTTTGAAGCAGATAGCTTCAACTAAGCAAGGAGGGTATTTTGAACAAAAGCCAATGTATATTTCTCAGCTTCCTATTCACCGCATAGACTTTGAGAACCCTGCTGAAAAGTCTGCGCATGATGAGATTGTGAGGCTGGTGGAGAAGATGCTGGCTTTGCAAGAAGAGCGCCAGTCCGTGCGGCGTGAGGATGACCTGGACCGAGTCCGCAATTTGGAGCGACAGATTACACAGGTCGATGCTGAGATTGATAAGAGAGTCTATGAGCTGTATGGGTTAACGGAGGAGGAGATAAAGATTGTTGAGGGCACGTAGGGCGAGTCTCCCATGTGAGCGGGAATACCTTGCCCATAATACGCCACGTCAGATAAAGTCAATATGCCCAGCAGGACGACTCGCCCTTACACAGCAACTTAGATATAGTCAGACATCACAGGAGGCAGCATATGAATACATCATTGAACGAAGAGTTATTGAAGCGACTGCTCAGGATCACAATTGCGTACCAAATTATTGGCTTATTAATTATCACGATATGGGTTGTTATCACGTTCAACAAATCATCATGGATTCTAATTGGTGTTCCACAAAGTGTTAGGTTTCTTTGCTGCTTTCAGCGATAAGTTTGCTCTAGCAGTTCTCGGTCGACTTTCACCATCTGGTGATAACAAAGGCGATAAGGATTCGTCTGATGATTAACCTGGTATTGAATCTTGGTTATGAGAAGAGATAGATTATGGCAAATGAAGGACAGCTAGTGATTTTGAGTCAAGGTGTCGAGGTGTGGAATAAGTGGAGGGAGGAAAACCGTGATGCTAGGGTCGATTTCCGTCGAGCTACTCTTTGGAATGAAGCTCTTAACAAAGCTGATCTCAGGCATGCCGATCTCAGAGAAGCTGATCTTAGAAAAACTGATCTGAGAAATGCCAGCCTTAACCAAGCAAATCTGAATGGTGCTGATCTCAGGAGTGCCAATCTCGATGAAGCGAACTTAGATGGCGCCAGCCTAATGGGCGCCCTACTGATGAATGCCAATCTCAATGAGGCTAATCTCAATCAAGTCAATCTTCAACACGCAAATCTTTACAAAGCTACTCTTTCGGAAGCAGATCTAAGAAATACCAACCTTTTTAAGATCAACCTTACGGAAGCATATCTCACTGAAGCCAATCTTTTTCGAGCAAATCTCAAAGAGGCTAATCTTAATCATGCCTATCTTTCTCGAGCAAATCTCAGTGAGGCCAATTTTAATGGAGCTGATCTTACAGGAGCCGATCTTAGTGAGAGCAACCTAAGTGGTGCTGACCTTACCGAAGCCGATCTCAGTACAGCTAATTTGAGAGAAGCGAATCTCAATAAAGCTAATATGAGCAATGCTGATCTCAGTAATGCTAATCTAATTCGTGCATGGTTAGTAGGAACAGCAATTGATAGAACGAAAATTTCAGGAAGTTCAATCTACGGAATTAGTGTTCGGGATTTGAAAGGTGAATTTGAAGAACAAAAAGATTTAGTGATTACTCCTGAAAATACACCACAGATTACAGTTGATAAATTTAAGGTTGCTCAATTTATCGCTTTGATTTTAAACAATGAAGAAATTCGGGATGTCTATAATCTGCTTACATCCAAATCTGTTCTTATTCTAGGTAGCTTTGCACTTCCAGAACGCAAGGCGATCTTAGACGCTCTAAGGGACAAGTTGCGTGAACACGGCCTGTCACCAATTGTCTTTAATTTCGACCGCCCTATCAATAAAGACCTCACACAAATGATCAAAACATTGGTGGGTCTGTCATATTTCGTGATCGCCGACGTAACCAACCCGAAATCATCGTCCCTTGATTGGCAGGTAGCAGTGCCTAATTATCAAGTTCCGTTTGTGCCGATCATTCAAGAAGGCGAAAAGCCTTTTGCGATGATGCGAGATCTGCAAAAGAAATATAACTGGGTATTAGATACTCTCTCTTATGATTCGATTGATACACTGCTCAATGCACTAAAGCCAGCGATTATTGACCCTGCAATAGAAAAGCATAATGAACTCCGGTGATAAAAGGGATAAATCATGGCGACTGAAGAACAGCTAGCGATTTTGCCCCCTCTATCCTTCGGACATCTTCCCTTTGGGGAGTCCGGGAGGGTAGTCAATGGTGAGAAGAATTAAGCAAAGATTTTGAAGCTTGAGGATGAGAATGGAGAAGCCGATGAGATATCAAAAAATCACGATGAAGCCCGATAAGAAGATTGCTCTGGTTGCTCATGACAACAAGAAGAGAGATTTGCTGGAATGGGCGAAATATAACCGTACCCTCTTGGCTCACCATGACTTATATGCAACCGGTACGACAGGCAAAGCCCTCGAACGGGAACTCGATTTCAAGATCAACCGTCTTCAAAGCGGGCCCTTAGGCGGCGATCAGCAAATTGGCGCCAAGATCGTTGAGAATGAAATCGACTTCCTGATCTTCTTCTGGGATCCACTCGAACCAATGCCGCATGACCCGGATGTCAAAGCCCTCTTACGGATGGCGGTCGTGTGGAATATTCCGATTGCGTGCAATCGCGCCTCAGCGGATTTTATGATCTCATCCCCGCTCATGGATGATGAATATGATCGTCTTGTCCAGGATTATGATTATTATCACACGCGCAAGATAGAATTAGGCGAAGGTGAAGATCAAGATATCAATGCCTCTACATAAGATGCCGATAAAAGCTATCGATTGAAGAAGGCAACAATATATGGCGCATGAAGAATAGCTAGCGATATTGCGCCAAGGTGTAGTTATGATCACCGATTTCCAAAACTTGCCAATTCTAACGACAAATCAAATGATCGAAGTAGACCGTCTGATGATTGAAGAATGGGGAATCAATCTACTTCAGATGATGGAAAATGCTGGACGCAATTTTGCGGAGCTGACGCGGCGTCAGCTAGGAGGTACGGTAAAAGGTAAAAGGGTAGCCGTTCTCTGTGGTCACGGAAATAATGGGGGTGGTGGCATGGCCGCCGTACGTCATTTGCATAACTGGGGCGCGCTCGTGGAGATCACCCTGATCGGGGATAAAAATCGACTCAAAGATGTCCCTGCCCAGCAGTGGCGAATTTTGCAGAAACTAGACATCACGCGTTCTACGCTTGATCTAGCCAGTGCTGATCTCATCTTGGATGCCATCCTAGGATACGGTTCGATTGGGAATCCTCGCGCACCGATTGCGGATTGGATCCGGCTTGCCAACGAAAGCGGGCGTCTTATTCTTTCGCTGGACTCTCCTTCTGGGCTGAATACTACAACGGGCATCCCTGGCTCACCCTGCATTCATTCGTCTGCGACACTAACACTCGCTCTGCCAAAAACAGGCTTGTTTACTCCGACAGCCAAGCCATTTGTTGGCGATTTATATCTGGCTGACATCAGTGTGCCGCCCGAATTGTACGCGGCGCCATCGCTGGGATTGCAAATGATTTCTCCCTTTAACGAAGACTCAATTGTGAAATTGTTTTGAAGATCCTACCCAATATATAACCCTAGAGATTGCCGAAAAAGTATTATCAAAATTTGAGGGCCAGGTTTGCCTTCTGAAATATGCCTCTTGACATTCTAGTTACTGGAAGGTGTATATTAACTAGGAGTAATCCCTATGAAAATACAAGAGTTTGCTCAACTCACTGGCTTATCTACCAAAACCATTCGTTACTATGAATCGATCGGTATCCTGTCTTCTCCGCGGCGTGCGCGAAATGGATATCGCGAGTACAGCGAACGACACTTGGCGCGGGCGCGCTTTGTATCGGGGGCGCGTTCTCTGGATCTATCTTTGGATGAAATCGGAGAGATTTTAGCGATGCAGGATAGAAGAGAAGCGCCCTGCCGTACGTTATTGAACTTGATCGAGCAAAAAGCGAATTACATTGAAGAACGGATTCGGCTCCTCAAGCAAATGGAAGTTGAATTGAGAGGACTTCACCAACTTGGGCTTACCTTCCCTACCGATGACATAGATGGCAAGAATTGCATTTGTCATCTCGTCAGTGAACATTCAAATGTGAGTGACATTAAATAAGCCTGTTCCACTGAAAAGGATCGCCTTTCGATGACCGAATCATGCTGTTGTCCATCCGAAGCTGGAAATGCTGTTTGCGATTTGCCCGCCCAGGATTTTCCGCGTCCTCCCCGCGCTCCGAATGCTTGTCCTGAATGCGGGAAGATTGGCAAGCCTGTAGGAGCACAAACTATAAAAGCGATTTTATCTGCGAGTTTGCGCGAAGTTCAAGATACGAAATATCTTTTCTGTCGGACACAAACTTGTCCTGTTGTGTATTTTTCAGCCAATGGTGAACAAACCTTTACTGTTGAGCGAGTTCGCGAGCGGGTCTATCAAAAAGAGCCAGAAGCTCAAGATGTATTGATATGCTACTGCTTTCATCACACAGTAGGCGAACTTCGCGCCGCTTCGTCAGAAGACCGTAGGGTCATTGTGGAGGACATCAACACAGGGATCAACGCTGGACAATGCGCATGTGATTTACGAAACCCGCAGGGCTCATGCTGTTTGGGTAATGTGCGTAGCATGATTAAGCGGCTGGAAGCGCCAGCCTTGGCAATACCCTGAGCCTCAATTTGACGGTCACGGCACCGTTGAAATGATGAATGGAGTTTATGAAAAGATTTCTATCAAAACGTAACATCCTTGTCCTCACTATTTTCTTAGCCGCTATATTGCTTGCCATCTATTTCCAAACTCGGCCTCGGATTGCGCCGGGGCAAGCGCCGCTCACCGACATCTCGAATATCGAAACCCTGCGTACAAAATTCAATCTGGATACTGGAAAGACACGTCTCATTATCCTGGTGTCTCCTACCTGAAGTACTTGTCTGGCTGGCGCCCGTTGGGTGCAAACACAACTATTAGCTCAATACCCCTCTGCGAAGTTGCGCGTCTATACGGTTTGGTTGCCGATGCTGTGGGGTGATGCGCGTAAAATGTGGAATGGAACGACCATGCCGGACGTCCGTGTGACTCATTTCTGGGATGGTAATTTGTTAGTAGGACAATGGTTCGCTAAACAAGTGGATGGTTACGATGGAGTGTCGTGGGATGCTTATTATCTCTATGGTCCAGATGCCACATGGGAAACTGTTCCCTCACCTATAGTTAGTTCGGGCGGCACGATTTATGGAGAACGCGAAACTCTTGAGATACAAGTGCGCACCTTGATAGAAAGGTGAATTGCAATCGTCCAAATATGTGTAAGCAGAATTGCCCTTTAAAATTTCTGTTACTTCTATACCCA
>WNFZ01002326.1_pt1 | contig 18075 bp, 14 predicted proteins | sample 5400081 | NCBI WGS metagenome assembly WNFZ01 (sample SAMN13153365, study PRJNA577476) | soil metagenome | isolation source: 80 cm soil or saprolite under grassland replicate 1 | place: USA:California | collected 2016-06-15 | reverse complement strand
GAGCTCCACGACCGCCGTCGCCGTCCCACCCTCGGCGTCGGTCGGCCCCTGGCCGACCCTGATCACCAAGGTCCACACTCCGTCATCGGCCCAGGTGCGCTTCAGGGCGTACACGCCCTCGCGAGAGGTCGCCGCGAATTCGAGCTTCACCGTGCGGCGCTCGCCGTTCACCATCCCCTCGGCCGTCCCCTCGATGGGCAGGGCGATGGGGGTCTGGTGACGGAAGGCATGCACCAGCAGGAACGCCTCCTGCATCGTGCGATCGTAGGGGTTCACCGGGAGCTCGATCGAGATCCACGGGGGTTTGGCGATGGCGGGGGCAGCGAACACGGCGCTGAACGCGGCGGCCAAGCCGACGGCGCGAAGACGGGTGAACATCGGAGCCTCCAGTGTTCTGGGTTGCTGCTTCGATGCTCGCGCGCTGGTCGGGGTTTGAAATCCGCCTCCGCCCGTCACCGTGCCAGTCCCGTGCGCGGATCGATGACGCGGATTCCTTTGAGCACCTGCCGCCGCCACTGGATCCGGCGGATACGCTCCCAGTAGCGTTCCAGCGTCGGTCCTTCGAGCCGCAGCGCCGCGTCGCGGCTCGTCCCGGCCGGCGGCGGCACCAGCGCGGCGAGCCGGTCATACACCGCCGCGCGCAGCGGCGGATCCACCCGCGAGACCAGGTGCCACAACGTCACGGCGTCCTCGGCGCGGGCCACGCGCAGCACGGCGGCGACCGCCCGCGCGCCTCCTCGCTCGAAATCGAACGCGATCAGGGCCTCGCGCAGGGCGGCCGGCGCGTCCTCCACGTACGGCGTGCCGGGTCCCTGGCCGGAGCGCGTGACCGCCAGCGCCCCCAGCGGCACGATCGAGCGACGCCCGCCGCCCTCGAGCTCGACGTAGCCGGCCGTCACGCGCAGGCGACTCGCGCCCGTCGCATCCACCTCGAGGGTGTAGGCGCAGCCGAGATCGATCGCCGTCGCCGACGGCGTCTCGACCACGAAGAGGCGCGGTGGCGCCGTGACCTCGGCGTAGATCGTGCCGCGGGTCAGAGCGAGCCGATGCTCGTCCGGTCGCGCGGCCACGAGACGCAGCTCCGACCCGGGCAACACCTCCACGCGTCCGATGCGGCCGACCTGCACCTCCACGCGCGACGAATCGTCGGTGACGATCACGTCGCCGACGCGCAAGGTGCCGGTGCCCGCCAACGCGGTACCGCTGATGCTCGGCGCGCCGTCCACCCGGGCCACCACCCAGCCCGCGCCGCGCCCGCCGAGCGCGCGCCAGCCCACGACGAGCACGACCACCGCCGCCGCCGCCAGCGCCGCCCATCGCATCCACGCCGGCCGCCGCCGGATCCGCGCCGCGATCCCCGGCCACAGATCCCGCGGCGGCTCGATGCTCCGCGGCAGCTGCCGCGTCTCCTCGAGCAGCTTCGTGAATTCAGCGTCGTGCTCGCGGTCCGTCATCGCTCCAGCATCCCTCGCAGCAGGCGGCGCGCCCGGAACAGCTGCGCCTTCGATGTCCCGACGGCGATGCCGCACATGCCGGCGATCTCCTCGTGTGAGTAGCCTTCCACGTCGAACAGTACGAACACCGCGCGGGCGCCGGCGGGCAGCAGCGCGATCGCCCGCTCCAGATCGAGCCGCTCGGCGCCGGCCGGCGCGACCGCCGCCCGCTCGAAAACCGGGTCGTCGCTCGCCGGGGCGACCCGCTGCTCCCGCCGCCGGCGTCCCCGTTGCTCCATCAGCACCACGTTCACCGCGAGGCGGTGCAGCCAGGTGCCGAACGCGCTCTCCCCCCGGAACGTGCCGAGCCGCTCCCACGCGCGCACGAACGCGTCCTGGGTTCGCTCCTCGGCGGCCGCGGCGTCCCCCGTGAGGCGCAGGCACACGGCATAGATCCGGCCGGCGTGCTCGCGGTACAGATCCCGGAACGCGGTCTCATCCCCGTCCTGCGCCCGGCGGACGAGATCGGTCAGGTCGGGCACGAAATCACGCTGGTGAGATGCCGGAGAGAAGGAAGGGGTTGGAGAGCGGCGCCATGCGCCCCCGTCACCGGAGGATGCCGCCCGTCAGCTGCCGCAGCCGCTGCTCGAGCTGCTGTTGGGCGTCTGCCAGACGCATCCGCTGGGCGCCGACGCGGGTGTAGACGTCGCCGCCGAGCATGGTGATGCGCGAGTTCGCCAGCTCCACCGGCGTCGCGAAGAGGCTGTCCACTCGCGCCCGGATCTGCTCGTTCGCGGTCTCGATTTCGTCCGCGAGCACGCCCCGCAGCTGGTCGCCAACGGCACGGTCGAGATTCGAGCTGACCGAGAGTGACGGGCGGTCGAGCGTGCCGGAGAGCCGGGCGGAAATGTCGAGTGTGCGTACACCCGTGATCACGCGCTCTACCAGCACCTGCGCCGCGGAGCCCGTGGGAGCGCCATTGTCCCGTAGCCAGCGCGCGGCATCGGTGTGCACCGACCAACGTCCCCGCACGCTGTCCCCGACGAGCGCGAACGAAAGGGTGACCGCGCCCTGGCCGGGCGCGAGATGGAGGGGCAGCGATGGGAGATCGAGACCGGGCAGGGCGGCCCCCTGCACCGTCCCCACCCCGCTGTCGCGAGGTACCGGGCGCACGTGATCGAGCGCAGCGGCGACCCGAACGCCGGGAGCCTCCGCGAGCAGCGTGGTCGGTCGCCCGTAGAGCCGCGGGCTGCTCGTCAGTCCCACGAGCCGCCCGACGTAGCGCCTCTGCCGCGCGGCGGGGGCTGTCGCATCCAGAACGAAGGAAAGCTCCGCGTCGCGGAGCAGGAAGCCGGGCAGAGTGTGCTCCCGCGGGAACCTCACAGAGGTGCCCGCGCGCCGCACCCAGCTGGCGCCCGGCGCCGATTGCGGCAACAGACCCGCCGGCATGTACTCGCGCGCGACCCGGCTCCAGTACAGGGCGCGCTGGAACCGCGCGGCCGCCGCAGGTCCGAACAGCGCCGCCCCCATCGACGGCAGGTCGAGGCTGGGCACCTTGAGCACTCGGCGCCCGATGGCGTAGTCCCGTCTCCGCACGGCGGCCAGGTCCGCCGCCCCGGCCTGCAGGCTCGCGATACCGCTCTTCACTTCGCGGTCCACCGCCTCCACCCGAGCGCGCGCTTGCCGCACCTGACTCAAGGTGCGCCGCGCGTCGGCCAGGAGGCCGATGTCAGTCGGCTTCGCGTTGCGCAGGCGACCCGCCATCGCCACGCCGGAGTCTCCGGCCGCCTGGACATCCAGGCCGGTGACCGCGGCGTTCCATGCGGCTTGCGCGGAGTCGGCGCGAGCCACCAGGGCCTGAGCCTCGCGGCCCGTGAATAGGATGTTGGGATCGAGCTGGCCCACTTCCACCTTGCCAACCGCCAGCTGCAGGAGGGGAACGTCAAGCCGCTGCACGAATTCCCCGACCTGCGCTTTGATGCCTTCGGATGGTCCGGCCGTCCGGCCGTCCGCCTGGCGGGCGGTGCCGAACCGGAGCCCGTTCGCGGCGAGGCGGTCGATCACCACCTTCTTCTCGAGCAGCGGTGCCACACCGATGTCCGCCGTCAGCTCGTCCGCCTCGAGGAGGTTCTTGAACGGCTCGTCGGGGCTCGCGACCACGAGGCCGTTGAGCGCCACCTTGCCGTGCGACAGGTCCAGGTGCAGGCGGCCGACCTCGACCTTCGCCCCCACGATCGCGGTGCCGACCGATTCGAACGCACGCTTCGCGAGCCGATCGGCGAACAGCAGCCACCCGCCCACCAGCAGGCCGACGAACAAGAGGAGTGGCCCCGTCCCCTGCCAGCGGATGAGGCCCCCTCCCCCTACCCGCCGTGCGGGGCGTGACGGCGGCGGATACCGCCGCGCGGATGTGGTGCCGGGGGCGGGAGGGGGGGGCGGCGGCTGGTGGCGTCGCACCCATGTCTGGACGGCGGCGCGGTACCGCCGCACTCCGAAGCGGCCCAGAGCGTTGAGGGGCAGAAACAGCGCCAGAGCCACCGCGAGACTCCCCAGCACCACCGTATTGTTGAAATTCGTAAGGGGGACGACGGGCGTGTTGTAAAGTGTCGTCCACACGCCGGTGAGTGCTGGTGTTTCGAGCAGCAGCCTGTGGCCCAGGGCGTCGAACAGCGGGTCGAAGGCGAATCCCAGCGGCGTGAAGAGCAGCCATCCGAGCAGCGCTCCGGAGAATGAAACGCGCAGCATGATGATGAGGATGAGCACGACGACGTTGTGGAGGTTTAAGAGCGGGGTCAGGCCGAGGATCGCTCCCAGGGCCAGGCCCGCCCCAACCTGCCCGGGAGTGTCGTCGGAGTGGAGGTGCTTGAGCAGGCCGATCATGCGGTCACCGCCGGCTGCCGCTTATGCCAGTCGGTCCGCGCCTGATACAGGCGGCCGAGCTGGACGAGCGTGGCCTCTTCGAACGCGCGCCCTGTGAAGCACAGTCCCGTCGGCAGGCTCTGCACCCCGAACCCGTTGGGCACCGAGAGCGAGGGCACCCCGACGACGTTCGCGGGGCCGATGATGTTGGCGCCGCCGGTCACCACGCCGGGCCACGCCTCGCGGAACGGCTTGTCGACGGGGCTCGCGACGGTATTGCGGGTGGGCGTCGCTACCGCGTCGAACTGCTTGAGGAACCCATCGAGCGCCTTGCCCATGGGACGGCGCAGCCGCAGGGCGCGCACGTAGTCGCGGGCCGGGATCGCCAGGGCCGCGTAGCCGCCGATGCGGTCCTCCGGCGCGGTGAGCTGGGCGACGCGGCCGCTGTCCACCAGGTCGTCGAAGGCGCTCGCCCCCTCCACCGCGATGATCGTCCCGCCCACGACGCCGTACGGCAGGTCGGGCAGCTCGACGTTCTCCGTCATCGTGATGACGTCCTTGAGGACGCCGAGGGCATCGCGGAAGTTCTTGGCCACCTCGGGCTGGATCCCCTGGTCGGCGTTCTTCAGGATCCCGATGCGCAGCTTGCGGCGCGGCCGCAGGGCGGGCGGCACGCGGAAAAAACGTTCCACGGACGAGGGATCGTCGGGGTCCTTCCCCGCGATCGCCGCCAGCACCAGCGCGCAGTCTTCGGCGCTCCTCCCCATCGGCCCCAGCTTGTCCATCGTCCACGACAGGGCCATCGCGCCGTGGCGGCTCACGAGCCCGTACGTGGGCCGCAGCCCCGTGACGCCGGAATACGCGGCGGGCGTGACGATCGAGCCCGACGTCTCCGACCCGATCGCGAACGGCACCAGCCCCGCCGCCACGGCCGCTCCCGGCCCGCTCGAGGAGCCGCCGCTCCAGTAGTCGGGATTCCACGGCGTCCGGCCCGGTCCCGTGATCGAGGCGTTGGCCTGGTTGTATCCCATCCCGCCCGCCAGCTCCACCATCGCCAGCTTGGCGACGAGCACCGCGCCCGCCGCCTTGAGCCGCGCCACGACGGTCGCGTCCTCGGCGAACAGCTGGTTCTCGTACGGGGCGGCGCCCCACGTCGTGGGGTAGCCCGCGGCCGCGAGCAGATCCTTCACGCCGTACGGGATCCCGTGCAGGGGCCCGCGCAAACGTCCACGAACGATGTCGCGGTCGGCCGCCGCCGCCTCCGCGAGGGCGCGGCCGCGCGTCACCGTCACGACGGCGCCGAACGTCGTCCCCAACCGCTCGAGGCGGTCGAGGAAGTGTTCTGCCAGCTCGGTGGCAGAGATCTTCTTCGCCCGCAGCCGCCGTCCTAGCTCGACGACGGAGGCGAACGACAGCTCGTCGGCCATCAGTCCCCCCGGTACACCCGATAGACGAAGTCGGGCTCGTCGGCGTTGCTGAGCGCGGTTTGATACAGCCGTTCCGCGCCGCGCAGCCGCCCATCGATCGCGCGCGTGATGGTCCGCACGTCGTCGGCCGTGAGTCGGTCGCCGTAACGCAAGCGGACGCCCTCGGCGAGCGCTTTGGCGAGCGCTGAGGGCTCGGCGGCCTGTTGAGTCTGAGGGGCGGGGACGGCGGGCGGGGCGTTCAGTGAGCCCGGCTCAGAGAGGTCCCCGAGCACGAATGGCGCCGCCGCCGCGAGCGCGAGGCGCTCGGCGAACGCACGGCGCGTGATGGCCGGAGGGTCCCGCGAGACGTTAGCGTTGGGCATGCGCGCTAAAGTATCCCCCGCCCCAATGAGCCGCGAGCCGCCGCCGCGCCTGCTGTTCGGACCCGGGCCCTCGAACGTCGAGCCCGCCGTGACGCGGGCGCTCACCGCGCCGCTCGTCGGCCACCTCGATCCCTACTTCCTCGAGGTGATGGACGAGACGATGCACGACCTGCGCGCCGTGTTCCGGACTGCGAGCCATCATACGATCCCGATGTCCGGCACGGGGAGCGCCGGCCTCGAGACGATCATGCTGAATCTGCTCGAGCCCGGGGACGAGGCGATCGTGGGGGTGATCGGATACTTCGGCCAGCGGCTCGCGGAGATGGCGGGGCGCGCCGGCGCCGTCGTCCGCACCATCGAGGCGCCGTTGGGCGAGGTGATCGCCCCCGAACGCGTCGCGGCCGAGCTCGAACGCAAACCCGCGAAGCTCGTGGCGCTGGTGCACGCCGAGACGTCGACGGGAGCCTGGCAGCCGGTCGAAGAGATCGCGCGCAGCACCCGCGCCCACGGCGCGCTCCTCGCCCTCGATTGCGTGACGTCGCTGGGCGGCGTGCCGGTCGCCGTGGACGACTGGGGCGTGGACGCCGCCGGCTCGTGCTCCCAGAAGTGCCTCGGCGCCCCGCCGGGGCTCGGCCCCATCACGCTCGGGCCCCGGGCCATCGCGGCGGTGCGTCGGCGGCGCGCCAAGCCGCCCACCTGGTATTTCGACGTGAATCTGGTTTTCCAGTACTGGGGCGAAGCCGATGGCGCCAAGGAGCGCGTGTTTCACCATACCGCGCCGGTGGCGATGCTGTACGCGTTCCGCGAAGCACTGCGGCTGGTGGTCGCCGAAGGACTCGAGGCTCGCTGGGCCCGCCACCGCCTGGCGCACGAGCATTTCGCGCGCGGCCTCGAACGCCTGGGACTCGAGCTGCTCACGCCGGCGGCGCACCGTCTGCCGCAACTCAACGTCGTCCGCATTCCTGACGGCGTGGACGATGCCCGCGTGCGCCGCGCGCTGCTCGATCGTGGCATCGAGATCGCGGGCGGCTTCGGGCCGCTCAAAGGCAAGACCTGGCGGGTGGGGCTGATGGGGGTGAACGCCGACCCCCAACGTGTCGACATCCTGCTCGGCGCGCTGGAAGAGGTCCTTGCTGCACTTCGTTGAGGCATCGCCACAGGCTCGACCGAACCGGAATGCAGCTTACGGCCATACGGCAATACGGCAATACGGCCATACGGGAATACCGTCCTGGCATAGTGTATGCGTTAGAACCAGGCGGAAGCTCAGTAAGAGCTTGGGAGGTTCAAAGCCGGCATGGCGAGTCGTGGAGACCCGCGCCGGTCCGCCGAGAAAGGTGCGCACCGCTCTCGGAAGCCTCCCTCGACTTTGCAGCACTGCCCATAGGGGCATCGGGGTGGCTCCCTGGCTGCGGTTCGTGCGCCGGCAATGGTGCTGGCGGCGATCCCCCACACCCCGGTGCCCCGTCTACTTGCGTTGTCCCCTTACGCCTCCTCTCCACGTCCTCCCTCCATACGTCCTGGGTCGTTTACGTCGTTTGTGATCGCCGTCACGAAATTTCCGGTAGCTCGCGCATAGTACGAAAACAGGGGAGTCCCTATCCTGCGGGGCGTCGGGTGCGCGCCCTCACCCGAGCGTGGGTACTGCAACTCCCGTCTCATACCCGTCGCCCGGAGTGTCTTGATCATGAAACGCCTGCGCCTCTTTTTTGCCGCCGTCCTGCTCGTGGGTCTGGCGGCGACGGGCTTGAGCTGCATCCCTGACCGCGCCACCGCCCCCGCGGTCCCCCCACCCGACGCCAGTCTCCTCGGCAGCTTGTTGCAGGCGACCGGCCTCCTGCAATGCTCGCCCCTCCCCTACGCGAGCACGACGAAAGTCATCGGGCCGGCGGGGGGCGTGATCCAGGTGGGGCCGCACACGCTGGTGATTCCGCCGGGCGCCCTCTCGCAGAACGTGACGATAACGGCGGTAGCGCCGTCGGCGAACGTGAACTCCGTGCGCTTCACGCCGCAGGGCCTGCGGTTCTCGGTCTCCGCGGCGCTGACGATGAGCTACGCGAACTGCAACCTGCTCGGCAAGATTCTGCCGAAGGAGATCGCGTACACCGACGACAACCTGAACATCTTGTCGTACCTGATCTCGCTCGACAACCTGCTCTCCAAGAAGGTCACCGGAAAGCTCGACCACTTCTCCCGCTACGCGGTGGCCTGGTAGCGGGCGTGCTGCCGCCGCGCCGCACGCTGTTGCCGGTGTCCGGGGAACCGCGCCCCGACGGGACGCGGCGCGCCCGCGAGCTGCTGAGCGACGCGCGCGCCCAGGAGCGCGCGGGATGCGTCGCCGAAGCGATGGAGTGTTACCTGGCGTCGATCGCCGTGGCGGACCAGTGCGGCGAGCGCGCGGTGCACGCCGAGGCGCTGCGGCGGCTGGGGGTGCTGCACCATCACCGCGGCGAGTCGCCCGCGGCGCGCGACGCCTGCCGCAAGAGCTATGACGTCGCGGTCGCCAGCGGCGACGACGTTCTCGCCGCCGAGGCGGTGAACGTGCTCGCCGGATTCGATTTCGAAGACGGCGACATCGACACGGCCCGGCAGGGGTTCCACCGGGCGCTGGAGCTGGGTGGCACGAGCTCCCCGCTGCGGGCGCGCATCGAGCAGAATCTCGGCATCCTCGCGACGATCCAGGGCCAACACGACCAGGCGATGGGACACTACCAGCGCTCGCTGGAGGCCTACGAGAGCGCCCGCGACCAGGAAGGCCTGGCGATCGCCTATCACAACCTTGGGATGATCAGCGCCGACCGGCATCTGTGGGAAGACGCGGACCGCTACTTCCGCCAGAGCCGCGAGCTCGCCGAAGTGATCGGGGACGTGCACCTCCAGGGGCTGTGCCTGCTGAACCACGCCGAGGTGCATCTCGCCCGCCAGCATTTCGAGCAGGCGCGCCAGAACGCGGAAGCGGCCCTGGCGATCTTCGACCAGCTGGGGACCCGGCGCGACAAGTCGGATGCGTACCGGGTTATCGGGATGGTGTATCGAGAGACGGGCCGCGTGGCGCTCGCCGAATCGCGGCTGCGGGCCGCGATCGAGATGGCCGTCGGCACCGGCACGCTGCTCAGCGAAGCCGAAGCCTCCCGCGAGCTGGCCCTGCTCTACCAGACCGCGGGGCGCAACCAGGAAGCCCTGACCCTCCTGCACTCGGCCCACCGCGGGTTCCGCCGCCTCGACGCCGGCGCCGACCTGGTTGACGTCGGGGGCAAGGTCGCCCAGCTTGAAGAGACGTACCTGGCCGTGGTCCGTGACTGGGGCCAGTCGATCGAGTCGAGCGACAGCTACACCTTTGGCCACTGCGAGCGGGTCGCCCGCTACGCCCTGGCGGTCGCCGGACAGCTCGGCTTCGACGAAGAAGCGCGCACCACCGTGCGGCTCGGCGCCTACCTGCACGACGTCGGGAAGGTCCGCGTCCCGCACGAGATCCTGAACAAGCCCGGGCGGCTGACGCGCGACGAGTTCGAGGTCATCAAGAGGCACCCGGTGTGGGGCGTGGAGCTCTTGGCCACGGTCGAGTTTCCATGGGACATCAAGCCGATCATCCGATGGCACCACGAGAAGTACGACGGCAGCGGCTATCCCGATCAGCTCCGCGGCGAGGAGATTCCGGTCGCGGCGCAGATCATCGGTATCGTGGACGTCTACGATGCCCTGACGACGACGCGGAGCTATCGGCCCGCCCTCACCCGCGAGCAGGCCCTCACCCAGATCGAGTCCGAGCGCCGCCAGTGGCGCCCGGACGTGTACGCCGCCTTCATGAGCTCCGTCGGGGCCGCCACGACGCCGTCCGTCCAGGCCGCCTGATGCGCTGCGTGCTGCCCGTGGGCGCCGCCCTGACGCTGGCGCTCGCCGGCTGCGCGCGCCCCGGCAACTGCCGCGGGGATTACTGCGGCACCCTCGTCTTCGTCGCCTTCAGCCAACCCGACTTGCTGCTGCCGCCGGTCACGCAGCAGGCGGTCGCCCGCGACATCCACGACCAGATCTTTCTGAAGCTCGCCGACCTGGGGCCCGAGATGAACTCCCTGAGCGACCGGGATTTCGAGCCCCAGCTCGCCGAGCGCTGGGAGTGGCAGGATTCCCTCACGCTCATCTTCGACCTGTCGCCGCGCGCCCGCTGGCAGGACGGGCCGCCGGTCACGGCGCGCGACGTGGCGTTCACCTTCGACGCCTACACCGATCCCCGGGTCGACGCCCCCGCCCGTGAATCGCTGCGCGACATCCGGTCGGTGACGCCGCTCGCGGGGGACTCGCTGGCCGTGGTCTTCCGGTTCCGCCGCCGCTACCCCGAGATGTTCATCGATGCCGTGTATCACATGCGCATCCTGCCGGCGCATCTGCTCGCGAGCCTCCCTCGCGACCAGTGGGCGCACGCCCCGTTCGGCCGCGCGCCCGTGGGCGACGGGCCGTATCGCTTCGTGGCGTGGCGGCCCGGCGAGAGTGTCGAGCTCGCCGCCGACTCCACGTTTTTCCTCGGCCGCCCCCACATCCGGCGCCTGATTTGGCGCTTCACGCCCGATCCGCCGACGGCGCTGACGCAGCTCGTCGCCGGGGAAGCCGACGCGCTCGAGTTCCTGGGCCCCGCCGCCAACGTGGAGCGGGCGCGCGGCGCCCGTCAGCTGGCGCTCTACCCGTACCGCGGCACGGCCTACGGCTACCTCGCCTTCAACATGACCGCCAACGGCGCCGCCACCCGGCCGCATCCCATCTTCGGTGACCGCGACGTGCGCCGGGCCCTCTCCCTCGCCGTGGATCGTGAGGGGCTGCGGGAGAGCGTCTTCCATGACCTCGCGCTCGTACCGCCGGGGCCGGTACCGCAGGCGTGGCCGGTGTGGCAGGGGAAGGACGACACGACGCTCCGCGCCCTGCCCTACGACACCGCCCGGGCCGCGGCCCTGCTGGCCCGTCGCGGCTGGCGCGACAGCGACGGCGACGGCATCCGGGATCGGGCCGGCGTGAAGCTGGCCTTTCACATCCTCGTGCCGACGACGAGCGCGGTCCGCCGTCAGTACGCCCGCCTGCTCCAGGAGCAGTTCCGGGCCATCGGGGCGCAGGTGGAGCTGGACGAGGTCGAGAACGCGGTGATGCAACAGCTCGCCACCGCGGGCAAGTTCGACGCGGTGATGGCGACGTGGGCCACCGACCCCACGCCCTCGGCGAACCTCGCGGACACATGGACCAAGGCGGGATTCGGCAAGGCGAATTACGGACGCTACGTCAACCCGGAATTCGACCGTGCACTGGCCCGCGCGACGAACACCACCGGCGGGCCCGCGGCGACGCTTGCCGCGTGGCGCGACGCGCTGCGTGTGCTCGACGACGACGCCCCCGGCATCTGGCTGTTCGCGCCGACCAGCATGGCGGCCGTGCACCGGCGCGTGGCCGACGTGCGCATCCGGCCCGACTCGTGGTGGGCGCTCGTCCGCACGTGGCGCATCCCGTCCGATCAGATGATTGCGCGGGACCGAATCACGACGAACAGCGTTGAGGAAAGGCGTTGAGAAGAGACGTTGAGGGAAGACGTTGAGGGACGGCGTGTAGGGTTTTCGTACCCTCCGTGACGCCTCCCCTCCACGTTTCTCCTCCACGCTTTTCCTAGACGCCTTCACTCCACGCCTCTAGTATTCTTCTCATGTCGACCTTCTCGCTCCCCCGCGCGTCCATGCCCGCCCACCTGCGCCTCGCGCAAGGCGACGTCCAGGCGGGGGAGGTGTACCTGATGTCGCGCGTGTCCCAGCACGCCGGTCCCGAGACGGCGCTCGAGATGCTCAACCGCGCCGAGGGCTTCTTCGCCTTCCGGCCCAGCGGCAACGGGAAGGGAGCAGCGCAGCCGGTGTTGCTGGTCAGCAAGGCGCAGACTATCTCGCTCAGCGTCGCCAAGAGTGATCTCATCGACGACCCCGCCCGCCGCACCGCGGCGCGCCTGGTCGCGGTCGAGGTGGTGCTCGCCGACGGCTCCACGCTGCACGGCTGGGCGCACGTCGAGCTGCCCGAGCAGCACTCGCGGCTGCTCGATTACCTGAACGCGACGCCCGAGCCGTTCTTCGCCGTCACGGCCGAGGACGGCACGCATTACCTGAACCGCGCGCACGTGCTGTACGCGCGTCCCAAGGATTAGCCGATGGCCGCCCGGCTCGACCCGTTCCTCGACGTCTTCCTGCGCGAGGGGGCCGAGCAGCTGTACCTGCTGCCCGACGAGCCCGTGACCATGGTGAAGGGCGGGAAACCGCGGAAGGTGAGCAAGCAGCCGCTCACCGACGCGCACATCTACGCCCTGCTCGCCGAAATCGCGCCCTCCGATTCCGCCGACAAGATCGACCAGAAGCACGAGACGGAATTCGAGTACGCCGCCGGCCGCGGCCTGCTCAAGATCCGCATCGTGCCCGACCACGGCCGCTTGACCGCCGTCGTGACCCACGTGGCGATCGCGGCACCCCTCGCCGCTCCCGCCCCCCCCCCCGCTGCCGGGGAGGTGACGGCGGTCCGCCCTGCCCCCGCGATGCGTCCGGCGCCGCCCCCGTCCGCGGAGCCCGCGGCCGCTCCGCCCCGACCCCCACGTCCCTCGGCGATCGCGGCGGCGCCCATGGTGGAGTCGCCGCTGGCGCCTCCGGCGGCGGGCGCTGCCGGCGCGTTGCCGGGAGAGTTCGCCGACTCGCAATACCAGGCCGCCGAGCAGCGGCTCGGCGAGCTGCTCAGGTCGTTGGTCAAGTCGGGGAGCTCGGACCTGCATCTGCGGGTCGGCGAGCCCCCGATCTTCCGCACCGGCGGCGACCTGGTGCGCATCCGCGGCAACGCGCTCACCCCGGCGGAGCTCGACCTCCTGGTGCTCTCGATCATGCCGGAGCTGAACCGCGGCGAGTGGAAGGAGACGGGGGATACCGATTTCGCCTACGAGATCACCGGGCTCGCCCGCTTCCGCGTCAATGCGGCGCGCGACCGCCGGGGCCCGGTGGCGGTGTTCCGCGTCATCCCGGCCAAGGTCGTGACGGTCGAAGAAATGGGTCTCACGAAGGAAGTGCAGGCGCTGTGCTACCTGACCAAAGGACTGGTGCTGGTGACCGGCCCCACGGGCTCGGGAAAGTCCACGACGCTGTGCGCGCTCATCGACCTCGTCAACCGCGAGCGCTCGGACCACATCATCACGATCGAAGATCCAATCGAGTTCGTGCACGAGAACAAGAAGTGCCTCATCACCCAGCGCCAGGTCCACATACACACCGAGAGTTTCAAGTCGGCGCTGCGCGCCGCGCTGCGCGAGGACCCGGACATCGTGCTCGTGGGCGAGCTGCGCGATCTCGAGACGATCGCCATCGCCATCGAGACGGCCGAGACCGGGCATCTCGTCTTCGGCACCCTGCACACGACGACGGCGGCCTCGACCGTGGATCGGATGATCGACCAGTTCCCGGCCGACCGGCAGGCGCAGATCCGCGTGATGCTCTCCGAGTCGCTGAAGGGCGTCATCGCCCAGACGCTGTGCAAGAAGAAGGGCGGCGGCCGCGTGGCCGCGCGGGAGATCCTGCTCAGCACGCCCGCGGTCTCCAACCTGATCCGCGAGGCGAAGACATTCCAGATCCCGTCGATCATCCAGACGAGCAAGAAGCTGGGCATGCACACCCTGAACGACGCCTTGTTCGATCTGGTCGAGAAGGGCGTCGTCGAGCCGGACGAAGCCTACATGAAATCCGTCGAGAAAGCGGGTCTCGTCGCCCAGTTCAGGGCGAAGGGGATCAAGATCACGATCGGGGGGGAAGGCTGACTCAACTGGTCAGGGCGGCGGGAGCCTGACCCGCCGCGGTACCACGATGCTCCACAGCTGTCGTGTCCAGAGCCTCTTGCCGGTCCGCGCGCCGGTCGCCGTGAGCGTGGCGGTCGCCATGTAAGACAGCGTGAATTTGCGACCACCGAGGATGGCAACGAATGGATACCGCGGGTTCGAGATGGGTTTCTCTCCCTCCCCCCGCTCGGTGGGAGAGAGTGAAGCCACCCCGCTCGTCAGGTCGACATCTGCAACCCCGGCGAAATAGTAGGGCCGTATCGTGGCTCCACTCGGCCAGCCCCTGATGGCTATTTCCCAGCTGACGAGGGCTCGGCCGCCCGCGATGCGCACGTCGGTCGTGAAGGGATCGCCCCAGGGTGCCAGCGTCGGGCGGCCCCAACCCCAATCCGGGACCGGGATGGGCTGCGATGCCTGCACCTCAGCACCGCTCACCGGATCGAGCTGGGCCACTTGGAACACGTTCGCGAGCGTATCGCGCTGCGCGAGGACGATCACCCGACCCCTCCAGCTCCCCACCGGTCTTGCTGGGCTCGACGTGCGCCACTTCACCGTCCCGTCGGCGAGGGCCAACGCCATCGTCGCGCCGCCATCGGTCTGGACGTAGGCCACGTGTCCACCTGGATCCGCCACGCCGGCGGGGAATGGGACAAACGGGGTGGCAGGAGCCACACCCACCGACCAATCCTGCGCCGGTCCCCCGCCTGACATGACCCAGCCAGTCGCCGCGAGCTGCGGCGTGCCGGGGAGGGTGTACGCGGCCACACTGTCGAAATACGCGACCACCAAATCGCCGTGGACAAGTCCGGCGATCCCCCTGTACCTCTCGACCGGCAGCTCGCACAGCGGAGTGAGCGCCCCGTCGGGGGAGATCTTCCCCACCCGCTTGTCGTCGACGAGCAACACGGAGCCGTCACTCAGCAGCATGATCTGCACCCGCAGGCTCCCCGGAGGCGACGTGAGGTGCCAGCCCTCCTGACCCGCGGCGAACCCGGTCACGGTGAGCATGAACGGCGTTGGGCGGCAGGACGGGGAGTTGGGGGGGCAATGCATGGGCATGGGCGCAACAACTGCGTTCACGGCACGCCCGTCGTCGAACACGACCTCTCCGCCCGTGACGGCCATCGAGTCACGGAACGGCACCCGGGGCTCGAGGATTCCTTGGCCGCTGCTGTCCACCACGATCATCGAGGGTTTCCCGATTTCGCCCAGGGATGGGAGCATGTAGAGGCGATCTCCGTCCGCGGCCATCCTCGCCACCGGTCCGTCAATGTGCGTCTTCCACAGGCGTCTGCCGTTCGCATCGATGGCCGTCAGCCACGCGTCCGTCGCGCTCGCGGCGGTCGCCGTTACCAGCGCACCACCCACTCGCGCCGCGGTGCTGGTCTCCAGCTCGGTGGTCCTGGCAAGGCCCGCTCTTCGCAGCTCGGTGGACAGATCGGCTTGGAGATCGCGGGACCAGACGATCCGGCCGTCCGACGTCCGACGACCCTCGACCGTCGATCCGAAGACGACGACCAGCAGGTCATCGCCCATCAGGGCAGCGTTCAAGAGCCCCGGCCATCTGGTCCTGCTGAGCCGCCGGCGCCAGCGGATCTTGCCGTCGCGCACCGCGACGAGCTCCGGGGTACGCGCCTGTTCCCACCAGAAAAAGTCACCCGCCGAGTCGCTCACGAATGGTGGAGCGACAAAAGCGGTCGTCGGCGGGGGCTGGTAGATCCAGCTCTGAGGACAGGGTGGGCCCGGCTCGGTAGGTGCTTGCGCGTCGACGATCGGCGCCCACAACCAACAGGCAGCGGTGAGCGCGCCGAGGCACAGGGGGGATCGCACGAGAGAGCCACCGGTCGGAATTGAACCGACGACCGCTCGATTACGAATCGAGAGCTCTACCGCTGAGCTACGGTGGCGCGACTGGTAACATAGCGATGCCCGTCCTAAAGCGGTACTCAGATCCCAGTCGGCAGTCATCAGCAGAGTTCCCAGACGCCGAGCGGACAGTGGTTCCAAGTCGGGAGTGCAAGCCCCGCAGCGTCGCGTTACGATTGGCTCGAAGAACAGGTGGAGACAAGGCCAACATGGACATCAAGCGAAGCGGCTCACAACCCTCCGGCAAAGGACCCGCCGAGTGGTTCACCGGCACGGTACGCATCGACCCACTGTTTCAGGCCCCCGATCCGGCGCGCGTTGCCGGCGCCAGTGTCACGTTCGAGCCCGGTGCCCGGACCGCCTGGCACACGCACCCGCTCGGCCAGACGCTGATCGTGACGGCCGGCTGCGGCCGCGCGCAACGCTGGGGAGGGCCGATCGACGAAATTCGGCCGGGCGACGTGGTCTGGATCCCGCCCGGTGAGAAGCACTGGCACGGCGCCTCGGCAACGACCGCGATGACGCACATCGCCATTCAGGAACAGCTCAATGGCAAGGCCGTGGACTGGATGGAGAAGGTCAGTGACGAGCACTACCAGGCCGGAGCTAAGGCATAATGCGCGCCGCTGTCCTGTACGGCGCCGGAGACGTTCGCATCGAGAACGTTCCCGACGCCCGCCTGATCGAGCCGACCGACGCGCTCGTCACCGTCAGCCGCGCCTGCATCTGCGGGAGCGATCTCTGGCCGTACAAGCTGACGGAGCCGGGCGAGACCGGCCGTCGCATGGGCCACGAGGCGATCGGCGTGGTCGCGGCCGTCGGCGCCGACGTCCACACCCTCAAGGTCGGCGCCGTTGTCGTGATGCCATTCGCCTTTTCCGACGGCACCTGTGTCTTTTGCCACGAGGGCCTGCACACGTCGTGCGTCCACGGCGGGTTCTTCGGGACGGTTGACGTGCCCGGCGCGCAGGCCGAAGCGCTGCGCGTCCCCCAGGCAGACGGCACGCTCGTCGTCCTGCCGGTCGGCACCGACGACACGCTGATGCCATCGCTGCTCACACTTTCGGACGTGATGGGGACGGGCCATCACGCGGCCCGTGCCGCGAGGGTCGGTCAAGGCAAGAACGTGGCCGTCCTCGGTGACGGCGCCGTCGGCCTGTGCGGTGTCATCGCCGCGCGCCGCCTCGGCGCCGAGCGGATCATCATCCTGGGCCGCCGTCCCGATCGCATCGCGCTCGCGAAGTCGTTCGGCGCGACGGACGTCATCAGCGAGCGTGGGGAAGAAGCGGTCGCACGGGTGCGCAAGCTCACCGGCGGCTTCGGCGTCCACTGCGTCCTGGAGTGTGTCGGCACCGACCAGGCGATGCTCACCGCGATCGGCATCGCCCGTGCGGGCGGCGCCGTGGGCCGCGTCGGTGTCCCCCACTACGGGGCGATCCCCGCCTCGCAGCCGGCGTTCTACAGCAACCTCACCGTCAGCGGCGGCCCGGCCCCGGTCCGCGCATATATCGAGGAGTTGCTCCCGGACGTCCTCGAGGGCAGGATCGAACCCGGCCGCGTCTTCGACCGGGTCATCGGCCTCGACGAGGTTCCCGAGGGCTACCGGGCGATGAACGAGCGCGAGGCGATCAAGGTCATGGTGAAGCCCTGAAGGAGCGACCAATGCAAAAGCGCAGACTGGGAAACAGCAATCTGGAAGTTTCGGCGCTCGGGCTCGGGTGCATGGGGATGAGCCAGAGCTACGGCCTCCCACCGGACAAGCAGGCGATGATCTCGCTCATCCGCACGGCCGTCGAGCGTGGCGTCACATTCTTCGATACCGCGGAAATTTACGGTCCGTACACCAACGAAGAGCTCGTCGGTGAGGCGTTAGCTCCACTGCGTCGCCAGGTGGTGATCGCCACCAAGTTCGGCATCAAGATCGAGAACGGACAACAGGTGCAGGACAGCCGGCCCGAGCGCATCACGCAGAGCGTCGAAGGGTCGCTGAAACGGCTCCGGACCGACGTCATCGACCTCTATTATCAGCACCGGGTTGACCCGAACGTGCCGATCGAAGACGTGGCGGGAACGGTCAAGGAACTGATTCGGCAAGGCAAGGTGAAGCACTTCGGCATGTCTGAAGCCGGGGTGCGCACGATCCGTCGCGCGCACGCCGTCCAGCAGGTCACCGCGGTCCAGAGCGAATACTCATTGTGGTGGAGACGCCCTGAAGAAGAGCTGCTGCCAACCCTGGCGGAGCTCGGCATCGGGTTTGTGCCATTCAGTCCCCTCGGCAAGGGCTTCCTGACGGGCACGATCGACGA
>WNFZ01009154.1_pt1 | contig 18085 bp, 16 predicted proteins | sample 5400081 | NCBI WGS metagenome assembly WNFZ01 (sample SAMN13153365, study PRJNA577476) | soil metagenome | isolation source: 80 cm soil or saprolite under grassland replicate 1 | place: USA:California | collected 2016-06-15 | reverse complement strand
GGTGAAGAGTCCGCGGCGCGGCGTAAGGCTTGGGTGTCGAGCGCCGCTATCTCCATCCTTTTGTGATCGATGATTTTTGCGAGAATATTTGTCATGGTCAAAATGGGCACAGCAATGCTGTGCCCCTACGAGATGGTTTGGAAACTCTGTGAATATTCAACCAATGCGTTCATCTTGGCGAGGGCTTTGCCGCTATCGAGGGAGGCTTGAGCTTCTACCAGTGCAGATTTGAAATCGCCAGTTTCAGCAGCAAGGGCGGCGGCAGCGTTGAGGAGGACTGCATCGCGGCGCGCGCCATTGAGTTTATTGCCGAGGAGGTCACGCATCATCGTAGCGGATTCGTCAGGCGTACCACCACGCAAATCCTGTACGGTGGATGGAGCCAAACCAAGATCCATTGGGTTAAGATCATAGGTTTCAACCGTGCCATCTCTAAGATGGCTGACGCGATTGATGCCTGTTGTATTCAGTTCGTCGAGACCGTTGGCGCCATGAATCACGAGAGCAGCTTTGGAACCAAGTTCATTCAGGACTTGTGCAAGAGGCTCGGTGAGATTGGGAGAATAAACGCCTGTGAGTTGAATATTTGCGCCCGCCGGATTGGTGAGTGGACCCAGGATATTGAAGATGGTGCGCTGACCAATCTCCTTGCGGGGACCAATGGCATGTTTCATGGCAGGATGAAATTTGGCGGCGAACATAAAACCAATACCGATTTGCTCGATGGCTTGCGCAACCTGTTCGGGTGTGAGTTCGAGGCTGACGCCGAGAGCAGACAGAACATCGGCAGCACCGCAATGGGAGGATTGAGCGCGATTGCCATGTTTGGCGACTCTGCGCCCTGTACCCGCGACGACAAATGCCGCAGCCGTGGAGATGTTGAACGTATGCGCGCCATCTCCACCTGTGCCGACAATATCGTAGACGGGTTCGGTTGTGTTGAGTTTGACTTTGACCGCTACGTTGCGCATGGCACGGACAGAGCCTTTGATTTCAGGAATAGTTTCGCCTTTCATGCGAAGTGCAACGAGATAAGCACCAATTTGCGCTTGCGTAGCTTGACCGGTCATGATGACGTTCATCGCTTCTTCAGCTTCCTCGGCGGTGAGGTCAGTATGGTTAATGGCTTTCGCAATAAACGGTTTGAGCATGAATTGTTCTCCTTTCGCGGGAGCGGGATTTAGATCTAAAAAGTTTTTGAGAATTTGTTTGCCGTGTTCGGTGAGAATGGACTCGGGATGAAACTGCACACCGTAGGTTTGATGCTCACGATGTTTGAGTCCCATGATCTCTTCTTCAGGAGTGATGGCGGTCACTTCCAGTTCCGCAGGGATGGGATCATAGACAATGAGTGAGTGATAGCGCATGGCTTCAAACGGTGAAGGAACACCTTTGAAAATGCCCTGCCCATTGTGAGTCACTTTGGAGGTCTTGCCGTGCATGAGACGTTGGGCGCGGTCTACCTTACCGCCGAAGACGGCACCGAGACATTGATGTCCGAGGCAGACACCAAGCACGGGAATCTTGCCATCAAAATATTTGATAGCATCGGCGGAGATGCCATCATCTTTGATCGGTTCGCCGGGTCCGGGAGAGATGACAAGGTGTGAAGGATTCAACGAGATAAGTTGATTCATCGTGACCTGGTCGTTGCGGAAGACTTTGATCTCCGCGCCGAGTTCGCCGAAATATTGGACGAGGTTATAAGTAAAGGAGTCGTAATTATCTATAAGTACGAGCATGGTTATTTCCTTACGACCAAGGACCATAGACAATGGACCATGGTCAATGGTCAATTGTCGTATTCGCCGAAGATATCCACTTGATCCACAAACAGATCGAGCGAATACGATAAACCTGTTTTCTCGCGGACGAGTTCCATCGTCGCTTTGGCTTCGGCTTGCATGCGGCGGATACCATTAGCGAGGACATCGTTTGGAATCATGGGATGGGCAAGGAAGTAGGCGCGTTTTTCGCGGAATGGTTCAAGGAAATTGTTGATGGCGACTGCGAGTTTTTGCTTAACTTCCACGTCACCAACTTTGCCTGCGCGATAGCGTTCTTTGAGATCGTCCACTTCGGCTTTGGAGGGATTGAACGCGTCGTGATAGATGAAAATGGGATTACCTTCCACTGTTCCAGGATCAGTCGCGCGCAGACGTTTGGAATCGGTGTACATGTTCATTACTTTTTGTTTGACGGTATCTACATCATCAGAAAGGTAAATTGCATTTCCTACAGACTTGCTCATCTTGCTCTGTCCATCTGTGCCAACCAGAAGCGGCACATCACCGATAATGGAGTCGGGTTCGGGAAAGACTTCGCCATACAGATTGTTGAAACGGCGCGCCATCTCGCGGGCAAGTTCCACATGGGATTGATTGTCGCGTCCTACCGGGACAACCTGTGCGCGTGGCAATAAAATATCCACAGCTTGTAAGACAGGGTAACCAAGCAAGCCGAACGGCATGGAGTCAATATTGGCATCGCGCGCCATGTCTTTGAGAGTTGGCATCCGTTCCAGTCGCGGCACGGTGACGAGCATCTCAAACAGCAGATTCAACTGATAGGTTTCAGGAATCGCCGATTGCACAAAAATCGTGCTGATATCTGGGTCAATGCCCACTGCGAGATAATCCAACACTGTTTCTTTGATATAGGTTGGAATTTCTTTGATGTATTGCGGCTCGGGTTTGGTTGTCAGCGTATGCAGATCCGCGATGATGAAGAAAGAGTCATATTGATGTTGTAGTCGCACGCGATTGGCAAGCGAGCCAACATAGTGACCGAGATGCAATCGTCCAGTGGGACGGTCACCGGTGAGGAGGCGGGGTTTAGAGTTTGTCATAGGTTATTTCCTTTCATACATATTTCGTTGGTCGAGTAGGGCTAAGCCCGTATCGAGACCAGCAGGTGACAAGAGTACTTTTGTTACAACAATTGCTTCACGGCGTCGTGGTCTCGATACGCCCCTTCGCGACGAACGCTCAGGGCTACTCGACCACCGAGTTTCCTCACGAATTCGTTTCAGCCACATCAATCGCTTTCAACATTGCACTAGCTTTATTTAGTGTCTCTTGAAACTCAGTTGTCGGATTCGAATCGGCAACTATGCCTGCGCCTGCTTGTACACTGAATGTATTCCCGCGCGCGATCATGGTTCGCAGGGCAAGACAAGTATCCATATTGCCATCGAACCCAAAATAGCCAACAGCACCTGCATAGGCGCCGCGCACATCGGGTTCGAGTTCGGCGATGATTTCAAGCGCACGCACTTTTGGCGCGCCGCTAACGGTCCCAGCGGGAAAGGCGGCGCGCACCAGATCGAACGCGGTCAGGTCTGGTCGCAGTTTGCCTTCTACGTGCGAGACGATGTGCATCACGTGCGAATATTTTTCGATGGTGAAGAAGTCGGAGACCTTTACTGTACCATATTCACACACGCGACCCAGGTCGTTGCGACCCAGATCCACCAGCATCACATGTTCGGCACGTTCCTTCGGATCAGCAAGTAATTCTTGTGCAAGCGCGGCATCAGCGTCCGCGTCGGCGCCTCGAGGGCGCGTCCCCGCGATCGGTCGGAGAGAAGCGGTTCTTCCCTCCAAACGGACAAACATTTCAGGCGACGATCCAACGATGAACAACGGTTCACCGTCCACGAGTCCGAAATCAAAAAAGAACATGTACGGCGATGGGTTGAGGCGGCGCACGGCGCGATAGACATCAAAGGGCTCGACGCTCGTTTCGCGCGTGAAGCGTTGCGAAAGCACTACCTGGAAAATGTCGCCTGCCGTGATGTGTTCCTTTGCATCTCGCACTATATCTTCATAGTGTCCCTGCGTCATGTTCGAACGCGTCTTGGATGATTTCACTTCGCGCGGTTGCGTGGACGGAAGCGGCTGCTGGATGCATGACTCGATCTCATCCAGCTTGCGATTGGCAGATTCAACATCGCCATCGAGCACATTCGCAATGAGGGATAGACTGCGCCGGGCGTGGTCAAACGCGATGACGGTATCGGCGAGGAGAAAGATGCCATCAGGCGTGGGATGTGAGGCGTGGGGCGTGAGACGAGATTGCATATGAGATTGAAGAGTCGGTTCGAAGAAGCGAACAGACTCGTAGCCCAGATAACCGACAAGTCCGCCGATGAAACGAGGAGCGCCCGTTTGTGGAGAGAATTTAAAACGACTCATCTCCTCCTGGAGGAAAAAGGTTGGATCGCCTTCGTATGGAATGATGCGCGAGGATTCGAACTCGACGATTTCGATTTCATTTCCGCGAATAATGTATTGTGCCCTGGGCTTGATACCGATAAACGAATAGCGCGCGATCCGCTCCCCACCTTCGACTGATTCCAATAAAAAGGACGGACCCTGTCCGCGCACTTTCATATACACGCTAATGGGTGTCTCGAGGTCCGCAGAGATTTCGCGGATGATAGTTTGTGTGGTGGTGGCTTCCAATAACATAATCTCTCCTTAACCGTAGACCGTGGACAGTAGACGGTGGTTTTACGGTCTATGGTCCATCGTCCATGGTCTGATTTAAAGCAAAATCCCCTCTGTCCATTGGGACGAGAGGGGAATCTCGTGGTGCCACCCAAGTTAACGCCATCTAAACAAAAATCCCTGTGTGATGCAACAGGGATGCGAGCCAGCGTCACTCTTTTCAGGTACGTCGCACATTGCGGTTATACCCTTGCTCTATAACGGGAGCGCCCGAATTGGGTTACTTGCATTTATGTGTTCGCCCGTTCAACTCGGAGGTCCATTCGGCTTCTGCGCTTTTGCCTTGCTTTCAGACTGCGGTCATTCCCGACCGCGTGCTCGGCTCTCTGGAAATCGCTTTGAAGCGTACTCGTCCTCGTCAGCGTTTTTGATTTATGTTGGGCGGGATTCTATGACGGAGAGAGGAGACTGTCAAGGATGAATTTTCAAGTTCACAAAAGAGTTACACACCACGGAATGTGCATGCATGAAAGATCTGAAATCCTTGACAAAAGAAAGGATAAGGCATAGAATGTAAGTAAATACTTACTAACTTTAGGAGATTAAATATAATGAACAAAAAATGGTTGATTTACGGAGCAGGAAAAACTGCTTCCATGATTGCACAAGAAGCCGTTCGGCGCGGATACTCACCCCTCTTGGCAGGGCGTTCTGCCGAACGGGTACGACCTGTTGCGGAGAGGCTTGGGTTGAATTGGGCTATAGCCGATTTGACAGATGAAGTAGGATTGGCAGACCTGCTCAACCAAGTAGATTTAGTCGTTCACACCGCCGGACCGTTTTTGTCCACCGCTTTGCCAATGATCCAAGCATGCCTGAAACTAGGAAAGCATTATCTTGATATCTCCAACGAGATTCCCGTCTTTCAGTTAATTTTCAAATTGGATAAAGAAGCGAGACAGCGCGGGGTTGCGTTGCTGCCCGGCATTGGGTTTGGAGTGGCGGCAACCGATGGGCTCGCAAATTACGCTGCGAGTCAAATTCAAAACCCGCAGGAAGTAGAAATTGCGATTCATATTTACTCGCGAGATTCCAGTGCAGGCGCGGATGTGACTCGGCTCGAGGCGCTTTCGCGCGGAGGCTGGGTGCGTCGAAACGGAACCTTGATCCGGATACCGCTTGGAAGCGGTGGTACAGCACTCCGGTTTCCATTTGGAGAGCAAAGTATCCTACCCTTTCCATTCGGTGATCTCGAATCCGTATATCGCTCAACCGGCATTCCAAACATCACTGCGTATGGCACGATCCCTCTTTCACCAACCATTGCGCGGGTTGCATTACCTATGATGGCGAAGATAATCTCATTTGCAGGCATACGCAACCAGCTTGAACAAAGAATCCGTAAGAGGACAAATGCCCCAGCAAAAATACCTTCCCTGCAGGAAAAACATTCCTACGCATGGGTGCGCGTCAAAAATAATCGCGGCGATGTCTCTGAAGTGTGGCAGGAAATGGGCGAAGGCTATGATTTCACTGCACAATCCACAGTCTATGCAGTAGAAAGAGTTCTGAGCGGGTCACTGGCAGGAGCCCTAACACCCACCCAAGCGTTCGGCGCAGATTTTGCACTACTCGTTGATGGAACAAAACGTTACACATACTGAAAGGTATAACCATGCCCAGACCCAGCCAAAAGCAAAAAATCGTTGAAGCGGCTTTGGAATGCTTTGCCAAACATGGCTTCGGAAACACCCGCATCCGCGAAATTGCGGAAGCCGCACAAGTTTCAGAAGCGGCATTGTATCGTCATTTTGAATCCAAGGAGGCAATTGCACAATCGCTATTTACGCACTATTTTCAGCAATTCGGACAGCAGATGAAAGCCACATTCGCCTCAGCCGAACCAGCCATTCAAAAATTACAACATGTTGTTCGACTGTTGCTGTCCACGTATCGCGAAAATCCGGCGGCGTTTAATTTTGTGATTATCAATACCCCCTCCTTCATACCACAACTCCCAGCCGACACTGTGTATCCGTTGGATGTTTTAGAGCAGATTGTTAAGGATGGTCAAGCGGAAGGCAGCTTGCGAGATGGTCAACCCAATTTATTAGCAGCAATTTTTTTAGGCTGTGTGTTGCGCCCATTGATTGTGTCGCAGCTCGCCGATCCTGGGGCACTCGATTTACTTCAGGACACCCACCATGACTCAATTATTCTTGAATCAGCACTGGCATCCATCCGACGTTTATAGTTTAGGAGAAAAATGTTCAATCGCCTTCTGTCCCTTGCAACAGCCAAAAACGTGCGGCGCGCATTGATCGTTACCCTGCTTTTCATGATGATTATGAATCTTGGCGCTACGAAATTTTATCAATTTACACATGGCGTAGGAATTCTCGATACGGGCGGTGGTGCTAACCTGCTGGATAACCGTACCAGCGGATATGCACCTGAGTCGGCGTATAAAATGATTGCTGCCTATGGAAGTCAGGGAATCCGCTATCACCTTGTGCTTACCACAGCAGACTTGTTCTTTCCGCCTACACTGGCATTCTTTTTTCTGCTGGTGATGACGTACTTCTATGCCCAGGTCTTCCAATCGCATCCAGTTACTCGGTGGCTTGTTGTTTTACCTATCTTCTATCTTGCATCCGATTATCTCGAGAATATTGGTATTGCATCTATGCTGCTCAGTTTTCCATCAAATACGCCCTATATAGCAAAGCTGGCAAACGTGATGTTCATGATCAAGAACCTTACATCCAATGTAGTTATTCTTGTCATTTTGATCGGGCTGGTTCTATGCGCGCTGCAACGCGTCCATGACCTAAGAACAAAGCCACAGCCTAAAATTTCATCACATAAGAATCAACTAAAATCGTGATGCACATCGAGCCCGAAGATTTACAGCAGGCGATGAAGGATAGAGCGCTATTATAAAAAATAGACCTGACAGGTTTGCGGAACCTGTCAGGTCTTTATCTATTCATACTTCGGATACACAACAATCATTTCCCGCCGAAACAAAATAGGCACATCCCCTGGAAATGCTGTTTACGCGCATGGTCGATTGTCTATGGTTCATCGTCGTCTTATCCCCCATCGCGGTAATCCTCATCATCAAAGTTGCTTCCATACGGATAGACGGGTCGCTCCGGTTTTCCACCCCCCTGGAAGATGCCCGAGAACAACGGGTGGACGCATAGTTCATCATCCTGACTGATAGACAGTTGATGCGAAATCGTATATTCAAAATTGCCCTTGATATACAAATCCTTGTCACTGCCGGGTATCACCTTCCCTACTGCGCCAATTTCTACTAACATGCGTTGGAAATCGAAGAGATTGTCACTGCCAAAGACAGCCTTACCGTGTCGCGTGAAGACGCGATGCAGATCTGCCATTGTGAATTTATGTCCCAGTTCGGGGAGACACTTTCGACAGGTAACTTTGGCATTGGGATAGATCAAATTAAATGCGACAAAAATCTCTCCCACCATGGCTTCTTCCACCTGCTGAATGCCGCTGATAATTCGTTCTTCACTGACCGGGAAACGGTTGGAGCGATGGCTCTTGAAGATTGAGTTCAATAGAATAATGAAATGTCTTGGCAATAACTGTGTATGTCTCAAAATATAGGATATTGTTTCTTCCGGATATCCAGTCTGATTCGTAATTTTCTCCGGCAGCACGGCACTGAACATATGCAAAGCATCGCCGCGTTTCGTAAGATCAAGATGAACATATTTTTTATATAGTTCACGATGGTTTGATGCAAGATAGAACATCAGGCGCTGGGCGCCAATCAGAATCAACTCACTGGCAGACCACTGCAACCTGAGGGCGCGACGGAAGTCTTTGTTTGGGTTGGAAGATAACTCCGCGAAACGAGGATACAGTTCCGAGGGCAAGCAGAAGCGGATATCTACAATGTCACGCGGCTTGTTCATGGAACCGACGATCTTCAGCAATCCCTGAAGAGCATATCCGACCGAGTCGATGTCCAATCGGAAATCATCAAGGGAGTCCATGAGGATCGCGAACTTCTTCTGTCTTGCCTGGAGGTTCTTTAACACCACGGATTTAGCATCTTCAAGGCTGACTCTGTCTTCGAAGAATGTCCACTGTATCCGCACTGCGCACTCCCATCTTATCCAAATAGCGTTTGACGATATGGAGTTCATTCGGCGGCAGAATGGGATGTTTGCGAATCTCCAGAAATACGGCGATCCACAAGATCATGTCCCAGAGTTCCGAAACCATTTCAGAGAAGACGACTTCAGAACTCAATTTTTGGATGGCGCTTGCCACCTGTCCCAGCACATGGGGTGTACGGATCTCGACGTAATAATCATATTGACGATCAAAAAAGACACTGCGCAGATAATAGGTTTTCCCCGAGCCTCTGCGCCCAATGATAATGGAGGGGCGGCTATGGAGGTTTTTATAGATCCAATTATGTTTCTCGAACAGCATCAACAATGCCTTCAAGTCACTCGAATCAATATCACCCGAATCGATCGGACCAAATGGCTCATCTTTCGTAATGTAATGGCTGACAGTATTGATTAATACCATAGTGCTCCTGAAGCCGGATTGTAGTGAAAAGATTATACAGCCAAAGCTACATAGTGCCGCATAATTTACTTATTTTTTGTTCGTAATTTAGCCTGCAAAATCATGCGAAAAGTTAAGTTACGCATGTAGAACATACGTGAGACAGGCGGTAATATGTTATTACTCTTCCTTAAGAAACAGGTTTATATCGCGGATACGACCCCAACACGCGCAACATCACTGCATATTCACTCAAATGATCCAGCGCCTTGCGAACCGTCTCTTCATCGGACGAGCCGATGAAGTCAATGTAAAAAAGATATTCCCATGGCTTGCCCTGCAACGGACGCGACTCGATCTTGGTCAAATCAATATCACGCAGGGCGAAGACACTCAAGGCTTTGAACAATGCACCCGGCTGATTCTTCAACGTAAACACAATGGATGTCTTCGCCTCCCCGTCTGGCTGCACTGCTTTCTTCGAAATCGCAAGGAAGCGCGTATAGTTCTCGACGTTGTCCTCAATTCCTTCTTCCAGGATTTGCATCTCATAGATTTCTGCGGCGCGTCGGGATGCAATCGCTGCGGTATCGCGTGCGCCCGATTCTTTCAGTAGCTTGACGCTTCCTGCCGTGTCGTAAGCGGATTCCGCTTTGATGCCGAGTCCGCGCAGATAAGCGGCGCACTGTCCCAACGCCTGTGGATGGCTGATCGCTTTTTTGATATCTTCCTTTTTCACGCCTGGCAATGCAATCAAACAATGTTGCACGCGCAAGAGGTACTCACCAACAATGTGTAAGTCGTGTCTCAAAAGCAAATCGTAATTCTGATGAATGCTTCCGGCGAGTGAATTTTCAATTGGAATTAAAGCCGCATCACACGAGTGAGAAATGACCGAATCAAAGACCACGTCAAACGACTCGCATGGTTCCGTTTCAACCTTACCAAAATAGTTAAATACTGCCTGTTCATTATACGCGCCGGGTTCGCCTTGGAATGCGATCTTCATAATGATTCTCCAATGTTGGTATTGACATTGGGCAGGAGAACCCTGCCCCTACTGACTACTGCCTTCTGCTTACTGCTATCCCCACCAGAATGAAACTGCGATCATGATATAAAGTCCCACCAACGCCACGCCTTCCAGCCAGTTGGATTCGCCATCGTAGACAATCAGCGCGCTCAGGATGGCAGCCAGCGCCAAAGCGACGACCAACAGCGCGGGCAGGACGAGGGTCAACGCGACCGGGGTGAAAAAGTAGGAGAGCAGGACCAGGATCGGCGTCAACGCCAGAGCGACTTGCAGAGAGCTGTTCATGATCACGCTGATGGCGTAATCCATTTTGTTCTTGATCGCCAAGCGGATTCCCACCACATTTTCCACAGCATTCCCAGCAATCGCCACAATGACCAAGCCCGCAAAGGCTTGTGAGATATGCCAGGCTTCAATCGTAGGCTCGAGGGCTTGCACAAACCAATCTGACACAAATGCCGTGACAATGCCAGCGATGACTAGCACGGAAATCGCGCGCGCCAACGACCATGGTTTTTCTTCAAGTTCAGCCGCAGGCACATCCTCCCCAATGGGACCGCCCTTCCAGGAGAATGGAATGCTTGCAGCGAAAACCAATAGCAAAACAAGTGCGCTGGCAATGCTCAGTGCCTCTTCATGTGCTTCCGCAGGAGTATGGAGTCCTTGTGCAAGTGTGGGAACAACCAGCGCAGAGACTGCCAACACCATCAGAATCACGATCGCGCGCGGTCTTTCAGAACTAAACCGTTGCGTACCATTTTTCAATCCACCGAATAGAAATGCCAAGCCCATGATCAATAATGTGTTCGCAAGAATAGAGCCAACAATTGCGGATTGAACAACAGCCACAAGTCCTGCACGCAAAGCAAAGAAACTGACGAATAACTCAGGCATGCTCGCCACGCTCGCCTGCAACACGCCCGTGGGGCCAGGTCCTAAATAATTTCCAAGTTGCTCGGTCGCTTGACCCACGACCGAGGCAAGCGTTGCCAACGCGATGGCACTTACCAAAAATATAAGAACTGGATTTGCACTTGCAAAGGTAAGAACCGCCGTCAAAATACTGGCAATAAGTGCAAAAACAAAGATGGTCCATTCATTTTTGAGCAAGCCACTCATGATGAGCCTCTTTTAAAAGAATACGAGATTTGTAAAATTATACTTTACCCTCTCTGGTTGAAGGTTGAAGGTCAAAAGTCAGGAACGTGTGACGTTCAACTCTTGTCTCTCCGCCCAATCTACGATTTTTCGAAATCCTGCTTCCACATCTTCATCAGATGCTGCAATCGTCATGCGGACGAATCCCTCCCCTTGCGAGCCAAACGCCGAACCGGGAACAAGCCCCACACCTGCTTCGTTGAGTATCCGTTCACAGATTTCGAGGGAGGACATTTTCAATGGACGAAAATCGAGGAAGAAGTAAAACGCTCCTTGTGGTGGAGTGACCAACACTTTTTCGCATTCCAATTCGTGAGAGAGTCGCAATACCAAATCTCGACGACGTGCATACGCCAGGCGCATACTCTCGGTCGCTTTTTGGTTTTCAGAATCCGTCAACGCAAATGTCGCGGCTTTCTGGATGAACGGTGCGACACAGGTGATGGAGTTTTGTCCCGCCTTTAGCGCGTTATCAATAACTGGTTTAGGCGCAGCAAGAAATCCCACGCGCCAACCCGTCATGGCATAAGATTTGGAGAGGCTGTTCACTAACAGCGTTCGTTCCTTCGCACCGTCCAGTGCCGCGGCGCTGGTTGGCTTCTCACCATAATATAAACTTCCATAGACTTCATCGCTCACGACCCATAGCTCATGCGCCTTTGCAAAGTCCTGCAACCTCTGCAAATATTCACGCGTCGGATACGCGCCTGTTGGATTCGACGGATAATTCAACACGATCACGCGCGTCTTTGAGGTCAACGCTTTTTCCCACGATTCAAAATAAGGAATGAATCCATTGTCCGCGGGCGCAGGGACGCGGGTCACATTTCCACGCAGCATGATCGCCATATTCGAATGTGTCGCCCAGGTTGGATCGGGCACAAGCACATCATCGCCCGGATTCAAAATGGATTGCATTGCCGTGTAATAGGCATGGATGCCGCCCTGCGTGACCAAAATTTCGGAAGTGGGATCGTAGTTGACGCCTTCGTCGCGCGCAAGCTTCTTTGCAATCGCTGCCAACAGGTCCGCGTCCCCGCGCGAGGAGGCGTAATGAGTCAGTCCATCACTCATCGCTTTCATGGCGACGTCTATCACTGCGGGCGGAGTCGCAAAATCCGGGTCGCCTACCTGCAAGCCGATAATCTTCTCACCGCTGGCTTTGAGCGCAAGAATCCGATCCGCCATGGCAACAGTTGCCGATTGTCGTATTGAGTCGAATTGAACGTTGAGACTTTTCATAGACACCTCAAATGAAGTGCGCAGTGTATCAGCATCGCTCAAATATCGTCAACCTGTGGGACTCTTGTTACAATAACTACATGGACATCATTGAGCATATCGCAAGCATGTTTCACGTAACATTTGGAGGCGCGCCAGCACACATTGTCCGCGCGCCGGGTAGGGTTAATTTGTTGGGGGAACATGTGGATTACAACGACGGATTCGTGTTACCTGCTGCGATTGACCGCGCCACCTATATCGCTTTCTCTCCGACAGATACGGCTCTCTCCACGCTTGTGGCTGCAGATATGGACCAACAGACATCTTTCTCCCCTCAAACGATCTCGTCAAAAACCCAGGCGGATGGTTCTGTCCTGCCTGAATGGGCAACTTATCCTGCGGGTGTGATGTGGTCGTTGAACGAAGAGAATCTATCCACACCGGCGATGAATGCAGTGTACGCGTCAAATGTGCCGCGTGGCTCAGGCTTGAGTTCATCGGCTTCAGTGGAGATGGCATTTGCTATGGCATGGCAAACACTCGGCGGCTGGACAGTCCCTGCGATGCGATGTGCATTGCTCGGGCAAAAAGCAGAGAACCAGTACGTGGGTGTCAACTGCGGCATCATGGATCAGTTCGCATCTGCATGTGGTGTGGAAGACAAATTGCTCTTACTGGATTGTCGTTCCCTGGAATGGAAGACAATTCCCCTTCCAAAAGATATTTCCATTATTATCGCAGACACATCCGTGCGAAGAAAATTAACCAGCGGCGAATACAACAAACGGCGATTCGCATGCGAAGAAGCGGTACGATTATTGAAGCGGGATTTGCCAAACATCAAGTCGCTGCGCGATGTCAGCGTGGAGGACTTTAATCGTTTCGCGGATAAGCTTCCAGAGGAAGTTTCGAAACGGGCGCGTCATGTGGTGGAAGAGATCGAGAGGTCGAATCAGGCGGAGGCGTTGCTGGAGGCGGGCAACATCCAGCACTTTGGCGAATTGATGAATCAATGTCATGCCAGCCTGCGCGATTTCTATGAAGTTTCAAGCCCCGAGCTGAACGCGATGGCAAGTATTGCGCAATCGCTGGATGGATGTTATGGTGCGCGTCTCACCGGTGCAGGCTTCGGTGGCTGCACGGCGAATTTGGTCGCACGCGAAAAAGCAAATGAATTCGCGCGAACCCTGGCTATGAGATATGAGGCTGAAACGGGATTACACCCGGAAATTTATATAACGCGCGCCTCGAATGGCGCGGAGTTATTAACTGATGTTACGCAGCTTTGAGAGTTTGCAGTTCATCAAAAGCCACGCGAATCGCTTTGAGATACAAGTGTGCCCGCAAAGCAAAATGATTGAGACGCCGTTTGATCGAAAGGCATTCCAATTTAAAAACGGCGTACAAAACCGCAAAGACATGATTGTTTTGTGTGACGACCCGGCGGACGGGCGCTTTGCCCAAAGCGGCATTTTGTTTGAGTGATTTATGGAAGACTTCCACCGGCCATCGTTTTTGATAGGCCGCTAGAATCGCTGTGAAACGCTTGGCTTGATAATCTTCTTCACTCACCACAACCAGCCGATTACTCTTGAGGGCACAAATGAAATCCTTGACCAGGTCTTTTTTGATGTAACACATGTTTTCTTTCGATGAAAACCAGGTATCAAACAAAACAAAGCGGAATTTCAGCTTGTTTTGCACACACACCAGCAACATCTTGCGCATCAATTCGTTTTTGGTGTACAGGCTGGCTCGTTTGCGCTTGCGGGTCTTGAGGTCACAGTACTCGATTGGCTTCCTGATCAATTCAAATGCTACCGGAATGGTAATGCCTTTGGCATGATAGAGACAATTGAGCAGATTGAACCCTTGCACAGCACGACCTTTGGTATGATCGTAATGCCAGCACATCACTTCGTTCTCATCGGTATACGGTTTTTGTTGGATCGTATCATCAAAGATCAGAACCGCATTTTCCTGTTCCACTTCACGCACAGTCGGTTTCACCAATATCCACAAATCTTTGGAGGTGAATTCTTCGGCTGACAAAAAACGTGTAATTTGATCATGTGCCACTTGTCCTTCTACCATTCGTGAAAGTCCTGTGGCGGTTGCGTAACCAAAGGTGCTCAGCAAATAATCGCTATACAGTTCTAAATATTCTTTGTTCATGCCCAAATCTTACTCGGCTTTTACGCTTTCTGCGTAACACCAGTTATTAAGATAATGCGGAGAGTGAAAACTCCTAACCGCGGAGATTCATAAAAACTTTTAGTGTCTCAGTAGTTCGCAATCGGAGAAGGAGACTAGAGTTTTACCCATTTTAACCTTTTTTTGAAATAGCTTCTAGACATTTTTTAGATAGGCTCAAAGCCTTTTATCAGTTAAAATGGAAGATAGTTCATATGCAATTCTAATCGTATGCATCAAAGTGCTTAGTATTGCGAGTTGTAATCACTGAGCACCGCTTATTAGGGATGCGGAAGGATGGAAACAATTATGATCAGTGTTGACCGATTTACTAAGAGTGCTCAAGAAGTTGCTCAACGAGCGGCTGAGATCATGCAACGCTACAGCCATAACCAAATAGATACGGAACACCTACTCCTTGCTTTAATTGAACAGCCGGAAGGCGGCATATCTCAACTGCTGGAATTCTTAAAAGTAGATGCAAAGGCGCTCTCCGAAGGGCTGGATACCATCCTGCGCACCAGCCCCAAAGGCGATATCGTTGAGGTCGGAGCAGGACAGGTATCGATCACACCGCGTGTGGCACGAATTCTCGAACTGGCCAATGAGGAGGCCACCCAGCTGAAGGATGAACATATTTCTACCGGGCACGTTTTCCTGGAGATTTTAAGTGAACACAACACGCTGGCTGTCCGGCTCCTGGAAGGAGCTGGCTTGACCCGTGATCGGGTTTACGATGCCATCCAGCAAATGCGCGGGTGAAAGAATCGTCCATTGCTCATCTGTTAGATCGATAGGTATCGTTCATTCTTTGCGTTTGACCCATTTTAACCATTTTTGAGATAGCTTATAACAACTATTATCATTTCCACCCAATAAATTGAGAGCGTCCCGAGAACTTCAGGACGCCTTGTGATTTTGTAGGACGGGATGATACCCTGCCAAGTTGATGTATGGGGATATTATCCCCGACCACAATTTACAAAGCTGCCTTTGCGGCGGCGATCACTTCCTCGTAATTGGGTTGCTGGCTGAGCACTGGCATATAGTCGACGTAGATCAGTTTCCCATCGCGGCCCACGATAAATACCGCGCGGCGGAAAAAGCGTCGTTCTTTGATGAGCAGACCATACTTCTCGCCAAATTCGGCTTCGAGTACATCGGATACCAGTTTTATCTTGTCCACACCTGCTGCGCCGCACCAGCGTTTTTGCGCAAAGGGAAAATCTGTGCTGATAGTATAGATCACAATATCGTCACTGAGATTCGCCGCTTCCTCATTGAAGCGCCGTGTTTCGATATCACACGTTTCCGTATCGATGGAAGGGACAGCGCACAAGATAATCACTTTCCCGTTTGACTCTTGAAGCGGGTTCACAGTCCCCCATCCAGGTACAACAGAAGTGAATTCAGGCGCGCGATCGCCCACCTTCACATCATCACCGATCACGGTGGCGAACTTATCGCCCAGTTTGAAAAAATCATTACGCACAGTTGCCATAATATTTCTCTCCTTTGCCGCTTGCCTGATTAATAACCGAACATCTTGAATGGGCATTGCAGGCCAATATTCAAATTTCAAGTTTAACAAATGATGCGGCACGTTGTAAGTTGGTATGCCTATTTAACCATAGGATTGTTAACTTTGCAAAAGAACAATCCTCACAAAAGCAAAAACTTGCGAAGGTTTCCTTTATCTGTCTTCTATCAAGGGTCTAATACCCCGCCGCTCTGCGGCGTAAGAAAAGTTTGTAAGTACTCTATGGCTTTAGCGGACGATACCCCGTCCGCTTGCGGCGGGGTTCATTCATTCATTGTTTTAGTCAGTTCTTTACAACCTTCGCAAGGCTGAAATTACTGCTCGTCTGAAAGCGGTTGAAAACCTCTGCCCAATACTTCATATGCATTGGATGTGGCAACGAACGCGGTCGGGTCGATCTTTGCGATGATGGATTTCAGGTTATGGATCTCAGTCACCGTCAGCGCGCACATTAAGATGGTGCGGTCCTCGCCTGTATACATACCCTTGCCGTTCAATGCTGTAACACCGCGCTTCAAGCCATCAATAATACCTTGTGAAATTTCCCCAGATTTTTCACTCTTTGTAATAATGAACGCCAACAATTGATTACGATGATGCTTTGGATACAACCAGGCACGGATTCCGCTTTTGCCTCCGGAGCGAGCGATCTCACGACGCACATCCCGCTCCACATCCTCGCCGAAACGAGGCAGCACCTCTCCAGTGGCGCGCGTCATTCTGATCGTTAATAGAGCTATGAGAAAAAGACTTCCATAGAAGGCAAATCCAAGCCCGATCATCAAGGATCCGGAGAGCGGACCCGCGGCAGCACGCGACACAAACTCCTGAAAATTTGCCGGGGGTGCAGGGAACAACCAAATCTTTGCAATCCACGAGGCGTATAAGATAAGCAATATCCATAAATAGTTTCGACGTAATCGCCTGCCAAACGCCTCGAGCATCGAAATCGGGAATTGGGGGGAGAGTAGGTTTTCAGCAAGGCTTTCGGCCCACTCAGGGGAAGGATGGAATGGAGGTACAAGCATCGCCGCGTAAAAATCCGTCTCCATCAATCGCACGCGGTAACTCCATAGTTCATAGTATCGATACCGTCGCGCCTCAATAAACAGAAACCATGTCACAAGTAAAGTATTGAGGATAATGATCGCATGGTGTACTTCCGACTGGCTGAATGCTATGGATAGTGTTGCGCCTGTTGCCACGACTGCCCAATTGGTTGTCGTATCCAGGCGCTGCCGCCAAACGTTCGACCGTTGTACCTCTGCCCGAAAGAAATGAGCCATCGCTGTGACGAATTCACCGGACTTGATACTGTAACCACGATACGTCCAAACTGGCTCATCGAGAGGAATTTCTTTTTTCGTTTGTCTTCTTTTCGCAGAAGTAGATTTCTTTTCCATATCCGAACTCCGATCTAACGCTTAACTTATTGAATAGATTTGCAGTCTGAGATTCAAGTTAGCTAACCATGGGGCACTTCGTAATTTCATTATACCCATCTGGATGAGAGACCCGCCTCCTTCGCAACCGCCAAAGGGTCCGGTTTTATATACCAGCCCCCATTGTGCATTCATTTGCATTCTCAAACACCGCTGTAGGTTTCCGTAGATTCCCCCGAGTTACATCCATCTCAAAAGTTAAGAAACTTGTTATTAGCATCACATGGAACGCGAATGCTACAATGATTTGATTGACTCCTCACAGGGATTTACGAATGAAACGAATCATCGTCATCGCCATTATCGCTCTCATCGTTCTATTTACGTTGCCCTTCCCCGCTAGCTTTGCATTACCTGCGGGGAAACCTGCCACAGATGTTGAGCCAAGCTTTGCGCCCGGCAGCATTGTCCGCTTTGAGCGTTTCACCAGCGAAGACGGACTCTCCCAAAACGCCGGGCTGGACATCCTTCAAGATAGCCATGG
>WNFZ01003754.1_pt1 | contig 18088 bp, 14 predicted proteins | sample 5400081 | NCBI WGS metagenome assembly WNFZ01 (sample SAMN13153365, study PRJNA577476) | soil metagenome | isolation source: 80 cm soil or saprolite under grassland replicate 1 | place: USA:California | collected 2016-06-15 | reverse complement strand
GGCGTGAAATACCATCCCCTCTTCACTTTTCTACCACCTGATAAACCCGCTCATTTTGTTGTGCTTGGCGATTTTGTCACTACAGAAGATGGTACCGGGCTTGTCCATATGGCCCCCGCGTTCGGCGCGGAAGATATGGACATGGCAAAAGAGCACAATTTGCCTGTGCTCATGACTGTTCTGCCGGATGGGACATTTATCCCTGAAGTGACACCGTGGCGCGGACAATTTGTCAAAGATGCTGATCCATTCATCATCGAAGATTTAGACGCTCGCGGATTGTTATTCAAATCTGAAGCATACACCCATACCTATCCGTTCTGCTGGCGATGTCATACACCGCTTCTGTATTACGCGCGCGAGTCGTGGTATATCCGCACGAGTGCGTATCGTGATCGTCTGGTTGACTTGAACAACACGATCAATTGGGTTCCTGAGCACGTCAGGGAAGGTCGCTTCGGGAACTGGCTCGAAAACAACATCGACTGGGCATTGAGCCGCGAGCGTTATTGGGGTACGCCGCTTCCAATCTGGGAATGTGCGTCTTGCAGGCATCGTGAAGGCGTTGGCTCCGTCCAAGAACTTTCTGAAAAAGCCGGACGTGATCTAAGCGAATTGGATTTACATCGGCCTTACGTCGATGAAGTCCACTGGGATTGTTCCGACTGTGGCGGCATGCAGAGCATGACGCGCGTACCTGACCTAATCGATGTGTGGTTTGACTCAGGCTCGATGCCTGTCGCGCAGTGGCACTATCCGTTTGAGAATAAAGAGAAATTCGAATCGCAATTCCCTGCAGATTACATCTGTGAAGCTGTCGATCAAACGCGTGGTTGGTTCTATTCACTTCACGCCATCAGTACATTGCTTTTCAATGAAGTCTCTTATAAGAATGTGATTTGCCTTGGCTTGATCCTTGATGGGGAAGGGCAGAAGATGTCCAAGAGCAAAGGTAATATCATCGCGCCTTGGGATGTATTGAACGCGCATGGCGCAGATGCTTTCCGCTGGTATCTTTACACGGCGACTCCGCCAGGAAACGAGCGTCGCTTCTCTTCGGAGTTGGTGGGCGAGGTCATACGCAGTTTCACGCTCACGTTGTGGAACGTCTATTCGTTCTTCGTGACGTATGCGAATCTCGATAAACCCACCGTCACCACCTTGCCGATAGCAACCGGCGATCTGGATCGTTGGCTGTTATCTGAATTGAATGTGCTTGTCCGTGATGTGACGGAGGCCTATGAAAAATATGATGTGCCAAATGCGACGCGTCCAATCGAAGGATTCGTGGAGAAGTTGTCCACATGGTATCTGCGACGTTCGCGCCGCCGCTTCTGGAAGTCCGAATCAGATTCCGATAAACAGGCTGCCTACTCAACCCTCTACACCGCTCTTGTTACCCTCGCAAAGTTGCTTGCGCCATCGATGCCTTTCCTCGCTGAAGAGCTGTACCAGAATCTTGTCTGTTCTGTGGATGAGACTGCACCTGAGTCGGTGCATTTGGCTGAATGGCCCGAGGTCCTACCAGAGATGATAGACGAATCGCTTAACCGTGACATGGCACTGGTCATGCGCCTTGTCTCTCTTGGACATTCTGCGCGGCAGAAGGCAAATCGCAAAGTTCGCCAGCCGTTGGCAGAGGCAGCATTCTCCGTTGGGAATGCGTCTGAGCGTAAGGCTGTTGAGACGTATGCTGATCTGTTCATGGATGAATTGAATGTCAAGCAGGTCCGTTTGTTGGATTCAGCGACCGAAGCTGTGTCGCATACGGTGAAACCATTGCCCAAGCAATTAGGACAAAAATATGGCAACAAGTTTCCAGCAATCCAAAAAGCGATTCTAGCGATGAACGCAGAGGAGGCCGCGCATACATTGCTCGAGGGGAACTTTTTGCGAGTGCAAACTAATGGCATGTTCTATGAAATCCTGCCTGAAGAAGTGGAAGTGAAAGCGGTTGCCAGGGAAGGTTTTGCTGTGGCAGAGGAAGGCGCCTATGTTGCGGCGCTCGTTACTGACCTGACGCCTGAGCTTGTTCAGGAAGGGTTGGCGCGCGAATTTGTCCGCCGCGTACAAGACCTCCGCAAGAGTGCTGACCTGGATGTGGCTGATCGCATTGAATTGTTCGTCGAAGCCTCGGCTGGCCTCAAGTCCGCGGTAGAGACGCATAAAGATTACATCACGGCTGAGACGCTGACATCCAATCTCGTGTTTGCGAGTCCTCCCAAAGAAGCCTCCGTTGTCGAAGATAGGTTTGAGGGTGAAAAAGTGACGGTTGGTTTGGTCAAACAATGAGCAAATGTCTCTCGCCGGATTCTTGGAGGCGAGGGAACTGCCTACAAAGTGCGAATAAATTTGAAAGGTGTGGCGCGTACTCGCGCTACACCTTTGCCTTTATAATTGCATTGATTGAACTTTATCACTGAGGTGAACTATGTTTGAAAAACTTCCGCTCTCTGCAAAAAAGGCTTTAGCCTGGAGCGTACATCTTTTTACTGCTACCGGCGCGGTTTGGGGCTTCCTAACTCTTTTAGCGATTTTCGACCAGAATTGGCGTGCGGCGATTGTTTGGATGATTGTTGCCATGTTCGTAGATGGCTTCGATGGTATGTTGGCGCGCTGGTTCCATGTGAAGGAATATGCTCAACAGGTGGATGGCGCACTGCTTGACAATATCATTGATTATCTAAACTACGTGGTTGTCGCGGCGTTGATTTTGATCAAAGCCCCTAATCTTCTGCCGGCAGGTTTTACGATGATTGGTGCGTTTTCGATTTTGCTAACATCAGCATACCAGTTTACTCAGGTAGATGCAAAAACAGATGAGCAATCTTTTTTCTTTAAAGGATTTCCATCGGTTTGGAACTTTCTGGTTATCTACATGATGTTGCTTGGGCTGAATCCGTGGATTAACTTGGTGCTTCTGGTTATTTGTAATGCCCTTGTGTTTGTTCCCGTGAAATATGTTTATCCCAGCCGCAATACACGCCTTCGACGGCTTACTCTTGGTCTTACCTATCTTTATGGCGCTATTGGAGTTTGGGCACTTTTGCAGTATCCAAGTGTCCCAGAATGGGTGGTGTGGATTTCTCTTGTTTACGTAGTTTATTACGCGTTGCTAAGTTTCTTTCCAAGAATTGGGCAAATCAAGACTGCATAAGCTATGCTGAGCGAAGCGCATGTTTATTGAAAAAGTTTCTGAAGTTACACAAGAACTTCACGAAGCCCTACAGCGATTAATTCCACAATTGAGTGCTCACAAAATTCCTCCCACGTTAGAGGAACTGAATGAGCTTATCAAATCAGAATCATCTATACTATTCGTGGCACATGACCCTGATGAGGAGAATTCCATAGTTGGCATCTTGTGCCTGACTATTTATCGTGTTCCAACGGGTCTCCGTTCTATCATAGAGGATGTGGTCGTAGATGAAACGATGCGTGGGCGCGGAATCGGTGAAGCGCTGGTCCGAAGTGCAATCGAGTTAGCACGCAACGCTGGAGCCGACGGCGTGTCACTGACTTCTAATCCACAACGCGAGGCGGCAAATCAGTTGTATCAATCTTTGGGGTTTGAATTGCGAAAAACCAATCCGTATTTTTATAGGCTTAAATAAATCAGGCAGGTCGTTATGACCTGCCTGCTGATTTTTCTTGCTGAACGGCTATTTGTTATTACCGTTTCCATTCCCATTTCCGTTACTATTCCCATTATTATTTTTGCCTTTGTCCTTATTATTATTCTTGTCTTTATTTTTATCCTTATCTTTGTTATTTCCATTCCCATTATTATCTTTATTAGACATCACAAGCCCGAGATTACCGATTTTCTTGCCAGCCAAAATGGCTGTCCTTAATTCGCTCCAGTTCTTGGCAGTTATGATTGTGCCGTTCTCATCAACAAATGATAAGTTGGTGTAGTCCCCGTTTTGTTTTGCCAGAAGAAGGGCTTTGAAGTCTTCTAAGCCACCCCCGGGTATTTCCTTTGTCAACCATAACACCTGCGCAATGACACCAAAGCCAACACCTTCATTGTGTGCTTCCATGATAGTGCTGTACAGGGTCTCATTCTCTGCAATATCTGAAAAGAACGTTGCCAATGCACTGCCCACAGGATGCTGATTCTCTTCTTTATTGGGAATAATAGTATTCAGCTTGATTTCAATCGACTTGCCCAAAGCCGCATCTATGATTTCTGGCTTTCCATCACTGTCGGGCACAATCAGTCCCAGTTTCTCCGCTGTTTTCTCACTGACTCTTACCATCTGAGAGACTTGATTGCCATCTATTATCTCAACAATTATGGTTGTTATTCCTGTGTTAGGATCAGTCTCAACAGTAACACTTTGTACGATCCCTGTAATTGGCGGGAAAGCTTGTTGGGCAGGTGCAGCGAAAACTCCCCCAACTTGAATAATCAAAACGCTAATAGCCAGAACCAGGCTAATGAAAAAAATCTTTTTGTTCATATTCATGCTCCGCATGGCGTTGCATTATTGATTTTACTGACTTGAGTTATCACATACAAATAATCGTGCCATAATGACATAACAAAAACGCAAGGTCAGCTATTACCATTGTACACTTTTTGCAAAAGATTTTGTGCGAGGTGTAACCTTTTCATGATTCCATAATGTTACAGTAGAAACGACTCACTTACGGCTGTGTTTTCTGGTAATCCTCTGGCGTGTCCAGATCTGCAAGGATACTCGGCGTGTCTAAATCCACGTAACGAATCTCATTAGCATATTTATTTAGGAAATCGCGTGGTGACTCTGGCGGCTTCAAATCAAGTATTTCATTCCAAAATGAGCGTGCTACTAACCATGGATGGCCACGTCTCATTCGGAAACTTGGCACAACAAGACTTGACCTGCTTTCCTGATATGCCTCACATATGAGCCGCACGCTTCTTTCCTGGATTTGAGGTTGATCGCCGAGGCCGATCAATGCTGCTTGTGTCTGATTGGTCATCGCTCTCAATGCGCACTGAAGTGATGACAGCATCTCACCAGTGGCATAATCGCTGTTATGGATTTTTCGCACGGGATACTGCTCGATGGCCTTTTCCACTTGCTCCCGTATAGCCCCTGTTATGACAAGGATATCCTCAATTCCCGCCTTCAAAAAGATAGTGACGACCTGTTCTATCACTTTCAACTTTCCCCACTGCAAAAGTAGCTTTGGTTGTCCCATCCTTTTTGACTCGCCAGCGGCAAGGATAATAGCTGAGATCATAAAGTTTCGTCTGAAATTAATCGTCGATACATTTCTGGTGTGTCAACATCCAACAAGAGACGGTCATCGTGCCAGGGCAAATATTCCACGCGATGCTTGTGGAAAATTGCTCGCCCGCCCACATCTCCTTCAAGCTTCATCAAATTAGGGAAAGTTACGCGGTCGAATAAAACAGGATTCGCGCGTTGATCTATTACCATTGGTGCCACAATTGGATAGAGTCCTTCTGCATGTTTCTCCACCAAAGCGCGAAGAATGGAAGTTGTAACTTGTGGTTGATCCGTGAGTAGAAAGATTGCGGCTCCTGTGTTAGAGTCAAGGGTCCCTATGCCGGCTTTGATCGAACTTCCCTGTCCACTTTTCCATTCTTCATTTTTAATAACTCTTGCATTCACACCTTCTACCGCTAATTCAACCCGCTCCGCATTTGCACCCGTTACAACAACGACAGGGGATAACCCAGCCTCCAGCGCGGTCTTTGCCACAGCGCACACAAACGGTTGACCTTTCCAATCAAGCAATTGTTTTGGTTGTCCAAATCGTGTGGACTCGCCCGCCGCCAGAATAATTCCTGCAACAGGCTCATGGACAGCAAGAACCTGTTCTTGTTTTAGGCTGGAGATGATTACTGCATGATAAGCCGGAATTAAAGCTTGCGCTAATCTTTGTGCGGCAGATTGTAAGTCAGGCGAATCCGCTTGATTAAGCAATACGACTCTCCGCGCGTTTGTAGGAACATTTTTTAGTCCGCCATCACTATGTGTCAATACTCGAACCAAAGAGTCTGAGGTAATCAATTCCTCAATACTTAGTCCACTTAACCTTGAAAATATTTCAGGCCGATGGACACTGCTATCATTCAATGATTTGCCAAGACCAGCAAGCCCAACGACCTGTACGACCAATTCAACAAATGAAGGGATGGGTGGCTCATGTTCTGCCCATGCTTTCAACGGCTTCTCTCGCGAACCATCGGCTTCGACGAGCAAGGGAATTGAATGATAGCCACAAAATTGTTGAAGCCAATTCAACAGATCATTATTAATAGGTTTGGATCTATTTCCATCCATCTCTCCAGTAATCAGAATAACGCCTTTCAATCCATGCTCAAGATCTTCGAGTGGAGCAGGTGTTTCAGTGATGATATGATCATTTGCTAATCCAATCTGCCACGCGCCGAGATGTGAGGTCGCAGTTACAATCACAGGAGATGACCCTTCATTTTCACTCAGAGTTCTTGCTAATTGAAACATCGCGGTCGTTTTACCCCCAGCACCAATGAATGCAATACAAGGCGAAGAATTCACACGCAAGGCTTGAGCCAATGAAAGATGCTGTCGCATGTTTGCGATTATACATCTTTCAACCCTTCGACTCACCTGCATGATTTGCTAAGCAAATCACATGCAGGTGCAAGTGTTGCTCAGGGCAAGTCTTCATCCCTTCACAAGGTAAGGTATAATAACGGCGCTACGCGCAGCTAAAGCGCGTTCACACTACGACAAGGCAGAGTAATGGTAAGCGAACCTCTTATTTCCACAGACTACTGGACAGATTTCCAGATCACACAACAAGACGTTGAATATCTTCACAATCATCTATTTGAACTTGAAACTCCACTAACAGCCCGCGAGCTCGTTCCTATACTGATTGATGAACGCCTTCGTGCTGAGCGTCTTGTCACGCAACAACGCCGCGAGGCAGGTGGCAAAGTTTATCTTCCAAGGGAATCCTATCAGGTCAATGATGATCTGATTTTCCCTGCATTGAATTGGAAGCATGGCAAAATCACTGCTATACGCGCGGGAACAAACCCTGAGATCGGAACATTTGATGTATTGACTGTTGATTTGGGTAACGGCTCCGAGCAGCTCTTCGCAGCTAATCTTGCGAATCATGCATTGAACGATCAGCCCGCTACCGTTGAAGATGAGGGATTCGACTCTGAAGTTATTCTGCGCGAGTATGCAAGTGCTCTTGAAAAGAAAATTGAATCTGCATTCCAAGAGGATGATGAAATTGTGCGAATTGCAGGCCGCTGGTTCCCGCGGGCACTACTGGTCGACGTCAATGTAGGACATCTTAATTTAGCGGAAGCAGTATTGGACATGGCGGGAGGCGAACCTCTTCCTACATCTGCATTGCTTAAGGATGTGGCTTTGCCAGAAGGTGTAAATCCAAAACTAGCAGAATTCTCTCTCAACCTTGCTTTGCAGGAAGACGGGCGTTTCGATGAAGTCGGTCCTGCTGGAAAAGTTTTATGGTGTTTGCGACGGCTTGAGCCCAAGGAAGTGCGCGAGGTCCCCCTCCACTTGCAATATTCTCCCATTGAATATGATCGCTCTGTTGTCACTCCACAAATGTTGAATCTTGAGACTCAATTGGATGATGAATTGAGTGAAGTTGAAGTAAACCCAAACGTGGATATAAAAGAAGTTACTGTTGCATTGATTTATCCACATTTGCGTGCAGGGACCTTGCCTCTTTCAGCACGTGTACGCCCTTTGTTCCCTACTGCTTATGAGTCACCGCGCGTCCGCTTTACGCTGGTGGATGGGAGAACAAAGCAGAGGATGCCGGGCTGGGTTGTGCGTGAGCATGGTTATGTGTTTGGTTTGCGAGAATGGTATAAGGCGAACGATTTGATGGCAGGTAGTTTGGTGCGGATCCTCCGCGGCGAAAATCCTGGCGAAGTAATTATTGAAGCGAAGACTTATCGCTCGACAAAAGATTGGGTACGGACGATCATCGTTGGTGCGGATGGGGGCATAGTGTTCGCCTTATTGAAGCAGCCCATTTCGGCTGAGTTTAATGATCGCATGGCGTTCGCGATTCCATCTATGGAAGCAGTGGATCAACTCTGGCTGCAGGATAAGAAGCGTCCCTTTGAAAAGTTGGTTGTAGATATGATCCGCGAAATGTCCAAGTTGACCCCGCAAGGCCATGTTCATTCGCAAGAGTTGTATTCGGCTGTGAATATCATCCGGCGCGTTCCACCGGCGCCATTATTTGCGTTACTTGCCAGTAAACCCGAATTTACTCATGTAGGTGATTTATATTTCCGCTTAAGTGAATTGGAGTGACCATGGTGGTGGAAGGAAAACGTTTTAGCCTTGTAAAACCGACTGTTGATACACCTTTTCACATTGATTTCGATTGGTGGAAAAAGAATGAACGCGATTGGCACGTATATTTGCGTTCTTTGCTGTGCGCCGAACATCAAGCGGTATTTGAGGATGCTGAGGAGGGCCAGACAATCGACTGGGTAGATCCTGCAACTGCAGAGGTCAAACCTGTTGATGGGATCCAGAACGCGCTAATGACACATTGCGTAAAGCAGCCCGATTTTCTTACAGACCAGACTGCTCTTGTCGAAGCAGTATTTCGTTTATTCCTAACGAATGGCAATCATCCCATGACTTCGAGTGATCTGAGCGCAAGGCTGAGACGTCCACCTGAGACAATTTTGCGCACATTGGCAGGTGCAAGAGTATATAAGGGCATCAGACCCTATAGCGTTTAAGTAGCAAGATGAATAAGCAGGGGTGTATGATTTGCCTCTTTTTCAGTGACGTACTACAATTAGATTGCCGGCCCCTGTAGCTCAATGGACAGAGCACCAGCCTTCTAAGCTGTTGGTTGTGGGTTCGAATCCCGCCAGGGGCGCTATTAAATAGCGAGAAAATACCGCCATATGCCACATATGGCGGTATTGTTTTCAGGAGCAGGACAAAAAAGTCCGTATCACTTGCTTTCGAGGCAGATGCTCTAGGTGTGCTTCAACGCTCATTACTCTAGACTAGCAAAGGTGTCGCCAAAAATTAGCATGGGACCGTGCTGCACTTTGGGAAAAGCGCAGTTGCGAGGTCGAGCGGTGGTAGCTCGTCCGGTTCATAACCACAAGAAACTAGCCCGACAGATTTCTATTTCGTGACGCTTGATCAGCCGCATATCCTATTGTATGTGTCTGCAAAATGAAAGTCAATCAGTAATTCTTGAATGTAGAGGTCAGCTGCGTTCTATCTACTTTTCAGCCGAACTTTCAAATTCTTATTCTGACGACCACGCGGTTCGGAAATCTGGATAGAGTACCAGACCCCCATCTACATAAATCGTCTGTCCAGTGATGTAAGCGGCTTCATCTGAACAGAGAAATGCAACAACAGCAGCCATTTCTTCAGATGTGCCCGCGCGGCCCATAGGAATGTGACTAACCACTTGTTCACGTTTAACTGGGTCATCAATCCACGCTCGGTTGATGGGTGTAACTGTCGCGCCGGGTCCCACTGAATTAACACGGATGCCGCGTCCGGCATATTCCAGCGCCAGTGTGCGGGTTAGGTTTGCCATCCCACCTTTACTGATGGAATAACTCAAAAAGCGCGGCTTGGGAATGACTTGATGGACACTCGAGATATTGATGATAACGCCCGGCTTATTCATTTCAAGGAAGTGCTTGATCGCTGCTTGCGCCGCAACAAAAGCACCGCGCAGATTGACGTTTAGTACCCGGTCAAAATCCTCAAGGGAAATCTTATCTGAATCGGCGGGAATTTGAATCCCGGCGTTATTGATCAGAAAATCCAACCCGCCGAACTTTGCAATCACTTCCTGCACCATCGCTTCCACATCATCCGGCTTCGATACATCTGCCCTGACAAGAATATGATCCTCGCCGTGTTCTTCCATTTCGTGCATATAATGATCATGGGCTTGGTGGACAAGGGAGTCCGTTTCAGCCGCATCGGCTTCTGCCTTGCGATAGTTAATGGCGACCTTCGCCCCTTCTTGAGCAAACCGTACGGCAATAGATTGCCCAATGCCAGAGGTGCTGCCCGTAATCAGAACAACTTTTTCTTGAAGACCTAACATGTTGAACTCCTTTACATGTCATTGGAGGTGGGCTGATGGTCGAGTACCGAAGCGTATCGAGTAGCCCGACAATGACATCATTTAACCCATCTTCCTCAAAAACTCCCTAATTGAGATCGAAGCTGCCGCACCTTCACCTACTGCTGAGGCGACTTGTTTGGTACTACCGTAACGTGCATCGCCTGCGACAAAAATGCCTGGCAAACTGGTCTCGAAGGGCAGCGCACGATGAACGTGCATTTCTTCCTCGTGGAGTAAGTCATATCCGGATAGGATAAAGCCATATTTGTCCATTTCCACATAATCTTTTACAAGAGTGGTATTTGGCATTTGTCCGATGAAGATGAACGCAGCCGCGGGGTGGATTTCTTCCATCTGGTCGCTGTCCTTGAAGTGATATTTAATTGACTTGAGTTTCGAGTCCTGTCCTTCAAATGCATCCACGATGACATTGTATTTCACATCGACCTTTGAATTTGGCTCGTTGACTTTGTCCATTGCGATTTGACTGGCAGTCAGTTTATCGCCGCGTACGAGCAGAGTGACCTTGTCGGTAAAATTGGTAAGGTGGAGTCCTTCTTCCACGGCGGAGTTCCCACCACCGACCACAACGATTTCTTTGGAACCTTTATAAAAAGGACCATCACACGTCGCGCAGAAGTGAATCCCTGCACCAATGTAATCATCTTCACCCGGAACTTCCAGGCGGCGATAGGAGGCGCCGGTCGCAAGCAGTACTGCCCGCGAGTGATAATGCTTGCCATCCGAAGTGTAGACTTCGTGATAACCCTCTTCCATTTCAAGTCTTTCAACATCTACGGCTTGCAAAATTTCCGCACCGAAGCGCCGCGCCTGTTGTGTCACACGTTCTGAGAATTCCTGCCCACTGACCCCTTCGGGGAAGCCAGGGAAATTATCCAATCCAACCGTGATTCCCGCCTGTCCACCCAGACCTGAGCGTTCGATCAGAAGCGTATCCGCGCCTTCGCGTGAGGCGTAGATGGCGGCAGTCAACCCCGCGGGTCCGCCACCGATAATGATCAAGTCATAATATGTCTTTTTGGCTTCTGTCGTGAGTCCAAGCTTCTTTGCCAGTTCAGCATTGGTCGGCTCGACGAGGAATGAGCCGTCTTCAAAAACAAGTGTTGGGATAATACGTTTGCCCTGATTCTTTTCCAGGACAAACATTTCGCCATTTTTATTCTGTTCGATATCCACCCAGTTATAAGGGATAAATTGCTCGCCCAGGAATTTCTTCGCGCGGCGGCAATCGGGGCACCAATATGCGCCATAGACAGTCACTTTTGCCTCAACCATGGAATCCTCCAACAAGTAAATCGTATTTGGTAATTAGTCCAACAACTATCCGATTCGTTACACTTGTTTTGTTTCCTTCCAAACTCGCAGAACTTCTGCAATGCTCCAGGCCTGCGCGATGCAACCACGCGGCGTGAATGGAGCATCACCATCGAAGATTTCGCTGATCGTGCCCAGCCCATGTGCAGATAAATGATTCAACAATGGATCGAGAAACCCACGCGCCGCGCTCGCATCTTCATAGACCTTAAGATGGGCATCTGCAAATGGGCCCATTAGCCAACCCCAAACCGTTCCCTGATGGTAGGCGCTATCGCGTTGATGTGTATCGCCGCCATAATGACCAATATAAGCTGGGTCAAACGGAGCGAGACTTCGCAAACCATGTGAAGTAAACAAGTGGCGCGCACACGCGTTTACAATTGCCTTTTGCTGGTGATGAGTGAGCAAGGCAGGTTCATCTTTATTATCGGCTGGAATCGAGATAGCGAATAATTGATTCGGACGTAGGGATACTTCATTTCCATGAGGACCATCAATCACATCAAAGCAATAGCCTGCCGTCTCATTCCAAAACTTAAAAAAGTTTCGTCGAACCTTTTCAGCCGCAATTTTGAAATCAGAAGTTGGTTCACCAAGCCGATCAGCGAATTGAGCCATCACACACAGCGCGTGATGCCATAATGCGTTGATCTCTAATGGTTTGCCAATACGGGGCGTCACAACCCAATCGCCTACCTTCGCGTCCATCCAGGTCAGTTGCACACCAGGTTCGCCTGCATAGAGCAAACCATCCGCAGGGTCAACATGGATTTGATACCGCGTCCCGCGCAGATGCCAATCGATGATGTCTCTCAGTACAGGGAATAATTCCTTGAGCAAAGTATCATCACCCGTCGCGGCGTGATAGGCACGGATGGCTTCAAAATACCAGAGTGTTGCATCCACAGTATTGTATTCAGGCGTTTCACCAAGATCAGGAAATCGATTGGGAAGCATGCCTTGATCTACATAACGGGCAAAGGTTCGCAGAATACTTCGCGCGATTCCTGTGCGCCCCGTTGTAATCGTGAGGCCTGGCAAACTGATCATCGTGTCGCGTCCCCAATCGCCAAACCAGTGATAGCCCGCAATCACACTGCGACTCTCCTCCTCCCCAAGCCCATCACGTTTGACGATGAATTGATCCGCTGCAAGCAATAGATGTTTTATCTGAGGCGGTGCCTCCTCAAATGATGAACCCGCTTGCGCAATGATCGCTGCCTCGTATTGTCTTCGTTCGGCAAGCGCGGAATCGGAATCAAGATTTGGATTTGCATCCGTGCTGGCAATGATGGTCACGGACTCACCTGGTTGAAGTGTGGCGGCGAACTCGGCAGCAAAGAAATGATCTTCAACCCCGCGAAAGCCACGATATTGTTCCACTGACAACGCAAAGTTTCGATACCAATCGCTTCGAGGTTGCGCGTCTGCCTTATCGCTCAACAGATAAAACGGCGCGGCGCCATGATAGGCTGTCACTTTGACCCCGCGCTCCATGGGTCCGACAAGCATCGGCGTGCCACCAAGAGTCTCGCCGTGGTAGTCGCGGTCATCTACCAGCGCCTTGAGAGTCAATTTAACGGGATGCAAGCCACGGCGGAGTCGGAACCGAATGTACGACGTATTTGCACCTTGTTGCATCCAGATCTGTTTTTCGAGCAGCGCGTCTGCGAAAGCAAAATTCCAAACAGGCATCATTCCATCAAGATAGAAATTTTCGATGAGCTGATAGCCGTGAGGGCTAACCGAGCCATCCGCCCAACGATTGGCGAACAAGTCTACAGTCTCACCATCATACTCAACCGTTTCGTCCAGTTTAACAAGCAACAACCTTCGGTCAAGTGGAGGTTTGCGCGCCGCAACGAGCAAGCCATGATAGCGACGCGTGAGCACGCCAGAGATCGTGCCAGAGGCGTAACCGCCGATGCCGTTAGTCACTAGCCATTCACGCGAAGTGGCGGACTCGTAATTTCCGCAAATGTCTCTGCCAAAATGTAGAAAAGGCATTTCATTTTTCATGGTATGCGCCTAGCTGTGATAATCGGTGGTCAAGACGCAAGCAGTCGAAACCACCAGTAACAAAGAAAACTTTGTTACAAGATTACTCTTGAAATTTGTTGGTCTCGATACCTTCGTACTCGACCAACGAGGTACTCTGATTAGTCAAACAATGAGCGGTTTTGTTACGGTTGTGTGGTGGGGATTATAATATTTGAAGTAAACAGTATTCTTTGATCGCCGTTTAGGAAAAACGAAATGAAAGTCAGAATTGATAAGGAAGATGACGCGCTCTACTTCGAGTTGGACGATGTAGAAATAGTTGAGTCTGAAGAAGTCCAACCTGGCATTATCATGGACTTTGACAAGGATGGTCGGCTGGTGGGGATTGAGATTCTCGACTTGAGCACTCGATTGACTCCCGAAAAATTGAGTCTCATGCAGTTTGAGACGGCATAGACAAGACACAAGTTGTCAACGGCAAGTGAACTCTACTTCCGCGATGTGGGCGGAAGGGAAGAGAGGAGTTAGCAATTGAGCAGTGCCGGTGTTGTTTTGAAAGGAGATTACGATGTCCTCTCCGATGAAGAATTACATGAGGTTAGGGGGTGTCGCTGGGTTGATCTTTGTCGCGCTCGGCCTTGCCACCTTCGGGATACCGATGCCGCCTGAGGGCGGCGCGTCGGCGGCAGAGATTCGCACTTACTTCCTGGACAATCGAGGCGCGGTTCTGCTCCAATCCGCAGTGACCGTATTTTCCCTTCTCCCATTCCTGCTTTTTGCGGTCTGCGTTGCTGGAACTGTGAGTGAAGCAGGCAGACCATGGTCGCTCCTGATCACGGTGGGAGTTGCGGGCATCTCGATCAGTACTGTGGTCGCAACCGCCGCGCAAGCTGCTATTGCATTTCAGGCCGGCAACGCCCTCGCAAGTGACGAGCCCGTACTCTTAACGCTCTTTGCCTTCCAGGGCCTTTTGTTCTCTTTCATCGGTGTCTTCGGTGTCGCCTTTCTGGTTGGCGTAGCTGTGTCAGGACTCTTCGGTGGATGGATGCCACGATGGATAATCTGGCTGGGGTCGCTCGCCGCTGCCTTGGAAGGGATCTCCACTCCGGCGCGCCTCTACATTGACGTACAGATCCTGTCGATTCTTGCCACGCCGGGATTCCTACTCGTAACGATATTTGTCGTTGCAGTCAGCGTTGTGATGCTTAGGTACCGCCCCACAGCAAGTGTTTGACTTTTCATCTGCTGACTGCCTAACCCTGCGTCCAGCCGACAGTTGAAGCTTTCCGTTAGGCAAATCATCAGACGGGTAATACAGGCATATTATTTTGCTTCATGGTGCTCTCCCTGCTGCTGAATCAACTTTGCCACGAGACCCGTCCAGCCCGTTTGGTGACTTGCGCCGATGCCCGCGCCGTTATCGCCGTGGAAGTATTCATGAAAGGGAATGTAGTCGCGCCAATACGGGTCGTTCTGGAATGTTTCATTTCCTCCGAAGACCGGGCGGTGCCCATTTGAGTCCTGCAAAAAGATGTTGATGAGGCGATGCGAGAGTTCATCCGCAATTTGATCGAGTGTGATCTTATTACCAGAATGAGTGGGATATTCCACGAGAAAGTCATCGCTGTAGTAATGGTGGAATTGTTGTATCGATTCGACGATGAGATAGTTGACGGGAAACCAGATCGGACCGCGCCAGTTGGAGTTGCCGCCGAATAAGCCGCTATCTGATTCGGCAGGTTGATACCCGACAGTGTATGTAGCGCCATCCACATTCAAGGCATAAGGCTGTGCTGCATAAATCTGGGAGAGGGCACGGATGCCATAAGGTGACAGAAATTCATTTTCATCCAACATGCGATACAACACGCGCTTCATGCGGTGTCCACGTAATATCGCTAGCAGACGGCGATTGCCCATTTTGGGTACCTGCCAGTGTGAGACGAGATTCGCCAGGTCAGGGCGATGCTCGAGGAACCATTCCAGGTGAAGTTTGAATTGAGGCACCTTTTCGAGCAACGAAGGTTCAATGGTTGTAACCGCGAAGAGGGGGATGAGTCCCACCATCGAACGAATCTTGAGTGGGATATTCTTACCATCTTCAAAGTGCAGCACATCATAAAAGAATTCGTCTTCTTCATTCCAAAGCGAAATTTCTTCACCTGCGATATTGTTCATTGCTTCGGCAATGAACAGGAAATGCTCGAAGAATTTCAGAGCGATATCTTCATACGCTGAATTATGCACGGCGAGCTCCAACGCCATCGCGAGCATATTGAGGCAGAACATCCCCATCCAACTTGTGCCATCGCTTTGTTCGATGTGACCGCCCGTTGGCAGCGGTCTGCTGCGGTCGAAGACACCGATATTATCCAAGCCGAGAAAGCCACCTTGAAAGACGTTTAAGCCTTCAGCGTCCTTGCGATTGACCCACCATGTGAAGTTGAGCATCAATTTGTGGAACATGCGCTCCAAAAACCCGCGGTCGCCCTTACTATGCTGCTTCTCATCGATCTTGTAGACGCGCCAGGCTGCCCACGCCAGCACAGGCGGGTTCACGTCTCCAAACGCCCCTTCATACGCGGGCACCTGTCCATTCGGATGCTGATACCATTCGCGCCCCAGCAACAACAACTGCTCTTTGGCAAACTCCGAATCAACGAGCGCGAGCGGAATGCAATGAAACGCTAGATCCCATGCAGCAAACCAGGGATATTCCCACTTATCGGGCATGGAAATAATATCGCTTGCATTCAAGTGACGCCACTCGTGGTTGCGACCCTTTTTACGTTCGGGGGGCGGCGCAGGTTGTGCGGGATCGCCGTTCAGCCATTCTTCGATATTGTAGTGATAGAACTGCTTCGACCATAACATCCCTGCGAACGCTTGGCGTTGGACGTTGCGCTCATCGTCGGATAAGGAAGAGGGCTGAAGATCTGCATAGAACTCATCCGCTTCGGATTGACGTTTCGCGAAAATTTCATCGAAGGATGTGAACGGCGATTCGCGCGAAGCCTCAGCCTGATCCTCTTTCGTCAGCCTTAATCTTACGCTGACAGATTCCCCCGCCTCCACCACACGGCGATACACCGCCGCGGCTTTCGTTCCCACTCCTTCAGAATTGACCGCCTCCTTGCGACCCTGAATCACATACTCATGAAACGCGTCTTTGACGTAAGGCGTTGCGTTCGGTGAACCATAGAGTCGTTCACTATTCGTTTCGTTTTCGGTGAATAACAAAGCATCCGCGTCCTCGCAGGCAAACATATACTTCCCAAGTGTCGCGTGATTCACTTCCATCAATTTGTGATTATTTTTGGGCATGAATTCCTTCAACGATGGACGCGGCATCTTATCATGTTCCCAGCCCCAACCCCAGGTGTTACGAAAGCAGAGCGTCGGCAAGATATGCAGATCAGCGGTTTCAGGCCCACGGTTGAACGCCGTGATGCGAATCAGAATATCATCCGCATCCGCTTTGGCGTATTCGACGAACACATCGAAATAACGCTTCTCGTTGAAGATGCCCGTATCGAACAACTCGTATTCGAGTTCCTGTTTAGTGCGATTGCGATTCGTCTCGACCAAATCCGCATAAGGGAAGGCGCGCTGCGGATATTTATACAGCATCTTCATGTACGAATGCGTTGGCGTAGAGTCGAGATAGAAATAATATTCCTTCACATCCTCGCCGTGATTACCTTCCGGGTTTGTCAACCCGAAGAGACGTTCCTTGAGAATCGCATCCTGTCCATTCCAAAGCGCGAGCGAGAAACACATACGCTGCTCATCATCGCTGATGCCCGCCAGCCCATCCTCGTTCCAGCGATAGACGCGCGAGCGCGCGTGGTCATGTGGAAAAAAATCCCAAGAGGAGCCATAGGGACTGTAATCTTCGCGCACCGTCCCCCAGGCGCGATCTGAAAGATAGGGTCCCCATTTCTTCCAGTTGACTTCACCCTCTTTTGTTTCATGCAAGCGTTGATCTTCGTGTGTGGTTTTGTGTTTCATATTATCCTCTATTTATCATTGCGAGGGCGAAGCCCGAAGCAATCTCAACTAACTATCCAACAGGAGATTGCTTCGTCGTAGCTCTGCTCATCCTCGCAATGACGGCTAGCCTAACCTCTCCATCAAATGATCTCCGACACGCAGGGCATTCGCCATGATCGTCAACGAAGGGTTGACCGCGCCGCCGGAGACAAAGAAACTCGCGTCCACCACATATAAGTTATCCAGATCGTGCGCCTTGCAGTTGATATCCAGTGCAGAAGTTGTCGGATCGTTCCCAAAACGCACTGTTCCGCATTGATGGGCGACCCCTGCCAGCGGGATGGCGCGATCCAGGAAGAGTTTATCGGGGAAGATGTGATCGTTACAATAGCAGACCTTATAATGATCTGCCATCGTCTGCTCCTTCGTTTGAGATATAGTCTCGCAGGATAATGATTTGTTACACTTATTTTGATAAACTGATCTGGACAGAGTTTGTAGTCAATATGTCAACTTGTCTCTCGTAGCGCGATATGCTTCGCAATGTCGCGGCACAGCGGCCTCGCTTTGATTTTGAGAAAGCCATTTGATAGTGTATCCGTAAGATTGACTCTTATCCTCCACGTTC
>WNFZ01005398.1_pt1 | contig 18090 bp, 10 predicted proteins | sample 5400081 | NCBI WGS metagenome assembly WNFZ01 (sample SAMN13153365, study PRJNA577476) | soil metagenome | isolation source: 80 cm soil or saprolite under grassland replicate 1 | place: USA:California | collected 2016-06-15 | reverse complement strand
TTGAGTGGCTGCTCTGGAATGTGGCCAACGAGATCGTTGACGAGGCCTTGAAAGCTGGCGCGGGGACGATAGTTGTCGAAGACCTTAAGGGCATCCGGGCGAGAATCAAAGTTGCGAAGAAGCAGCGATTGATTCACCATGGATGGCCTTTCTCTTCTCTCTTCCTGAAGATGGCGCACGTTGCGAGCAGACATGGCATTAAGGTTGAATCGGTTGATGCCCGGAACACGTCTCGCACTTGTCGCTGCGGACATGTGGATAAAGCCAACCGAACCACGCAATCTACTTTTCGCTGTGTTGTTTGTGGCTATTCGCATAATGCCGATTACGTCGCTTCTCACAATATCGCCGTTCGATACGTTGAACAGCGATGCGAGTCCGTAACTACTCGCTCAGAGTCCGCCTCTCGGGGCAGGGCCAAGAAAGCCGCCGCGCTTCAGCCGGCGGAATAGTTACTTGTACCCCTGATTGAAGAACACCCATAGCCCGAGCTTGCTCGGGGCGGTCAGATCGAGCCGCCCATCGCCATTCAGATCAACCACTCTGTACTGCCTGCCGAGCGCAATGCCTTCGCCTGGCGCGGCTATGGTGCGCCGGGTGAATTTCGCGGCGGAACGATGCCAACTGTAGTAGTAAATGGCGGGCGGATCGGCGGCTCCGGGGTCGCCCCCGTCATGGGCCCAGATGCATTTGCCCGCGATCAATTCCTCCTCGCCGTCACCGTCCAGATCGGCCAGCGAGATGGCATGGGCCTGCGTCCAGGATTCATCAATAACATGCTGCTTCCACACGGTCGTCCCATCCGCCTTCGGCGCTTGCTGCTCCCACCAATACAAACCGACGTCGTGACCGCGTCCAAAGATGATATCGAGGCGTCTGTCCCCGTTGAGATCTTTGACTACGAACGGGCAACTCGGATGCGGCAGCGCGGTTTCGCCGTGAAATTTCCACGGGCCGGCGAAAGGGTCGCCCGCAGGCCGCTCGTACCAGCCGACTTCACAGAGCACGTCTTCACGCCCGTCGCCGTTGACGTCGCCGAACGCATACCCGTGCCCGCCGCCCTCCGCGCCGAGGACGAAGGGTTGTAAAATCGGCGCGCCGTCCGCTCCCTTGGTGAAGCGCCAAACTTCGAGCGGGTAGTTTTTCCGGTAACTCGCAGAATGCAACTCCGGAACGCCGTCATTATCCAAGTCATGCAATGCGAACATCTCCATGTATCCGCGGGTTTTGGCCAGCAGACGCGCTTGCCATGGTAAATGCATGTCCCAAGGTTTGCCCTGCTCCTTGGCGCTGTTCCCAGGATTCTTGTACCAATAGATGCCGTCCTCGCCCCAGCCGCCGGCGATCACATCAGGCCAGCCGTCCTTGTCCACGTCATAGATGTGGTCGCTGTTGGCGCGCATATACTCTTGGGCGAGGTGGTTGGGGCGAAACGCTCGCGGCGTGAAGTCGGGCCCCGCGAACCAGTAAGCGCCGTAGACGATGTCCGGGTAGCCGTCGCGATTGAGATCGCCAACGGCGCAGCTTTCATAAGGGCTCACCATGAGTTGTTTTTTGGTGAAGCGCAAACTCTCGCCGCTGGCGCCGTTCTGCGTACCCCCGCTTGCGAGGGCGCCGAGCAGGATAAGGCTCGCCACGCGCTTTGACCCATTGCCGAAAAAATCCTTGAGGAGGTCTCGCGTACGTTTCATAGGTTTGCCCCTTTCACGAATTACGTAGCCGTTTCGCCGCTTACGGCGCCTGACAACCGGGAATGTCTTCGAGCGCATGAAAAACGCGCAACCCCTGCTTGCGCGCAAGTTCAACCATCAGATCGGCGCCCTGTGATGCCCCGCCAACCCTTAGAACGGCATCGCACTTTTCCAACAATCGTTCAGAAATGGGGTGAAAGATTTCATTGAAGGGGGCGTCGCCGACTTTTTTTGAGCCGGCCAACTTCACCAGCGGCAGGGCAAACCACTCACCCAAAACCGGGAGATGCCCCGCGCGATAAATCGAGAGCGCATAATCTTCCATCGCCCTGACGTTAGCCGCCATTTTTGCCGGGTCGTCCCCCGTGCCTGATCTATACGGCCCTGCAATCAGTATCATCATTGTGTGTTCCTATATTCCTTCCGGCGTGCGGGCTACGCAAGCCCCTTCGGTATCCATGGCGCGCGATACATTCCGACCGCTAACTGATTGGCATCCGCGTCGCCGATGACTTGCTCCTTCGCGGCGCCCCAGCGGAGCTTCCGTCCCACACGGTAAGCGATGTTTCCAATAAAAATCCTTTGCAGTCAACACTGTGTGACGCCAGCCTGGGTACGCATCGCTTCCAGCGTGCAGTCTCGGGGAGGCGATCCATTGCTTCTTAATGCGCCTTTTGCCGAGACTGCACGCTGGAAGCGATGCCAACTCCGAGAAATAGACTTATATGATACCCTGCTTAAACCGAAACAGTCTTGATCTGCGCATATGGAGGTGGTGTTGGGATGAATACATTTAGCGCCGAATCGTTAGCCGCCGCGCTCGCGATCATAGGCATAGTCATTATCGTGTCCGCTTTGCTTTCCGGGTTGATTGAGCGCAGCGGGTTGCCGCAGGTCGCGGTGTTTCTCGCGCTCGGCGCGGCGCTCGGCCACTTCGGTCTCCGCGTGCTCAATATCGGGCTCGACTCCGCGGCGTTGCGCGTAGTGGCGACTTTGAGTCTCGCGCTCGTGCTCTTTACGGACGCCGTCTCGCTCAATATCACCGATGTGAGGCGCCGCGGCGGGCTGGCGCTCCGGTTACTCGGGCCGGGTACGCTGCTTACCGCAGCCCTCATTGCGCTCGCCGGATGGTTGGTACTGGGGCTTCCGGCGCCTGGGGCCGCGATCCTCGGCGCGGCGCTCGCTTCCAGCGATCCGGTGCTGTTGCGCGGGCTTCTTCGCCGCCGTGACATTCCCGCGGACGCGCGCCACGCGTTACACCTTGAGAGCGGCCTCAACGACGTGGCGCTGTTGCCGGTGGTGATTATTGCTATGGCGTTTCTCAGTCATGGCTCTCCGCTCTCCGGCGCCGATTTTGCCAAACTCGGGCTTGAGCTGTTCGTCCTCGGACCGGGCGCGGGAATATTCGTCGGGTTGCTAGGAGTGGCGGCGCTGGATTTGGTAAGAAGGCGCATCGGCGTGCGCCGCGACTATGAATCGCTCTACTCCCTCGGCGTCGCGTTCACCGCATTCGCCGCCGCCGAAGCCGTGCATGGCAGCGGGTTCCTCGCCGCGTTCGCCGCCGGGGTGACAATAGCGGCATTTGACGTCGAACTCTGTGATTGCTTCATCGAATACGGCGGCGTGACCGCCGAGATGCTGCTGCTCTTCACCTTCGTGCTGTTGGGAAGCTATGTGATCTGGACCGGATTCACAGTGATCAACGGCGCGACGCTGTTATTCACGGCGATCGCAGTCCTGATAAGAACGCCTGTTTATCTCTTGTCGTTGATAAGATCGAGCGTGGACATGCGCGGGCGCCTGTTGATCGCCTGGTTCGGACCGCGCGGATTGAGTTCACTGCTGCTGGTCCTGTTGCCGGTCTTCGCCGGACTGCCCGGCGGCGAACGACTGTTCGCGATCTGCTCTCTGGTGGTGCTGGTGTCAGTCGTGCTACACGGCGGCGCCCCCATGCTGCTGGCGCAAGCTGCGCGAAAGAGGGCGCGCAGAGATGGCGCCGGGATCGCGGGCGGAGCTGTTGTCAGCACGCCCGCCCTCGGGCCTGCGGCTGCGCAAGAAGGCGCCATGATTGATCGAGAGGCGCCGCGCGAGGAACAGCCGATGGCCCCCATTTCATGCGGAGACTCTACGACTTCATCTGAAGATAAGGGCGGCGGCGCCTCGATCAACGCCACAGCATCGCGCCGGCTCGGCGCGGAAGGCGACGGCGCGCAAGTCGGTTCGCAAAGAATCTCACTCGATGAATTACGCCGCCTGTGGCAGGCGAAAGAGCAGGTCACGATCCTCGACGTTCGCACCGAGCGGAGTTTTGAAGAAGACGATCTTCAAGCGAAGGGGGCGGTGCGAATGCCGCCCGACCATGTGGCCGAACGCGCGAGGGAACTCGGTCTCAAACAGGAGGCGTGGCTCGTCGCCTATTGCGCCTGAACGAACGAAGCGACCAGCGCCCGTGTGGCGCAGGAACTCAGACAGGCCGGATGGAAGAAAGCGCGCGCCCTCACCGGAGGCTGGACGGCGTGGCGGGAAGCCGGTCTGCCGGTGGAGACCAGGGCAAGTGAACCACGGGCGGAAACTCAGTAGTAAGCAAACCTACAGCGGTTTCCAGATGAGTATTCAGGATCAGGCGCTCGTCAACCTCTTGTAGAACCGGCCAAGATTCGTCCGCCGCGTCAGCGGCTTTTGATTTTAGCCGTGGGTTTATGGTCTTTGAGAATTAAACGCAACAACTCTAGCGGAATCCCACCGACGGCAGTCGGTGGATACTTAAAGTCCAACCTACTCTGCAACGGCAATCAGAGTAATCCCACCGACGGCAGTCGGTGGATACTTAAAGTCCAACCTCCAACCTAACCTTCGGAGGCGGCGGAGGCTGAACTTTAACCATCCACCGACTGCCGTCGGTGGGATTCGCGGGAAAGTAAGCCGCTGTGTAGGCTGGATCTTAATCATCCACCGACTGCCGTCGGTGGGATTCGCCGCAATCCGCTGTCGCATTTATTTCTCAAAGACCATCAACCCACGGATGAGAGTGGGGTGATTTGCCCGCGTCGCGTCAGCGACGATTGAACTATCCGCGCCACCTCGGTTCAATCGTCGCTGACGCGACGGGATTTGTTCTCCTCCTTCTACCGTGGGTTGAAACCCACGGCTAAAATCAGGCGCCGCTACGCGGCTAAAGAAGACTGCAAGTCGCCATCAAACCTGAACACCCAAGAGTAAAGCGCTGTAAAGTACGACAAAAACATTCAGTATCCGCTTAAGCCCGACCCCTACATTAGTTGTTACCGGTAACGAGCTTAGAATACAATGCGGTTGTCAGTGAGAGGTTGTACTCCGAGCGGGTGTTCAAACGTACGATTTTAAAAATTCTACCGAAGGAACAATCTATGCGACCGACTAGAAGCCACAGCAGGGCTGTTTTTCCCCTCAGCGCCGCGCTGCTTTTCTGCGCGCTAGTCAACGCTCAAAGTCCGGACCTGCCCCTCCAAGGGAAGGCCACGCTGGTTTACATCGGGACCGACGGCGACAAAGGTAAAGGAATCCATTTATTCAGGTTGCAGTCAGCCGGCGATGAGGTCTTTCAGAACGTGACGCTCGTCCCGCTCGGCCTGGCCGCCGAAACGCCCAACCCGACGTTTTTCGAGATCGACCTCAAACGGCGGTTGTTGTTCGCAGTCAATGAAATCGATCAGTTCGAAGGAAAGCCGACCGGGGCTGTGAGCGCGTTTTCGATCACCCAGACCGGCAAGCTGGCGCTGATCAACCAGCGCCCCTCGATGGGCGCCAGGCCCTGTCATCTGGCGCTCGACGGCGAAGCGCGAAATCTTCTGGTCGCCAATTGCGGCGACGGAAGTGTGGCCGCGCTGCCGATTGCGGTCGGCGGCAAGCTTGGCGGCGCCACCGAGATAGTCAAAGGGGCGAGCGCGGCCTCGGTGACGCTTGATCGGGCGGGCAAGTTCGCCTTCGTCTGCGATCCCGCCTCGGATAAGGTGATGAAGTTTTCGTTCGACGCTCAAACCGGCAAGTTGCGCCCTGCGACTCCGGCCTTTGTGCAGGCGCCGGCGGGATCGTCGCCGCGCCAAATGCTGTTCCGTCCGGACGGAAAGTTTGCCTACGTCCTGAATGAGAAGACCTCGACCATCAACGTCTACTCTTACGACGCGGCGACCGGCGCGCTTACCGAAGCGCAGGCTGTCTCGACCGTGCCGGAATCTTATGACGGACCGAACGCCGCAATCGAGTTGCAGATACATCACACAGGCAAGTGGCTCTACGTCTCGAACACCGGTCATGACAGCGTCGTTCTGTTCAACGTTGATGGCGAGAAAGGCACGCTGAGCTACGTCGAAGAACAGGGTACTGGTGGCCGCCATGCGCGCCAGTTCGGACTACAACCCAACTCGAAGCACATGGCGATTTCGCTGCCGGACAGCAATCAGGCGCTCGCGTCGCGCATTGATGAAGGCAACGGTCGCCTGAAGCCGTCGGGGATCTTCGCGGAAATGCCCTCGCCGGCCGCGGTGAGATTCCTCCCGCCCGCAGGAGGAGATAAATGAAACGTGCGCTCATCCTCCTAAATCGGAACAACAAGATTTTCAACCACGGGGGACACGGGGAACACGGGGAAAATCAAGCCTATCAAGCTCCCCGTGCTCTCCGTGTTCCCCGTGGTTCATCTCTCCGTCTAATTGTTGCTTGGTCTGGTTTAGCCTTCTGGCTTGTCTTCTGGGCGACCTCGGTCTCGGCGCAGCAGCCGGCTGCGGTTCAGTCGCCGGAGGTCGGCGCCGACCGGCGCGTCACCTTCCGGTTGAACGCCCCGAAAGCGCAAGAGGTCGCGCTTACGGGGGAATTTCTCAAGGGCAAAACGCCTATGGTAAAGGACGCCAGTGGCGTATGGACCGTCACCGTGGGGCCGATTGAGCCGGAGATTTACCATTACAACTTCACGGTTGACGGCGTTCGCATCATTGATCCCGCGAACCCGAATCTTAAAACAGGTTCGACCGCGAGTACGCTCGCGAGCGTGCTCGAAGTTCGCGGCGACGCGCCGTCGTTTTACGACGCGCAGAACGTCCCGCCAGCGGCGAGAAGGTCCGTGTGCCGCAATTCAAGCTCAAAGCGCCGCCAGAAAAGAAGGATTGATCGCGTCGTGGAGTCAGCCGAGCCAGATAATGGCGACGGCCTAACTTCGTTGGCAGGCGGATATCACATATCCTGTTTCTTGCAATTAGTCATGACGGACATCTATGAGGCATGAAAATGAAAGTTGCCGATCATTCAGGGAATAACTCGCGGCGCATAACTGTTGTGGTCTTCCTGGCGCTTGTTGGAGCGTTCGCTTGGGCCTTCGGCGCCGGCGCGAGTCAGACCCCGCCAGCGCGCGCTATTTCAGCGGGCGAGCTTGATCGCGTCTTCTCGCGCGATGTTCGATCCTTCCTGGACAAGTACTGCATCAGTTGCCACGGCGTAAATGGGCTTGCCGCTCAGTTCGACCTGCGGCCGTACTCAGGCGCCGCGTCGGTCGTCAAAGATTTTGCGCACTGGCAGCTAGTCCTCGACAAGCTACGGGCGGCGCAGATGCCGCCGCCGTTCGCCGAACAACAGCCGAGCGCCGATGAGCGCAAGCTCGTGATCTCCTGGATTGAGTCGGTCAGCAGAGAGGAAGCGCGACGCAACGCCGGAGACCCGGGGCCGGTGTTGGCCCGCCGTCTCAGCAACGCCGAGTACAACAATAGCATCCGCGACCTGACCGGCGTGGATTTGCGCCCGGCTCGCGAGTTTCCCGTTGACCCGGCGAATCAGGCCGGCTTCGACAATTCCGGCGAGTCGCTCGCGATGTCGCCGAGTCTGATGACGAAGTACCTGCAGGCGGCGAGAGAGGTGGCCAATGCGGTCGTCTTCAAGCCGCGAGGGTTGGCGTTCGCGCCGCACCCGATGCTCGCCGAAACGGATCGTGATCGATACGCCGTCGGTCAGATCATCGACTTCTACAAGCGACAGAACACTGAGCTGAGCGACTACTTCCAGGCAGCCTGGCGTTTTAAGCATCGCGCCGCGCTGCGCAAGCCGAAAGCCACCTTAGCTGAAATCGCCGCGCAAAGTAGAGTAAGCCCGAAATACCTCGCGACCGTGTGGCGCACGCTGGAGGGAACGAAGGAAGAGATCGGGCCTGTCGCGAAGCTTCAGGCGATGTGGCGCGAGATGCCCGTCCCCCCAGCCTCGGGCGAGCGTCAGCAAGTTGAAAGGGAGAGCAAGGCCGGCGCCGACCGGATGCGCGAATACGTCGTTCAGTTGCGCAAGAAGATCGAGTTCAAGTACACGCCGATTCAAGTGAAGGGGCTGAGCGCGACGGCGCAGCCCTTCCTGATGTGGCGAAACAAGCAGTATGCGCTCAACCGTATGAGCTTCAGTCGCGCTGCGCTGCGAGTTGAAGGCGAGCCGCCTCCCGCAGACCACGCATCCGGGCAAGGGCTTGCGACGGTAGACCAGTTCGAGCCTGCCGCCGACCAATCGCGCGCCGCAAAAACGGCCGCAGGCCCGGATCCGGATCTGCTTGCGCCCGCTGGTCAGCGTGAACGCTACGAGGCGGCGTTCGCGCGTTTCGCCGCCGTGTTTCCGGACGCGTTCTACGTTTCCGAGCGTGGGCGCTATTTCCCCGACAACACAAGAGACACGGGGCGGAGCCTCAGCGCGGGTTTCCACAACGTGATGGGCTACTTCCGCGATGACAAACCGCTTTACGATTTGATTCTCGACGAGAAAGGTCAGAAAGAGCTAGACGCGATGTGGGAGGATCTGGATTTCGTCGCGCTGGGTCTGACCCGCACCTTCATTCAGTTCTACCTGAACGAGAGCGGCGAAGCCCGAGGGCTGCGTCGAGAGTCGGAGGGGCCGCGTCCTGCGGATAAGGAAATCACGTCAGAGGCGGTGGTGAATCAAGTCGCCGAAGCGTATCGCAACCGCATGCGCCAGGCGAATGATCCGATTGCTCTGAAGACGATTGACGAACATTTCGCATGGGTGAACGCCAATTTGCGTTGGGTCGAGAAGGCGAAGATTGACGCGGAGCCGAGGCTCCTGGACTCGCTGCTCGACTTCGCGGCGCGCGCCTGGCGGCGTCCGCTGACCGTAACGGAGAGAGCTGATCTGCTGGGATATTACCACACACTGCGAGAGAAAGACGGTCTGAGCCACGAAGACGCCATACGCGATTCCATCGTTATGATTCTGATGTCGCCCGACTTCTGCTATCGCATCGATCTGGTCCCCTCTGACAGTAAAGCAGGCGCCAAAGCCGTCCCGCTTTCCGATTTCGCGCTCGCCAGCCGTCTAAGCTATTTCCTGTGGTCCAGCATGCCGGACGATGAGTTGATGGCGGTCGCGGCCAGGGGCGAGTTGAAGCGGCCCGATGCGCTGGCGCGTCAGGCTCGCCGTATGCTGAAAGACGAGAAGGCGCGCGGGCTGGCGACCGAGTTCGGCGGCGCCTGGCTCGACTTCCGTCGGTTTGAAGAACTGAATACCGTAGACCGCGAACGTTTCCCAGCGTTCGACAACGATTTGCGCCAGGCGATGTATGAAGAGCCGGTCCGCTTCATGCTGGATGTGTTCCGCGGAAATAGCTCGGCGCTCGACTTCCTCTACGCGAACCACACTTTCGTCAACCAGGCGCTAGCGAAGCACTATGGCATCCCGAACGTGACCGGAGACAAGAATACGTGGGCGCGAGTGGGCGATGCGAACAAATACGATAGGGGCGGCCTGCTGCCGATGGCGGCGTTTCTGACGAAGAACGCGCCTGGTTTGCGGACAAGCCCGGTCAAGCGCGGGTACTGGGTCGTGAAGCAGGTGCTCGGCGAACAGATTCCGCCGCCGCCGGCCGCCGTTCCGGAATTGCCGCGCGACGAAGCGAAGCTCGATCTGCCGCTGCGCGACCTGCTCGCCCGTCATCGCCAGAATCCGAGCTGCGCGAGCTGTCACTCTCGATTCGACTCGTTCGGGCTGGTATTCGAGGGCTTCGGTCCTGTGGGAGAGCGTCGGGCCAAGGACTTGAGCGGCCGCGACATTGACGCGTCGGCCACGTTCCCCGGCGGCGCGACGGGAATTGGAATCGAAGGGCTGAAGACTTACCTGCGCGCGAATCGGCAGAATGATTTCATTGACAATCTGTCTCGCAAGCTGCTGGCCTACGCGCTCGGTCGCAGCCTGATCCTTTCCGACGACATCCTTATCGAAAGCATGCGCGCGAAGCTGGCTCGCGACGGGTACCGGTTCGATAGTTTGGTTGAGAGCATCGTGACTAGCTCTCAGTTCCGATATAAGCGCGGCAAAGAAGACCTGCCTCAACACAAAGGGTCAAAGGATCAAAGGGTCAAAGCGGTTGAGGGTAAAGAAGCGCGTCTATACCACCAAAGGCCTTGACCCTTTGATCCTTTGACCCTTTGTGTTGAAACTTTGATCCATTGCAATTCTCATAGGTAAGCCGAGGATGTGAAAAATATGACGCGAACAATCACGAGAAGGGCGGTCCTGCGAGGCGCCGGAGTCACGATGTGCCTGCCGTGGCTCGAATCGTTGCCCGCCTGGTGCGGCCCCGCGCAATCGGCGCCTGCGTTTCCGAAGCGGGTTGCCGTGCTGTTCATGGGGAACGGCATCAACGGGAACCACTGGTGGTCGCGCGGCAATGGCGACGCGATGAAGCTCGGCAAGACGCTTGCTCCGCTCGAGCCGTTGAGGAAAAAGATCAACGTCATCAACGGCCTGTTCAATCGGATGTCGGTCGGCATCGGCATCCATCCCGGACAGACGGGCAGCCTATTGTCTGGCGCCACGATTCAGAAGGGACCTATCGTCAAAGCTGGGATCACGGTGGATCAGATGCTCGCCAGGCATCTGGGCCAGGAGACGCCGCAGTCGAGTATCGTGCTCGCGTGCGAGCAGCCGATGACCGGTTATCACGAGACGAATTTCTCGATGGCCTACAGCTCACACATCTCGTGGCAGAGCCCCGACTCGCCCGTGCCGAACGAAGTCTATCCATCGCTGGCTTTCGACAACCTGTTCGAGAACCGCGGGAGCCTCCGGTATTCGAGCATTCTCGATCGAGTGAAGGATCGCGCGGAAAGCCTCGCGCATAAGGCGCCCGCCGCCGACAAGGCGAAACTCGACGAGTATCTGACAAGCGTGCGCGAGGTGGAGCGCCGCATCGAGCGGATGCGCGCCCTCAAGGATCAGGCCGAAGACCAGGCGAAGCTGAAGAACCGCCCCGTTTTCACGATGGAGCGGCCGCAGAACGGACTGCCGGAAGACCTCCGTGAGCACACCCGGCTGATGTGCGACATCATCGCGCTCGCGTTCCAGACCGACAAAACGCGAATCGCGTCGCTGCTGCTCGCGCGCGACCTGTCATCCTTGTACTACCAGTTCCTGGACGTGCGCGAAGGCCACCACGGCGCGTCGCATGACGACCTGTCGGACGGCTACGAGCGGATTTCGCGCTTCCACCTCAGCCAGTTCGCGTATCTCGCGCAGAAGCTCGACTCGATGCCGGAAGGCGAAGGGACAGTGCTCGACAACTGCCTCCTGCTGTTTCTTTCGAACATGTGGGCCGGTTGGAAGCATGACAATATGAAGCTGCCAGTGGTCACGGCAGGCTCCCTCGGCGGAACGCTCGAAACCGGCCGATCGCTCGATTATCTGCGCGCCGGCGATGAGAACCGCAAATTGTGCAGCCTCTACCTGGGCGTCATGGATCGCATGAGTGTGAAGCTGGATTCATTCGGCGACGCGTCCACGCGGCTCCAAGGGCTGTAACATGACTCCGGTCTGGGGGTGAGCAAAAAGAACCACGGGGAATCCGTGTCCCCCGTGGTAAGTCAGTCTTTACCGTACACCGATTTGGCCAGACAACATTGGCACACGCGGCGGTACGGTACCGGGAGCGGTAGCGACCGGGCGCCCGTCGAAGCGCTCTCTCCGCCGGCGCCCGGTCGCTACCGCTCCCGGTACCGTACCAATGTTACTTGGTTTGATTTAGATAGGGTTGCCATGACGACTTTGCAAAAGCCCTGAGCCGGCTTCACGCGCGCAGCTTCACGGCTTTCTTAGTCGCGCCGCCGCCATACGCCATGAGATTGCCGGCCTTTGAGAGATGGCCACCATCAACGGTGATCCCCTCGCTGGCCGCGCCTTCAAGCCGGAGGAAAACGGCTGCCGGCGTGAGGACGCGAGAGGCCGTCAGCAAGGCGTCGCGCGTATTGATGAAGCGCAACAGCGACTCGGCTTGCGGGCTGCCTTGCGCGCTGAGGCCGTTCACGGCGGCGTCCGTCACTTGATCGAAGACGACCGCCGGCCTGAGGTCAGGCGAGGTCGCTTCGAGCCGAACGTTGTGAAGCGTGAGGCCGCGCACGTTACGGGCATAGACGCCATAGGCGGGCGGTGTGCCTATTTCAAAATACTCGCCGGCGATCTGGGGAACTTCACGGGAGGCTTCCTCCGCCGTGCCGCCGCCTTCGTAGACGATGTGAACGTCCTGAAAGCTGATCTCTTCCAGGAATTCATCCTTGACGCCGTTGACGACGATGCACGATCGCGTCTCGCCCGGACGAAATTTTTGCGGCCACGGCAGGTCTTCGTGCTGCCGCCCTTGAGCCACTACTGTGGCCCGGATGCCGTTGAAGGCGATGTTGCGAACTACGCCTTTTGCCGGCGGCGTGGTCCCGCCTGCGCCGCCGCGGCTTGAATCAAGTCCGATGGAGATCGGGCCGGTCACATTCTTCAAAATCAGATTCGAGAACGTGATGTTCTCGAACCGCGCCCGCGCCCCGCATCGCATCTTGATCGGGCAGCCGTAGGTGTCGTAGATGACGCAGTTGGAGACGGTGATGTTTTCGGCCTGCCCGCCGCCGAAGCGGAATACCGACCAGCGCGTGCTGAAAGAACAGTTCGTAACGGTCACAAACTTGTTGCCGCCGAAGAGCGCGCACGCGTCGTCCTGGCAGACCACGTCGCAGTTCGCGATGTGGACGTGCTCGCTGCTGTTGATGTGAAACCCGTCGTTGTTCAAGTTGACGCGGTTATAAATCCTGACCCCGTCCAGGCGCACGCGACGGCACTGTAGAATGCGCGCGCAGTGATACGCGCTGGCGGTAAGGAAAACGTCTCGCATCAGCAGATTCTTGCAGCGGCAGAAGACCAGCAGATGTGGGCGCTGGAAGTAGCCTTCGGCGGAATTTTGTCCGGGGCCAGTATTGTCTCCTCTACCCGTAAAGAACTTCGCGCCGTTCCCGTCAATGGTCCCCGGCCCCTCGATCGTGACGTTCTCTGCGTTTGCGGCGGAGATCATCACGATGTTGCCGTTGCCGGGCGGAATGCCGTTACCCGCCTTGTAATGCTCCGCGCTGCCGCTGCCCAGGAGCCGCCCCTGCGCGGCCAGATGTAATGTGACGTTGCTCTTGAGTTCGATGGTTCCGATCACGAAGTCGCCTGCGGGAACCAACACCGTTCCGCCCTTGTCCCCTGCGCAAGCGTCTATGGCCGCCTGGACTGCGGCGGTGTCGAGCGTGGCGCCGTCGCCTTTCGCGCCGAAGTCACGGACGTTGTAGACGCTGGCGCCTAAGCTCTTGTCATTGCCCGAGGGGCTGTTCGATTGTTCGGCCGCGTCGCCGTTCGCGCCGAGCAGTCCCGGGGCGAGCGAAGTTCCTATGAGAGGCATAGAGACCTCTTTAAACCACTCACGCCTGGCCAGAGACGCGGTCCCACTGTTGTTCATTCCGGATCCTTTCTATGCAAATCTGTAACGGACGGAGGGCCAGCGCGTAGTGGCTCCAGGTATTCCCAGAACACCCGCTACCCTCCTGTCTTGAGAGGCGCAGTCTGGCGCCAGATAGGGTCAGCGAAAAATGTTTCGGTAACAGCGTTTGGAAAACTACTTCATATCGAGATATACAAAAGCTGTAAATAAAATATATCCGTTACCGATAACGATTTCAATACGCGACCTTGATAATTGTGTGCGTTTACGAACTGATGCATGCAAAAAGGCAAGCTAAGATCAGCGTTCCGCCGACGCGGCCCGAGGGCCGGCGCGTCGCCGGGGCCGCGCCTTTTAAAACGCCGCGCTGCGGCAAACTTAAATGCGTGAGGGAAGGCTTCTCGACGGAATAGGGCGCTCGGGCTGACTCATCGGCTCGGGCGCCGCGCCGGCAAAATCACGGACCGATGAGGAAAAAAACGCCAGTCGCGATCATCATATGCGCATTCGCCTTTACGCTCTTCAGCAAAACTGTTCCTGCAAATGCGCAACATTTGGCGTCGGGCCGTCTCGACGAGTCGTCCCCGCAGTTCGCTGTTAGCGCTAACCGCCAACAGAAAGACAGCTTCATCGTGCCGAGCCGGCCTACCGTGTCCGATCCGGCCGACATTCAGAGAGTGGGAGTTCTCCAACTCGAATTCGGGGTGGACGCGGAATTCGACGCGAAAGAGTTCCGTAATCAGCAGACGACCCCGCTCGATTTACGGTTCGCGGCCCTCAGCCGTTTGCTGCTGGACTTCCAACTGGAGGTCGTTAAGTCGCAAGTCGACCGGACGGACGAGCGAATGACCGGGGTCGGCGACGCCATAATCGGCCTTCAGGTGGTAGCCTTTAAACGGACCGGGTACCCGACATTTGCGTTCGCGTATCACTCGAAACTGCCCAACGCAAGCAAAGAGAAAATGCTCGGCTCCGGGCGCGTCGACCATGAAGCCTTGTTGCTGATCAGCGAGCAGCTCGGCGGCATCAACCTGAATGTCAACGCGGCATACCTTAACGTAGGGCGAAAGGATAGCGGCCGCCGCGCTGACGGCGGACTGTTATCCATCGCCCTCTCTCACAGATTCGAAAACCACTTTGGCGTGTTCGGAGAATTGTCGGGGCAGAGTTTGGAATTATCGCTGCCGCGCGGCGTCTACCCGCTCGGCGGAGTGACTTACCGTGTCAATCCCCGGCTTCGCTTTGACGCGGGACTGCGCTTCGGCATCGGCGCTCAGGCGCCCCGGGTGTCGGTGGTGGCAGGGTTCGTATTTGGAATCGCCGACCTATACTGAAATAGCCGTGGCGCCCTTAAGTGACGCGGCGCGTCTGAACGGTCGGGAGCCAGGACTTCTTTAGCGTGTACGTCCTCAGGAGAGATCCGGGCGACCGCGCTCCGCGTGACCCTAGCTCGCAGTCCCGCCTTTAGGCGGAAGCGTCAGACGTAGACCCATTCGGTGATGCCGAACGCTTCCGCCTAAAGGCGGGACTACGAACAGCTCCTCAGTACCCGATGTTCGACACCGCCTGCATCCCGAGCCGGTCGCAGAGTTGGGACAGGTAGAGGCTGCTCGGCGCGACAGGCGTGCCGTGCGAGTCGAAGGCCCCGCGCGGCTCGTTGACGCTGCCGCCGGGCCGGGGCTGGTCACGGATGGCGCCGCGGCCGCCGATGCTCCAATTCTGCGATCCCGGCGGTCGCTGGACGACGAAAGTGTCCGCCACGCTGTTCCAGGCCACTCCCCAACCGATGGTCCATCCGTGCCCGGAACCAAAAATGCCTCGGTTCATCAAATCGATGGCGCCATCGATATTGGCCCGGTCCACCAGCAAACCGGTGGCCCACCGCTGGTGGGGTTCGACGGCGATGCCAGCCGTCGCCTCGAAGTCCAGGAAGACGATCGGCCCCACGTCCGTCGACTGGGTGAGGGCGTAGTATACGCCCCCGGCGTTGGTCGATTTGGAGCGCATCAGGAGCGTCTGCGCGCCGCTGATCCCGAAGTCGCCCGGCTTGGCCGAAGTGACGCTGGGGATCGTGTGGTTCAGGATCACTCGATCGAGAGTGATGCGCTTGGCGGTGTCGCCCACGCTGAGTCCGCTCCGGAGGTCCTGGCCGAAGATGTCCTCCGCCCAACCGTCGATGACGGCGTCGATTGACAACAGCTTGAAGTTGGTCGGGCTAGCTGTAGTCCCCGGCGGGGCGATTACCCGAAGGCTCTCCACGCCTACCTGTGAGATACGGCCGGTGAACGTGTAGTGGCTGAGCGTGCCGCCGGGAGGGTTAAGCAAACCGGAATCGAAGGAATCGCTCAGGGGGACGTCAAGGGTCACCTGGTTGCCCGAAATGGCTTTGATCACGCGGTCGGACCGGATCCGTGTGCTCGTGCCGAGCCACGTCTGAGGTTGGCCGTCGCGTACCAGCGTGTCCATGTCCATGAAATGCACCCAATCGCTGGTGACCGGACGTTCGACGATCACCGCGTCGCCCACGGCGAAGCCCGCAGCGCTGCTGACAGTGAAGGAACTCGCCCCCGACGGGATGTAGCCGCTCGTTATGGCCACAGCCCCGCTTTGTGACCAGGAGCCGGTCCCCGCCAATCGAATGAACGGGTGGTCGCTGCCCGTCAGGCTAATGACCGTACCACTACTGGTTGAGCCACTACCCCGCAGGACCACGCCGCCAGACGCTATCACGAGGGCGCCGCTCAGCCGGTAAGCGCCGGCCCTGAGCAATACAGCTCCGCGAATCCCCTGCGCGTCGGGCGCCATCGCCGCGACCTGATCTATGGCGCTCTGGATGCGCTGGGTGTCGTCGCCGGAGGCGTTCGGCGACAGCGTCACCCGCACTGGCGCGTCAGGGAGCGCGACGCCTCCTCCCCTGTAGCCCGCGTGAGAGAAGTCCATGATTCGGTCACCGCGATTGTCGAGACTGCGGTAAGCGAGGCGGCCGGAGGAGTCGTAGAAGACCCACTGGCTCGCCGGCCCGCCGACGTTGAACCGGGCGGCGCATGTGTTCGAAGCCACCGCGTAAACCTCAACTTCGGTCAGCGAGTTCCAAGTGTTGACAGTGTTCCCGTGGCCGAGGTACCGCACCCAGCGCGCGTCCACTGGCGTGAAGTCGTAGTTCTCCAGGGCGAGCGTGGTTCCGCTGCTGGAGCCTGAGAAGACCGTCTGCCACACGCCGCCGCCGGTGGAGACCTGGATCTCGAAATGGTTCTGGCGGCTGGCGCCGTTGTATACGGCGATACGGACACGCCCGACGCGGCGGGTCACGCCCAGGTCGAGCTGTAGCCAAGCCCCGTCCCCGTTCCCGGACCAGCGCGTGCCCAGGTTCTTGTCCACGGCGTTGGCCGGAACGTTCGCGTCGCTAGTGCTCGCGGTGACGCCGGTCGGCCCGGGCGTAACCTGCATGAAGGTTTGCGCTCCGGCCGACGAGGCGAGAGCGCTGATGATACAAGTCAGGGCGATGCATCGGATGACGTTGCGCATTGAAACCTCCTTTGATTGCCGGCTTTGCTTCTTCTTTTTATTGAAAGACCTTTGTAAGGAAATTCGCGACCAGGAAATGCGATGGCGAGAGTTTATCCGTTACCGGTAACGGTGTCAAGCAGAGTCGGCCGAGGCCCCTCCTCTGGAGGTTTGCGATCGCGTGTACGGTGTGGGGCGATTTGTTTAATCGCCCTGTTTGTGGCTTTGTCAGTCTAGGAGTCCAATCAGGAAACGGGCGCGAGTAAACAACTCGCGCCCGGAGTCCCATACAGGCGATTGCAAACCGACCTAATTTCAGGACTGCTCTGGCGCAATCCTGTCTGCGTAGCTAAAAGCCACAACGATTGTGGCTTTTAGCTACAATCGCTTGATCACATCTGAATCATCCGCAGTGTGACGGCGCCCGTCGAGACATATCCCGCACTTTCACTACCCGCCTCGACCCTACTGCCGCGCAGCTTGACCAGACACTTCATACGCTTCGGCGGCGCGAGATCCGGACATAAGTCGCCGTACCGCCGCGAGTTTGCCGGTACGGGAGGAGGTGAGCAATTCATCTATCAGTTCCAGTTGCGCCCTGGCGTTGCGCACAATGACGTCGCAGGACTTTTTCAGTTGCGCCGTGTCGGGCTGGTCCTCGCGCAGCATGAGGTCGTAGCCGAGTATCACGTTCAGAGGCGAGCGCAACGCGTGCAAAACTACTGCGATGAATTCATCTTTGCTGCGGTTCGCGGCTTCAGCCACGGCGCGGGCCGCCGATTCCTGCTCGTACGCGGAGACCATCTTCTCTTCGTCGCGCTTGCTGTCGGTAATGTCGCGGGTGAAACAGCGGGTATGAATGAACTTCCCATCTTCGAAGAGCGCGTTGGAGTTGACCAGGACGTGGCGGATTGAACCGTCTTTGCAAACCATTCTGGCTTCGCGCTCGAGCAACGACTCGCCGCGGGCCAGGCGGGCGAGGAAGTCCTCAATGACCGGCGCGTCGGCGTGGAACTCGGCGATGTGATGGCCGATGTATTCCTCGCGCGTGTAGCCGAGCATGAAAAGTTCCGTCCGATTGGCCCAGAGTATAAGGCCGTCCGGTCCGACCATGCGGAGCCCTTCGGGCGCGTTTTCGACGAAGTC